>Ga0335077_10011080_pt1 | contig 11270 bp, 8 predicted proteins | sample Lox_Sample_31_FD_207151 | JGI IMG/M metagenome (GOLD analysis project Ga0335077, IMG submission 207151) | Soil microbial communities from Loxahatchee National Wildlife Refuge, Florida, United States - Lox_Sample_3.1 | ecosystem: Environmental > Terrestrial > Soil > Wetlands | place: USA: Florida...
GCCGACCGGCGCCTTCGTCGTTGTCGTCGCCGGAATCGTCGCCGCCCACGGTGTCGATGGCCTCTTCATGTGCACCGTGATGGCCGGCGTACTCCTTGTCGTCATGGGCATCACCGGCATGGGCTCCGCCGTCAAGTACATTCCGCGCCCGGTTGTCATCGGCTTTACCAACGGTATCGCCATCCTCATCGCCAGCACGCAAATCAAAGACTTCTTCGGACTCCAGCTCGAGAAAGTCCCCGGCGTCTTCTGGCTGCGCATGCAAGCTCTGGCCAGCCACTTTCGCACGCTCAACTACGAAGCGACGCTGCTCGCTGCCATTACCGTCATCATTATGGTCGGCTGCCGCCTGATCTCGACTCGCATTCCCGGACCGATCGTCGCCCTGCTGCTCGGGACAGCGGCAGTCTTCTTCTTCAAGCTTCCCGTCGAGACCATCGGCACTCGCTTCGGAGGCATTCCCAGCGGACTGCCACATCTCGTCCTGCCTAAATTTCGCACCGATCTCATTCACGGCCTTCTCGGCCCTGCCGTTACCGTCGCCATGCTCGGCGCCATCGAGTCGCTGATGTCCGCCGTCGTCTCCGATCGTATGAGCAATGACCGCCACAATCCCAACGTCGAATTATTTGGCCAGGGCATCGCCAACATTGCCTCACCCCTGTTCGGCGGACTGCCCGCAACTGGCGCCATCGCCCGCACCGCCACCAGCATCCGCTCCGGCGCTCAGTCTCCCGCCGCCGGCATGATCCATTCGCTCACCCTGCTCTGCATCCTGCTCTTCGCATCACGGCTGGTGCAATTCGTCCCCATGGCTGTGCTCGCGGGAATCCTGATGGTCGTCTCTTACAACATGGGAGAGTGGCGCGAGATCGGACAGTTACTGAAACTTACCAAAACCGATATCAGCGTCTGGCTGGTCACCTTCGCGCTCACGGTCTTTGCCGATCTCACCGTCGCCGTCGAAGCCGGGATGATCCTCGCCGCCTTGCTTTTTATCAGCCGCGTCGCTGCCACTACCACGGTCTCGCAGGTCACCGACGACTACATCGAAGACGGTCGCGTGCACATCCTGCAGGATAAAGACATTCCCTACTACGCCACCATCTTCCGCATTCATGGTCCCTTCCTTTTCGGCGCCACCGACAAAATTTCGGTTGTCACCGAAAAGCTCCACCAGTTGCCGCCGGTCGTCATCCTCCGTCTTCGCAATATGACGGCGCTCGACGCCACTGGCCTCTCCGCCCTGGAAGAAATCGCGCGCCAGCTTCATTCCACGCGTCGCACCTTGATTCTTTGCGGTGCCCGCGAGCAGCCTTCGCGCCTCATCCACCAGGCCGAGTTTGAAGATGTGGTTGGTTTGGATAACATCTGCGAAAACGTGCAAGAGGCCCTAAGCCGCGCCGAGGAAGTCTACGAAAGGTTGGAAAGAAGGCCGACTCCAGCCTGAAATCGACCTTCGTTCTTCGGACGAACGTTACATGCTTGACTTGTCGAGCAGTCTGCCAGAACCCACTCTTGGACGGGCAATCGAGCGGTGGGCATCCTCGCCTGCATGAAACCGCACCACTGAGTAAAGAAATTGTTACGAGTGGATTCCTGTTGATCCATCGCTCGAAGGGAGTGGTCGAAGGAGAGGTGAAGGGCGGGATGTTCGCGCAAGAGATACCCCGCAGATAACCTGTGCCCCAGATCGTCCTCGCTTTGATTAGAATCAGAACACTGCTTCCGGCAACGGTGCGGCACTTTCGATGGAAGATCTGATACTTGTCACAGGCGGCGCGGGCTTTATTGGCTCCAACTTCATCCTGCAGTGGATTGCCTCGGAGCCGGGCCGCGTTCTCAACCTCGACAAACTGACATACGCGGGGAATCTCAATAACCTGCGGTCGATTCAAACGAATCCGCGATATCGCTTTGAGCAGGCGGATATCGTCGACCGCGGTTTCCTGAGCAAGTTGCTGGCGCGCGAGAAGCCCCGGGCCGTCGTTCACTTTGCGGCGGAAAGCCACGTGGACCGGTCGATTCATGGTCCGGATGACTTCATCCGGACCAACGTCAACGGCACGTTCAGTTTGCTTGAGGAGGCTCGCACATATTGGTCTGCCCTGTCGGAATCCGAGCGCGCGGCGTTTCGCTTCTTGCACGTATCGACGGACGAAGTCTATGGCTCGCTCGGCCCGGAGGACCCGGCGTTCAGTGAGACCACTCCGTATGCGCCGAACAGTCCGTATTCGGCGTCGAAAGCAGCTTCGGATCATCTGGTGCGCGCGTACTACCACACTTATGGGTTGCCGGTTCTGACTACGAATTGCTCGAACAATTACGGACCACATCAGTTTCCGGAAAAGTTGATTCCACTGATGATTCTGAATGCGTGCCAAGGAAAGCCTTTGCCGGTTTACGGCGATGGCAAAAATGTTCGGGACTGGTTGTATGTCGAGGATCACTGCCGTGCGATTCTTACGGTGCTTGCGCGGGCGCGGATTGGTGAGACTTACAACATTGGGGGGCGCAGCGAGAAGAACAATCTGGAGATTGTGGGAGCGGTTTGCCAACGGCTCGACGAACTCAGGCCGAAGGATCCGGTTGTGCCCCACAGCAAGCTCATCACATTCGTGAAGGATCGACCGGGACACGACCGGCGTTACGCGATGGACATACGTAAAATTGAGCGCGAACTCGACTGGCATCCTCAGGAATCGTTTGAGAGCGGAATCCGCAAGACCATCGACTGGTATTTGGAGCACGAAGACTGGGTACGCGATGTGACCAGCGGCAGCTATCGGCAGTGGATGGCAAAGCAGTACGCCACCGAGCGTTAATTAAAAGATGAGCAAACCTGAAAATCCAATTTACAAGGGCATCATTCTGGCGGGAGGGTCGGGCACGCGCCTCTATCCTGTCACGCATGGCACGGGCAAGAGCTTGCTGCCAGTTTACGACAAGCCGATGGTTTACTATCCGCTGTCGACACTGATGCTGGCAGGAATTCGCGACATTCTCCTCATCTCGACACCTGATGATCTGCCGCGGTTTCAACAACTGTTTGGGGATGGCAGGCGCTTCGGCATTCATATTGGATATGCCGCACAGGCTAAGCCCGACGGGATCGCGCAGGCATTTCTGATCGGGGAGAAATTCATCGGCACGAGTTGTTGCGCCCTTGTGCTCGGAGACAACATTTTTTATGGGCACGACCTGGTGAAGGATTTGCGGGACGCCGGTCAACAACAAAAAGGGGCGCGCGTTTTTGCGTACCCGGTACATGATCCCGAGCGATATGGAGTGGTCGAATTCGACGCGCGCGGGAAAGCGCTCAGCATTGAAGAAAAACCCAAGCAGCCGAAGTCGCGCTACGCGGTGACCGGTCTTTATTTCTATGATCAGCAGGTGGTTGAGATCGCGAAGAACTTGCGCCCGTCGCGTCGCGGCGAACTGGAGATCACGGACGTGAACCGAGCCTACCTTGAACGAGGGCAACTGAACGTCTGCGTGATGGGACGCGGCATGGCGTGGCTGGACACAGGAACGCATGAGGCGTTGATGGAAGCGGCACTGTTCATTCAGACAATCGAGAAACGTCAGGGATTGATGATCGCGTGTCCGGAGGAAATTGCGCTGCGGAACGGCTACATTACGGCGAGCGAACTAGAAACGCTGGCGCAGCCGATGAAGAACAGCACGTATGGGGCGTACTTGTTGCAGTTGCTGAGGGACCGGGTATTTTGAGGCTGCGATCGCGCTTGAGTGATGGCTTCTTGACTGAACGGCTCTTGGTTGAAAGCGTTTGGTTTGGGCCAACGGCGATATACTGATGCACCAAACGATACTTTTCACGTCATGAACGGCGGTCAAAATCTTCGAGCGGCAACCATTCTGGGAGTTCTGCTTGCACTCGGTCTGATACTCGGCGGGTGGATATTGGGCGCCGAGATCAAAGCAACCCGCCTTAGCGATCGATACGTTTCGGTGAAGGGCCTCGTCGAACGCAAAGTGAAATCGGACCTGGCGATCTGGCCTCTTACTTATAAGGAAGCGGGCAACGATCTGACGACGCTCTACGCAAAAGCCGATGCCGACAAGAAAACTGTGCTCCAGTTTCTGGCTGACCAGGGGATTGGAAGTTCAGAAATCGATCTGGGCGTGATTCGCGTGGTCGATACGCAGGCGCAAGAGTATGGGGGAGGCAACCGGGCTCCGAACCGCTATATTGTGGAGCAACAGATCACGGTGCGCACATCGCGAGTCGATCAGGTCGCTGGAGCGGCGCAAAAAACGATTGAGTTGCTACAGAAGGGAGTTGTGCTGGGCGGCAATCCGGGGGAAGGGTTGACCTACAAATTCACCGGTTTGAATTCGATCAAGCCCGACATGATTACGGAGGCGACGCGCAATGCGCGTGCGGCTGCGGATCGATTTGCAGCGGATTCAGGGAGCAAGGTCGGCGCAATCCGGCAGGCCAATCAAGGAGTGTTCTCGATTCTGCCCGCGGACCAAGCTGGAGGCGGGGATCAGCCAAGCTACGGGTCCGACAACAGCATCATGAAAACCGTGCGCGTGGTCACTTCAGTGGATTATTACCTCGAAAAGTAAAGGGAGCCGCTGCCGAGGCAGGATTGAAAAAAACCGCAACCAGTCTTCCGGGAGTGCTTCTGCTGGAGCCGCGCGTTTTCGGCGACGAGCGCGGCTTTTTTCTTGAAAGCTATAACGAGCGGACCTTCGCCCAGTTGGGCATCGACGAAAGGTTTGTGCAGGATAACCACTCTTTTTCAGGCAAGGATGTGGTTCGCGGGCTGCATTATCAGATCAAACAAGCGCAGGGAAAACTGATTCGCGCGGTGACGGGAGAGATCCTCGATGTCGCGCTCGATCTGAGGCGTGGCTCGGCAACATTCGGACAGTGGGAATCGTTCAAACTCTCAGGCGAAAACAAATTGATGCTATGGATCCCGTGCGGATTTGCGCATGGATTTCGAGTTGCAGCGGCCAATACGCACGTACTGTATAAAACCACCGATTTCTATGCGCCCGAACACGAGTGCACGATTGCGTGGAACGATCCTACTCTGCAGATCGATTGGCAGCTTGCTGGCGAGCCGGTCGTCTCTCCGAAAGATCAACAGGGAGTGGCGTTCGCGAAGGCGGAGAAATTCGACTAGCGAAACGATCTTTGAGTGCCAAGCGGTCAGTTCAGCTGGAACTCGACTGCGATGGTCGTCTCAATGCGAACAGGCTGGCCGGAAAACTGATAAGGCGTGAACTTCCACTGCCGGACCGCATCCGCGGCGGCCTTGACGAGTAACGCGTCTCCTGAAATCGCGTGCACCTGCACGACCGAGCCATCTTCTCCGATGATGGCATCGAGCACGGCCAGACCTTGCCTTCCCGCTTCACGCGCCTGCTCTGGATAAACCGGCTCCGCCTTGAAGATGATTCTCTGCTCCATGGTTTCAGCCGGAACCCGCAAGGGAGCCTGCTGTGTCGCGTAGCCATCGGTTTCGAGTTCGCGCCACGAGTGTTGCCAGTGCCAATATCCAAGCGTACCCGCGCCAAGCAACAGCAGCGCCCCGGCCACCAGCAACAGTGAGCGGAAGCGCGAGAAAAAAGATCTCGGCAAATCCGATGCCGGCTCAGCGATACTCGACAGCTTAGTCGCAGCGTGCTCGCTCTGGGCGGAGGGCATGGATTGTGGACGAGGATGATGATTCCAAAAACGGATCATCTGTTGCTGCTCTTGGGGCAAGCCAACGAACTCGAAGCCGCAGCGCAATTTTCCCTGATACCGCACGCGGGCGCGGGCACGCAGAGGAACGCCCACGTCGGGAAGCCGAAGCTCGATGGCGACGTGCTGGCCAGCAGACAATTCGCCCGCGACCATAGCTCCGACGCCGCCTTCGCTCAGATCGAGACAGCGGCCAGGCACATTTTCAGGAACTCCGGAGCGCAAGGCGATTACATCGAGAGGCGTGTTGATCGGCTGGCGTGAAAAACGGCGGGCTTCGGATGGCTTAAGAGCCATCGTTGCAGCTGCACTCATTCCCTCTCCTCCGCAGTAGACACAACATCATCCGTGCGGCTGGACCCGACGAAGTGCGCGCGAAGTTACAGAAAACGTTAGTTGAAGTATAGCGAAGCGCGGAGTGCAGGGATGGGGAATCCGCGGTTACATCCGTGATTCCCGCACTCATTAGTACATGCTCGCGTGCAGAGCCTGCCGCACGCGTGATTGCGAGCTGAGTTTACGAGGTCAGTCGAGGTCCCGCCAGTTTGGTCCAACCCCGAGCTCCACTCGCAGCGGAACTTCAAGCGGATGGGCTTGTTCCATATGTTCGCGGACCAGGGTTCTCATCGGCTCGACTTCGCCTTCAGGTACTTCGAAAACCAATTCGTCATGAACCTGCAGCGTCATGCGTGATTTCATCTTTCGCTTTCGGATTTCCTCATCGATCCGGATCATGGCCAGCTTGATCAGGTCCGCTGCAGTTCCCTGCAATGGCGTATTGACAGCGGTTCGCTCGGCGAATCCGCGCAAGTTGATATTTTTGCTGTTGATGTCGGGGATCGGGCGAACGCGGCCGAACAGTGTTCTGACTTTTTGTTCGCGCCGGGCTTCGGCGAGCGTCGCATCGATGAAAGCGCGCACGCCTGCGTATTTTTCGAAATAGGCATCGATAAATTTGCGAGCCTCGGCCGGCTCAATGCCAAGTTGCTGAGAAAGTCCGAACGGCGACAAGCCGTAGACGATGCCGAAGTTGACGACCTTGGCCTGGCGACGATGATCGGGCGTGACCATCAAGGGAGCAACATCGAACACCTGGGATGCGGTCAGCGTGTGAATGTCATCGCCGCGGCGGAAGGCCTCGACCAGCAGCTTGTCTTTGGAGAAATGGGCAAGCAGGCGTAGTTCGATCTGCGAATAATCGGCTGCGAGCAAGACGTGGCCCGGTTCAGCGATGAAAGCGGCGCGGATTTCGCGCCCAAGCTCGGTGCGAATCGGAATATTTTGCAGATTGGGATTGACCGAGGAGAGCCGGCCGGTTGCAGTCCCGGTCTGTCCGAAGGTGGTGTGAACACGGCCGGTGCCATGATGCATTAATGCGGGCAGAGCATCGACATAAGTCGACTTGAGTTTGGTGAGCTGGCGGTATTCGAGGACGAGCCGCGGAACTTCATGATCTTCGGCAAGACCCTCGAGCACATCGACGGCCGTCGATATTTTCTTGCCCTTGCCATACTTCACCGGCATGGGCAGGCCAAGCTTGTTGAAGAGCACGTCGCCAAGCTGCTTCGGAGAATTGATGTTGAACTCGATGCTGCAGCTGTCGTAGATCTGGCGACCTTTCGCGCTGGCCTCGCGATCCAGCTTTACTGACATCTCCGCCAGAACGGCCGTGTCAATCTTCACGCCCGCCTCTTCCATGCGCGCGAGCACGGGCACAAGCGGGGCATCGATTTCTTCGTAAACTCGCGTCAACTTCTCTTCGTCGATTTGTTGGCGCAATGCGCTTGCGAGGCGGCCGGTGATATCGGCGGCTTCTGCCAGATTGCCGCTGAGCTTTAAATTCAACGTGCGCAGAGCGACCTCGGACAAAGAGTGCGAGGAATAGGTCGGATTGATCAGATAGGAATATAGCATCGGGTCGTGCTTTATTCCGGCGAGCGAGATGCCGAACTCGGAGAAATAGTGAAGCGCGGATTTCCAGTCGTGAATGTTTTTCGGCAGTGCCGGGTCTTCGAGCGCGTTCTTTACGCGAGCGGCCAGCGGCGGTGTGTTGAAGGAAACCGTGGCGCCTTCTCCGGAGGCTTTGGAAAGGGCCAGGAGTCTGGGTTGGCTTGAATTTTTTTCATTGTCGCCGGCGGGCTGCAGATCGAGCAAGCCGGTTTGCGGCGATTCCGATTCTTCTTCGGGTTCGATCTCAGGCTCAGTGCCCTCGGCCTCGAGAATCGCAACGGCTAGCGTGGTGCCAGGATTTATATCCTTTAGATAATTCGCGAATTCCGCGTCGGACTTGAGTTCTCCGTAATGGCCTTCCTTCACTTCAACGACTGGCAGGAGTTCCTTCAGCAGAGAACTGAACTCGAGTTCTGCAAATAAGTTGCGTAGCGCATTGATATCGGGCTCGCCAACTTTCATGGCAGCGACGTCGAGATCGACGCCAACGTTGGTGTCGATCGTCACGAGCTGCTTGCTCAACAGAATGTTGTCACGGTTATTCTGCAGCGACTCGCGATAAGTCTTCTTCTCGACTTCGGCCGCTCGGTCGAGTGCCTGCTCGACGCTGCCGAAGCGGCGAATGATATCGACGGATCCTTTGTCGCCGATGCCGGGAGCTCCAGGAATGTTGTCGACGGAATCGCCGCGCAGAGCCATCACGTCGATCACCTGCTCGGGAGGCACGCCCAGAATTTCTTGAACCTTGGCAGAATCGCAGATCAGGTTGTCCTTGGGCGGATTCAGCACGCAGATCTTATCGTTCACCAGTTGGAGCATGTCTTTGTCGTTTGAAACGACGAATACGGAGTGGGATTCGGCGGCGGCTTTACGGGCGAGCGTGCCGATCACATCGTCGGCTTCGTAGCCCTCGAGATGTAGGATCGGGATGCGGTATGCCTCGAGCGCGCGGCGAATGTATGGCACCTGCTGCACAAGGTCGGGAGGCATTTCCGCCCGGTTCGCCTTGTACCCGCCGTAGTCCTCTTCTTTGAAGGTCTGGGTCTTGATGTCGAACTTGCGAATCTTCGTGATGGCTTCCGCTTGCTGATTGCGGATGGTGGGCGCGCCGACATCGAAGACCGCGGCCAGATACTCGGGCCCAAAATCGTCACGCAGTTTGCGCAGCATATTGACGAAGACGTAGATGGCGGCCGTCGGAAGCCCGGTCTTGGTTGACATGGGCCGCTGGTGCGCCATGGCGTGATAGGCGCGAAAAATAAACGACATCGTGTCGAGCAGGAAGATTCGGCCTTGGCCGGACGCGGAAGGAACCTTCGGCTTTGAGGGAGCAGCCTCTTGCTTAGCTTGGGGTTTTGCGTGTGGAGGAGGCAATTCAGCCGTCGCGCCCGCAGCGGGTTTTCGTTTTGCTGGCAATGAATTCAGTTTATCAGGGCGAGGTGGCGCGCTCGACTGAGGAGCGAGGCCTGATTCCGGCAAAAATGACAAGGTGTCTGGCCACCGGAAAATGCACGAAACAAGCAGGATGATGAGTGCCAACTCGGTTGGTCACGCGTATGATATGGAGTTTTCGTTTTCGTCGCAGCTAGAGCTCCACGTTAGAACTCCATGCTTCCTTTTAAGCTTGTTTATAGTGACGACTATTTCCTTCCCATCGGTACTCATGTTTTCCCGGCTGAGAAGTACAAGCGCGTGCATGATCGTTTGCTCGAAGTTAAGGGTGCTGAGGCCGTGGATTTTGTTGCGCCTCGTGCAGCCAGCGACGAGGACATTCTGCTGGTACACACCCCACGCTACGTAGAAAAACTGAAGACCGGGACCCTGAGCGCGCTTGAGGAACTGCAACTAGAGATTCCGTATTCACCCGAACTGGTGCGGGCGTTCTGGCTTGCGGCGGGAGGTTCCATGCTCGCCGCTGACTACGCGTTGAATGATGGTGTTGCGATTTCGATTGGTGGCGGATTTCATCATGCCTTCCCCGATCACGGCGAAGGCTTTTGCATGATCAATGACGTCGCTGTTGCTATTCGGCGGATGCAGCGAGATGAAAAAATCCGGACGGCGATGACACTGGATTGCGATGTGCATCAGGGGAACGGAACGGCAGTTATCTTTGCTCCAGTGGTTCGCGCGATTCCCGGTATTTCGAGAACGCGCGGTGCCCAATCGGATGTCTTCACGATCTCGCTTCATCAGGAGAACAATTACCCCGCATTCAAACCACCTTCATCCCTGGATGTGAACCTGCCCGACGGGCTTGGCGATGATGAATACCTGGCGACGCTCGGGGACGCTTTCAGCATGGGGTTAAGCAAGTTTCGCCCCGACCTGATTTGTTACGTAGCGGGGGCCGATCCATACTGCGAAGATCAACTCGGAGGGTTGTCGCTGACGATCGATGGTTTGAAGCGCCGGGATACGCTGGTTTTCCAGATCGCGAAGGCGGAACACATACCAGTCATGGCGACATTTGCCGGAGGCTACGCGCACAAACTGGAGGACACGGTGACCATCCACGCCAATACAGTGATTGCGGCGAAAGAGGTTTTTGCCGGTGATTAGTGGCCACGGCTGGATTTAATGGCGGACGTTCCTGTGTGCCAGGCGCCAGGTATCGACTTCGTGCTCAGCCTCGGCAATTTCGGGTGCGCTCATCGATTTTCTCACGTCGCTCAAGGCGGACGAACTCTCTTTAATCGACTCTTGCGACAGCATCAGCCACTTATAGGCCGCGACTCGGTCATTGTGGGATTCCTTGGTTCGCGCCAACAATATGCCGTAGCGATATTGCGCTTTCGTCATGCCCTTGTCGGCGGCCATTTCATAGTAGTGAGCCGCTAGGTCCCGGTCCGCCGGAACGCCCTTTCCCTCGTCATACATGATTGCCAGATTGAATTGCGCTTGTACCTGGCCCTGATCCGCAGCCGAAGTAAACCAGCGTCGCGCTTGCTCGTAATCGACCGGGACGCCGCGACCGAGCGCATAACTGACGCCAAGTCCGAACTGGCCATCGCGGTCTCCTTCGTCGGCAGCCTTCTGATACCACTTGGCCGCTTGCTCATAATCGGGCTTGCCTTCGAGCCCTTTGCTGAAGATACTCGCCAGATTTATCTGCGCCATAACATTTCCCGTCTCGGCCGCTTTTTCGTAGTACTTCACCGCCTTGGGAACGTCTTTGGTTAGGGCTGGATCGGGAGGGCGCATCGAGAACTCGGCCAGGTCCATCATCGCGGGCACAAGATTCAGATCGGCGGCTTTCGTCAGCCATTGAACCGCTTCGTGATAATTCTTGGGCACGCCCTCGCCCCGCTCATACATCAATGCCAAATTGTATTGGGCTGAAGGATCGCCCAAATCGGCGGCACGACGAAACCACGCTACGGCTTGCGAAGGATCTTTCGCTACCCCTTTTCCGTTGGCATACATCAGAGCGATGCTGGTCGCGGCGTCCATCGATCCGTGCTGCACGGCCTTCTCATACCAACCCAAGGCCTCGGCTGGGGCAGGCGCAGGCATACCGATTCCACCCTCGGAGAAGATGCCGAGCGATTCCTCAGCAGCCATGTATCCATGGTCGGCAGCCTTGTGCAGCAGG
>Ga0335077_10011082_pt1 | contig 11270 bp, 7 predicted proteins | sample Lox_Sample_31_FD_207151 | JGI IMG/M metagenome (GOLD analysis project Ga0335077, IMG submission 207151) | Soil microbial communities from Loxahatchee National Wildlife Refuge, Florida, United States - Lox_Sample_3.1 | ecosystem: Environmental > Terrestrial > Soil > Wetlands | place: USA: Florida...
GCGATCGATACCGACCTCTACGGCTACGACGGCCAATACCCGGATGTGACGACGATCGGCCTACGCAATCTCACCGGAGTCGTGAACAGCGACGGCAGCGTCACGCTCTGGGCGACCACGTCCACCTCGAGCGGCTCCGGCGACAGCGGTGCCGACCCGAACAGAGTGGTGCGGATCACCGACCAGCTCCCAGCCACGACGATGACCGCGCACGTGGCGCAGGAGAGCTTCGAGACCCTCGCCGGCCCTAGCTACGGAACGGTCTACCGGGGCGTAGCGTACGTCTGTGGCGCGCCCGCGCGGCCCGGAGAGGCCTGCCGGTCGGGCTTTCCCTGGCTCGGGTTCGGCGCGGAGCAGGGATACGGGCGATGAGCATCGCGGCGCGCGCGCTGCGACAGGCGGCATCGATACCGACGCGGTGAGTGCAAGCGCCGAGCGGCGCATCAACTCCTCGCCGCGCCGGACGGTAAATCTGCCTTGACGCGCTGGGCGCAGGGGTCGCGCCCGCCCGCGCCTCTCGCCGGCATCCCCGTGAAACCCGGTATCATCGCGTGCCGAGGGGCGCGCACGTGACAGATATCGGGCAAGGCTTCGATTACGTCGTGGTCGGGGCGGGGACGGCCGGCTGCGCGCTCGCGGCGCGCCTCGCCGAGGATCGCTCGCGCAGCGTCTGCCTGATCGAGGCGGGCGACTCGGTGCGGCGCGCGATCGTCAATATCCCCGCGGCGATCGTCATGGCGCAGCGCTCTCCCGCGCTCAATTGGGGCTTCAGCACGGTGCCGCAACCGCGGCTCGACAACCGGCGCATTCCGGTGCCGCGCGGCCGCGGCCTCGGCGGCTCCGCGCTCATCAACGGCATGGTGTACTTCCGCGGCAATCCGCGCGACTACGACGACTGGGCCGCATCGGGCGCGGCGGGCTGGAGCTATCGCGAGGTGCTGCCGTACTTCCGCCGCAGCGAGAACAACGAAAACTTCGGCTCCTCGCCGTACCACGGACGCGGCGGCCCGATGAACGTGCGCAGCGTCACCCGCCCGAATCCCCTCAACTTCGCCTTCTTCCGGGCGCTCGAGAGCCTCGGGTATGCGGCGCGCGACGATCTCAACGGCGCGGACACCGAGGGCGTGGCGTTGCGCCAGCTATCGATCCGCGGCGGCACGCGCGAGACGACCGCGAGCGCGATGCTCCGCCCGGCCCTCGGGCGAAAGGCACTGGTTGCGCTCGCGCACACGCACGCGATGCGCATCGTGCTCGAGGGGCGGCGCGCGATCGCGGTGGAGGCGCGCGCGCCCGAGGGGATGATCCGCGTGCGCGCGCACCGCGAGATCGTGCTTTGTGCCGGATCGATCCAGTCGCCGCAGCTCCTCATGCTCTCCGGCATCGGCGACGCGGAGCACCTCGCCGCAGTCGGTGTCGAGGTGCGCCACCACCTTCCCGGCGTGGGCCGCAACCTCCACGATCACCTCGCGAGCCCGGTGCACATGAGCACGGCTCGCCCCGACTCGTACGGCATCTCCGCTCGCGCGATGCCGCGCAACCTCGCGAACCTCGCGGAGTACGCGCTTCTGCGGCGTGGACCGATCGCGAACAACATCTTCGAGTCGGCCGCCTTCGTGAAGACCTTGCCGGGACTCGACCGGCCCGACGTGCAGCTCGTCTTCCAGCCGGCCAAGCGGCCGGGCCTGTCGTTCCCGTTTCCGATCGGACACGGGTTCGCACTGAGCCCCGTCGGGCTCTACCCGCGCAGCCGCGGACGCGTGACGCTCGCGAGCAAGGATCCCTTCGCCGCGCCGCTCATCGATCCGAACCTGCTCTCCGTGCCTGAGGACATCGAGCCGCTCATCCGTGGGATCAAGCTCGCGCGCCGAATTTTTGCTTGCGCGGCGTTCGAGCGCTATCGCGCACGGGAGGTCGTGCCGGGAGAGAGCGCCGTGAGCGATGCGGACCTCGCCGCCTACATTCGCTCCGCGGCGTACACCGTGCATCATCCCGTGAGCACGTGCCGCATGGGCAATGATCCCGCGGCGGTGGTCGATCCCGAGCTGCGCGTCATCGGGCTCGAGGCCCTGCGCGTTGCGGACGCCTCGGTCTTTCCCTCGATCATCGGCGGCAACAGCAACGCGCCGGTCGTGATGGTCGCGGAGAAGGCCGCGGACATGATTCTCGGCAAGCCGCCGCTTGCGCCGGCGCAGATCGCGGAGCGTGCCGCCGGGTGAGAAAGCCGACCGATGAGCGGGCGCGTGCGCGCGGTGCCCGCTGTAAACTCGAGAGCAAGCGCGAAGGAGTCAAGTCATGTCCGAGAAGCTGAGTGCCGCGGAGCGGATCGACATCGAGCGCGCCTGCGAGCGGCTCGTCTACGTTTACTCGCGCGCGCTCGATCTCGGCGACATGAGCGCGGCCGCGGACTGCTTCGCCGAGGCGGGCTCGATGTCGCGCCCGATGACCCCCGAGCAGGTCATTCACGGCCGCGAGGCGATTCGCGCCTCGCTCCTCACCCGTCCGAAGACGCTGCTCACCAAGCATCTCGCGACGAACATCGTGATCGACGTCGAATCCCGCGACGCTGCGCGCGGCCTTTCCTATCTCACGATGATCGCCACCACGCCTGCGCAGGATGGAAAGCCGCCCTATCTCTCGCAGGGCCCGATCTATTTCGGCGAGTTCCAGGATCGCTTCGTCCGCGAGCACGGCGCGTGGAAGTTCCTCGAACGCCGCGGCTCGATTCAGATGAAGTTCTCGGGCGCCGCCCCGGGCTGATCGAGCGGGGCGGCCGATCGACGTAGCAGCTTCGCCGGGCATCCCGTCAGGACTTCGTCAGGATTGGCTGCAATGGTGAACGCTCAGCCCGATCCTCGCGCGAGGGTGCCCGACTTGCCGACCACGCCTGCGATCCTCGGGTGCGCGCTGCTTTTCATCGTGAGCCTCGCGGCCGGCTGCGCCACCTATCATCCACTGCCCCTCCCGCGCGCGGCGCGTCTCGCGCCCGGACTCGATCGGCTCGAGCTCGACATCCCGGCGGTCGCGAGCGCTCCGGCGGGCCGCGTCGATACGAGCCGGCCGCTGCCCGTCGAGCAAATCGGGCTCCTCGCAATCCTCAACGACCCGGATCTGCGCGCGCAGTGGGGCGAGCGGCGCCTCGCCGAGGCCGGCGAGCGGCAGGCCTCGCTCCTGCCCAATCCCGCGGTGTCGATCAACTGGGAGGCGCTCGTCGGCGGGCCGGGGATCCAACCGAACTGGTCCGTCTCGATGACCGAGGATATTGCCTCCCTCATCACGTATCACCGCCGGGCGCTCGCCGCGCGCGCCCAGACCGAGCAGGTGCGCGCGAGCGAGCTGTGGGCGGAGTGGCAGGTCGCGCAGAAGGCGCGCGTGCTCGCGCTCGATCTGTACTGGGGCGATCGCTCCGTCGCGCTGAGCGAGCGCGAGCGGGCCCTGCTCGAGCGCGAGCTCACGACGGTGCGCCGCGCCGTGGACGCCGGAAATCTCGACTACACCGCGCTTGCGCCGCTCCTCGCCTCGCAGGCGGCGCTCGATCAGTCGCTCGCCGCGCTGCGCACGACGCGCGAGAGCAACTGGCAGGATCTCGATGCGCTGCTCGGGCTCGCGCCCGGGGTCCGTTTCCCCATCGCGGCGCCGCCCGAGGACGCACCCCCGCCGCCCGATGTGCAATCGCTCATCGACACGCTGCCGCAGCGGCGCCCCGATCTCGTCGCTCTCGAGCTCGGCTATCGCTCCGCCGACGAGACGTTGCGGGCGGCAATTCTCGGGCAGTTTCCCGCCCTCGCGCTCGGACCGATCTGGGAGCAGGACACGACGAACATCCGCTCGATCGGCCCGACCGGCACGTTCGACGTGCCGCTCTTCAACCGCAATCAGGGCCAGGTGGCGCAGGCCCGCGCCACGCGGCTGATGCTGCGCGAGCAGTACCAGGCGCGGCTCGATGCGGCCCTCGGCGAGGTCCGCGGTCTCATGGCCCTCCTCGAGCGCACCCGCGGCGATATCGCCCGCTCACGAGCGGCGGCCTCCGCGGCCGAGCGGCTCGCGGCCGCGGCGCACGCCGCCTACGACGCCGGCAGTCTCGATCAGCGCAGTCTCGCCGATTTCGAGAGTGCGGCGCTCGAGCGCGAGCTCGAGACCGCGGCCCTCGAGCGCACGCTCGCGGAGGCGCAGGTCGGCCTCACGGTCGTGCTCGGGATCGGCTTGCCGCAGACGACGCTCATCGTTCCGGACCGTGTTGAGGCCGCGCGGTGAGCCCTCGCTCCGGCCTCTGGTACTGCGTCAGCGTTGCGCTGTCGCTCCTGCTCTCCGCGCTCGCGCCGTCGCGCGCGCACGCCGACGACTCCGATGCCGAGCAGGCGGCGCCCCCGGCGACAGCAACAGTCGTGGTCACGCCGCTCGAGCGCGGAAGCATCCCGCGCACGATCACGCTCTACGGGAGCGTACAGGCGAGCGCGCTCACCAAGGGGACGCTGATGGCACCGGCGGCGGCGCGGATCGACGAGGTGTACGTGCGCCTCGGGCAGAGCGTCGAACAGAACGCCCCGCTCGTGCGTCTCGGACCGACACCGGCGACGGCAGCGAGCTACGCCCAGGCGCGCTCGGCGCTCAACGTCGCGCAGCAGCTCCTCGCACGCACGCGCGAGCTTCTCGCCGAGCACCTCGCGACGGCGCAGCAGCTCGCGGATGCGGAGAAAGGCGCGTCCGATGCGCGCGCGACGCTTCGTGCGCTCGAGGCGCAGGGAGCGGGTGGCGCGGCGACGCTGCGCGCGCCGTTCCGGGCGACCGTCACCGCGCTTTCCGTGGCGAGCGGGGCGATCGTCGCCGACGGCACGCCGCTCCTCGATCTCGCGCGGAGCAAGACGCTCGTGCTCGCAGCTGGAGTCGTGCCCTTGGCGGCGCATGCGATCTCGGCGGGTGATCCGGCGCGTGTGAGCGCACTCGGCGCCGGCGCCGCGGTGCAGGGCACGGTGCTGATGCGCGGAGCGGCGATCGATCCGGCGAGCGGCCTGGTGCCGGTGGAGATCGGCCTGCCCTCCGGTGCGCTCATTCCGGGCGAGGCGGCGACCGCCACCGTGACGACGGGGACCTTCGAAGGCTACGTCGTCCCGCACGAGGCGATTCTGCTCGATGACCAGGGCAATCCGTACGTCGTGCAGGTGATCGGCGGGGCGGCCAGGAAAGTGCCCGTGCGCGTGCTCGCCATCGCGGGGGACCGCGATGGGATCAGCGGCGATCTCTCCCCGGGCGCTCCCCTGGTGCTCGCCGGCAACTACCAGCTCGAGAACGGTATGAAGGTCCGCATCGCCTCGCGCGCAGCGCCGGCCGCAGCGGCTGCGCCCGCCGCGCAGGGCTCGCGCAGCGCACCGTGAGCTTCACCGCCTGGGTCGAGCGGCACCGCCGCTCACTCCTCACCGTGAGCTTCGCGCTCGCGCTCGCCGGGCTCGTCGCCGCCTTCACCCTTCCGGTGGCGCTCTTCCCCGCGACGAGCTTCCCGCGCATTCGCGCCGAGATCAGCGTCGGCAGCATGCCCGCCAAGCAGATGCTGGTCGATGTCACCGAGCCGCTCGAGGAGGCGGCGCGCGCGGTTCCCGGCGCGCTCAACGTCGAATCCACCACCTCGCGCGGCTCGGCGGAGATGTTCATCGACTTTCCCTGGGGATTCGACATGACGCAGGCGCTCCTCAGCATCGAGGCCGCCTTCGCTCAGAGGCTGCCGGAGCTGCCCGCAGGCACCAGTTACGACGTGATCCAGATGAGCCCGAACGTCATCATGCCGTTCGTCTCCTATGCGTTCATCTCCGATCGGGTCGCCTCCTCGGAGTTGAGGCGCATGGCGCGGTATCAGATCGCACCGCTCCTCACCGGAATTCCCGGCGTGCGCCGCGTCGGCGTCCTCGGCGGAGAGGTGCCGGAGGTGCAGGTGGCGGTGCGGCCGGAGGCGCTCAAGGCCTACGGCGTGACGCTCGCCGATCTCACGCAGGCGCTCGCCGCAACCAACGTCGTGAGTGCGGTCGGCCGGCTCGAGGACAACGACCTGCTGTTCCTCGCCATCGACAACAACGCCTTCAGCTCGCTCGAGTCCGTGCGCGCCGTCACCGTGCGGACTGCCAAGGGAGCCCTGGTGCGCCTCGGGGACATCGCCTCGGTCGAGATGGGCTCGGTGCCGCAGTGGCTGCTGGTCGACGACAACGGCCGGCCTGCGGTCACCTTCGACGTCTATCAGCAGGACAGCGCGGATTCGCTCGCGCTCGCGCGCGCCGTCGCGCAGCGCGTGGCGGCCTTCATGCGCACGCAGTCGCCCGCGATCGGGCTCTACAAGTGGTACGACCAGACCGAGCTCGTGCGCTCCTCCATCTCCGCGGTGGTGGAAGCGATCCTGATCGGCCTCGTCTTCGCCGGGTGCGTGATCTTCGGGTTCCTGCGCAACTGGCGCGCCACGCTCGTCGCGATCCTCATCGTGCCGCTCGCGGTGCTGATCACGGTGCTGCTCCTGTCGTTTCTCGGCATGAGCTTCAACATCATGACGCTCGGCGGCATCGCCGCGGCGATCGGACTGCTCATCGACGATGCGATCGTCATGATCGAGCACATCGCGCGGCGCGCGGGCGCGCCGGGCGTTGCCGATCCGCGCGGCGCGGTCCTCGGCGCGGCGGCGGAGTTCCGCTCGCCGCTCATCGGCTCGAGCCTCGCGAGCGTGGTCATCTTTCTGCCGCTCGCGTTCCTGTCAGGCATCACCGGGGCGTTCTTCAAGTTCCTCTCGCTCACCATGGCGACGGCGCTCGTCGTCTCCTACGCGCTGACGGCCGTCACCGTGCCGCTGCTTGCGCGCGGCATCATCGATTTTCACGCCTGGCAGGATCCGGCGCAGCAGCGCGAAGGATGGCTGCGGCGCGGGCACGCGCGCGCGCTCGATGCGCTGTTCGCGCGGCCGGCGTGGATCGGCGCCGGCGTTGCGGTGCTGATCCTGGTCGGCTATCTCGCGTACGCGCACCTCGGCACCGGCTTCCTGCCGCGCATGGACGAGGGCGGCTTCGTGCTCGATTACTACACCGCCCCGGGCACCTCTCTCGCCGAGACCGACCGCGAGCTCGCCGAGGTCGAGGGCATTCTCAAGGAGGACCCGAGCGTCTACACCTTCTCGCGGCGCACCGGGGCCGGTCTCGGCGGGGATCTCGCCGAAGCGTATCAGGGCGATTTGTTCGTGCGCCTCGTCGATCCGTCCCGGCGCCCCCCGATCTGGACGGTGATGGACCGGATCACGGCCCGCATCACCTCGAGCGTGCCGGGGATTCAGCTCGATACGCACGAGCTTCTGAACGACATGATCGGCGACATGGTCGGCCGGCCCCAGCCGATCGTCATCAAACTAAGCGCGCGCGACCCGGACGTGCTCGGTGGGGTTGCCTCTCAGGTCGCGGCGGCGATCGCGAAGGTGCCCGGAATCGAGCCGTCCTCGGTCAACAACGGCGTGGTTCCGGCGGGCGATGCGCTCGAGATCCGCGTCGATCAGGCCGCCGCCGCCGCGCAAGGTCTTACGCCCGCCGACGTGCAGTCGCAGGTGAGCCACTACCTTGGCGGGGAGGTGGCCACGCAGTACCTCGGGACCGTAGAGGAGGTGGGCGTGCGGCTGTGGCTGCGCTCCCCCGCGACTCGGATCTACCGAGAGCAGCTTGGTGAGCTGCCGATCCGCGCCGCCGACGGCCACCTCTTCCCGCTCGGGACCGTGGCGCGCACCGCGTTCGTCGCCGGACAGCCCGAGCTCACTCGCGACAACCTCGCGCAGATCGTCGCCGTGACCGCGGAGATCTCCGGTGCGCACGATCTCGGCTCGACCGTCGCGGCGGTCAAGCGGGTGCTCGAGCGGCCGGGCATGATCCCCCTCGGGGTTCGCTACACGATCGGCGGGGCCTACGAGCAGCAGCAGATCGCCGCGCGGGGGATGATGCGGGTGTTCGCGGCGGCGGTGATCGCGGAGATCGTGCTGCTGCTCTTTCTCTACGAGCGCTTCTGGATTCCGGTGATCATCATCGCGAGCTCGATGATTTCCACCGGCGCGGTGTTCATCGGCCTGTGGGTGACGGGCGTCGAGCTCAACATCACGGCGATGATGGGCATGGTGATGATCGTCGGCATCGCGACCGAGATGGCGGTGTTCCTGGTCTCGGAATTCCAGACGCTCGCAGCGCGCATGCCGGCGCGCGAGGCGCTCTATCACGCGGCGCTCGATCGGCTGCGGCCCATCACGATGAGCGCGCTCGCGATGATCCTCGCGCTCGTTCCGCTCGGCGCGGCCGTGAGCGGCTCGGGCGATCAGATGCTCCAGCCGCTCGCGATCGCGATCATCGCCGGAGCCCTCGTGCAGCTGCCGCTCGTGCTGCTCGCGATGCCGGTGGTGATGAGCCTGGTGCTCGACCGCGCCGAGGCGCAGCGCGAGTAGCCCTCGCGCCCCTTGAGGGGCCCACGCCCTTCAGTGCTCGAGCGTCGATGCCAATAGCGCGATGAGCGATCGCCAGTGCCTCTCTGCGGCGGCGGCATCGTATACGGGCGTATCGCGGAACACCCAGCCGTGCTTGGCTGGGTACGTCTCGATCGCGTGGTCGACGCGGGCATCGCTCAAGGCCCGCTCGAGCCGCTCCTTCATCTCATCCGGAAAGGATTGGTCCTCGATCGCTCCGGCGACGTAGATCCGCGCCGTCATCTTCGGCGCGAGCAAATGTGGACTGTCGGGAGCGTCAGTGGCAAGCCGCCCGCCGTGGTACGAGGCGGCGGCGGCGATGCGCTCGGGGTAGGTGCCCGCGGCGGTGAGCGACATGAGCCCGCCCATGCAGTAGCCGGTCGTGCCGATCCGGCCGCGTTTCACGTCCCGCTGCGCCGCGAGGTAATCGAGGAAAGCGCGGGTGTCGGACATGACGTTCGCGGCAGTTGCGGGCGCGAAGAATTTCTCCATCAGGATCTTGCGCTTCTCCGGATCGGTGAATACCTCGCGCGGATTCATCGGCTCGTAGGGACCCGAGCGATAGAAAAGGTCCGGCAGCAGAACGTAGTAGCCGTACGTCGCGAGACGCTCGCCGAGCTCGAGCATCGCCGGACGGATGGCAAGACCGTCCATGTAGACGAGCACGGCGGGCCAGGGACCTTCGCCGCGGGGACGGTAGACGAAGCTGCGGCACACGCCGTCGCGGGTTTTGATCTCGATCTGGCTCATAGGTGCGTTTCAGGAGGAGACTGCCCAGCGCAGCAACGTCTTCAAGGTCGGCGGCCGCCCTTGTAGGAGCAGGGCGATGCGGAAGATCTTGGCCGCGAACCACACGGCTGCGGCGGCGGAGCCGATGCCGACGGCGATCGAGAGCCACACCTGCCACAGCGGCGGCGGCGCGGTCGAGGCCATGCGCACGATCATCGCGAAGGTGCTCAGGACGGGGGTGAAGCTGAGCGTCACCGCGAGCGGGGAATTGGGGCTCAGGGAGATCGGCATGACGACGATCCACATCGCCGCGAGCAGCAGCATGAACGGTGTGAGGAGCGACTGCGCATCGCGCAGCTCGTTGACCGAGGCGCCCACCGCCACCATCACCGAACCGACGACGAGGAAGGAGATCACGAAGAACAGGAACAGATACAGCAGGAGCGCGGGATCGACGAGGCCGAACAGCGCGAACGCGGTGAGACCGGCGAGCGCCATGAGCAGGTACAGCGTCATGCCGACCATGCCGGCGGCAAGCTGACCGGCGATCTTGCCGGCGAGCAGCTCGAGCGGAGAGACGGCCGATAGCAGCACCTCGATGATGCGGCTCGACTTCTCCTCGACCATCGTCGTGAGGAGGAACTGACCGCCACCGAGCACGCCGACGATCAGGAAGAAGATGAGCGCGAACGGCACCAGCCGGTCGAACGCCGGGACGGTTGAGTTCTCGCGCCCATTGCGGGTGAGCGTCATCGTCTTGCCGGGCACGATGCGCGTGAGATCATCGAGACGCTCGAGGTCGAGGCCGTAGGCGCGCGCGCGGACCGAGACGATCGCATCGCGCAGCATGCCGCGCACGGCTCCCTCGGCGCGGTCGTCGAGGTTCGGCGCCACGTAGAGATCGTATGCAGCGGCGTGCGGACTCGGATCGCTCGCGGCCGACTGCGAATCCGCGGGCACCGCCGCTTGAGGGTGGATGACGGCGAGCGCGAGGTGCCGCGCACCCGGCGGCGCGGGCTCGAGCAGCCAGCTCTGCGCTTTCGCCGGATCCGCATCGGCTGGCTCCTCGACGACATGGAGCTGCGGGGTGAGCGTGAGGCCCGCCGCCGCCGCGAATGCGGCCGCCATGTTCCCGGCCGGCGGACGGCCCGCGCCCGACGCGAGCGCCCGGTTGGCGCCGTCGAGCGCCGCGCGCATGTTGTGCAAGCGCCGCGCCTCGAGATTCTTCGGCTCGACGATCTGCTCGAGCGCCGGCCCGATCGTGTGCGTTGGGTCGATCACGGCGATCTCGCCGCGCGTGCGATACGCGCTTTGACCGATGAGGCGCGGAATCGCGAACAGCACGACCGCCATCATCACCGGGGTGATGAGCCAGCCGATGACGAACGCGCGGGTCATCACCGTCGAGCTGAACTCGCGCGCGGCGATGCAGAGCATCTTTCTCATGCATCGCTCCGTGCGGCGTTGGCGCCGTGACGCTGCGGCGATGCGATACCGATGAAGATGTCCTCGAGGCTCGGGCGGGCGAGCTCGATGCGGCTTGCCGGCACCGCCATCGCGGCACGCGCGAGCGCTCCGCCAGGCTCGGTTCCGGGGGCGAGCCGGATCTCGAAGCCATGGTCGCGATGCAGCGCTTCTTCGACTCCGTCGATGGCGCGCAGCGCGGCGCCGTCGGCGCGCGGGTCGAGCGGTTCCAGCCGGATGATGCGCGGATCGAAGCGGCTGCGAATGTCGGCGATCGAGTCGTCGAGGACCTTGCGCCCGCGATGAATCATCACGACGTGATCGCAGAGCTCCTCGGCGTGCGACATCACGTGGGTGGAGAAGACGATCGTCGCTCCGCGCCGATGCTCCTCCAGGATCAGCGTGCGCAGGTCGAGCGTGCTCACCGGGTCGAGGCCGCTGAACGGCTCATCGAGGATCAGCAAATCCGGATCGTGAATGACCGCCCCGATGAACTGCACTTTCTGCTGCGTTCCCTTCGAGAGCTCCTCGCAGCGCTTTTCCTCGTATTCGCCCAACCCCAGGCGCTCGAGCCGGGCGCGCCCGCGGCGCGAAAGTATCGAGGGCCGCCACCCCATCAGCC
>Ga0335077_10011083_pt1 | contig 11269 bp, 7 predicted proteins | sample Lox_Sample_31_FD_207151 | JGI IMG/M metagenome (GOLD analysis project Ga0335077, IMG submission 207151) | Soil microbial communities from Loxahatchee National Wildlife Refuge, Florida, United States - Lox_Sample_3.1 | ecosystem: Environmental > Terrestrial > Soil > Wetlands | place: USA: Florida...
GGCCCGGTGACCAGCTACGTCCGCGAGTTCGACGACCAGCTCCGGACGGCGTTGCAGTGACAGCCCGCAGGCACCGCATCGCCATCTCCGGACACCGCGGCCTGCCCCGTGCCACAGCAGGCCTGGTTGACGAGGCCGTCCGGGCAGCCCTGGCCGAGTACGCGCCGGACGTGGCTGGCATATCGTGCCTCGCGGACGGCGCTGACCAAATCTTCGCCCGCGCCGTCACTGACCTCGGCGGCACGCTCGACGTCATCATCCCCGCCGCCGAATACCGGGACAAACTCCCACAAGAAGCACACTCCGAATACGACAGGCTGCTCGCCCAGGCCACGGCCATCCGCCGACTGCCGTTCGCCGAGTCAACATCCGAGTCCCACATGGAAGCCAGCAAGGTCATGATTGACCAGGCCGATGAACTGTACGCGGTGTGGGACGGCCAGCCCGCACGAGCCTACGGCGGAACCGCCGACGTGGTGACATACGCTCGCGAGCACGGCACACCGGTACGCGTGATCTGGCCGGACGGCGCACGACGTGACTGACGGCATCTAGCGCGAGGAGTTCACTGACCAGCCGCCATTGACCTTGGTGGTCGTCACGTCGGCCTTTGATGTACCTGCGACCGGCCTGCCATATACCTCAGCCGCCTGGCACGGCCGGTGACCTGCGGACATGCCAGGCAGGGTCACCTGTGGCGATTGCGGAAGATCAGCGCGAGCAAATCACGCTGCGCCTCCGTCAGCGGGGGCAGGCTGTCCACCACCTCCTTGACATAGGCGTCGAGCTTGTCATCACGGGCCGCGCGGTACCAGAGGCCCGGCGCTTTGGAAGCCGTGCCCCAGCACGCGATCTGTCAGGCTCAGCGGAGCGGCGGGAAGGGCGGGCCGTGAAGCGATCACCTCCGGCCGGGACGGCTCAGGAACGGGCGGCCGGGATGTCGTCCTAACTCGCGGACGGTCCCCATGTCTGGGACGCGACAGGACAGAACACCAGGTAGCCGCTGTCCTCGCCTGCGCGTAGGGTTGCTCATGGCGTGAGATGCCCAGGCAAAGAAATGTCAAAGTCCGATGTTCGGCTTCCCGGCGCCGTTCGGGCCGAGGAAACCGGTGACCATGCCCGGCCGGATGGAGAAAGACAGGTCGTTGACGGCCATGGTGGAGCCGTAGCGCTTGACCAGGCCGTGAGCTTCGATCATCGCTCTACGCGAACGGCACGGCGAAGTCGCAGTAGGGGGCGCTCGTCTCAGTGACCGGCCCGCTCGCGAGATAGGTGATCCGCACGCCGAGATTGAGGGCGGCGAGTATGCCATGCTCGTCCGCCCACGCACGCAATGCCTCCGACGCGAGCTGCCACTGCACTGCCGGGTTCCCTCCCGGGCCAGCCGGGAGCGCGTCGTTCGGTAGCGCGACGTACGCCTCGCGATGTGCGGGTTCGGTCCGCAAGCTCAACTCCGGGTAATGCGATGCAAGCGCCTTCGCGTCCGACTCCGGGACCGGCTTGCACATCTCGACCGGGCCGTCGCTGTCGGCGCTCACTTCACCCCAGTAGATGGTGAACATCGCGCCTTCACGCCCCTCCATTTTCGGCAGCGGCCGCTCGCGCAGGACCGCGATGAATTCCTTGCCGAGCGCCCACGCGCCCTGTTCGTCGACATTGCGCTTCAGGCAGAGCAGGCTCCGCTCGGGGATCTCGCGCGTGGCGACTTCGTACATGACGGACCTCTTTCCGCTCAGTCGGTTTACGAGGTAGTCGGCGAGCTCGCGGCTCGCGTCGTGCGCGGACTCGACCTCCCGCCAGTGCGCCGCTATCCGCTCAGCGGCATCAACCGGATCGCATGCGAGCAGTTCCTTGATCGCGGCAAGCGGCAACTGCAGCTGACGCAACATCACGACAAGGCGTGCCTCATCGACCTGACCGACGTCGTAGTAGCGATAGCCAGACGCTTGATCGACGCGCGAAGGCACCAGCACCCCGAGTTCGTCGTAGAGGCGGAGCGCCTTCAGCGAAAGGCGGGACCGTCGTGCGAACTCTCCGATGCTGATTTCTTTCACGCTGACTCCCTCGTCGCCGGGCCGATTCGACCCGCGTCGCCGGGCCGATTCGACCCGCGTCGCCGGGCCGATTCGACCCGGCAAGATGAGTGTGCGGGCTCCCCCAAGGTGAGAGTCAAGGCTGCCGGCCGTCAGCCATCTCCCGGTAGCGGACGGGGGTTCTGCAACGGCGGGAACGCTACGCGCCCAGCGACGCTCCGGGACGCTCAACTCACGCCAAGGCGAGGTTGAGCTTGGGGTGGGCCGGGACCCTCCACCCCCGGCCGCGCCGGTCAGCTCGCCAAGGCCACCCACGTTACTGCAGGTCCGCGAAGCATAACCAGGATGGAAAAGGCTCAATGTGCCCGCCGAATGCCGAATGGGACTCTCGCTCCCGTTATCACGCACGTCTGCCCTGCCCCGGTTCGTGGCTGTAGGCTGAGCTGAACGGAGCCAGGTCACCACAGGTGGTCATTCTTGCGGCTTTGGGGGGAGGGGCCGTGGTCGAGTGCATCGTGGCCGGTGCGGACCCGCCGGAGGCCGCTAGCGGGCGGGGAGTCGTGGCGGCGCGACCGGCGGGCTTAGGTCACCAGCCAAGGCGCAGTACCGCCGGGATGCCCGGACCTCGCGGCATGGATCCTTTGAAGGCGGGATTAACATGCCGAATGGCCGTTCCGCCTTTGCCGAATCGATCCGCGCTCTGAGGCCGACGAATTGCCGTACAAGTATGACGTTTTCTTGAGCTATCGCCGCGCGAACGCCTGGCCAAAGTTCGTCGATACTACCTTTATGCCGATGTTCAGGCATTGGCTAATGGCCGAACTCGGCTATCCTCCCAAGATTTTCTTTGACGTCGACGAGATTGAGACAGGCGAGTCGTGGCCCTATCGCCTGGCCTTAGGGGTCGCATCGTCCAAGATTATGGTATGCCTTTGGTCAAACGAATACTTTGCCAGCCCGTGGTGCCAGGCTGAATTGGGGCATATGCTGGCGAGGAGAGAGGCGACCAGGCTACCCTCTGGGCCTCTTCCATTGATCCTTGCGCTGGTTATTCATGATGGCGAGAAAATCTCTCACAGCCTGGATGACATCCAGAGGCTAGCCATTCAGGACTATGCGAACCCGTGGCTGGCTCGCGGTAGCCCCAAGGCCGAGAGGCTCTCCGAGCAGCTTAGGAGATTCTGCTTGGACGTTGTCGACGCCCTTGAGCAAGCACCCGTGTGTGATCCCGGCTGGCCTGATCTCGCCGTCGATGACTTCGTCGAGCTTTTCAGGCGGCAAGTTGAACAGCACGAGGTGCCGAGCCTAGGTGGCGTGACATCGTGATCGTCACCTTCTACTCGTTTAAGGGCGGCACTGGCCGGACCATGGCCTTGGCAAATATAGCGGTTTCGATGGCCAAGGCGGGCAATAGGGTCCTGGCCGTGGACTTCGATCTTGAGGCGCCGGGTCTGTGGCGGTTCTTTCAGGGCATCGAGCCGGATCTTGATCGTCGTGACGGGCTGCTTGACTTGCTGACATCCCAGTCACAGCGGACCTCGGCTGCCCCGGTGGACTGGCGAGAGTTCGTTACACCTCTCACTTTTGACGGGGGGTGGATCTCGCTCATGACCAGTGGCCGGGCAGACAGCAGCTACGCGAGTCGGGTGTTGAGTTTCAACTGGCAGACATTCTTTCAGGACCACAACGGCGGATCGTTCATTGAGTGGCTGAGAGGCGAATGGGCACAAGAGTACGATTTCGTCTTTATTGACAGCCGCACCGGCATTACGGATACAGGAGGCGTATGCACGATTGCGCTCCCCGACCTGATCGTGCCGGTCCTGGTGGCCAACCATCAAAACCTCGAGGGTGTTCTCGAAGTGCTAAGACGTGCACAAGAGGGGCGCCAGAGGCTGGCTTATGACCGGCCGCCGGCGCTGGTGCTGCCGATCCTGTCACGATTCGACAGCAGAACAGAATACGGATCGGCGAACGAGTGGCTGGACCTGCTGGCCGACAAGCTCTCGCCTCTTTATGCCGACTGGCTTCCCGCTTCGATCTCACCCCGGAAGGTTCTTGAACGCACGAAGCTGCCCTACGTGGCGTACTTCAGCTTCGGCGAGAAACTACCCGTCCTGGCCCAGGGCAGCTCCGACCCTGAGTCGCTCGGCTACGCGCTGGACTCGGTGGCTCGTCTGATTGCGGGACAACTGAGGGATGTGTCGACGATCGTGGCCGGCGGGAGCGCGCCGGTAGTCGATCCCTCCTCGCCGGAGAGGACCGCCGTGCAAACCGGGCGGAGCACGCTCTTCGCCGAGCCGAAGATAATTGGCGGCGTCCCGCCGCTTAATCCGAATTTCGTCGGCCGAGAGGAATTGCTGCACGAACTCCGGAGCAGGCTGAGCGGCCACGGGCGCTCTCCCGTGCTGCCCGTGACGCTGCAAGGGCTGGGCGGGGTCGGCAAGACTCAGCTTGCCGCCGAGTATGCCCGCCGGTTTCAGGCCGACTACGACCTGGTCTGGTGGATACCGTCCGACGACGAGCTTTCCGTCCGGAGGTCGTTCGTCTCCCTGGCCAGGCGCCTGGCACTGGCCGATTCCGAGGATGTCACGCACACCGTCAACACGGTGCTTGACGAGCTTCGCGTCGGCCGCCCGACGCCGAACTGGTTGCTGATCTACGACGGGGTGGGCGAGCCCCGCGAGATCCGCAGGTATCTGCCCAGCGGGTCAGGAAACGTCCTCATAACCTCCCGCAGCCGGAGCTGGATCAGCCAGTCCACGGTGATAGAGCTGGATGTGTTCACGATCGAGGAGAGCGTCGCCTTCTTGACGCACCGCTGGACAGAGATTGGCGTCGAAGAGGCCCGCTTGCTCGGAGAGGAACTCGGCAATCTTCCGCTGGCCCTCGATCAGGCCGTGGCGGTGCACACAGAGACCGGCATGCCGTTGCCGACTTACCTCAGCCTGCTCAGAGCCAGTCCCGGCCAGGTTCTGGCCGACAACTATGAGCATTCGGTGGCAAGAACGTTCCGGCTGGCGCTCGATCACCTGACCGAGCAGTCGCCTGCGGCAGCGCAGCTGCTCGAGGTGTGCTCGTTCCTCAGCTCGCATCCCATCGCTGTGCCGATGCTCGTCCGCGGGCGGAGCGCCCCGCTGCCACCGGACCTGTCGGAGGCTCTTCAGGACGACGTGAAGATGCGCCGCGCCGTTCGGGAGATCGGGCGTTTCGCGCTGGCGCAGCTCGACGCAAAGCGCGACACGATTGCCATTCACAAGCTGGTGCGGGCCCTGGTGCGTGACGGGCTGGGCGTCCAGCAGCGCGCCCTGACCGAGCACAGTGCCCATCAGCTGCTCGCCCTGGCCAACCCGGGCGTGCCGGATAACGAGGCAACCTGGACGCAGCACGCCCAGATCTCTCCGCACGTTATCCCGTCGGGCGTCCTCACTTCCGGCGACCCGCACGTGCGGAGCGTCGTGGTCGACCAGATCCGCTACCTTTTCGTCATCGGCAACTACGCGGACAGCGCGTCACTTGCCGAGCAGGCCAAGATGATCTGGGAAGAAGCTCTCGGCCCCGGCAATGAGATGACACTGGTGGTCGATCTCTACCTGGGAAATGCGCTCCGTGAACTCGGTCAGTACGAGCGAGCGCGGGCGGTCAATGAGGTGACGCTGCCGCTCATGCGGGACGTCTTCGGGCCCGACGACGAGCACACTCTCCGCCTGGCGAACAGCCTGGGCGCGGACCTGCGCCTGCTCGGAGCCTTCCGCGAGGCAATCGATGTCGACCAGGCCAACCTAGAGCGATACCGGGCCATTCTGGGCCATGATGACCCGGCGACGCTGCGGTCGGCGAATAATCTCGCGGTCGATTATCGCCTTCTCGGAGATTTCCATAAGGCGCAGAAGATGGATGAAGACACCCTCCGGCGCCGCTCTAGCATACTCGGATACCAGAACGCCGAGGTCCTCTCGTCCGCGAACAGCCTGGTTCACGACCTGTACGGCATCGGTCATTACGAAGCGGCTCTTGCCCTGCAACGAGACGCGCTGGCGAAGTCTGGACCGCTGGCATCCGATCACGCTTTCGTTCTGCTCGCCATGCGTAACCTGGCGATCTTGCTGCGCAAGGCCGGAACCTACGCCGAGGCCGTGACCGGCTCGGAGGCGAACCTGGAAGCGGTGCACCGCCGTTTCGGCGGGCAAAGCGAACTCTCTCTTTCGTCGATGATGACCTTGAGCAACGCGCTGCGCACCCGCGGAGATCTTTCGAGAGCATCGGCCATCGGCGAACAAACCCTGCATCTCTACCGCGCGCAGTTCCGCGATGAACACCCGTTCACGCTCTGCGCCGCTATGAACCTGGCGATCGTGTACCGGGAGCTAGGCCGGCTAGAGGAAGCCCTGGAAATGGATCGCGCATCGCTCGAGCGCCTGAACGGCGCGCTCGGTGCAGATCACCCTTATGTCCTCTGCTGCACCACCAGCATGGGCAATGACCTCGCCATGCTGGGACGGCCGGCGGAGGCCAGGCAGGTCTCGGAAAGCGTCTACAAGCAATCGCAACGAGTTCGCGGGCCTGACCATCCCTACACACTGGCCTGCGCGGCCAACCTGGCGCTTGATCTCGCCGCGACCGGCTCTCCGGTTGAGGCGGCCGAACTCCGCCAGAGCACGGTTGATCACTTGCGACGAGTCCTGGGCTCCGAGCACCCGGAATTCGTCGATATGGAACGTGGTCGCCGGGCGGATTGCGACATCGAGGTTCCGCAAATGTAAATCGGCTGGTCACGGCCGTCGGTCAGCGGTCGATCAGCGCGGCCGCGATCCGGGCGACGTGCTCGGCGGGCTGGCCGAAAAGCTGCGCGCCGCCGTGCGCCCGCTTGAGGTAGCGATGCGCGTCGTGCTCCCAGGTGATGCCGATCGCGCCGTGCAGCTGAATCGTCTCGGCCGCCACCCGCTGCAGTGCCTCGGAGCAGTAGACCTTGGCCGCGGCCGCGCGCAGCCAGGCGTCCGGGGCCTGCGCGCCGGCGCTCCGGGCGGCCGCGTAGGACAGCGAACGGGCCGACTCGACCAGCACGTGCAGGTCGGCCAGGCGGTGCTGCAGCGCCTGGAACCCGCCGATGGCGCGGCCGAACTGGACCCGGACCTTGGTGTAGTCCACGGTCATCTCGAGCGCCCGCCGGGCCGCGCCGACCTGCTCGGCGCTGAGCGCGACGCAGGCCAGGTCCCGGGCCCGGGCCAGCGCCGCCTCGGCCGGGCTGCGGGCCGGATCGCCGAGGCGCTGGCCGGCCGCGCCGTCCAGGCGCACCACGGCCAGCCCGCGGCTGGAGTCCATGCTGGTGACGGCCCAGCGGGACACGCCGGCCTGGCCCGGGTCCACCTCGAACAGCCCGGGGCCGTCGGGCGCGGCGGCCGCGACGAGCAGGACGTCAGCCACGTCGCCGTCGAGCACGTGATGCGCTTCACCGCGCAGCTTCCACCCGGCCGCCGCAGGCTCGGCGCGGCACGCGGCCCGGCCCGGATCCCAGTGGCCGGCCGCCGTGGTCCAGGCCAGCGCCGCGACCGCGGTGCCGCCGGCGATGCCCGGCAGCAGGCGCCGGCAGGCCGCGTCGTCACCGGAGCCGAGCAGCGCCTGACCGGCCAGGACCGCCGAGCCGAGCAGCGGCGACGGGGTGAGGCGGCGGCCGAGCTCCTCCGCCACGATGCTGGTCTCAACCGGTCCCGCTCCGGAGCCGCCGTAACGCTCCGGCACGCCGAGCCCGGCCACGCCGATCCCGGCCAGCCGCGCCCAGAGCGCGGGACCGGGGTGGTGGCGGGCGAGAACGGCGCGCACCGCGTCGCGCAGCGCCCGCTGCTCGGTGGTCAGCCCGGAGGTCAGTTCCGCGCCTCCTCCCGCAGCACCTGCTTGAGCGTCTTGCCCGACGCGTTGCGGGGCAGGCCGGCCCGGAATTCCACGCTGCGCGGCACCTTGTAGTTGGCCAGCCGCTCCCGGCAGTAGGCCAGCACGTCCGGCTCGGCCAGCGCGTGGCCCGGGCGGGGGACCACGAACGCCTTGCCCACCTCGCCCAGCCTGGCGTCGGGCACGCCGATGACGGCCGACTCGGCGACCCCGTCCAGCCGGGCCAGCACCTGCTCGACCTCGGCCGGGTACACGTTGAACCCGCCGCAGATGTACATGTCCTTGAGCCGGTCGGTGATGGTCAGGTACCCGCGCGGGTCGAGACGGCCGACGTCACCGGTGTGCAGCCAGCCGCCGGCGTCGACCGCGGCGCGGGTCGCGGCCGGGTCGTCGAGGTAGCCCAGCATCACGTTCGGGCCGCGGAGCAGGATCTCGCCCGTCGCGCCGGGCTCCAGCGCGCGCCCGTCCGGGGCGGATACGCGGATCTCGAAGCCGGCGGCCGCGCGTCCCGAGGTGCGCGCGACCGTCTCGGGATCGTCGCCGGGCCGGCACATGGTCGCGACCACGGCCTCGGTCAGCCCGTAGGCGGTGAGCACCGTGTCGAAGCTCAGCTCCCGCCGCATCCGCTCGACCAGCGCGACCGGGACGGTGGCCGCGCCGGTCACCGCCAGCCGCAGGCTGGACAGGTCGCACGTGGCGCGCCCGGGGTGGTCGAGGATGGTCTGGTAGATCGTGGGCGCCCCGGGAAACACGGTGATCCGTTCCGCCTCGACCAGCCGCATGGCCTGCTCGGCGTCGTAGACCGGCTGGGGCACGATCGCGGCCCCGCTGACCAGGCAGGCCAGGATGCCCGCCTTGAAGCCGAAGCTGTGGAAGAACGGGTTGACCACCAGGTAGCGGTCGCTGGCGGTCAGGCCGCCGCACTCGGCCCAGGCGCGGGCGACGGCCAGCGACTGCCGGTGCGCGCTCATCGCTCCCTTGCTCCGGCCGGTGGTGCCCGAGGTGAACAGGATGTCGCTCACGTCGTCCGGGCGGACCGCCGCGGCCCGCTCGTCGGCCTGACCCGCCGGCACCGCCGCCGCCCGCTCGTCCAGGGCCGGCCAGTCGATGACGCCCTCGGCCGGCCCGGACGCGGCCTCCACCGGCACGCGGATGACCAGCCCGGGCAGCCGGGCAGGCCCGCCGGGGGCCGGGGCGTGCCGGGCGCCGGAGGCCGGGGCGGGGACAGCCGCGGCCTCGGCGGCGGAACGCAGCGCGGCGAGGCGGTCGGTGCCGAGGAACGGCCCGGCGACGATCAGGGCGCGGGCCCGGCTGCGGCTGATCACGTCGAGCGCCTCGGGCCCGGTGAACCGGGTGTTGACCGGGACCAGCGTCGCGCCCGCGTACAGAGCGCCGAGCGCGCCGAGCACCCAGTGGCGGGTGTTGGGCGACCAGATCGCCACCGCGTCGCCCGGGGCCACGCCGCCGCCGATCAGTGCCCGCGCGACCACCCGGACCCGCTCGCGCAGCTCCCGGTAGGACAGGCACGGCCCGCCGGGCTCGACCAGGGCCGGAGCGTCGCCGAACTCCCGGGCCGCGCTCGCCACGGCGGCCGGGATGGTGAGGTTCACCGGCTCCTCCGGCAAGCAAGTGCTTGGTAGGGTGAGCCTACGCGCGGCGGCTGGCCGCTGGCCACATGCCGGGACACGGAGGCACGGGTGCGGTTCAGCCCGCAGGACGAGGCGTTCCGCCGGCGCGTGCGGGAGTGGCTGGCCGGGAACCTGAGCGGGCGCTTCGCCGGGCTGCGCGGCGCGGGGGGCCCCGGCCGCGAGCACGAGGCGCACGCCGAGCGCGTGGCCTGGAACCGGCACCTGGCCGCCGCCGGGCTGACCTGCCTGGGCTGGCCCGCCTCCTGCGGCGGGCACGACGCCACGTTCGCGCAGCAGGTCATCTTCCACGAGGAGTACGCGCGCAGCGGCGCGCCCGCCCGGGTCGGCTACCTGGGCGAGGAACTGCTCGGCCCCACGCTGATCGCGCACGGCACGCCGGAGCAGCGGCGGAGGTTCCTGCCGCCGATCGCGGCCGTGACCGAGCTGTGGTGCCAGGGTTACTCCGAGCCGGGGGCCGGGTCCGACCTCGCGGCCGTAGCCACCACGGCCACGCTCGACGGCGACGAGTGGGTGATCACCGGCCAGAAGGTCTGGACGTCGCTGGCGCGCGAGGCGGACTGGTGCTTCGTGCTGGCCAGGACCGAGCCGGGCTCGCGCCGCAGCCGGGGGCTGTCGTACCTGCTGGTCCCGATGCGCCAGGCGGGCATCACCGTCCGCCCGATCCGCCAGCTCACCGGCACGTCCGAGTTCAACGAGGTGTTCTTCGACCGGGCCAGGACCGAGCGCGGCCTGGTGGTCGGCGAGGCGGGCGACGGCTGGCGGGTGGCCCAGGCCACGCTGGCCATCGAGCGCGGCGTGGCCACCCTCGGCCAGCAGGCCGGGTTCCGGCGCGAGCTTGACGCCCTGCTCGAGGAGGCCCGGCGCGGCGGTGACGACGTCGGCCCCGTGCTGCGCGACAAGCTGGCCCGGGCCTGGATCGGCCTGGAGGCCATGCAGGCGTACGCGGTCGGCCGCCTGAGCGGCGACGCCGCCGCGAGCGACGCCGCCGCGAGCGAGACCGCCGCGAGCGAGACCGCGGCCAGCGCCGGGCCGTCGGTGACCAAGCTGCTGTGGTCGCGATGGCACCAGGGCCTGGGCGAGCTCGCGATGGAGGTGCGGGGGGCCTCGTCGATGACGGCCCGGGGCGCGCCGTACGATCTCGACGACTGGCAGCGGCTGTTCCTGTTCAGCCGGGCCGACACGATCTACGGAGGGTCCGACGAGATCCAGCGGAACATCATCGCCGAGCGCGCGCTCGGCCTCCCCCGCCAGGCCCGGCCGTGACCGCGCCCGGCGCTGACCTGCCCCTGCCGCCGGCCGGGCATGAGCTGCTGAGCGGCAAGGTGGTGGTGATCACCGCCGCGGCCGGGACCGGGATCGGCTCGGCCACCGCCCGGCGCTGCCTGGAGGAGGGAGCCCAGGTCGTGATCAGCGACCACCACGCGAGGCGCCTGGGCGAGACCCTGGAGCACCTGGCCGCCACGCACGGGTCACGTGTCCAGGCCGCCGTCTGTGACGTGACCGACGAGGGTGACGTGACGGCGCTGGTGGCGGACGCCGTGGCGCGGTTCGGGCGCATCGACGTGTTCATCAACAACGCCGGGCTCGGCGGCACGGCCTCGGTCCTGGAGATGACCGACGAGCAGTGGCTGCGGGTTCTCGACGTCACGCTCACCGGGACCTTCCGCTGCACCCGCGCCGCGCTGCGCCAGATGGTGGCCC
>Ga0335077_10011084_pt1 | contig 11269 bp, 12 predicted proteins | sample Lox_Sample_31_FD_207151 | JGI IMG/M metagenome (GOLD analysis project Ga0335077, IMG submission 207151) | Soil microbial communities from Loxahatchee National Wildlife Refuge, Florida, United States - Lox_Sample_3.1 | ecosystem: Environmental > Terrestrial > Soil > Wetlands | place: USA...
TCCCTGCTCTCATACGGGCCGCGGCGCCGGTTGGCCTCGCCGCAGGGTTGGCGGTGGGCGCCGTGGCCGGGAGCTTCTTTCAGCTTCGCGTAAATCCATGGAAATGGCCTTCGGGCGCGGCGGCATTCCTTCTCGCCCACCATGTCACGCAGCCGATCTTCAACAGCTACGAATTTGGCGGGTACCTGACATGGCGTCTCTGGCCCGACGAGCGGGTCTTCATCGATGGGCGCGCGCTCAATGAGGCGGTCTTCCTGGACTATACCCGGATCCTCTACAACCACGATGAGAGCGGCGGCAAGAGCGCCCAGCAACTTCTGGATCAATACGGAGTGGAGGCGATCGTGATGAACGGCTTCGAATTCACTACCGGCACCGTCTACCTGCTGGCGCCGGCGCTGGCCGACCCGCAACAGACCGAATGGAAGCTGGTCTATGGCGACCCGCAGTCTCTGGTCTTCCTCCGCCATCCGCCCCCGGATGTGGCGCCGCAGAGTTCCATCACGGTCCTCGAATACCTGGAGGCGCAATGCGACCTGCACCTCCAGCACGAGCCGCAGTATCCGCTGTGCGCCCGGAGCCTCGGGCAGGTGTTCTCCAAAGTGGGAGATTTCGCGCGTGCCCGCCGTTGGATCGGAACGTACCTCAGTTTCCCGCATAATCCCGATCGCGAAGCCGAAGAGGCCTACCAAAGACTCGTCAGGGGCGGTAAGTAGAATGGAAAGCAATACAGACGCCCATAGGACAAGCGCATCTGAATTCGCTATCATGAAGAGAATGAGTGCTAATGCGACGCTTCAGGACCGTTTGAGTGCTTTTATCGACAGATTTGGCGTCTTCCTGACGCTTCTTCAGATTGTTGCTTGTGTGGCGGCGACCGGATTCGGCTACCACATCGGCGAGTCGGTCGGGACCGTTATCAAGCACTCACAGTTCCTCTAATCGGCGTTGGTGTCGTACTGCATCGCACCCGCGATATTGCCTTCAGGATCCTGAAAGAAGAGCAGTTGGCCGATACCGGCCAGGGTACAGACGGGCATTACGATCTTCCCGCCATTGGACTCCACGGCCGCAGCGGCGGCATGGATGTCGGTCACCGATATGGTGCACTCAAACCCGTGCATCGGCACTCCTGCCATAATCTCCCGGCGCTTCTGCAGCGACCCGCGCAGCGCCACCGCCGCGGCGGCAGACTCATTGTCCAACATGTAGAAGCCCGGCGGTCCCCAAGCCTGAAACCTCCAGCCGAAAACATTCTCGTAGAAGCGTCGCGCGCGGGAAACATCGTCGGCGTTGATCGCAAAATGAGCAACCTGGGACATGCCACTCTCCTCTCTGACCGGATTCTATCCGCTGGTGAGGTTTGCGGCATTACGCTATCTTGCCAATATATGTCGAATTCCCGCCAGGAAGATGCCACTGTGGAAATCCGCAGCTTCGGCGTCACCTTCCACGCCGGCCAGGTCGTTCCTGCACGGCAGGTGGTCCCTCCTCAGCCCCGCGATTGGCACCAGTTGATCTACGCAACGCGCGGCGTGATGACGGTGCGGACCGATCAGTGCGCCTGGGTAGTGCCGCCCCATCGCGGGGTATGGATTCCCGCGGGGATCCGGTATCGCGTGGAGATGAGCGGAGCCGTAGCGCTGCGAATGCTCTATGTGCGGGCGCGCCCGCGCACCAGGGAGCCGTTCGCCAATGCCTCCCGTGATTGCGCGGTGGTGAATGTGACGCCGCTGCTCCGCGAATTGATCGTCCGCACAGTCCTTTGGGGCGCTTTGGATTCGAACGTCCCCAGGCAAAAGCGCCTGATCGGCGTCATTCGCGACGAGTTGAAGGTGCTGGTCGCCGTTCCCTTGCAATTGCCTGTGCCGCTGGACTCCCGCGCGGCACAATTCGCCTCCATCGTCGAGGCCGATCCAGGCGGGAAGGTGCCCATCGATAAGATGCTGCGCAAATGCGGCGCCAGCCGTCGCACCATGGAAAGATTGTTTCACGATGAGACCGGTATGAGCCTCGGCCAATGGCTTCGCCGCCAAAAGCTGCTGCACGCCCTGCGCCGGCTGGCCGCGGGCGATACCGTGAGCGCCGTGTCCCTGGAACTCGGCTACAACAGCGCCAGCGCGTTCATCGCCATGTTCCAGCGCGAATTGGGACAAACGCCCAAACGCTACTTCGAAACGTAGTGTCGGCGTTAGCAACCGAACCTTCTGAGGTCCTCGCAGGCACTCCTGCCTGTACCGTTGAGCCCCGCCGGCCCACCGGAATTCAGGAATACCCTCGCGCCGGCCCCGTGGCGCGGCAGGCCGGAGTGCCTCCGCCACCTCTGGCGTGTGTAATTCCCAAAGCGGGACGCCACGCGAGTTATTTCGGGCGTTCCAGGTCGAAGCGGTCCGTCGTGCGGGCGTAGGTTGCGCCTCCCATGCGGCCTACAGCCCGCAGCTTGCCCGGATCGACCGTGTCGCCCTTCAGGATGTCCCCGTCCACGTGGAATCGCACCACCTCGCCCAGCACCAGGCTTCCCCCACCGGGCTTGCTGCTGACCTCGACAATCTGCAACAGCCGGCATTCCATGTTCACATGCGACTCCCGCACGCGAGGCGCCTTCACCAGGTCGCTCGCCACCGGTGTCAGTCCGGAGACCGCGAATTCATTCACGTCCGGCGGGTATTCGCCGGAGCAGACATTCATTTTCGCGGCGATGTCCTCCGATACGATGTTCACCACAAACTCCCTGGTGGCCTCGATATTGAGGAGGGTGTCCTTTTTCGTCCCGTCGCGGCGGACGATCGGGGCGAAACAGAGCACCGGCGGCGTGGAACTGGCCACGGTGAAATAGCTGAAGGGCGCCAGGTTCGGAACGCCTTCCAGGCTGAGCGTGGAGACGAACGCGATGGGGCGCGGCAGCACCACGCTCGTCAGCAGTTTGGCAATCTCCCGCGGATCGGCGGAGGTCGGGTCTACGATCACCTATTTCTTCTCCATCCAGCTCGCCCAGTACTCCTTCCACTCCACCTGCTCGCCGGCCGGGAGCACATGGATCGGGTTGAGCCCGTCCAACATCACGGCATATTCATCGGTGTGCGTCTTGCGATGCTGGTTCGCCAGGGCCTTGGGATGCGGGCCATGATGGATGCCGCGGGGATGCAGCGTGGCGTATCCCGGCTTGACGTTGTCCTTGCTGAAGAAATCGCCGTCGTGGTAGAAGATGAACTCGTCGTAATCGGTGTTGCGGTGGAAAAACGGTACACGTAACGCCTCGGGGTCCTGCTCCAGCGGCCGCGGCAGGAAACTGCACACCACCGCGCCTTCGGTGAGAAACGTGGTGTGTGCGCTGGGCGGCAGGTGAGCGCGATGGCTCATCACCGGGCGGATGTCGCGCATGTTGAGCTTCCACACCGTAAGGTCGCCTTTCCACCCCACTACATCGATGGGATTGAACGGGTAGAACACCTTCGAGATTTCGTCTTCCACCTTGATCCGGACTTCCCATTCCTTCTGGTCGTCCAGATAGGGCGCCGGCTCGGGGACGGAAATTACGCCAGGGTCGTAGAGCGCGTGGTGCCCCAGCATGCCCTTGTCCGGCTGGTCGAATTCGGCGCGGGATTGCACGATGAGGAAGAAGTTATCGTTCGTCACTGGAAGAAGGCGGTAGGTGACCGCGCGTGGCACCACCAGGTAATCGCCGGGCTCGAAAGGCAGCGGCCCGAAGTCCGTCTCGATCGTGCCGCGGCCGCGATGCACGAAAATCAGCTCATCGCCATCGGCATTGCGATAGTAGAACGGCATGGGCTGCGAGCGCCGTGAAACGTACAGGGTGACGTTTTGATTTCCGAGGAAGGCCACCGGCGCACCTTGGGGATCATGGCAGTCCGAAGGCGCAAGCCGGTTCAGATCGAAAAGGTGAGGCCGCAGCTTGCCCTCGAAGCGGGTCCACCCGGTCGGCGGGTGGACGTGATACAGGTGCGAGCTTTTCCCGTAAAATCCCTTCCGGCCGTGCTCCTCTTCGAAGGTGCCTTCGGGAACGCCGACATGCGCCTGGGATGCGAACTTTCCACGCTTGAGTGGATACATACTGCCCTCCGTTACCAGGATACCCACTTCCCCGTGGGGGAGTGTTAATTTGCTGGAACCTCGGGGTGTGTTCGGACGCGCATCCGCTACAATGCAGGAATTATGCAATCGCAGGCGATCGAGAAGCTTCGCGCGTGGTGGTCGCACCGCCAGGGGCTGGACGGGGGGCTGGCTGGCGCGCCGTCGCAGGCTGTCCTGGAGCGCACCGGGTGGGCGCGTTCGGTGGGCGGTGTGGGGCCGTACTTGACTCTGTTTGCGCGGGCGGGCACGTCGCGGGAGGCTGTCGATTCCGCCGCCGCTAACCTGGAAATCCACGAACTGCCCTCCGCGCGCGGGTGCACTTATGTGGTGCCCGAAAGCGAGTTCGCACTCGCGCTGAAGGCCGGCGAGAGTTTCGCGTTGGGCGAGATGAAGGTCGCCTACAAGCTGGGCGTCACCGACCGGGAGGTGCAGAAGCTGTCGGACGCCGTCCTGAAGGCACTGGGCAAAGGTCCGCTCGACCCGGAAGAGATTCGTGCAGCCACCGGCAATGCCGCTCGCCATCTCGGCGAAGAGGGCAAGAAGAAGGGCATGATCACCACTCTCCCGCTGGCTCTCGGCAGGCTTCAGGCATCCGGTGACATTCGGCGCGTTCCCGTCAATGGACGGCTCGACCAGCAACGCTATCGCTACGTTTTGTGGCAGCCCAACCCGCTGGCGAAATTCCCGTTGCCGGCCGACGAAGTGCAGACGGAGCTGGCGCGCCGCTATTTCCGGTGGACCGGTCCCGCCAGCATGGCCGAGTATCAGTGGTTTTCGGCACTCACCGGCAAGGCGGCCAAAGCCGCGGTGGCGCCGCTGAAGCTCGAGGCCCTCGCGGACGGCCGCCTGATGCTCCCCGATGACCGCGAGCAGTTCGAGGCCTTCCAGCGCTCCAAAGATCCGCAATACGTCATGGTTAGCTCCATCGACGGCTTGAGCCTCCTGCGGCGCGACTTGAGCAGCCTGACCGACGCCAGGGATTACACTCATAAGCTCCTGCAGAAAGACGGCGCGGCAGGTGGCAACCTGCTCGACCTGCCGAGCCACGCCATCTTCGACCGGGGCCGGCTGGTGGGCTTGTGGGAGTACGATCCGGCGACGGAATCACTCGCGTGGATGGCCTTCATCTCCAAGAACAAGGATCTCGAGAAGGCCGTTCGGCGGACCGAGGAGTATGTGCGTACCCAACTGGGTGACGCGCGATCGTTCAGCCTCGACAGCCCCAAGAGCCGCATCCCCAGAATCGAAGCCTTGCGCAAGGCGTGATGGGGCGCAGCCGCCCGCCGTTCCCCGCCAGGAAGCGCAAAAGCCGGGCCCTGACGATTCGGCTTGGAGGTGGCGCAGGGTTTCTGGCATTCTGTCTGGGGGGCCAATCTTGAGAATCGCGATATTGTTGCTCCTGCTGCTCGCGCCCGCCGCGGGTGCCGCGGACGGCCAGAAACTGTTCCGGGAACGCTGCGCCGAGTGTCACGGCGCCGACGCGCGAGGCACCGGCAAGGGGCCCGGACTGGCAGGGAGCCCGCGCCTGAGCGGGAAACCGGCGGACCAGATCCGCGCTTTCGTCGAAGCGGGGAATCCGGACGCCGGTATGCCTTCGTTCCATTTACCGGCCGAGGAGTTGGACGCGCTGTCCGCCTATGTGCGAAGCCTGAACGCCGGAGCTACCATCGCGGGAGCCTCGGGAAAGCGCGTCACCTGGAGTACGCCGGAGCCCGGGGATTGGCTCACCTACAACGGAAACCCCAACGCCAACCGGTACAGCGAGCTGAAGCAGATTCACAGAGCCAACGTGGGCAGCCTCCGCCTGCAATGGATCTTTCCGATGGCCTACTACGGCCTCGAAACCACGCCTCTCGAATCGGGCGGAGTCCTGTACGTCACCGGGCCGAACCAGGTGTATGCCCTCGATGCCCTCAGCGGCAACCAGCTCTGGCAATACTCGCGGCCGCGGACGCAAGGTCTCGTGGGCGACGCCGCTCTCGGCACCAATCGCGGCGTGGCGATTCGCGAGGACAAGGTCTTCTACGTAACCGACAACGCCCACTTGTTGGCTATCAGCCGCGCGACCGGCGAGTTGCTTTGGGAGAAGATCATGCCCGAGGAGCCGATGCATTACGGTGGAACCGTGGCGCCTCTGGTGGTTGGCGATACGGTGATTGCGGGCGTCGCCGGCGCCGACCGGGGAATCCGCGGATTCCTGGCGTGCTATCGGGCGGAGACGGGCGAAACGCTGTGGCGCCGTTGGATCGTGCCCCGGCGCGGCGAGCCGGGGTCCGAGACTTGGCAGGGGAGCGAGCCGATCCTGGGAGGCGGTTCCACGTGGCTCACGGGGTCATATGACGAATCGACAGACACACTCTACTGGCCAACCGGCAATCCCTACCCGGACGGCGACGACCGGGACCGGGGAGGCGACAATCTCTTCACCAACTGCATTCTGGCGCTGAATCCACACACCGGCGAGCTGAAGTGGCATTTCCAGTTTACGCCGCATGATGTGCGGGACCGGGACGCCACCGAGCCGCCGCTGTTGGTGGACACCACCTACGCGGGCAAGCCGCGCAAACTGCTGCTGCACGCCGACCGCAACGGCTTCTTTTACGTGCTGGATCGCACCAGCGGCGCCATGCTGCTCGCCCAGCCTTTCCTGCGCCGGGTCGATTGGGCGACGGGCATCGGTGCGGACGGACGGCCGATCGTGAAAGATCCCCGGGGTTGTCCGGACGACGCAGCCAACTGGAGTTCGGTGGCGTTCAGCCCGCTGACCCGCCTGTTCTACTTCCTCGCCCTGGAGGAGTGCACGGGCAGCAAACTCGGCTATCCGGACCAGACCGGGCAGCGCTTCCTGCGGGCCCTGAACATCGAGACCGGGAAGATTGTCTGGGAGGTGCCCCAGCCAGGGGCGGCGAAGGCGAAAACGTGGTCCGGAGTGCTGGCCACGGCCGGTGGGCTCGTCTTCTACGGAAAGCCCAACGGCGCCTTCGAGGCGGTGGACGACCGTGATGGAAAGACGCTCTGGCGGTTTGAGACGAACGTGCCGATGAAGGCCTCCCCGATGACGTTTGCCTATCGTGGGAAGCAGTACGTGGCGGTCGCGGCGGGCCCGAACATCCTGTGCTTCGGACTCTGAGAACCGATCCGCGAAGCTGATCCGCCGGCACAAGGGCCGTCTGTCTAACGGCGAGGTTCCGGCGCGTCCCCGTCGCGGCTGGCGGAAAGCGCTTGAGCCCGAAAGCCCAGTTTTTTCAACAGTTCGATGGCCTGCGCGCGCTCGGCGGCCGAGAGGCCGGAGGTCGCCAGATCCATCGCCGCTTCATGCTCGGAAAATGCCTTTGAAATCAGATCCCGCCCGGAATCAGTCAGATATACCACGCGGGCGCGCCGGTCGGCGGGATCGCTGCGGCGCTCCACCAGGCGTTTGTCCACCAGACGGTCCACCGCCGCCGTAATCGAACCGCTGGTCAGACCAATCCGGGAGCCAATGGTGTTGACCGGCATCGGCCCCTTGTGCAGGAGCGCCTCTAGTACGCCAAAGTCCGAAAGCCCGAGTCCGAGGCGCTGAATGTGGTGCTCCGCGTGCTCTCGTACGGCGGCGTAGGCCTTCCACAGCACCAGCCATAGGCGCACCCCATTTTCCATTCCAGCTTCCGCAAACATCTTAGCATCAACTATCTTAGGATCGAGATATCCTCGGGAGCGGATGATTTAGAAGGAGTTAGAAGAGGCAGCAGTACTTCTCAAAAGACTTCGCCGTCCGGTCTGAAACTTCGGCAGCCAAAATAAAGGCTCAATTCGAGCCATTATCGGTTAGAGTAATCCTAGATCAAAATGCTGAAGCCTACGAGCTGTCCCGCCAGCGACAGCCGGCGGTCTTTGGAGTTGGCGCGGGTTCTGTTGGTACACGGCGATCTGGCGTCCCGCTTGGCCTTGCAAACGATTCTACAGGCGGGCGGGTACTCGGTAGACGTCGCGGCAACGCCGTCGGAAGCGATTTGCAAGCTGGATGAGGGCAAATACGAACTCGTTCTGAGCGACGCGGATTTCGGCTCGCGAACGGACGGTCCCAATGTGTTGGCATACGCGCGGGTGAAGGACTATCGTCCGGCGACTGCTCTGGTTACCTCGTACGACCGCAATCCCACCTACCGGTCCGCCCGGCGGGGCCATCGGATCGCGATCCATACCGAGAATCTGGCCAACCTCTTGAGCGATGTGGCGGAGCTCATCGGGTTGCGGGCGTGCCGCCGTCATCGTACATACCGGGCCGTGGGAGCGGCTTTTTAGCGATTCGCAACGAGATGCAACCCCGCCAGTGGCGGTGCGTCATAGAGTACTTACGGAGGTTCTGGATGGCGTTGCGGTGTCTTCCGCTGCTGTTCCTTTACGTTCCGCTGTGCCTGGCGCAAAGCGCGCCAACCGCGAACCAGACCAAGCCTGAATCCCCGCCTGTTATCGTCCCGCCGCACCAGACCGACCCGGCCCAGGATTCCCAAACCTCCGCGCCCGCGGATTCGAAGACCCCGACTTGGCGCTCCCGCATTCACTTCGGCGGCCTGGTGGTTGGCGCGGGATATGTCTACGCCTCTGGGGGCTATTCTCCGTTCTACCGGTACAGCCCGCCTCTCTGGGCTCCCTTCTATCACCCCGGCTACTACAGCGGATTCCTCTATCAGGACGGCCGTGGTGAAGTAAAGATCCACGCCACCGACAAGACGTCCCTGATTTACCTCGACGGCGCCCTGGCCGGACGCCTCGACAAGCTCAAGGACTTGTGGCTCGATCCGGGCGTTTACGACCTCGAGGTCCGCAACACAACCCACCGGTTTACCCAGAAACTCTACGTCCTCAGCGGAAAAACCCTGCAGGTGACGACCGACATGATGGTCGACGAGGTAGTTCGATGAAGTGGACGGCTTTGCTTTATCTGGCCGCCGGTCTGCTTTTGGCCGGTGACACGCCGGGCATCCGTCCGCGTGCCAGCAGCACGGATTACCCCGCCCATGAGGCTGGCAAGGGACTGACTCTGGCCGCCGCCGTCATCCCACCCGAGCAGGTGGCCAAGCTGTTTGCCACCAATCTCAATCACGGCGGATACGTGGTGCTGGAAGTCGCCGTCTACCCCGAAGCCGGGCAGGAGATCGATCTGCAATCGCGGGATTTCCTGTTACAAATCGGCCCCGAGCAGGCTACCCTTCGCGCGGTCAGCCCCCAAGCCATCGCCTCGGCGCTGCAGCGCAAGAACACGCCCAAGCCGCGACGACCCGGCGATGTGACGGTATACCCCACCGCCACGGTCGGGTACGAATCGGGAACCTACAACGGCCAGCGGCACGGCGGCGTTTACACGGCCGCCGGAGTAGGCGTAGCGGTTGGGGATCCTGGGCCGATCGGGCCGCCGCCTCCGGGATCCACGGACCAGGACCGCTCCACCATGGAGCAGGAGTTGACGGATAAAGGATTGCCGCAGGGAAAGACCACCCAGGCAGTTGCGGGGTACCTCTACTTCCCAAAGCCGGCCTCCGGGAGGCATCCTCGGTCCCCAATTCATCTGACCTATTACGCCGCCGACGGCCAGGTTTCGCTCGACATACCGCCTACCGGAAAGTGATGGCGTGGGCCGGGGCGCAATCGCCGGCAAATTGGGCCATCTCGTCTCCCTGGAGGAAGGCTGCCTCGGGACGCCATTTGGTGGCGGTCAGGCGTAAGGCTGCACGAAAAGCCAAAGGGCCATCGGAGCGGCGCACCAGCACTACCTCCGTGCAGGAGTCCAGCAATTCGGGCGGGGGCGTCTCGAGTTTTTCCACGAAGCTCACCACGATTGCGCCGGGCCGCGGCTGCGAACCGGCCACCAGGCTGCGCGGGGCTGCCAGCGCGGATCGCCCCGGAAAGACGGTGATCCCTCCCGCCGCGAGCGCCAGCAGCAGATCCTCGGGAAACAGGGAGGCGGTTTGGGGGCCGCCCTGCAGTGCGATCCCAGCAGCGGCGCGTAGCGCATTCCGCGCGCCCGCCCCCAGCCCTGCCCGGATGCGCAGACGCGTCAGCGCCTGCAGCCATAGCTTCTGGAACACCTCGCGATCGGCCACCGCGCGTGCCAGGAAACGAAGGTAGTTCACATCCAGAATCTCGTCGAGCTGTGCCTCGGTGAAGTACCGCGAAGAGGTCGCGCGATGGCGGTGCTCCAGCCGCGCGCCGTCCACGTACACGCTCGGCCAGCCGCGTTGCCAGGCGCGATACCCGATATCGAGGTCCTCCACGTAGGCGGGTTCGTAAGCTTCGTCAATGTTCCCCAGGGCGCGGAGTTTGGCTGCATCGTACAGCGAGCATCCGCCGCTGCCGTACAACACGTATGTGAGGTCTTCGCCCGGGATCGGCTCCACGCAGATGATCGGGAAATCGGCCGGACCTGCCTGGTAGTACACCGCCTTGCCGGTCTCTTCGCGGCGGACGCCCGCGGGAAAGAAAATCTGCGCGGTGGCGCAGAAGAGGGCCGGAACCTGCTCGAACGCCCGTACCAGGGCCCCGAAGAAATTCGGCTCGATCAGCATGTCGTTGTTCAGCAGGCAGACGTGGGAGTAGCGCGCACAGGCGATCCCGCGATTCACACCGCGCGCGAAGGAGAGCGGAGCGGCCGAGATTTCGATGCTCACCTGCGGCCAGGCCGATCGCAGCCATTCCGCCGTGCCATCGTCCGAGCCGTTGTCCACGACGATGATCTCAGCCGGAAACCGGTCCAACTCGCGCACAATCCCGGGCAGTTGCGCGGCCAGGAGATCTCTTCCGTTTCGCGAGGGGATGACCACCGAAATGCCGGCCGGGGTTTCGACCGCCGGCCCCGGCGCAACACTGCGACGCCGCGGGCGGAGCGCGCCCGCAATCCGGGCTACGCGGTACCAGAACGAGGCTTCGGTTTCCGGCTTCACGGGCCCGCGACTCAGATCAGCAGATGACGTTCCACGGCGGAACCGCCTGCCCGGAACGCGTCCCAAAGCGTCAGGGCCTGTAGAGCGAATGCCGTAGACACCGGGCTCACATGAGGAGACCAGGTGTCGCCCGCCCGGCCGAAGCAGAATCCGCCATCCACGCGTGGATCGGAATCGGGGATCTGGAAACCGGCCAGACGTTCGGCTTCGAATTGGGCCGCCTCGCGGTCGAGCGGCGAAACTCCGGCCCACGCGGC
>Ga0335077_10011085_pt1 | contig 11268 bp, 8 predicted proteins | sample Lox_Sample_31_FD_207151 | JGI IMG/M metagenome (GOLD analysis project Ga0335077, IMG submission 207151) | Soil microbial communities from Loxahatchee National Wildlife Refuge, Florida, United States - Lox_Sample_3.1 | ecosystem: Environmental > Terrestrial > Soil > Wetlands | place: USA: Florida...
AAATACCTGGCCAGCACGGAGATCTTCGATCCGTCGTCCGGGCGCTCGACGCCGGGCCCGGCGATGGCGACGGCCCGCGCGAACCACCAGTCTATCGTGCTGCCCAACAACGGACAGGTTCTGCTCGCCGGCGGCGAGAATTCCGATGGCGCGCTGGCTTCCAGCGAAATCTACGCGCCGTGGAACGGCAAGATCTCCGGCGCCGCTGGCATGCAGAGTCCGCGCAGCTCTATGACGGCCTCTCAGTTTCACCGCGGCAGCGTGCTCGTCGCCGGCGGCAAGTCAGGCAATGGGTATCTTTCGGGCGCGGAGCAGTATCGGTTCGCTACCGTGGAATCCGGCAAGTCCGATTACCATCCGGGCGAAGTTGCCGGTTTCACCGGGACGGGTTGGAAGCCTGGAGAACAGGTGCTTGTCGTCGTACGGGCCTTTCCGCTAGATCAGCACAACATCGAGTTCAACGCGTCCACGCTTGCCGGCAGCAACGGGCAGATCGACCTCAGCGGGTTCACCATAGACCGGAGCCACATCGGCAAGACATTTCTGACGACAGCCACGGGCAGCCAGTCCCAGGCGCAAACCATCTTCACCGATGCAGCCAACGCAACGGTGACTACGCTTACCGCACCAGCTCCAAACGCGAACATTACTTACGGGGGACTGAGCGTGACCGGGACGGTGGCCAATACCGACTTCCCCGCGACCGGGGTCACGGCGGGCGCAGTGACCCTCAGTATCGATGGCGTAGCGGTGAGTCCGAGCGCCACGTTCGGCGCGCCGCTGGCCACCTTCTCCTGGAGCGATTCTCTGTGTGCCCTACCCCTCACATGCGTGAACGGGCACCTGAGCGCGATTCCCAAGTCACACACGGTCGCCGCCACGTACACCTGCACGGGTTCCTGCCTGGGACAGTACCAAAACAGCAGCAGCGGAACCATCGGGTTCAACGTCGTGGACACGGTTACCATCACCAACGTTCACCCTGTTTCCCCCGGCGATAACACCTCTGTCGGCGGCACCGTGCCGTTCACGGCGACCGTGACCGGCGATAACGGGTTCGGCGACCTGTCGGCCTACGGCGCGAGCGCCGGCAGCGTGACTTTCACGGAGACGGGCACATCGCCGGTCACCGCCCCGATCCCGTTCGGACCGGTCCCGGTGGGGGCGGCACAATCCACCAACTCTCTGGCGGCCAATATCTACACGACATCGGTGACGTTCTCGCCATCCACCGGACCGACGGGTTCGGGATTCCAGTCGAAGACGACCTCTCCCGGAACGGTCACGGTTGGAAAAGCGTCCACCACTACAAGCGTCACCTCCACGCCGCTGTCCCCGGTGAACTGGGGCCAGGCATTCACGTTCACCAGCACTACGACGACGAGCGCCACTACATCGCTGACCATCATCGGAGCGGTGACCATCCAGGATGGCGGCGCGGCTATCCCGGGCTGCACCGGCATCGGGGCTGTGAGCGGCGTCATGACGTGCACGCCCACGCTGCCGTTCGCGCCCGGAGCCCACAGCATCACAGCGGTCTTCGATCCTACCGGCGCCACCGATCCGAATTTCGCCACGTCGGCATCGAGCACTTACACCTTCACCGTCAATCCGACGCCGACCAGTGTTACGCTCACCGCTTCGGCCTCGCCGGTCAATCTGGGACAATCGATCACCTACACCGCGCACATCACGCTGGCCAACAGTTCCGGCAGCGTGCCGCCGCTGCCGGGCTCGGTGGCGTTCACCGATGGCAGCCTGGCCGGGCCCAACCTGTGCACGGTTCCTTCAGGTTCGATCGCCCCGGTGGATTCCACTCACTTCACTGCCGCCTGCCTGGCGTTGTATGACGGCAGCAACGCGGCGCACGCGACCGGTCCGCATTCGATCTTCGTCAAGTACGCGGGTGGGCCGGTGGTGGTGGGCGGGGTCACCGGCGCCATCGCGGCCAGCGATAATTCGGCCGCACCGCTGGGCGTGACCGTCAACCCGGACACCATCGCCTTCGGAGCAATAGCGCCGAGTGCCGCCAGCGTCATATACGCCACTGGAGGCGCGACCCTTTCCGTGCCTTACGCACTGGGCGGAACGGTGGCCGTCACTCCCAGCCAGAATTTTCAGGTGCTCGACGGCCCGACCGTGTTGAGTCCAACGCTTCCGCCCGCAGCCAGCCCGCTGAGCTACAGCTTGAACCCCGTGGACAAGGCCGTTGGCTCGCACAGTCTCACTGTGAAGTACCCTGCAGGCGACCCGAACTTTGCGCCGGCGACATCCGCTCCGGCGGCGACCTTCACCGTCACGCAGGCGACCCCGGCCTTCAGCAGCTTCAATTTCAGCAACAACGTCCCCTTCGGGGGCACGGTCAGCTTCGCGGCATCGGTGGGCACGGGGAATGCGGGGGCGGACAGCCCCGCGGCCCCGACCGGCACTCTCACGTTCAAAGCGGGCGCGGCCACTTTGGCATCCTGCACGCTGACGGCCGGCGCCTGCAACGCCAGCTACACCGGCAGTGCGCTGCCCGCAGGCACGAATGCCATCACGACGGTCTATGGCGGCGACACCAACTACACCACGCTGAGCGATGCGACGCACTCCGTCACGATAGTCAGGAATTCGCTCAATGGGACCCTGTCCACGAACCCGCCGAACTCGGCGCCCGCCGGCACGACCGTCGGCATCACGAGCGTACTCACTCCGGCCGGAGGCGGCACGGGGACTCCTACCGGCGTGGTCACCTTCTACGACGGGAGCACGGCCATCGGCACGGCGGCGTTGAGCTCGGGCGCGGCATCGATGAATATCGGAACGCTCAGCGCCGGCACCCACACGCTGACGATTTCCTATCCAGGGGATAGCAATTTCCTGCCGATTGCCCAGGGCATCGTCATCACGACGATCACGATCACTAATTCCGGCGGGAACGTCAACAACTTTTCCGTGACGCTGGCCAGCAGTCCGACGGCGCCGACCATCGCTCAACCGATCACGCTCGCCGTTTCCGTCACGACCACGGCATCCACGCCGCCCAAGGGCACGGTGCAGTTCTTCGATGGCACGATCCTTCTGGGAACCGTCACGCTCACCGGAGGGCAGGCGTCCCTCACCGTGACCCTCTCAGGCGGCGGGCACAATCTCATCGCCGTGCTCACGACCGACAGCGGCATCCAGGCGTCCTCTCTACCGTACGGCCTCTACGTGTACCGGCTGCCCTGCACCATCGCGGCGTCGGCCAGCCAGCCCATCGTCGTGTACGGGCAGGCGGCGACTTTCGGGGCGCAGTTATCCGCGCAGCCGCCGACCGGCTTCGGCGCTCCGACGGGACAGGTGCAGTTCTTCGATGGCTCCACGGTGATTGGCGCGGGCACGGTAGCCGGCGGCGCCGTCGCGATCAACGCGCCCGCGCTGGATGTGGGCGTGCACCAGATCTCGGCGTATTACCCCGGCGACAACACGTGGAACACCTGCAAGTCGCCGGCAGCGACTTACACGGTCAAACAGGCTTCGACGGTAGTAACCGCCACCGCGCTGCCCGATGTGTCGGCAGTCCAGGCTACCCTGACCTTGACGGCAAACGTGGGCGTCGTGCTTCCCGGCGGCGGCGTCCCCGGCGGCACGGTGCAGTTTGTGGACCCCGCGTCGAACGCCGTTCTCGCGAACGCTCCGGTAACGGGCGGTATCGCGACCGCGATCCTCACGCAGCCGAATGTCGCTCGCCAGGTGGTGGCGACGTACTCCGGCAATGTCGATTACATTGGCGCTACGTCTCCAGCGGCAACGGAAATCACCATCACTAACGCGGCGTCCTTTGCCTCTCCGGTGGCCGCAGCCGATGCGATCCTGTCGATCTTCGGGTTCAATCTCGCGGACGCCGCGGCGTCGGCCGCGGCAACGCCGCTACCCGATTCCCTTGGCGGGTCAACGGTGAACATCAAGGACAGCTCCGGCGCGGTCCTCCCGGCGCAACTCTTCTATGCTTCACCCACGCAGATCAACCTGCTGGTGCCATCCGGCACGGCTGCCGGACCAGCGACCGCTACCGTGACGAACTCGAAGGGTGTGAGCGCTTCGATTGTCACGACCGTCGGAATCATCACGCCGGGAATCTTCGCCGCCGACTTCACCGGAAAAGGAGTTGCCGCGGCGCAGATCGTCCGTGTGCACGCGGACGGCTCGCAGGTCCTGGAGCCGGTCGCGGTCTACGATCCGAGCACGCAGAAAGCCACGCCGGTTGCGATCGACCTGAGCAAGGCGGGCGATACGCTGTACCTGGTTCTTTATGGGACCGGTCTGCGGCACGGTCCGGGCGTGAGCGGAACCACGGTGACGGTCAACGGCCAGGTTCTGCCGGTGACTTACGCCGGTGCGCAGCCCGTATTCTTCGGCCTCGACCAGGTGAACGTGGGTCCTCTGCCCGCGTCCTTCGCGGGTGCGGGAACGGTGGATGTCCAGGCGACGGTGAGCGGGCAGGCGGCGAATACGGTGACGGTGATGTTCAAGTAGTTCGGCCGCTCAAAATCTCTCGCGCAGTTCCTCGAACCGCTCCAGCACGAGCAGCCTGCCATCGCCCGGGACGATCTCCTGCTTTTCCAGCACCCAGGTGTGCTGGTGCGGCACGAATACTGCGTTCAAACCCGCTTCCAGCGCAGGGTTCACGTCCGATTTCGGACTGTTGCCGATCATCCACGTCCGCGCAGGATCCATCCCGCGATCGCGCACCAGCTCGCGATAAGCACCGGCGTGCTTCTCTTTCACGATGGCCGTGTGCGCGAAGTACCCGCCCAAACCCGAGCGGTCGATCTTCAGTTTCTGCTCTTCCGGATGTCCCTTGGTGAAGAGCGTCAGGTCGTGCCGCGGCGCGAGGTACTCCAACGTTTCCGCCACGCCCGCGATCACCTCCATCGGGCGCTCCAGAATCCGCCTGGCGAATCCCATCACGGTCGCCAGATCCTCCTCGCGAATCTCGCGCTCGGTCAGGTGCTCGTAGCACTGCCGCAGATTGCGGCCGAAGTTCAGCGAGCCATAGCCGTGGATCTGGTTGTTTGTACGCTCGATCTCGTCCAGCACGTCGCGCACTTCGCGCGGAGAGAGCCTCGAATGGTCCAGGAAATCGACGAATTCCTCGAAGGCGCTCTCGAAGTAGATGTTGTTCTCCCAAAGCGTGTCGTCGGCGTCAATGATCAGGAACTGGCGCGTCATTTCGTGACGCGCGGGGCCAGGTGGAAGGGAATCTCGAAGACGGCGTCCACCTCCACCGGCCGTCCGTTGCGTTGCGCAGGCTCGAACACCCATTGCCCGAGCGCTTCCGTCGCGCTCCGGTCGAGGCGCGCGTCCACGTGATGAATCAGGGCGATCCCATCGACGTGCCCGTCGCGGCGGATCACGCCGAACAGTCGCACCTTGCCTTCGATGCGCTCGGCGGCCGCCGCAGCAATATACTTCGGGTCCACTTTGTGCAGCGGCACGGGCGCTTTCATCTCCATCGGCGGCGCTCCCGGCACGGGCTCGTGCTCGGCAAACCACACCAGCCAGCTTCCGGAAAAGCTGGTCACGTTCGGCATCTGAATGGCCACCGCGTACACCACCCGGCCCGCCAGACGCGGGTCGGGCGCCTCGGCGATCCGCGGCGTGCTCGCTTCGGGTGGAGGCTTCGGCGCCGCCGCCGTAGCGGGCGTCACGCTGCGCGCGGCCGCGATCAGGTTTTCGGCCGACCTCGGCGCCATCAGGTTGACCGCGGCGAGCGTCGATTGCGCGTCGTTGGCGCCGCCGCGCACCAACAGCCCGGGAACTCCCAGCAGCGCGGCGCCTCCGGCCGATCCCATCCCGCCGGTCTGCCGGGACACCGGCTCGGGCCCCGCCGAAAAGCCGGCCATGCGCGAGCCCGGCGGCGGTGGCACCTCTGTCATGTTTGCCGGGTTCAGGCCCACGATGGCCAGCTCCGCGTTGCCGATGGCGCTCGCCGGTCCGCTCAGCGACGGCGCGTCCGCCGAAATGGCCGGAGCTGCGCCGCCTGCCGCGGGACGGCTGGGTGGCGCTGTGAAAGTCTTAGGTACGCCCTTCAGACCGACGGCTCCCACGCCCGCAGCGGAACTAACCTCTGGAGCGTTCGGCAGGGCGGCCGGGGCGTCGTTCATCTGCCGCGTTCCTCCCGAGGAAGGCGGCACATAGGCGCGCCTTTGGGGCCGGGGACCGGTGCCTTCGAATGGCAGGGCATTCGGTTCCACCATGGTCGCTGTCAACGGAGCGTCCGGCAATGGTATGGCAGCCTGACGCTGCATACGCACATCCGGCGGCGGGGTGAAGGCCAGCGGTTTCGGCTTCGCCCCGGTAGCTTCGATGGGCAGGGGCGCCGCAGCGACGGTCTGGGAATCGGTCTTCGGAGCGTCGGGCAGCGCCTGTAAAGGTTTCGGCGCCGATGCCTTCTCGGGCGGCGCGGTAAACGGCAGCGGCTTCGGCTTTGCGCCCGCGGCCTGCACCGGCAGCGGCTTGTCCTGGAGCACCTCGGCCGGTTTCGGCGCCTCCGGCACGGCCGGATCGGGCTTTGGCGGCTGGATGATATCCGGCGGCGTCTCAAAAGGCCGGGTCACCTTCGGCGGCGCCACCGCGATCACATTGGGCAGCGGCAGGGGCTTCGGCGTCGCGACCTCCGGCGCCGGCATCCAGATTCTCTGGGTCGCGTCCGGATCGTCCTTCGGCCCCGAGACAATGGTTTGTTTCGCACGGTACTTCGCGCGCGGCGGTAGCGAGTCCGGAGGAATATCCGTGGGTGAAATGTCCGGCAGCTTCTCCTTCAGGCTGTACCAGACGATCTTCTTCTCGTTGGGCTGGATCTCCTGCGCGTAAAGCGTCTTCCGCGGCTCGGGCACATCGAGCGGCGGGCCCAGAATCGCCCAGGCGAGCAGCACGCCGTGCAGACAGAGAGAGATGCCGAACGACGCCAAGCGCCGCAGCATTCCCCTCCCGCTGCGCACCAGAATCGTCATGCGCTACAGCCCCGCCGGCTTCTGCCCGAACCCATTGGTCGGCGCCAGTTCCTTCATGCGTTCGATCGCCTTCTGCTTCGGAAGATATCCGGATAAATACTCGTTCAACTCTTTGAGCCGGTCCGGCTCCGATCGCTGCTTCAGCAGCACGCACAGAAAGTCCAGGTCCGGCACCGCCTGCGCCAGTTGAAAGCTGAGCTGGGGATCCTCCATATCCGGCTCGCCGTGATTGCGTGCCGTGCCCAGTTCACTCAACGCCCGGTAATTGCGAATCGCCCGTTCGCGCTCCTCCTTCGGCGTCGGCGAGGCGTCTTCGTCGTCGAAGAACGTGACCTGGGCGCGGAGATAGTCCTTCTCCTCGTTCAGCTCTTCGATCTCGAAGCGCCGCTGGCCGCGGGTCATCACATCCATCCGGCCATCGGGATACATCTCGATTACCTTTTCCACCTTGACCGTGCAGCCGGCGTTCACGATTCCATCCTTGCGCGCCAGAACGATGCCGAATTCGCTCTCGTCGCGGATGGCTTCGCCGACCATTTCCTTGTATCGTTCCTCGAAAATATGCAAGGGAAGGCGCGTGCGCGGGAAGACCACGAGCTGCAGCGGAAATAACGGGAGCAGCCTCCTCGCCATGCTACTATTATGACGTTTCCACGCCCTCACATGCGACTCGAATCATGCGTACTGAAGGCAAGGTTGTCCTGATAACCGGAGGTAGCGAGGGCGTGGGCGCGGCCTGTGCCGCCGAGTTCGCCCGCTCCGGCGCGCGTGTCTCTCTTGTCGCCCGAAACGAGGCGGGATTGCGCCGCGCCGGCGGCCCCGATGCGCTCATCACAGCCGGCGATATCACCCTCGAGGACACCCGCCGCCGCGCGGTCACGGCCACGCTCGAGCGTTACGGCGCCATCGACATCCTGATCAACAACGCTGCCGTGGGGCTTTACCAGCCATCCTGGGAAATGCCTGTGGAAGAGGCGCGCTATCTCATGGAGCTGAACCTTTTCGCGCCGCTCGCGCTTACGCAGCTGGTCATCCCGCACATGCGCGAACGGCGGTCGGGCATGATCGTCAACGTCGGCTCCATCGCCGGCAAAGTTGTGCTGCCGTGGCTCACGTTTTACAGCGTCACGAAGTTCGCGCTCGGGGCGCTCACCGAAGGACAGCGCATGGAGCTCCGCCGCGACGGCATCCAGACCATGCTCGTCTGCCCGGGCTACGTCAAGACGAATTTTCAGAAAAATGTCCGGGCCGGCCAGGCTCCCGAGAAGGTTCTGCAGTCCCGGGCATACGCCATCACGCCCGAGCAGTGCGCGGCTGCCATCCGGCGCGGCGTCGAACGCGACGCGCGCACCGTGGTCACCCCGCGCGCCGGGTGGCTCATCGTCCTTGCGATGCGGCTCTTTCCCGCGTTCGTGGAGTCCCGCATGGCGGGCCTCAACGGCACCGCATGAAGGCGATTTTCGTCGTCGGGTTCATGGGCGCGGGGAAGAGCACCGTCGGCCGCGCACTTGCCCGCCGTCTCGGCTGGGACTACTTCGACGTCGATGAAGAGATCGAAGCCGCGGAACGCTCCGCCATCAGCGACATCTTCGCGGCCCGTGGCGAGGCCGAGTTCCGCCGCATCGAGACCGAGACCCTGCGTCGCCTGCTGGAGCCCGGCAAACCGGCGGTGCTCGCGCTCGGCGGGGGCGCATTCGCCGAACCCGCCAATCGCGACCTGCTTCGCGGGCGCGGTCTCACGATCTGGCTGGATTGTCCCTTCGAAACGGTTCAGCGCCGGGTCGGCCAAGCCACGCATCGCCCGCTGGCCCGCGACCCCGAGCGTTTCGCCGAACTCTACCGTGCGCGCCGCGAGCACTATTCCGCTGCCGATGTCCGCATCGCCATCGAATCGGACGATCCGGAAGCGACAGTGGATGCAATCCTGGAAAAGGCGGGGCTTCCATGAGGGCCGCGACCATGCGCCGCCACGCGCACGCCATTTTCCGGGCCGCCCTTGCCGCCGCCGACCCCGGCGCCGCCGTCGCCCGTTACCTCGAGCGCCGCAACTTCTCCCGATACCGGCACATCTACGTCCTCGGCGCCGGCAAAGCCGGAGCCTCCATGGCCCGGGCTGCCGAGCGGGTTTTGGGCCGGCGCATCACGGCGGGGCTCATCAACGTCAAGTACGGCCACACCGTCCGTCTCCGCCGGATCGAGCTCAACGAATGCGGCCATCCGGTTCCCGACGAAGCCGGAGCCCGCGGCGCCGCGCGAATCGCCGCGCTCGCCGAGTCGGCGGGCAAGGACGATCTCGTCCTGTGCCTGATCTCGGGCGGCGCGTCCGCCCTGCTGCCGCTTCCCGCCGAAGGCATCACGCTTGAAGAGAAGCAGGCCACGACTCGCCAACTGCTCGCCTGCGGGGCCAACATCCACGAGATGAACGCGCTGCGCAAGCACATCTCTCGCATCAAGGGAGGACAGCTGGCGCGCCTCGCCGCGCCGGCCGCGGTGGAAGCCCTGCTCCTCTCGGACGTCATCGGAGACAATCCCGACGTTATCGGCTCCGGCCCCGCTGCGCCCGATGCTTCCACCTTCTCCGATGTCGCCGCGACCCTGGAAAAATACGGCATTCGCGATACGATCCCCGCAAGTGTCCGCGCGCGCATCGATCGCGGCGCGCGCGGCGAAATTGCCGAGACTCCCAAGCCCCGCGATCCGCTCTTCGCGCGCGTCCGCAACACCGTGACCGGCAGCAACCGCATCGCACTCGATGCTGCCGCGCGCGCCGCCCGGGCCGCAGGCTACCGCACCCTCATTCTGTCGAGCGAGATTCAAGGCGAGACGCGCGAGATCGCGCGCATGCACGCCGCCATCGCCGCCGAGATCGTGCACGCCGGCCACCCCATCAAACCGCCGGCCTGCATCATCACCGGTGGCGAGACCACGGTCACCATCCGCGGCACGGGACTGGGCGGCCGCAACCAGGAATTCGCGCTCGCCGCCGCCATCGACATCGCCGGCCTCGATCCGGTCGTGGTATTCAGCGCGGGAACGGATGGCACCGACGGTCCCACCGACGCTGCCGGCGCCATCGCCGACGGCCGCACCCTCGCGCGCAATCCCGAAGCGCAGCGCTACCTGCAAGCCAACGACTCCTACCATTACTTCGAATCGCTCGGCGACCTGGTCATCACGGGCCCGACCAACACCAACGTCGCCGACGTGCGCCTGTTGCTGATCGGAGCCCGCCGGTGAGTTTCTGGCGCCGCGAAGTCATCGATGCCGCGCTCGACCACGAGACCCAGGCCCACATCGCCGAGCAGCGCGCCTGGATCGAGCGCGAGCCGGCGAACCCGCGGCCCTACTACCACCTCGCCCAGCTTTACCGCGTGGCTCAGCGCCCCGACGAAGCCCTTGGGCTCTTGCTGGAAGCGGTCCGCCTGGAGCCGGCCTTCGCGGCCGCCCATACCTCGCTCGCCGAGATCTACACGGTCCGCGCCGATTACCGGGCGGCCTGGCATCACGCTGAAATCGCCGAGCAGCACGGCGACTCCTCGGCCGCGGATCTGCTCAGGCGGTACGGCGTGCCGCCATCCACAATACCCACCCCAGGACGACCGCCAGAGCCGGAATGAGGTACATGGCGCCGTGCAGTCCCGCGGCGCGAGCGGCTTCGGTGACGGGCCCGATGCCCGCAGCGCGGCGCGCCAGCAGGTCGCTTGCGCCGCCCATCACGACCGGCCCCCAGGACGCCCCGCCGAGGTAGGTGACCACAAGATAGACGGCCATCGCGGTCGCCCGCAGTGACGGCTGGACGCGATCCTGGATAGCGGCGTAAGCCAGTCCGTAGTACATCTGTAGTAGACCGTACCCAAGCATAGCCAGCCACACGCTCGCACCACCCATTCCCGGAGCGAGTCGTACCGCAGCGAAGAGCGGCAGCGCGGCAAGTATCGAGGCTGCGGCGGCGAGGCAGAGCCGGTTCCGCACCCGGTCTCCCAGCGCCCAGACAGCACCCGCGCCGGCAATGCCGGACAGTCCGGTGCCGACCCCCATCCACACCCCTGCCTGCGCTACCGAGACTTCGTGATACCGGGTCAAGTACGCGGGCAGAAAGGTAGAGAGCCCGTACAGAGCAAAATTGATGACCGCTCCGGATGCGGCGATCCACCAGAAGCCCATACCGAGTCCTCGCCACCCCGACCCCTGACGCCCAAGCCCCGACCCCGATTCTGGCTCCGACAACCATAGAATTCCGGGCGCCAACACGATCACCGGTGCGGCGGCAACGGCCAGCGCGATCCGC
>Ga0335077_10011086_pt1 | contig 11268 bp, 9 predicted proteins | sample Lox_Sample_31_FD_207151 | JGI IMG/M metagenome (GOLD analysis project Ga0335077, IMG submission 207151) | Soil microbial communities from Loxahatchee National Wildlife Refuge, Florida, United States - Lox_Sample_3.1 | ecosystem: Environmental > Terrestrial > Soil > Wetlands | place: USA: Florida...
ACGCCAGGACCGACGACAGGGACGCCGCGACCACGTGGGCGACCCGTGAGGCGCAGTACGACGCCGTCTGCACCTGGGGAATCCCCGATCACTCCCTGCTGGAGCGGCTGAGCGCCCTCAGCATGCCGGTGTTCGTGGCGAACGGCGACAGCGACCCGATGATCCTGCCCCGGTACTCTTGCCTGCTGGCGGGCCTGATCCCGGACGCGCGGCTGAAGATTTACCCGGACTCGGCGCACGGCTTCCTGTTCCAGCATCACAGCCGGTTCGCCGCCGACGTCGCCGACTTCCTCGCGGCAGCCGGCTGATCGAGGACACCGCCGAGCTCGACGCGCTCGACGGGACCGGCGGCACCGATCGGGCGCTCGAACGCACAGGGTGGCTGGGCTGACCGGATGGGCTCATGACACGCCGGGGGCGATGCGGCACACTCAGACGATGACCAGCGTCCCGGCACCCACCGTGTACCACCGGTGGCTTGGCTGGCATGCCCCTGCCATGCGGCGTGCGCTCAGCGTACTGGTTGTCGGGCTGGTCGTCGCTGTTGCCCTCCTGCCGTTCGTGACGTGGGGGATGGCACTGGTCGGGGGCTGGGACGCTGCCGCGCTCACCTTCCTCCTGACCACCTGGCCGATCATCATCCGGGCCGACAGCTCGCGCGCGCCACTGCTGGCCGCCCGCGAAGACCAGACAGAAGGCTCCGCCCGGGCGCTGCTGGTCGGGGCCAGCGTCGCCAGCCTGCTGGGCGCCGGTTACGCGCTGCACCTGGCGGGCCAGCACAGCGACGCACCGCGGGTGCTCCTGATCGGCATCGCCGTGCTGACCGTCGTGCTGTCGTGGACCGTGATCAACACTGTCTACACCCTGCGCTACGCCGACGAGCACTTCCGGTCCCGGCCCGGCGGCATCGCCTTCGGCGGCGGAGACGGCCAGCAACATCCCAGCTACCGGGACTTCGCCTACGTCGCCTTCACCATCGGCATGACCTATCAGGTGTCCGACACGACGCTGCGTGACCCCCGGATCCGGCGCACCGTGCTAGCTCACGCCCTCCTGTCCTATCTGTTCGGCGTGGTCATCGTCGCAGGCTCGGTCAACCTCATTTCCGGGCTGTTCCGCTAGCTCCGCCAGGTCCCGCCGGCGACGACCGGCAGGCCGGGCCGAGAACGTGATCGGATGTGGCCTACTTCTCGTTGCCCAGGAAGGTTGCCATGGAGTCGTCGAGCTCTTGCCACCACGGGGTGTGGTGGACGGGCGCGACGGTCCCGGTGCAGGGTGAGGAGAACGACCGGTCCCGGTATCCGGTGATGCTGGTCATCTTGTCGTGCTCCCAGTCCTTGAAGTGCGTACGGGTCAGGTCGACGTCGTAGCTGGGGTAGTCGACGTCCTTGTTCAGGTCCACCACGTAGTTGGCCTGGAAGTCGATCTCGTCGAGCGGCCCCGTGGTCTCGGCCAGCCGGCCGCGCCAGCGCGCGATGTCGGCGGCCATCTCCTCGCGCGAGGGCAGTGAGATCCGGCCCAGCACGTAGTCCCGCGCATACCACGCCTGCGCGTCGAACATGGTGAACGTGTAGTACTGGTCCTGCATCCCGAGATACATGAGGTCGGGGTTGCCGAGCCAGAAGACGCCCTTGTAGAGGTGGTCGGGGTACAGCACATTCGCGGTGCGCAACCGCAGCTCGTCGGAGATGAACCTGAACGAGTGCTGGTACCCGGTGCACAGCACGATGGCGTCCACCTCACGCGCGGTCCCGTCAGCGAAGTGCGCGGTGCTGCCGTCGACCCGGGAAAGCAGCGGCACCTCGTCGATGCCCTCCGGCCACGGGAAGCCCATCGGCGCGGTCCGGTAGGAGACCGTAACGGACTGGGCACCGTACTTCCTGGTCTGCAGCGCGATGTCCTCCGCGGAGTAGCTGCTGCCGATGACGAGCAGCCGCTTGCCGGCGAATTCCTGGGCGTCCCGGAAGTCGTGGGAGTGCATGATGCGGCCGGGGAACTGGTCGAACCCCTCGAACGACGGCATGTTCGGCGTGGAGAAGTGCCCCGTCGCGACGATGACCTTGTCGAACTCCTCGGTCCTGCTCCGGCCGTCGTCCCTGGTCTGCACCGTTACCGCGAACTTGCCGGTCTTCTCGTCGTAGCTGATCCACCGGACGGCGGTGCCGAACTGGATGAACCGGCGCACGTTGGCCGCCTTGGCCCGCCCGATGATGTAGTCGTAGAGCACCTCGCGCGGCGGGAACGACGGGATCGGCTGCCCGAAGTGCTCATCGAAGGTGTAGTCGGCGAACTCGAGGCACTCCTTGGGCCCGTTGGACCACAGGTAGCGGTACATGCTCCCGTGTACCGGGTCGCCGTGCTCATCGAGCCCGGTGCGCCAGGTGTAGTTCCACAGTCCGCCCCAGTCGCTCTGCTGCTCGAAACAAACGATCTCGGGGATCTCGGCTCCCTGCCGGCGAGCTTCCTCGAAGGCGCGCAGCTGTGCCAGGCCGCTTGGTCCGGTGCCGATCACGGCGACCCGTGATGCCATCTCCACCCTCCTGAACCATGTCGTTCTTGCCCGGGCCAGCCGGCATGCACAGGTAACGGCCATGCCCTCTGAGCCGTATCTGAGCACTATACGAGCAGCTGCCAAGGGCGCCGGCCCCAGAAGCAGAGCGTCGGCAGTCAGTTCTACCGTGGGGTCATGACCAACAGCAACCCTGCCTGACCGTGGGAGCGCGACAGATCGCATCGGGGCAGCGGGGTTTGCTGAGTCCGCTGCCACCACGTTCCGCTGAACGGCCGGCCATCAGGGCACACGCTCGATGGACCTAGGCTGCGAAGCCATGGCGGACTGGATCTTTCAGGGCAACCCCCGGCACTACGACCTGGACGCATCGGTGGCCGCATCCCGGGAGCAGTGGTGGGGCACGCCGTGGTACCGGGACCGCATGGCGGTCGGTGACCGGGTCTGGCTGCAGGTCGTGGGGCCGAAAGACCCTGGCATCTATTACGTCGCGACGATCGTGTCGGAGACGTATGAGCACCCCGTGCAGCCATCTGACCCCGCGCACTTCCGGTGGCGGACCGACATCCGGTTCGACTGCCGCCTCCGCCCGCCGCTGCTCAGGTCGGAGCTGCTCGAGGACGTCCGGCTCGGATCATTCCGCCCGTTCCGCGGCTTCCAGGGCTCGAACGTGCCGGTGCCGCCGGACGTCGCGGCGGCCCTGGCCGCGCGGGCCGCACCGCGCCTCGAGCCGCTGCCTCCCGAGAACAAGTGAGCCCTTCAGGCCTCTGGTTCTATCGTGGGTGCATGGCTATCGGACGGGCGGAGTTCGGCCCTACCGGTCATGAGAGCACGCGGGTCATTTTCGGGGGTGCGTGCCTGGCGGCGGTGTCCCAGCGGGTCGCGGACCAGACCCTGGATGTGCTGCTCTCCTACGGGGTGAACCACCTGGACGTGGCCTCGTCCTACGGCGAGGCGGAGGTGCGCATCCGGCCATGGCTGCGACGCGAGCCCGGCCGGTTCTTCCTGGCGACCAAGGGGGACGAGCGCACTAGGGAAGGCGCGCGCGAGGAACTCCACCGGTCGCTCGACCGGATGGGTGTCGACCACGTTGACCTGTGGCAGCTGCATGCCCTGGCGGACCCGATCGAATGGGACATCGCACTCAGCCCGGGCGGCGCTATCGAGGCAGCGGTCGAGGCGCGGGACGAGGGCCTGATCCGCTGGATCGGCGTCACCGGCCACGGCGCCCAGATCGCCGCCACCCACCGGCGCAGCCTCGAACGGTTCGGCTTCGACTCAGTACTGCTCCCCTACAACTACCTCACCATGCAGAACTCCTACTACGCGGCCAACTTCGAAGCGCTCTACCGCACCTGCCGGGAGCGGAACGTGGCGATCCAGACGATCAAGTCGATCGCCCGGCGCCCCTGGCTTGGACGGCCGCACACGCGAGCGACCTGGTATGAGCCGCTCCACGAGCAGAACGACATCGATCTGGCGGTCTGGTGGGCGCTGAGCCGCCCGGGGGTGTTCCTCGACAGCGTCGGCGACGTCGACCTGCTGCCCAAGGTGCTCGACGCGGCCAGCCGTTTCGCCGGGCCGGCGGGCGACGCCGCGATGACCGAGCTGGTGACAAGGTCGGCCGCCGAGCCACTGTTCGTCTGAGCCGGCGGGCGCCCTCCGTCAGTCCGGGACGAGGACGACGCGCGGGCCGGGCTCGGCCGAGGTGATCCAGGCCGCGCTGATGTCCGAGAGCGGGAACGTGCGGTACGGCACCTGGACCGAGCCATTGGCGATCAGCTGGATGTAGGCCGGGATCTGGGCCGTGATGTCGGCAGCGGCGACAGAGCCGGCCCCGCTGCCGGAGATGGTCAGCTTCCTGCTGCGCAGTAGTGAGGAGGGGACGGCGGCCTCGGCCCCGGCGAGCGCGCCGATCTGGACGTATTTGATGCCCGCGCCGTCCTCGCTGAACCCCCGGCGGCCGAGGGCCTGGAAGGCGGTCTCGGCGACCGGTCCCCACACGAAGTCGAGTACCAGGCCGGGCGCGTCACCGCCGAGAACCGCGGCGAGCGCTTCGGCGTCGGCGTCCCTGTCACCGGTCAGGGCGACGGTGCCCGCTGCCGCCGCAGCGGCGCGGTCCAGGCCGGGCCGGCTGCGCCCGGCGCCGATGATCCGGGCGGCGCCGAGCAGCCTGGCGTTCTGCGCGGCGAGGAAGCCGGACATCCCGGTGACGCCGAGGACCAGCACGGTACCGAGCTGGCCGGCCTCAGCCCGGCGGGCCGTCAGCGGCAGCCAGGACGCCATGCCCGGATTGACGCCCGCGGCGACGGCCTCAGGCGTCGCCCCGGGCGGCAGCGGGAACCTCATCGCGCCGGGCGAGGCGATGCGCTCGGCGAAGGTGCCGTACGGTGGCGGGCCGGATGCGGTGAAGACCAGCTGGCCGCCGGCCGTGCGGGCCACCGCGTTGAGGCCGGGGATGACGGGGAAGGCCGCGTCGCGGGCGTAGTGGCGGCCGGCCGCCACGGACCGGGTGAGATGGTGGATGCCCGCGGCCACCAGTCCCACGATCTGGTCGCCCGGGCCGGCCGTTGGCTCGCTGAAGTCGCCGTAGACAGGAACCGAGTCGGCCGAATGCAGAACCGCCGCCTTCATCCCTGACCTCCCTTAACGTTGTTAAGCTGCGTCCCCAGCTTGCCTTAACACTGTTAAACTGTCAAACCGTGCCAGGCGGACTGACGAAGGCGGCCATCGTGCAGGCGGCCCTTGACCTGCTCGACGAGGCGGGAATGGACGGCCTCACCGTGCGCGCCCTGGCGTCCCGGCTGGGGGTCCAGGCCCCCGCGCTCTACTGGCACGTGCGCAACAAGCAGGCGCTGCTCGACGAGATGGCCACCCAGGTATGGCGGCAGGTCGGCGACGTGATGGCCGCCCTGCCCGCCGGCCTGCCCTGGCGCGAGGTGATGGCGACCTACGCCGCCACCGTGCGCAAGGAGCTGCTCGGCCACCGCGACGGCGCCAAGGCCTTCAGCGGCACGACGCTGACCGATCCCGCGGTGGTCAGGCGCCAGGAGGTCACCTTCGAGAACCTCGTCCGCCAGGGGTTCACCCTGCGCGACGCCGTCCTCGGCCTGGTGCTGCTGCACGACTTCACCATCGGTTTCTGTGTCGAGGAGCAGGCCAGGGCCCAGGTCACCGCGTCCGGCGACGACATCTACTCCTCTCCCGGCCGCCGGGCCGGCCTGATCGGCCGCGAGGCCGCGCCGCTCGCCGTCGAGGCGGGCCCGGTGATCTTCGGCGACCCCGATACCCGCTTCACCGAGCTCACCGGCCTCGTCCTGGAGACCATCGCCCGGATGCGGGCGGGCCGGTCCTGAGTTCCCGGCCGCGCTGACAAGCAGGCCAAGGCAGTGATCCCCGTGGAAATGGGTGATGCAGATGCGGGTGACCTGGCCCGCCGTGCCAAGCACCACCAGCTCACGATCGGGACACGGCACCCGACCCTACGCCGGGCGCGTGCCGGCCATCCGCGCCGCCGGCCCGGCGGGTCAGAGCGTGCCGATCCAGTGGCTAAGGCGCCGCGCCGCCCTGGACAGGACGGTGGGATCGCGGAAGGTGCTGGCGAGCAGCGCGGTGCCTTCGTAGGCGGCCAGCAGCTCGAGGGCAAGATCGTGCGCGTCGCGGCGGCCCAGTGACCGGAACTGCTGCTCGGCCCAGTCGATCAGGGAGGCGCATCAGTTCGGCCTCAGCGAAGCCTGGCTGGTTGACGCGCTTGCCGATCTCCGAGCAGAGACTGCCCAGGGGGCAGCCGTGCTGGGCCACCAGCTCGCTCTGGCCGGTGAACTCCCGCACAAAGGCCTTCAGCCGGCTCCTGGGGGACCGGTGGTGAACGTCGATGGACGCGAGGGTGCCGGGCGGTCTCCCGTCACGGCGCCCGCGGCCGCCCGGCCCGGTTCGGGGGGCAGCTCTGCGCTGACCATGACGAGGGGGGCCGCCTGCCGGGTGTTGCCGATGCGGAGGGCGAGCGCGGCTGCGGCTGCCATCAGGATGCCGCCGACGAGCAGGGCCCGGTGGTAGCCGGCATCCGCGGCCACGGCACGTGACACATGGGCCGCCATCAGGTCGTTGGTGCGGGTGATCGCCACGGCCGAGAGGATGGCGAGGCCGAGCGCGCTGCCGATCTGCTGGGAGGAGTTCAGCAACCCCGCCGCCAGGCCCGCCTTGTCGGCTGGCACCCCGGCGTTGGCGGCGGCGGTGACCGAGACGAATACCGACCCCGCCCCGAGCGACATCACCAGGAACCCGGGAAGCAGGTCGCTCACGTACGAGCCGTGCAGTGGCACTCTGGACACGTAACAGATGCCGGCCCCGGCGATCAGGCAGCCGGCCACCACGACCGGGCGGGTGCCGATGCGCGTGACCAGCTGGGAGGTGATGCCTCCCGCAACGGCGAACCCGGCGGTGATCGGGAGATAGGCCGCTCCCGCCCGGAGGGGCGAGTAGTGCAGGATCTCCTGCATGTAGAGCGTGGCGTAGAAGAACATCGAGAAGAACCCGGTGAACGCGATCAGCTGGGTCAGATCCGCCGCCACCAGCCCCTTCACCCGGAGGATGGCGAAGGGAACCAGCGGGTGGCGGCTCCGGAGCTCGTTGGCTGCGAACACGGCGAGCAGGATGGCGGACCCACTCAAGGTGAGGATGGTCTGGAGCGATCCCCAGCCCGCCAGCGGCGCCCGCACGAGGCTGTACACCAGCAACAGCATGCCCCCGGTGACGAGCACCGCCCCCTGCGAGTCGAAGGTGGTTCCCGTGGTCGTGCCGCCGCGGTCTCCCGCGAGCAGGGCAAGCGCGCCGGCCGCGGCGATGACGCAGACCGGCGGGTTGACGAAGAAGACCCACCGCCAGCCCGGTCCCTGCGAGATCACCCCGCCGAGGAAGACGCCGGCCGCGGCGGCCATCCCGCTGACGGCTCCCCAGACCCCGAGCGCGGTATTGCGGTCCCTGCCTTCGCGGAAGCTGGTCGTGAGCTCGGAGAGTGCCGCCGGGGCCATGAACGCGGCGCCGATACCCTGAACAAGCCGTGCGGCCACCAGGAGTCCCGCGCTGCCGGCCAGGCCGGCGGTCAGTGACGACGTGGCGAAAACGGCCAGGCCGGTGAGCAGCCGCAATCCGGGGCCGGCCCGGCCCGGTCAGCGGGCCGTCGTTACCAGGCCGAGATCGGCGGCCCGGGTCGCGGCCGCGCCCCGGGTCGGTGCGCCCAGCTTGGCCAGCACCGCCGACACGTGATGGTCGACGGTCTTGACCGCGATGAACAGCTTCCCGGCGATCTCCGCGTTGGTGTGCCCGGCGCAGATCAGGTCGAGGACCTCACGCTCGCGCCGGGTCAGCCCGAGCGGGTGCTCCCGCGTCGCCGAACGGGGCCCGGCCGGGATCGACCGGATGTCGAGCCGGCGCATCTTCTGCCGGGTGAACCGGACCGTGGCCGACGCGCCAAGGTCGCCAAAGATCCACAGCGCCTCGCGCAGCGAGGCTTCCCCGGCCGAGCCGAGCAGGGCCAGCCCGGCCTCGTAGGGGCAGCCCAGGTCCATCCACAGGCGGGCCGCGCCGGCCCAGTCGCCGTCGAGCTGCCGCCGGTAGGGCGTGGCGGCCTCTCCGCGTGGCGGCCGGGACGAGCCGGTGCGCTGCAGCCAGACCGCGACCGCGCCACGGTCCCAGCCGTCGCAGCCGCCGGCCGCGTCATCGGCCAGCTCGGCCTCGCGGCGGGCGTCAGCCAGGTTGCCGTCCAGCCAGAACGCCTCGGCGCGGGCCAGCCGCACCGGAACGATCGACTGCGGCTCACCGGCCCCGTCGGCGTGCTCGATGGCCTCGTCGAGGCATTCCCAGACCCCCGGATCACCCCGGCGGGCCCGGATCGTGCCGAGCCGGCACAGCGGGCACAGCCGGATGCCCGGGGACGGGCCGCCCGTGCGCAGCAGCTCAAGGCAGATGGCCACCGCCTCGTCCCAGCGGCCCGTCCGCTCCAGGACGGCGGTGCGCTCGCTGCGCAGGAAGATCGAGTAGGTGGCGATGTCGTGGTCGTCGCAGTAAGCGGCTCCCTCGGCGAAATACCGCTCGGCGGCGGCCCAGTCCCGGCTCGCGGCGTAGCAGGAGTGCAGGTTCACGTAGGCCCGGGCCACCTGAGCCTCATGCTGGCCGGCCAGCGCGGTGTCCAGGGCCCGGCGCAGCGTGCCCACCCATTCCCCGCCCGTCGCCTGGACGGCGCACGCCTCGCTGTTCATCGCGTCGCTGAGCACTTCGGTCAGGCCAAGCGGCCCGGCGACCGCCTCGGCCCGGCGGGCCAGCTCGATGGCATCGGCGTTGGCCCGGCGCACCATCCACATCGTCGCCAGGGTGGCGTACGCCCAGGCCAGCTCGGCGGTGGGGCCCAGCGGCTCGAGCAGCGCGACGGCGGCCTGGGCGGTGGCGATTCCCTCATCGCCGCGGCTCAGCGAGCACAGCGAGCAGGCAAGCCAGCGGAGCGTGTCGCCCTCGCGCCGCCGGTCACCCACGTCGCGCCACAGGGCGAGTGCCCGCTCGCGGGCGTCGGCCGCCTCCTGCCAGTGGTCCAGCAGCGATGCCTCGTAGGCGAAGCCGTCATACAGGCCGGCCACCGCGGCAGGATCGGCCCCCTCGGTGAAGCGCAGCGCCCGTTCGAACTGGGCGGCCGCCTCACGGTGCGAGGCCAGCGCGGCGGCCCGGCGCGCGGCCGCGGACGCGTGGCGCAGCGCCGCCGGGCCATCACCGGCCGCCTCCGCGTGAAACGCCATCCGGGCGTCGTCGCCGCCGCCCAGAGCCTGCAGCGCCGCCAGGGCCCGCGCGTGGATCGCGGTGCTCCGGTGGGCGGCAACCGCCCCTTCCACCGCGAGCCGCGCGATCTCATGGCGGAACTGCAGCGCCATGCCGTCCCCGGCGATCAGGCCGGACGCGAGAAGCTCATCGATGGCCGACGGCGGGCACCCGGTGACCGTCTCCAGCAGCGCCAGCTCGACCCGGGTGCCGATCAGGGCGGCCGCGTCCAGCACCGCACGCGAGCCGCGGCCCAGCCGCGCGGCCCGGGCCAGCACCGCATCCCGGGCGGACGCCGGCACCTCCCCCGTCCCGGCCGCCACGGCCTGGCTGACGTAGAACGGGTTGCCACCGGTCAGCCGGTGGAGCGCGGCCGGGTCGAGGCCGCTGCCACCGGCCAGCACCGCCACCGCGTCCGCGGAGAGCGGCGGGAGGCTGATGCGCCGGACCGGCCGCTGGGTAGCGAGGTCGCCCAGGGCGATGCGGAGCGGGTCCGTCGCGGTCAGGCCCTCGTCCCGGTAGGTGGCCAGGAGCAGGACCGGGACGTCCCGGATGCGCCGCCCGAGGAAACGCAGCAGGTCGATGGTGGCCTCGTCGGCCCAGTGGATGTCCTCCACGACCAGCACATGCAGCTCGCCCGCCGCACTGGCCTGCCGCAGCAGGGCGCTGAACAGCTCCTCGCGGGGAGCGTCGGCCGCGCACAGCTCCTGCAGCTCGCCGCCGAGCTTGGCGGCGATGTCGAACAGGGGCCCGAGCGGCCGCGGCGTGAACAGGCCGTCACAAGCCCCCCAGCACCAGGTGGCCTCCGGCACGCGGCGCTGCGCCTGCTCGACCAGCGCCGACTTGCCGACACCCGCCTCCCCGGCGATGAGCGCCAGCCGGCCGTCCCCCCGCCGGGCCTCGGCTGCGTACTCCTCCAGGCAGGCCAGCTGCGTGTCCCGTTCCAGCAGTTGCACCCGACTTCGCTCCCCCCGTGTCCGGACGCGCCGGTTACCAGGCATAACGAGGCTACCTCGCGGCCGGTTCAGCGGGGCATCGCCGGCCGGTGGCACCTGTACGCGGTGTGAGCGGCGCGAGCCGGCCGGCCGCCGCCTCATCGCCCCGCGTGGGCCCGTGTCCGGCGAGGGCCAGCGCGCGGCCTTGATCGGCGCCGGCCGGGGAGCAGGCCATGACGACGTCCGGCGCGCGGTCGCCCGGCGAAGCCCGCTTGATGTGAGCGCCGTCCGGTATCTTGCGGAATAGCCGGTGGGGCGCCTGTCAGGTTCACGATCAGGACACGGGTGATCCTGCTATGGAAGGTGCGGGCCCGGGACACGGCCGGCGCCGCGCGCGGACCGTCAAGATCTGGGCCGCGGCGGTGGCCGGTGTTCTGGTGGTAGCGGCGGCGGCCTTCCTGGTGCTGCAGGCGCGCCCGGCACGGATCCCGGTCCGGGTGCTGCCCGCCGGCCAGGACATGAGCAGCGCGACGGCGATCGCCGTCGACGGCTCCGACGTCTGGGTCGCCAGCGAGACAGATCGCTGGAGCGGCTCGGTGACCGAGCTGGACGCCAGCGACGGCAGGCGGGTGCGGACCCTGTCCGGGCCCGGCTACGGGATCCATTCCCCGACGGCGATCGCCGCCGACGGCGCCCACATCTGGGTCGCCAACGGCAGTGGCTCGGTGACGGAGCTGAACGCGGGCGACGGCAGCCGGGTGCGGACCCTGTCCGGCGCGAGGTACGCCTTCAGGGGCCCGTCAGCGATCGCCGTCGCCGGCGGTCACGTCTGGGTCGCCAGCTACGGCGGCGGCGTCACGGAGCTGGACGCCAGCGACGGCAGCCTGGTGCGGACGCTGTCCGGCGCCAGGTACGGCTTCGGCGCCCCCAGCGCGATCGCCGTCGCCGGCGGGCTCGTCTGGGTCGCCAACGAGGGCGGCGGGGGCGGCCGTGCTGGCTCGGTGACGGAGCTGGACGCCG
>Ga0335077_10011088_pt1 | contig 11264 bp, 8 predicted proteins | sample Lox_Sample_31_FD_207151 | JGI IMG/M metagenome (GOLD analysis project Ga0335077, IMG submission 207151) | Soil microbial communities from Loxahatchee National Wildlife Refuge, Florida, United States - Lox_Sample_3.1 | ecosystem: Environmental > Terrestrial > Soil > Wetlands | place: USA: Florida...
GGTAGCGCAGTGTGGGCGCGCTTTGAGAAGATACTGAAAAAAATGGCGGGCAAGCTAAAGCATGCCCCACCAGCGGTCGCAAGCGCTGAGCGGCGGTGCAAGGGACGCTTGGGATTGTGCTCTGCGCGCGCCAGGGGGCTTCGCGGCTAGGCGGCGATGGCGTCGAAATCGGCGGCTTCGCCGGCTTTGGCAACACTGATCGTGGGAGCGATGGCTCGCACCAGGCCGGCCAGCACGGAGCCCGCGCCGACTTCGAACGCGCGCTCGACGCCGTTCGCCGCCAGCAGGCGCACGATTTCCACCCAGCGCACGGGGTTCGGCACCTGCTGATAGAGGCCCTCGCGGGCTTCGGCGCCGGTACGGATTTCGCGCGCCTGCCAGTTGTTGACCAGCGGGCAGGCGAGATCGGCGAATTCGGCGGCGTCGAGATTGGCGCGCAGCCGCTCCTGCGCCGGCTTCATCAGGGCGCAGTGGAAGGGCGCGCTGACCGGCAGCGGCACCGCGCGGCGCGCGCCGGCGGCCTTGGCGAGGGTCATGGCGCGCTCGACGGCGGCGGCGTGCCCGGCGATCACCACCTGGTCGGGCGAATTGAAATTGGCGGCGCTGACCACTTCGCCCTGCGCGGCTTCGGCGAGGATGCGGTCGAGCTTACCCTCCGGCAGCCGGAGAATGGCAGCCATGGCGCCCACTCCGGCGGGCACGGCCTCCTGCATGTAGCGGCCGCGATGGCGCACCAGGCGGACGGCGTCGCGGAAGCGGAGGCTGCCGGCGGCGACCAGCGCGGCGTATTCGCCCAGGCTGTGTCCGGCCACGAAATCGGGACGAAGGCCGCGCTCGTTCAAGACGGCGCAGGCGGCCGCGGAGACGGCGAGCAGCGCGGGTTGCTGATTCTCGGTCCGCTTGAGCTGATCCTCCGGCCCTTCGAAGCAGAGACGCGAGAGCGGGAAGCCGAGCGCATCGTCGGCTTCTTCGAAGGTGCGGCGCGCCACGTCGAAGCGGTCGGCGAGCGACTTGCCCATGCCGGCATACTGCGACCCCTGGCCGGGAAAAAGGAAAGCGGTTTTCGGTGTCAAGAAGGGATTATAACCGGCTGCGGCCGGGCGCATGCCGTGGATCAGGGCGCGGCTGTAGGAGGCGGATTGGCCATCCGCCGCTGGTTGCCAGGCGGCCAACCTGCCCCACGGCGCGGGCTTGCGGGTGAGGTTTTGTCATGACGCGACCGATACGAGACTGAATTACGCAAGGCGGCGGACATCGTTGTGCCGGCATCGACAGTCAGTTCAGGCACGCGCCGGCTTGCTCCGCCGCGGTCACTTGGTGTACATTGAAACTTCGGTGCCACGTTATTACACCAGCTCGTTTAGCGGCCGGTTCTGGTTTTGCCAGATCCGGTAGAGCGGCGTTGGTTGCGTCAGGCATCGATCGATTTTCGAAACCGGCCCGCTCTTCGGAGCGGGCTTTTTGATTTAGAGGGGTGCGGCAATGGTTATTTCAATGCGGCAACACGCCACCAAGGAAGAGATCGAACACGTTTGCGAACGGATCCGCGAGTTCGGCTACAAGGTCCATTCGATCGTGGGCGAGGAGCGGGTGGTGATCGGCGCGGTGGGAGTCGGCGATGTCACGGCCTGCCTGGAATCGATCGAGGGCGCGCCGGGCGTGGAGACGGCGGTGCGCATTTCGGCGCCGTATAAGTTCGTCAGCCGCGAGTTCAAGAAGGAACGCAGCGCCATCAAGGTGAACGGAATCGAAATCGGCGCGGGCGAATTCATCATGATGGCCGGGCCGTGCTCGGTGGAAAGCGAAGCGCAGATCATGCAGACGGCGGAAGGCGTGGCGGCGGCGGGCGCCCGCGTGCTGCGCGGCGGAGCGTTCAAGCCGCGCACGTCGCCTTACGATTTTCAGGGCCTGGAGCTCGAAGGACTGAAGCTGCTGCGCAGGGCGAAGGAAGCGACGGGCCTCGCCATCGTCACCGAAGTAATGAGCGACCGCGACGTGGACCTGGTGGCCGAGTACGCCGACTGCATGCAGGTGGGGGCGCGCAACATGCAGAACTTCGCGCTGCTGAAATCGCTGGGCGGCTGCGGGCGGCCGGTACTGCTGAAGCGGGGCATGAGCTCCACGATCAAGGAACTGCTGATGTCGGCCGAGTACATCGTGGCGCACGGCAACCCGAACGTGATCCTGTGCGAGCGCGGCATCCGCACCTTCGAGACCGTGACGCGCAACACGTGCGATATCGCCGCGGTGCCGGTGCTGCACGAACTGACCCACTTGCCGGTGATTCTCGATCCCAGCCATGCCACCGGCAAGCGCAGCCTGGTGCCGGCGCTGGCGAGGGCGGGAGTGGCGATCGGCGCCGACGGGCTGATCGTGGAAGTGCATCCCTGCCCGGAAAAGGCGGTCAGCGACGGCGTGCAGTCCCTCACGCTCGACGGATTCAAAGCGATGATGCGCGATCTCGAGCCCTACATCGGCATGTGGCGGCAGGCGCGGGCCGCGGAAAGCGCGGCGATGGCGGCCGCGGTTTGATTGCCGGGCGGCCGGGCGGCGACTTACTCCGCGGCAACAAGGGCCGGCGGGATCCCGGATAGCTCTCACCGGATGCCAGTAACTTCACATGACTTCCTATTACTTGCCAGACAGTCCTATCCACGCCGACGGCACACACCTCCCGACATCGCCGTTGTTAGTAACTGCCGCGTAACTTGCAGTATGTTGCCGCACCAGAGAGGATCCCCGGGCGGGGCGCGAGCGCGGCTCCGAACCGGCTGCTGCGCAATTCAGATTATGATATCCGGGACACCGGTAACGCGCAGCACGCGGCAAAGCCGCGAGTTGTATCCTGAAGCCCGATTCCGCAAATAGTTTACTTGCTCCTGGTTCGGTTTCACCATAACATCGGGGAGCAGCTTCGTGGATACTCGCGCTCTGGAGGCGAGCAGGAGGGTGATGAGAGCAAGTTTTCACGATCCAGCAAATAGACGACGGAGGGGGAAAAGAAATGACGCAGAGTGGATTTCTCGTTCGTACAGGGGTAGTGGCGGCTATGGTGCTTTTTCTGGCGGCCGGTACCTGCGGCGCCAGCACGATCATTTATGACACCGTGGATTCGCCACTTACGATGTTCACGACCGGCGGACTTGTACTGGACAGCACAGGGGGTGCAGCGGCTACGCTGACCTACAATCCCCTCAGCGACACTGCGGTCGGCACGCCGTCGAACATCAACCTGGGAGACTTTCTCCTGGCATGTCCGACTTGCGGGACGCAAGCGTCGGGGCTTGGCACCAGTTTCGGTGCGTTCACATTCGACCTGGTGGTCACCGACGATACTGACGGCGCCACGGGCGAGTTTGTCGGCACGTCAAGCGGCGGAAGCGTGTGGAGCGATGTCAGCCAGATATCGATCAACTGGCTTCCTTTGGTGATCGGACCAGGCACGACCAACACGCTGACCGGCGACTTCGGCGCGACGCTTTTCACGATTACGTCGCCGACGCTGATCGTGGCTCCCAATTCCGGCACACCACCCGGCGACACCACCGTGCAAGGAACCATCAGTACCGCCGCTTCCACCGTGCCGGAGCCGGCGACAACGGCGCTGGTAGGCGGCGCGTTGATTTCGCTCGCCGCACTGGTGCGCAAACGGCGCAGTTGATCTTTCGGCAGGCAAGGCGAGTTTGGAGAAATCGGCCGTCGCGATCGGGAATCGCGGCGGCCTTTTTTGTCGGCGGTTAGCTTCCGCACGATCGGGAAAATTTTTCCGCGTGCGGATCGTTCGCCGGCAGGCCAAAGGCATAAACAGAAGGCGTTGGACCGCTCGGGGCTGGCACTCAAAATGCCTGTTCCAAGAGTGCTATGAGAACCTCGAGCTTTGAAAACCGGCGCCGCGGAATCGGAACCGCGCAGGCGCTTGCCGCGTGCTGCGGCCTGGCAGTTGTTGTAAGCCTGGGCTTGTTGACCGCGGAGCGCAGCCACATGCGGGACCTCGACCGGGACCGCGCGCAGGCCGCGGCCGCTCTCGATCAGGCCAAACTGCAGATTCAGGACCTCACCCAGCGCCTCAACACGCTGGCGGCAAAGAGCGCTGAAGCACCGCCGCCGGCTCCTGTCCGGCCGTCCCCGAAGGCGGTCGTCCCCCGGTCGCGGCGCGCCGCGACGGCCCGCCAGAGGCGCGCCCCGGTAACCGCAAACGACCCCAGGGTGGAGCGCTTGCAAGGGGAACTCGCCGATACCGAGCAGCAGTTAGCCTCCACGCAGGGCGAGTTAGCCAGGGATAAAGAGGAGCTGGACGCGAAGATCAGCTCGACGCGGGATGACTTGACCGGCTCCATCGCCAAGACTCATGACGAGGTGGTGGAGCTTCAGAGGCGCGGCGAGCGGAACATCTACGAATTCAAGTTGACCAAGTCGAAAGCGATGCAGCGGGTGGGGCCGCTCAGTGTTTCCTTGCGCGGCGCCAGCGGCAAGCACAAGAGCTACGACTTAGCCATGGTGGTGGACGACAACGCACTGAACAAGAAACACATCAACCTTTACGAACCGGTGTGGATCACACTGGGCGGCAACGAGACCGTCGAGTTAGTGGCCAACCATGTTGGAAACAACGAAATAGAAGGTTACGTCAGTGAGCCTAAGAATAAGCAGGTGGCACTGACGGCCAATCCGGAACCGGCGCAGGCGCCCCAGCAGCAATTATTGACTCGCGACCAAAGCGGCGCAAAGCAATAAAGGTCGCCCGGCCATCGAGAGCGGGGGCCGTTGCCCCGTGCGCGGGGTGCGATGGTGGCGGATCTGCCGCTCCGTTCCGGGGCTGCCCGTGCGCTACGTTGCCTTTCCCAGTGCTGACGCACTGGGCTTCGTTTCTTTCGCCTTGGTACACACATTGTGCCGCGCACACGGCACACGCTTTTTCGCGTCTTGGGCGCGAACAGACCACGGGTTTCCGCGTAACCTTTTCCTGGATCGCGAGTATAAGCCAAAGATGAGGAACCTCCGTCGACGAGCGGCCGCGCCGTTGAACGCTCCGCTCTCACCAGAAACGCAGGTGGCTTGAATGCTGAATCCAGTGACGACTTTTCGCTACGCGTTGCGGCAGTTCCGGCTGTCGCCGGTGTTTACGTCCTCGGCCGTGCTAACGCTGGCGCTGGGGATTGGCGGGACCACGGCGATCTGCGCGCTGATCCACACGGTGATGCTGCGCTCGCTGCCGGTTGCGGACCCGGCGCTTCTCTATCGTATCGGCGACGGCGACAACTGCTGCGTGGAGAGCGGGCCGCAGGACCGCTGGGGGATGTTTTCGTTTCCGCTTTACGAACGCCTGAAAGCGGAGACGCCGGAATTCGAGGAGGTGGCCGCGTTCCAGGCCGGCGGGAACCGGTTGGGCGTACGGCGTGAAAGAGCGGGCGTGGCCGCCAAGCCGTTGCGCACCGAGTATGTGACCGGCAACTACTTCGCGACGCTGGGGGTGAGGGCGTTCGGCGGCCGCGTGTTTACTTCGGACGACGACACACCGTCCGCCCATCCGGCGGTGGTGATGGCCTATCACACGTGGCAGGCCGCCTATGGCGCCGATCCATCCGTGGTGGGCGCCACCTTGGTGGTGGAAGGACATCCTTTCACCGTGATCGGCGTGACGCCGCCGGGGTTTTTCGGCGAGACGCTGCGCGCCGATCCGCCCGACCTGTGGATCCCGGTGCACCAGGAGCCCACGATCTCGGGCGAAGCCGAGCTGTTGCGGCAATCGGCGGGGGCGTGGCTGCGGGTCATCGGCCGACTGCGTCCGGGCGCTTCCACGGCGGGCATGGCGCCGCGGCTGACCGGGATTCTGCGCGGCTGGCTCCAGCGCGATTCCGGGTACCCCTCGAACTGGATGCCCGATGTGATCCGCGTGCTTCCCAAGCAGGTGATCAACGTGGTTCCGGCAGGCGCGGGGGTGGCGGAGATGAAGGAAGAGTACGGCCACAGCCTCCGGTTGCTGCTGGCGGTCTGCGTGATGGTGCTGTTGATCGCGTCGAGCAACGTGGCGAACCTGCTGCTGGCCCGCGCCGCGGCGCGACGGCGGCAAACGGCGCTGCGACTGGCGATCGGGGCGAGCCGGCGGCAGATCGTGGCCGAGGCGCTGGTGGAGAGCATCCTGCTGGCGACCGGCGGTTGCCTGGCCGGGCTGGCGGTCGCGGCGGCGGCGTCGCGGCTGCTGCTCGCCCTGGCGTTCCGCAACGCGCACTTTCTCCCTATCGGCATCCTGCCGTCGCCGGTCGTGCTTGCGTTCGCCCTGGCGCTGGCGGTGTTGACGGGAATCCTGTTCGGCGCTGCGCCGGCGTGGTTCGCCACGCGGACCGATCCGGTGGAAGCGCTGCGCGGATCCGGCCGCAGCACGGGCGAGCACGCGGGATTCACGCGCAAGGCGCTGCTGGTGGTGCAGGCCGCATTGTCGGTGGTGCTGGTGGCCGGCGCGACCATGCTGGGGCGCAGCCTCGACAAGCTGGAGCACCGCGATTTCGGATACGTGGCGCGGGGCCGCGTCGTAATCTCGATCAACAGCCCGTCGCGGACTTACACGCAGCCAAAGCTGGCCGCGCTCTACCGCCAGATCGAGGACGGCCTGGACCGGCTGCCGGGGGTGAAAGGCGCGGGCCTCGCGCTGTATAACCCGCTGACCAACAACTGGGGCGAGATGGTTCTGGTATCCGGGCACCCGGCGCCGAAGATCGGCGAGGACTCCGGCGCGTCGTGGGACCGGGTGAGCGCCGACTACCTGCAGAATTTCGGCATGACGGCGCTGCGCGGGCGGAACTTCACGCGCGCCGACAATGAAACGGCGGCGCCGGTGGCGATTGTCAACGAGGCGTTTGTGAAGCGCTTCTTCAAAGCCGGCGAAGATCCGCTGGGGCAGCATTTCGGCCTCGACCTGCCGCAGAACGACAGCACGTTCCGCATCGTGGGCGTGGTGCGGGACGCCAAGTTCGCGGGTTGGGGCCTGGCGCGGCCGGCGTGGCCGATGTTCTACGTGCCGCTGGCGCAATGGGTCGATTACAAAGACCAGATGATGGGAAGGGTGGAGACGGCGTCGCACTTCATCGGCGGCATGATGCTGGTGACGGATGCGCCGCCGGGCGCGCTGGAGCCGCAGTTGACGCGGGTGCTGGCAGAGGTCGACCCGGACCTGACAATCAACAGCGTGCGGACGATGGAGCAGCAAATCGCGCTCGTCTTCAGCCAGGAGCGCGCCGTGGCCAGCCTGGCCGGGCTTTTCGGGGCGGTCGCCCTGCTGCTGGCCGCGGTGGGGATCTACGGCGTCACGGCGTACACGGTGGCGCAACGCACGAACGAGATCGGGATACGCATGGCGTTGGGGGCGAACCGGACGGAGGTGGTGCGGCACGTGCTGCGTGGAGCGTTTACGCGGGTGGCCCTCGGGCTGGGCCTGGGCCTGCCGCTCGCCGTGGGAGCCGGGCGCCTGATCTCGAACCAGCTATACGGCGTGTCCTTCTGGGACCCGATGGCGCTCGGTGTGGCGGCGGGCGCGCTGGCTCTCTGCGCGCTGGCGGCGGCGCTGGTTCCCGCCGCGGTCGCCGCATCGATTTCTCCGATGAACGCGCTGAGAGTCGAGTAGCGGCAGCGCGGATCAGGCTTGCTTCATAATGACGAGCGACACCAGGCTGCGAAATGAGTCGCCGGGCAGGCTTCCATGCACGACCTGGCGCGGCTATTGCTGGACTGCGGGGGCCGGCTCTCCGGTGAGATCCTCGAGGGCGGCCGGGGGATTGTAATACAGAAGACGCTGGCAACTCTCACAGGTGAGTATTTGGTCGCCGCGCTTGACGTCCTGGTAGTATTGCAGCCGCAGCGCCATGTTGCACCCCGTGCAGCGGCCGTCCACCGCCTCGGCAACGCCGATGCCGCGGCGCATTTTGCGGGCGCGCTCGTACTTCTGCACCGCCGCCGGCGCCATCTGGGGGACGATGGCGGCGCGCTCCTGCTGCAGTTCGGACGCGGCCTTGCGGTCGGCCGCGGTGCGTTCGCGGGCGGCGTTCTTTTCCCCTTCCACCTGCTGCTTTTCGGCACGGAGCGCGGCTTCGGCGGCTTTGACGTTCCGGTCGAGGGGTTCGGATTCGCCCATCAAATCCAGGATGCGGTCCTCCAGCTTGCGAATCTCTTTCTGGCAGTATTCGATCTCGGTCTGAAAGGCGCGGTACTGATCGTTGGTCTTGGCCTCGACCATCTGCCCTTTGAGTTTCGAAATCTTCTGTTCCCAGGTCTGGATTTCGTTTTCGCTCTGCTTGCGCTCCTTTTGATTGGCAGCCAGGGCGGCGCGGTCGGCCTCGAGCTTGCGCTCGTGCGACACCAGTTTCTTTTCGATGGTGGAAATATGGACAGGTAAAGCTGCGATCTCGCGCTGCAGCTCCGACAACCGGTTATCAATCTCCTGCAGGCGGATCGCCAGCTTCAGGTCTGCGAGCATGGCTAACCGCAGTGTAGCATGCGGCTTCGAGCGAACGGATTTCGGGAACTCTCAACGTGCGTGAAAGCACATAGAAGACGGCGGCGCCGAGCGCGATCGAGATCGCGAGATCGGCGAGGTGCGGCAGGCGATGGCCGGAGAGATGGGTGTGAATGGCGAGGCTCGAGAGGCGGCACACCACGCCCATCGCGATAGCCGCGAGCGCGATCTTGGCGGCGCTGGCCGCGAGGCGGCGCCCTTCGAGACCCGCGATGCGGCGGCGGAGCGCGAGGGCCAGCGCGACGGAACCCGCGAGCGCCACGAGAGAAGTCGCAAGCGCCAGCCCGGCGTGGCCCATCTTCGCGCCTTTCGCGAGGCCGATGGCGAGCGCGGCATTCAAGGCGATGGAAGCGAGGCTCACCGCCATCGGCGTCCAGGCATCGTCCAGCGCATAGAAGGCGGGCGCCAGCAGTTTGGTGGCGGCGTAGCCGGCGAGGCCGACGCTGTAGCACGCCAGCGCGAGCGCGGTCTGGCGCGTATCGTACGCGGTGAAGCGTCCGCCCTGATAGACCGCGCCGATCATGCTTTTTCCCAGCACGGCGAGGCCGACCGAGGCCGGAATGGTGAGCAGCAGCGCCATGCGCAGGGACGCCGCGAGCGTGGCTCGAAACTCATCGAGGCGGCCGAGCGCGGCGCTGCGCGAGATGGCCGGCAGCGTGGCACTGGCCAGGGCCGCTCCGAACAGGCCGAGCGGGAACTGGAGGAAACGGAACGCGTAGCCGAGCCAGCTCACCGGACCGTTCAAGGTGCGGCCGGCCGCGTCGGTGAGGCCGGAGGCCAGGTTCCCGTTGACGATGGCGTTGATTTGGAACGCGGCGTTGCCGATCACGGCGGGCAGCATGAGGCGCGCGATACGGCGCAGGCCCGGGTTGCGAAAATCGATGCGCGGCCGGAGAGAGACGCCGGTGCGGAGGAGGCTCGGCATCTGCCAGCCCAGTTGCAGCGCGCCGCCGATGACCACGCCGGCGGCCATGGAGAGGATCATGCCGTGCGGCCAGCGCTTTCCGATGGTGAGGCCGAGCGCGAGGCCGCTCAGAATGGAGCCGATGTTGAAGCACGCGGAGGCGAGCGCGGGCACGCCGAAGCGGCCGCGTGCGTTGAGGATGGCCATCGCCTCGGCCGCGAGAGCCACCAGCAGCAGGAAGGGAAACATGACACGCGTGAGCAGCACGGCGAGGGCGAACTTGCCGGGCACGCGCGCGAACCCCGGTGCGAGGAGTTCGACGAGCTGCGGGCTGAAAATCATGCCGGCGAGGCAGGCGGCGCCCGCGGCGAGAGTGAGCGCCGTGGCCACGACGGACGCCAATTCGGCCGCCTGCCGCTCGGTACCGGTGGCGAGCGCGTCGGTGAAGGTGGGGACGAAAGCGGAAGAGAGGGCTCCTTCGGCAAACAGGTTACGCGAGAGGTTGGGAATGCGAACGGCGGTGAGGAAGGCGTCGTAGACAGCGCCGGCGCCGAACAGGCGGGCGAGGGCCACTTCGCGCACGAGACCGGTGAGGCGGCTCAACAGCGTGGCGGCGGAAACGACGCCGGCCGAACGGAGCAGGCGGTGCTCGGCCGCGGCCTGGCTGTGCTTCATTCGACGCGCCGGATCTCGACCTGGCGGTAGATGTCTTCGGTCTGCGAGCGTCCGGCAAAACTCATGCCGGGCAAGCGCGCCGACGCGGTGCCGGCGGCGACGCCCCAGCGCAGCGCTTCGGCCGGGTTCTGGCCGCGGCTCATCGACCAGGTGAAGACGGCCGAGAGCGCGTCGCCGGCGCCAATGGGACAGACAGCGTCGACGCGCGGCGGCAGAGCTTCGACGAGCCCATCGCCGAAGGCGCCGACCGCTCCGCGGCTGCCGAGCGAAAGCACGACGCTTTCCGGCCCCATGGCGCGGAGCTGGGCGGCCGCTTCGAGCGAATGGGCGCGGGTGAGAATGGCGCGGCCGAGCAGGCGCTCGGCCTCCTGCTGGTTGGGCGTGACGACGGTGGGCCGCGCCTCGATGCCTTCGCGCAAGGCGTCGCCGCCGGCGTGCAGGAGGGTTTTGACGCGCTTGTGCCGCGCGAGGCCGATCATCTTGGCGTAGAAAGAGGCGGGCACGCCGGGCGGCGTGCTGCCGGCGAGCATGAGCCATTCGGCGCCATCGAGCGCCGTGCGCACCGCGCGTTCGACGCGCACAACTTCCTTCTCGGTCAACTCAGGTCCCACTTCGTTCAGATTGACGGTGAGCCCCTGCTTGTCGGTGATAGTGAGGTTGGTGCGGACCGGGTTTTTCACCGGCACGACCACGATGGGGAAGCCGCAGCCTTCGAGCAGGTGCTCCAACCGCTTGCCGTTGACGCCGCCGGAAATCAGCACGGCCTGCGTTTTGCCGCCGAAGGAGTGGATGACGTTCGAGGCGTTGAGGCCCCGTCCGCCGGCCGATTGGCGGATCGAATTGATGTAGGCGCGGTCTTCAAACGCCAGCCGGTCGACGCTGAGAATCCGGTCAATGGCCGGGTTGATGGTTAATGTGACGATCAAAGGCTTATTGTAGCGTGGCTGGGAGAGCACGACCGCTCGCCAGGCGGCGCGGCGCTCGCGCTGGTGAAGCGGCGTGCCAGCCGCAGCGCGGGGATTCCGGCATAATGTAAGGACCGGCACGCCGGTTGCGCCGGCCGCCGGCACCGAATCTATGACCGACCCCAAGTTGACCGTGCTGATCTCCGCCGAGAAGATCCAGGCCCGCATTCGCGAGTTGGGCGCGCAGATTTCCGCCGACTATCCGCAGGGCGAG
>Ga0335077_10011090_pt1 | contig 11262 bp, 8 predicted proteins | sample Lox_Sample_31_FD_207151 | JGI IMG/M metagenome (GOLD analysis project Ga0335077, IMG submission 207151) | Soil microbial communities from Loxahatchee National Wildlife Refuge, Florida, United States - Lox_Sample_3.1 | ecosystem: Environmental > Terrestrial > Soil > Wetlands | place: USA: Florida...
GACCGAGCTCGCCGGCATGAACGCGGTCGATGTTGAGACGCAGAGCCGGGTAGTTCATGTCCTGGGGGATGTAGACTTCGCCGACGCCGCGAAGCTTGCGGATGCGGCTGGCGAGATCTTCCGCCAGGCTATAGGTAAGCGGTAAGTTGCGGCTGGAGACCTGCACGTCGATGGGAGCCGGCATGCCGGAATTCAAAATCGCATCCACCATCGAGCCGCTGTAGAAGAACGTGCGCAGGTCGGGAAACTTCGCGGAAATTTCGTCGCGAACCCGGTCCATGTAGTCGAAACTGCCGACTTTGTGGTCGTCGGTGAGCTGGGTCTGGATGGTCGCTGTATATTGTCCGGAATTGGTGGTGTACAGCGAAGAGAAGTCGTTGACGACGCCGATATTGGAAACCACCATCTTGAAGTCGTCGCGATCGACGGTGTGGCGGATCAGGTCCTCGACCTTGGCCACATATTGATTCGTCAATTCGAGGCGCGTGCCGGTGGGAGTTTTCAGGTTGATGGTGAACTGTCCGGCATCGGTCTGCGGGAAGAAGGCCAGGCCAAGGAAGGGGTAGATCCCCAGGCTGGCGACGAACAGTCCCATCAAGAGGATGACTGTAAGTGCTGGATGCTTCAGAGCGTGTCGCACCCAGCGCTCGTAGAAATTCAGCAGGCTGTCGAACTGCTTGTTAAACCAAAGATTAAACCGGCCGCCCCAAGTGATTTGTTCCATTCCCACTGAACCTTCCTCGGAATCCTGGGAAGGAATGGCATGGTGCACTCCCTTGAGGTATTTCGAGCAGAAGAGCGGGATGACGGTCATGGCGACCACGAAGGAAGCCATCAGCGAGAGGCAGAAAGCCAGCGCCAAAGCAGAGAACAGGAATTTACTGACGCCATAAAGAAAGGTGACCGGGAAGAAATCCACGACGTCGACCAGGGTGGCGGCGAGCACGGCGAGATTGACCTCTGCGCCTCCTTGCTCGGCCGCCACCGCGGGGGAGGATCCCATTTCCAGATGCCGGTAAATGTTTTCGAGCGAAATGACGGAGTTGTCGATGACGCGCGAGAAGGCGAGTGCCAGCCCGCCCAGGATCATGGTGTTGACCGTGCTGCCCATGAAATAAAGGCACACGAAAGTAGCCATGGCGGAGAGGGGGATGGAGAGCAGAACGGCCACGGTGGCCCGCATACTGCCCAGGAAGATCAGAATCATCAGGCTGGTGAGAACCAAACCGATGACACCTTCGTGGAGCACCGTTTTGATCGCTTCCCGGACGAAGACCGACTGGTCGAAGACGATAGCCGTTTTCAACTGTTTTGGGATGTCGAAAAGATGGCTGGTGAGCTGACGAACGGAGTTGACCACTTCCAGGGTGTTGCTGTCGCCGCCCTGCTTCATGATCGGAATGGTGGCGGACTTCTGGCCATCCACGCGGACAATGTTGTACTGCAATTGAGCGGAGTCTTTAGCCTCGCCGATGTCGGAGACCGTGACCGAGCGGGTGCCCACCGTCTTCAGAGGCAGGCGGTTCAGGTCCTCCACATTCTTCACCAGGCTGTTGGAGTAAACGTAGAAATCGCTGGGGCCGATCTTCACATCGCCGGCGGGCAAGATGACGTTGCTGCTATTCACCGCATTGACTACGTCCATCACGCTCAACTGCCGGGACAGCAGCTTGTACGGGTCGACGTACACCATCGCCTGGCGATACTTGCCGCCGAACACGGCCGGAATGGAAGCGCCTTTGGCCACGGCGATCTGGTTGCGGATGGTGAACTGCGCCTCGTCGTGAAGCTGCGTTTCGGTGAGTCCTTGTCCCTTGACGGTGACCAGGCAGACCGGAAGACTGGAGGCGTCGAATTTCAGCACCACCGGCGGCAGCGTTCCGGGGGGCAAGCGCTTCAGATCGGCCAGAGCCAGGTTGGATAGCTGGGTGACATCGGCATCGGCGCTGGTTCCCGGCTGGAAGAAAACCTTAATGATGCTCACGCCGAGCAGCGAACGCGACTCGGAGTGGTCCACGCCGCTGGCCAAAGTGAAAAAGCGCTCCAGAGGATTGGTGATATCGACTTCGATGTCCTCCGGCGGCATGCCCGAATAGAACGTGGCCACGACGACTTCGGGAATATTGATGGCCGGGAACAGGTCGACCGGCATCCGCGAGAGGCTGTTGATGCCGATCACCACCAGAGCGAGACAGACGACGATGATGAAGTAAGGATTGCGGATGGAGAAGCGTGGCATGACTTTTTTTCGTCGTGGGCGCTCTATTCTTCCTTCTGGCCCTGGTAATTGAGCAGCTGCACTTCTTGCGGGCGCACCTGTTCGCCCGGTTTCAAGCCGCTCCTGTCGCTAACGATCACCTGTTCGTCCCCGGCGAGACCGGAGAGGATCTCGGCGTCGGTCGCGGTCTGCATTCCGAGCGTCACCGTTCGAGTTTCGATCTTATTGGCCTGGTTAACGATCTCCACGGTGCTCTTGTCGCCTTCATGATCGATGGCTTGGAGAGGCACAGACACGGCGTTCTCTCTCCGTTCGAGCGTTACGGTTGCCTCTGCGTACATACCGGGAATCAGGAGCCGGTTGGCATTCGGCACATCGACTTCGGTATGCATGGTGCGCGTGTCTTCCTTGACATCCACGGAGAAACGGGCCACCTTGCCGGGAAAGACACTCCCGTTCAGGGAAGGCACCTTCACGCTGACGGACTCGCCGATGCGGATATACCGGACGTAGGATTCAGGCACGGGGATGACGAGGCGGAACGTATCGTCTTGGGAAAGGCGCACGAGGGGCATCGCCTGGGTGCTGGAACTCGTCCCCGCCTGCAGCAGTGCGCCGAGATTGGCATAGCGCTGCGTAACCACGCCGGCGAAGGGAGCGGTAATTTTCGAATAATCGAACAAGACGCGGTCGTGTTCTTTCTTCGCCTCGGCCCCCTGGAGCTGGCTTTGCGCGGCCTGGAGGTTGGACTTCGTCGCATCCACCTGGGCTTCGGCGGCCAGATCCTTCCCCTGAGCGTCGTCGACTTCCTGCTGTGCGACCAGCCCGGGCTTCGACTTGGCGACGCCATTCAGGCGATCGAACTGCAGGTGGAGTACTTTGTGTTGCGCTTCCACGCGTCCAAGTTCGTGCTCGGCGCGCGTCACCTGATCGGAAGCGTTCCGGATGGCGGCGTCGTCCTGCTGCAACTGGACTTCGAGTTCCGGGATCTCAAGCACGGCCATGATTTGGCCTTTCTTGACCCGCGTTCCATAATCCACCAGCAGATCGCGCACGTAGCCGGACTCCTTGGCGTAGACGTCGATTTCTTGAAACGGAACCAGTTCAGATGAGACAGTGAGCTGGCGCTCGAGAGTTTTCCTGACCACCTTGGTAACGCCGACGCTGAATTCTTTCGGTGTGCTTTCGGCGCGCACTTTTTCGCTCTTGCCACAACCGATCGAGCCACCAACCAGAACGCCCGTGAGGCAGGCAACCGGCCAAAGAAACTCGAGCCAGCCATTTGATCGTTTACAAAGCCAGGTCATAGCGTCCCTTTCCGGAGTCTGGCGGCCAGCTTTTCGAGCGAAAAATCGGGAGAGCGGCACAGTTCAATAAGAGAACGCTCTTCCGCCAACAGACCGGCGGCGACCTTGGGGATTTCATGGGCGATCTCCAGGGGAATCGTGTGGACCCCGTGACGGTCGCCGTGCACCAGGTCGCCAGGGTGGACTTTGAGACCGCCGATTTCGACCGGGTCGCCAAAGTCGATGATGTGCGCATACGAGTGCGAGACGGCCACACTACCGGCGAACAGGTGAAAGCCGGCCTTCTCCACGCCGGGCAGGTCGCGAACCGCACCGTTGGTTACGCACCCGACGCAATGAACCGCCAAGCTGATTTGTGCATGAATCTCGCCTACGAATGCCCCGATTCCAGGCTGGTGGTCGACATCTTTCAGCACCATCACCCGCGGTTCCGGGATGGTGAGAACATACTGCCACCACTCGATACGGTCGTAGTAGCACCGGCCCGTCATGGGAGCCGACGAGGCCCGGGCGCGCGCTGGAACAGCATAGCCCAGCATCGGAGAAAAGTGCGGGAACTGGCAGTGGATGGAGCTGTGCATGAAGCCCTCGTTCCGCAGGCGCACGTTGAATCGTTCGATGGCGTTCGACACCGTACACGTGTCCAGTTGCCGAATCTCTTCCAAGTCGTTGGACGACAGTATGTTTTTCGAAGTCATGATGGGGATACGAAAGTCAGGCGGTGGGTTTCCGGAGACTCTCGGTGTAGTGCCGGTGGGCCCAACCACGCCAGGACCAGGCGAACGTGACCGCGCGGCGCAACGGCTCGGGCTGAAAGGGCTTCACGACCACATCGTAGCCGTGGTGTCGGATCACCTGGTTCCACAGGTAATCGTCTACCACGCGGGATGCCAGGAGCACGCAGACGGCCTGAGGCAGGGCCGCAATTTTCGCGAACACATCGCGCCAGCGCTCGTCAGAGATGTCGCGATCACAGATCACCAGTGGAGTGGGTTGCTCTTTCGCTAACGCGACGGCGGCGTCAGATGAGCCGACGATCGAGATTCTCCAGCCGTAACTGGCCGCGATCTGCCGCAGCGTCTCCGCGTCGCCCGAATCCTGCGTGATGGCTACCAGCCTGACGGGTTCCCCTAACGCCAAATTCCTGCACGCCGGCTCGGACACTGGCTGCCGAGTGGATCTCCCCATGTGAGCGAGCCGCCTTAGATCGAACATCGGCCATGAACTCCAAGCATTAGTTCGGTGAGCCGCAAGCTGACGCCGGAACGGGACAACCGCCGCCGCTGGGTAAACTGTGTGTTCATGGCCCTGAAGAAACTTACTGAATACGTTTGCCGGGCGCTCTGGGGTGCGGCGCGCTGAGATCTACACAGTCAATTTTAGGCAGCCGGCAGCCGGGCTCAAATACCGGAGTTCGGGTATATCGTGCAGATTTGGGCAGTAGAGGGAGCGGCCGGAAAGTCCGGCTACTGCCAAAATCCAGTCAAACTACTCCGGTGAGGGTATGGGCATCTGGCGGCGACTGCCCTATTTTGCTATCTAGGCTGGCAGAATGGAGCACATGTCATGCGCCACGGTGATTGGCCATTACCGACAGCTTGGGAGCAGGCTATCCGGTCGTCCGGACTTGCGGCAGGAGCCGGACGAACCGCCAAGCAGCGGGGGAGCGCAACGCCCTGCCAGCCGCCATCTATGGATGACCGGAGCAGCACCGGGGCGCCGACGGTCGCTCTCCGATTTCCATCTCGGCGAAGGGAGTTGGCTATGAGGCCTCCGGCAGTGCTCTTCCGCGTGCTGGTCCTGGGCGTTTTATTCACAACCCCGGTTGGCTGGGCCAATGACAAGAAGAAGGACCCTGACGAGATCGGTAACCGTGATGTCGGCAAGGGAGTGAATTTCTACTCGATCGAGAAAGAAATTGCCCTCGGAAAGCAGATGGCGCAGGAAGTGGAACGCCAGGCCAAGATCATCGAGGACCCGGTCATCGCCGAATACGTCAACCGCGTCGGTCAGAATTTGGTTCGCAACTCCGATGCCAAGGTGCCGTTTACCATCAAGGTGCTCGATTCCGAAGAGGTGAATGCCTTCGCGCTGCCCGGCGGATTCTTCTTCGTGAACTCCGGCCTGATTCTGGATGCCGACAACGAAGCCGAACTCGCGGGTGTGATGGCGCATGAGATCGCCCACGTGGCGGCGCGCCATGGCACCAGGCAGGCAACACGCGGAACCATCATTAATTACGCCTCCCTTCCCCTAATCTTCATGGGCGGCTGGACGGGGTATGCGCTGTACCAGGCGGCGGGCATCGCGATCCCGCTGGGCTTCCTGACGTTCTCTCGCGCCTTTGAATCCGAGGCCGACATGCTGGGCCTGGAGTACATGTACAAGACCGGCTACGATCCCACTGCGTTCGTCGATTTTTTCGAGAAGATTCAAACACTCGAGAAGAGGAAACCAGGGACGATGTCGAAGGTTTTTTCGACGCACCCGCCCACCGACGACCGCATCTCCGCGGCGCAAAAAAACATCGCCACCATCTTAAAGGCCAAGCCGGAATATGTCTTGAACACCTCCGAGTTCAATGACGTGAAGGAACGGCTTGGGGTGTTGCACAACCGCCCCAGGAATGCCAAGAAAGACGATGGCAGCCGGCCGACCTTGCGCCGCTCCCCGAACGGAACGGTCGACGACGAGAACGGCGACCGGAAGGCGCCCAAGGACCAGGACGAGCGGCCCACCTTAAAGCGCCGGGACAACGATCAACCCTAACGACTCGACCCTGCGAGGGAGCCAATGAAGAACCTGATCATCAAATTGCTGGAGCGGATTCCTCACACACCGTGGTGGACCAGGCGGCTGAGAATAGAGCGAGTCCGATGGATCGAAAGGCTAGAGAGCCGGCTGCAATCGGGCCGGCAAACCTGAAGAAATTCTGGAGCTGGTATCTTGCTGCTCTTTGGGTGAGGTGACCATCTACTTTGAAAAAGACTGCCATATACCGCAACAGTGGTATGGGCGCCCAGCCTTGAGGCGGTTAATATGGAGTCAATCTGTTCACCCTGTGAGCCCCGTAACGCACTGCCAGCGGCCCACCACACCCTCCCTTATCCCGCCGCTGGCAGCGTGCGTTGACACCACTGTCGGGACCTCTCCAAGAGAGTGTGCTAATAAAAGGAGCCAGCCACTAAAGGGAGGCTACTCCGAGATTGAGACTGAAACTACAGTTTCACGGGTATGGTTGTCACGGTTCCCTGCGTGTATTCTGCGGCTAAGAATCCAGTGACTCGAGTAAATCCTATGCCTGACCAGACTATTCTTTTGGCTGAAGACGATGACATGATTCGGTCGTTCGTGGGTTCGGTCTTACAGGGCCACGGCTATCGTGTAGTGCCGGCAGACAACGGCAGAAAAGCGTTGCATCTCGCCAGACAAATTGGCGCTTACGGAATTGACCTGGTGCTAACCGATGTCGATATGCCCGCACTCAACGGCATCCAGCTCGTCAGATGCCTCAAGCAACTGCGGCCCAGCCTCAAGATTCTGTATATGACCGGCTACCGCGAGGACATCGTGGATGAGCTGTGGGATGACGGCATGGTCATCGAAAAGCCCTTCTCATACACTGCCCTCGTGCGTGCCGTGGTTGCTTGTCTGGCTCAGGAAGTGTCGCTGCCGGTATGATCGCGCGCGACAAGGGAGCTTGCAGATGTCAGATCGAGGATTCCTGCTGCTTGCCAGCCTTGGCGTCATCGTCTTTGCGTTGGGGGTAGCGGTATGGCTGATTCGTAACGGTCAGACAGCCTATATTGATGGACTGTTCTTGCTGCTCTGCTGTCTCGTATTAGTGCTCACATTTGGGCTATATGTAAGGTACCTCCTCCGAAATGTGATGCAGGTTTCCGTTACGCCTACGAAGCCTGCGAAGATCACGGCCAACCTCCACGAAAAACCCACACCGCCGGCGCGCAGCATGGCGGCGCAATCGGCCGGAAGAGGCTAGGAACAGTGGCAATTGATAAGCGTTCATAGGCTCTGCCAGATCGACGATGCGGTGCTTGGTCTGCTGGTAGAGATCGGCACGCTCAAAGATAGAATTCGTTGCAGAGCATATGGCTATGGCCAGGGTCGCGGTGCTGCGGATGGAGTCCGGTAGAGGACTGGCACCTGACGATAGAAGTGTCGGGAGTGACGGACGAGACCATGAGGTTAGCTTGCTGCCCGACATGGTCATCTTGCGGGGAGGTTGCGTGCCCTCATCCAAGGCCGCGCCGCGATTACTCTTCCGCCGGATTGAATTACCATCACATGTACACGCTCAGAGTAGCGTGATCCGTCTTGAAGATGATTTGCTGAGGTTGTCAGCTACAAAGGTCCATCCGGCTTGAACAAGGTAGCAAGGTGCGGCAATTGTTCAGCCGCAGTTGTTTATAGTCCCCTACCGTAATCACGAGGGAACAAGGCTTCTGCTAGAGTTAGCGATGCCCACCGCCACCACCGTGGCCGCCACCACTGTGAAAACCGCCACCACCGCCGCCATGATAGGAGCCGCCGCCACTGCTGTAGGAGCTCCTGCTGCTATACGAAGGACTTGTTCGGTGGGTGCCGCCACCACCACCGTAGGTGGGACTCGAGCGATAACTCGGCATTGTGCGGCTTCCATAGTAGCTACCACCGCCATAGGAAGGACTGGACCGGTAACTCGGCGAGACGCGTCCTGCACTGTAACTACCACCTCCGTACGAAGGACTCGATCGATAACCCGAACTCGGCACGCTGCGATTGGCTCGGCCGTAGGAAGAGCTCCCAGCCCCGGATTCGCCGAAACGGTGCCAACCGCCGGCCTGCGCGCCGGACGGGGCGCGGGCGCTTGCATTTCCCCGGTACCCAAAAGTGCCTCCCGGATTCACCCGACTGAGCGACTGTCCCCTGCCATATCCCAGGCCCGACGCACCGCGGAAATGGTTGGACAGCGCGGCATTGGAGTACGGAACTCCCAGCCGGTGTGCGGGATTGTGCGCCCAGATCCCGCCTCGAAAGCCACCGCCGCCAAAGAAGCCATGGTAACCGTAGCGGTTGAAGAAGAAGGGGTTCAGAAAGATCGAGCAGCCGAACCAATTCGGTCCCCAGCCCCAACCACCCCACCCCAAGCCGCCAAAGAAGCCGCCGATGTAGATTCCGGGGCCGAAGCCGAATCCAAAATCCGGGTAGTACAGAGGCGGATAATAGCCATAAGTCGGCGGACCCCAGATGTATTCGGGATTGTAGGTTGGCACATAAACCACCTCAGGGTTGGCCGGCTGAATCTGAATCACCGTCCGGTCCCCTTGCGTTTGGGTCGACACCGTCTCCTGAGGGTTCGAGTTCAGTTGGCCTGCGGCCCTGGCTTGCGCCCGCATACTCTGAACGGCATTCATAACATCGGCCTGTTGGCCGAGAAATGCGTTCCCGAGATCTGTGGTCCAGCGAATATCCGAATTCAGCCGATTCAGCACATCCGGAAAAACAACCAGCGCCTGAATACTGGCGTCCCAATTCTGCTGCCGTGCAGCATCCACCAGCTGGCGGCCTCCGAGGTTGCGGTTTTGCTGCAGCCACTGTGCCGCCTCGACAACCTCTAACGGGTAAGTGGCGGCCACCAATACTTGGCTGAGTAGGGAATCGGGGTAGAGCGCAATGGGCGCTACCAGGTTGTCCAATTGCTCCGGCGACAACGGCCGTGCGGCCGCTGCAACTTGCGCCGGGGGCGCGGGTTGTTGAGCCGCCAGGAACGCGCCGGTCAGGAGCAAGATGCAAACGATACTGAGTGCCTGCCGCAGAACCAGGCTCCTATGCGTCACTTTCCCACCTCCCATCGCGCACTGCCGAAGCGCCATTGTCTCATCTACTGATATGGACGGGCGCTGTGACGGCGGCAGATACATTCGATTTCAAGAGTGCGCCTATGCACGCTCCGCACCCTTAAGAGGCATGTTCAAGGCCAAACTTCAACACATTGATAAACAAGATTAGCTCCACTGCCTTCGCCCTTCCTTCAGTGGCTGAAAACCACCGCTCCTGCCTGACCGCCACCGAAAGATCGTGGCGGTACGTTGCTCCGCGCCGGACCTTCAGCCCCGTTCACAGTGATACTACTGGCGCAGGAATACGCCTTCGTCTAAAGGAGAAACCGTGGGAAACACCCTGGGAAATGCCTGGACCGCCGGTGCGGGTCTCAGGGATGCAATCGCCGGAAAAGAAATCTTTCGCAATTCGCCGTCTCGGTCACAGAGCCTTCATGTACTCGACAAGCGCCCTTTTCTCGGCTGCGGTCAGCATAGTGCCCCAGAGATGGCCATAATTTCCGTTCCCCGCAACGCTCGTATCATATTTGAACCCGACGCGTTCGGCATCCGGACCACTGGATACGAAACCGACCCTTTGCGAATCGAGGACGTCATACCCGCGGTAAAAAATTCGAGGCCGATTGGCAGGAACCTCGAGGAGATCAGTCAGCGTCGGAACGGACCCGTTGTGAAGATATGGTCCGCGCAACCAAAGACCCTCCAGCGGGACATTGACGTAGCCGATCTGCTTCACGAAATTGTTGAATTTCCAGGTGTGGCCGGCAGCATAGTCGTTGTACGCTTGGGCGGCTGCCTGCGTCCACATATCAATGCGGTGCCGGTCCGTCTGCAGGTTCGGATTATCCAGCGGCTCTACCTTGCCTGTGCGAGCGCCGCCGATGGCGTGGCATAAAGCGCATTCTTTGTCGTAGACAGATTTGCCTTTGGCGGCGAGTGTGGCATCGATCGGGAAGGGAAACTTCGGCGGTTGTACCTCGCTCATGTACGTCCTGATGCGCTTAAGGCTGGATTCGGTTTCTGACTTTTTCCAGTCGCGGTCTACCCACTCTACCGGCGTGCCGTCTCCGATGGCGGAAGTAAGGACGACATCCTGCAAGTTATTATTCAGGCCATCCCAGTGCAGCGAATATCCGGCATGTTGTTTCAAGTTCCACACGGGAACCATATCAGAATTTCCGATAGTTCCATCCACGGGCTGGTTCAACACCCGGTACTTAACAGGATTGAACGGATCGATGCGGCCGTAGCCCCATCGCGGCAAGGTTTTCATAAAGCTGTATTGGTTCTGGGCGCTCTGCTGATTCAGCAATGTCAACTTAGTAAACGGAATCAGAACAAATCGATAGACCAGACGATCGAGCCAGGAAAGACGGTAATTTCTGGCGATCTCCGGCATGATGGTGCCGGCGGTGAATCGAGGATCACTTGCACAGGCGAACAGGAATCGCAAATAGTCCTGCGGGCTCGTCGTGTGGCTTGGTCCGGCGGGCACAATCACAGGCTTGCTGCCCGGTGTTAATCGGTAAGTGGCGGTATGGCAGAACGCACAATTAATGCCGATACGTTCGATCCCAATCGTCTGCTTTGAAAATCCCACCGGCAGCTCATGACCTTCCTGCCAGATAATCCCCAGCGACTCATATCCGCCGGGCCTGGGCAGGAGGTCCGGGAACACGCGGGGGAGCGCCAGCCAGAGCCAGTACGGAACGCCGGATGTGCTTTCCGTTCCAATTGAACCGTAAAGGAAGTGCGCCTCATTGGAAGTGAATTGCGGTGGAGGCACCTCGCGGAAGAACTCGACATAGGTGACACCGGCAATCAGCAAAACAAGAAGAACTGCGACGGCAATGAATTGAGGTTTCCTATGGTTACCGCTGTAGCTGGTAGCGGCGGC
>Ga0335077_10011092_pt1 | contig 11261 bp, 7 predicted proteins | sample Lox_Sample_31_FD_207151 | JGI IMG/M metagenome (GOLD analysis project Ga0335077, IMG submission 207151) | Soil microbial communities from Loxahatchee National Wildlife Refuge, Florida, United States - Lox_Sample_3.1 | ecosystem: Environmental > Terrestrial > Soil > Wetlands | place: USA: Florida...
GAAGTGATCCACGATCGCGCCCATCGCGATGCGCACGAGGTCGTGATGATCAGCGGTGAATTCTTCCCCAACTGTGAAACCTGCAAGGAACGGGTTCGGTTTCGTCTGGTCCGAACCGCTCCGTACATCTTTCAGGACGAAGACTTCGAAGAGAGTCCGTAGTGAATGCCGCGAGTTGCGGGCGGAGATTCCCCGCTGATTAGCGAAAGAGAAAGGCCGCCGAGCAGCTGAACCCGGCGGCTATAGTTGGCGTTGTTCCATCGGATCTACATCATGCACCAGTTGATCACTTTCCTGTCAGCAAGCTGTTTTCGATTCCCAGCGTGCAATCCGGATTGACGTTCTGGATATAGATGTCGTTCTCGCCGTTCCGATCATCCTCCCACGCCAAGGCGGCCAAGCCGGATGGCGCAAGAGCTGCAACCAGCCGCGACTTGTCCGCAGATACGGTGGAGACAGGGAACTGGGAGCACACAGTACTGCCGGTTCCATCCAGTTTGATGGCCTGAATTGTGCCTGCGCCAAAGCCCGGCGAATCGACCCAGAACACCAGCGCTCCAGTGCCGATTTGCACGTTCTGCACGAAGTTCTCGGAATCATTGTTCAACGGCACGATCACCAGCCCGGTATCGCTCCATTGGCGCGTGCCGCTGGAATTGAACTTCTGTCCCCATACGCCGGCCATGCTTTGCAGCGAATTCTGCTCCGTCCAGAAGAGGAACGTCTCCTGGGTTGCAGGATTGTAAGAGACCGACGGGCTCACGCGCACTCTCTGCGTGTTCGTCGAACCGACGGAGCCATTGTGCGGAAAAGCCTCGCTGCCATTGGCCAGGATGTGTTGCGCGTACACCTGGAGACTAGGACTGTTGGTGTACCAGGATAAGACCGCGCCCCCACTGCCATCGGGCGTGAAGTAGGGGAACTCGCCGAACTGCAATGAGCCGCCGTCGAAGACATGCGCCGGACTGGACCACACCGGGTTACCGCTGGCATCAAGCTTCTGCGCATACAGGTAATTGCTGGTGCCAAAGCCATGGTTGCGCACCCACGAGACGATGACAGAGCCGTTATCGGCGGCATGCAAGTCGCTCAGCGTGTAGTCGAAGCCGGCTTCCTGGATGACCTTGCCCCGCCCAAGAGCGGTCTGGCCGATCCACAGGGGCAGGCCGCTGGTGGTCAGCTTCTGCAACTGGACGGTGGCGCCGTTGGTCCAGCCGACTACGATGAATCCGTCACTGGTCACAGTTACCTTGGGGTCGTGATGCGAGCCGGGGTCGTTGGTCAGTGCGATGCCATTCGGGCCCCAAATCATCCCGCCGCTGCGGCTGATTTTGGCCGCGGTCACCTGCGGATTGTTGGGATTGCGCCGATCATCCAGAAACGCGATGATCGCCGCTCCGGAGCTGTCAACGGCCATGCCATAGTCTTCGGTGGAGCTGAGCGTCAGCTTCGCGACCTGCTCGCCGTCGTGAGGCAGTTGCTCGACTCCGTTCGCGCTGAGGTATTGGTAATAGACGTCGTAGCCGTGCGGCGGAGGATCATTGGGATTGTTGTTGAACCAACTCACCGACCAGGTGCTGTTGGATTGCGGCACCAGCTTGGGCTGCACCTGATCGGCGCCGGGGATGTTCGAGAGGTCGAGGTTCTGCGCGGGATCGGAAGACCACTGGGCCCGGGCAGCGGCCGTCATAGTCAGCGCCAATGCGAACAACGCACAAATATGCGCAGCGGATCGCATGAGGATCTCCTTCTTAGGTTCGAAGTGCCTCCGCATTCTACTCTCTCAAACAGGCATGAGCGCCACTACGGCGCAGGTACCCCCGGCGGGTCTGCAAAAGGGTTGCCGATCATGATGCGAGGTGCTGCGGGATGGTGGTGCCGCTTGGGCCCGCGTTTGCGAACGAGGAGCACGCGGATACGTTCCAGCAGTTCCATGGGAGCGAGCTCGCCCTTGGGCAGCCAGACGTCGGCCAGGTGCTCCTCGCTGCAGCAGTTGACCGAACCGGAAAAGAGCAGCGCGGGAGTGTCCGGAGCAATCGCTTTCAGTTGATCAATGAGTTGCGCACCGCTGAGTTTGGGCATCATCAGATCGGTGAGCACCAAGTCGATTCCGCCGCCTTTCATCGTTTCGACAGCACATGCAGGATCGGAGCAGGCGATGACGCGGTAACCGCGCGTTTGCAGGAGCACTTTGCGGATGGAGAGAGAGCGTTCATCATCGTCGACGCAGAGAATCGTCCGTTTTGGTTTCATATATCGCAAATCTCTTTCTGAGGCATTGTGCGATCGCGATCGGGCAAACCTGTAAGCCGGAGCGGTCGATGCCGAAAAATTTCTAACGCCGCAGCAGTTGAGCGTGATGGGGATAGTACGACTCTGGAGGAACGCGCACAAGTACTGGAAAGGTCAAATTGCAGCGAGGGAATTGGGAAGATGGCAGCACAGGCAAGAGCACTGCGTACGGTGATGAGGCGCGATAGCAGCGTCGACGAAAGCATTGCGCAGTGCGGCTTTTGCACATGCACAAGAAATCCTCAATAAAGTCACATCGTAACTTCTCCGTCAATCACATGCACGACGTTACCTCCGACACGTACATTCGTAACTCCCCCCGCCGAGTTCGCAGCGCGAATGAAAATCAGACTCGGTCGCCTGATCTCGAGGCCCTGTTCGATGAGGCCCTGTGCTTCCGGCGCGAGTACGCCATATTTCACCGCCCACGCCGTGCAGCATCCCGCGGCCGATCCGGTGGCCGGGTCCTCGCCGTTGTAAAAGATCATGCGCGCATGCAGCGTCGCGCCTGAGTTCATGGTTTCCCGGCAAACAAAATAGAAGAATGCCGGATTGCCCACCCTCGCCAGGTAGGGCGCCATCTGGTGCCACGCGATGCTGAATTGCTGCAAGGTTGCAAGCGAACGAAAGGGAACGATGGTGAACGGCATTCCGGTGGAGACCGTCTGTATCGGAAGACGCTCGTCGAGTTCACGAACAGGAATGCCGAGCACGTCAGCGATTGCTTCATGCGAATGCATTTGCCCGAACTGGGGTTCGGCCTGCCGCATCTCGCCAAATAGCGACCCGTCGCGCTGCTCAAAACGCACAGGTATCTTGCCTACTCTAAGGTCGAGCACGACTTGGTCGGCATGCGTCTGCTGGTACAGGTACCACGAAGTACCGAGCGTGGGATGGCCGGCGAACGGCAGCTCTTCGTTCACGGTAAAGATGCGCACCTTGTGTCCTTCAGTGCGCTCGGTGGCCTCGTCGCGCGGCAAGATAAAGGTTGTTTCCGCGAGATTCATCTCGCGGGCCAGCTTCTGCATCTCATCGTCGCTCAGTCCGCGCGCGTCGGTGAAGACCGCAAGCTGGTTTCCCTCGAGCGGGCACGAGGTGAAGACATCGAGGTGGGCGAAGCGAAAGATTCTGTTGCTCATTGCCTAAGGCTCCGAAGCCGACGCCAAGCCCGGTGCTCGGGTGGTGCGCTGGTTTCAAAGTAGCGCACTACCGGTGCTGGTGACGCCTGAAAAATCCCGCCGGCCGGTGTATCGTTCCGTGTAACGATTAGATTTGCGCCTGCGTCTATAGATTCAGGAGTGCAGTATGAGCGAACCGAAGATGCCGCGCATCAACGACGTTGCACCCGATTTCGAGGCCAAGACTACGCATGGCATGATGAAGTTAAGCGATATCACCTCGGGTGGAAAGTGGGTGGTGTTGTTCTCCCATCCAGCCGACTTTACCCCGGTTTGCACGACTGAATTCGTGGAGTTTTCGAAACGCCATGACGAGTTCGCGCGGCGCAACGTGCAACTACTCGGCAACTCCATCGACAGCGTGTATTCGCACATCGCGTGGGTACGCAATATTGAGCAGAACTTCCAGGTGAAGGTGCCCTTCCCGGTCATCGCCGATCTCGACCAGAAGGTTGCGCGCGCTTATGGTATGGTGCATGAGGCGGTCAGTGACACAGCGACGGTTCGGGCGGTCTTCGTCATCGATTCAAGAAACGTCATCCGCGCCATCATTTATTACCCGATGTCACTGGGGCGCAATGTGGACGAGATTGTACGCATTGTGGACGCTCTGCAAACCGCCGATGCGAATGCCTGCTCCACGCCAGCAAACTGGCAACCGGGCGATGCGGTGATCGTGCCCGCGCCTGTCACCCAGGCCGATGCCGAAAAGCGGGTTGCCGCGATGGCAGACTTCGAGTTCTGCGACTGGTACATCTCAAAGAAGAAGCTCGACACCGCCGCGAAATAGCCAACGGTTGGTGCAACAGGATCGACGCCGAGTTGCGCACGCAGCGACGTACTGAATAGAATTCCACGAATTCAAAATCGTAGAACGGAGATCTGTGATGTCACTTAAGATTGGCGATACCGCTCCTGACTTTGAAGCCCAAACTACCGAGGGCCCTATTCGTTTCCATGACTGGATTGGCAACTCGTGGGCCGTGCTGTTCTCTCATCCCAAGGATTTCACGCCCGTCTGCACCACCGAGCTGGGTTATATGGCGAAGCTGAAGCCTGATTTCGACAAGCGCAATACTAAGATTATCGGGCTGAGCGTCGATCCCGTGGACAACCACGCGCGATGGGCGAACGATATCAAAGAGACCCAGGGCCATGCGCCAAACTATCCCATGATCGGCGACACCGACCTGAAGATCGCGAAGCTCTATGGCATGCTTCCCGCCTCGACCACGGGCACCTCGGAGGGCAGGACTCCCAACGACAATATGACTGTACGCAACGTCTTCGTCGTTGGTCCGGATAAGAAGATCAAGCTCATCATTGTTTATCCCATGAGCACGGGGCGAAACTTCGATGAAATCCTGCGCGTGGTTGATTCGCTTCAGCTCACGGCGAAGCACAAGGTCTCGACTCCGGTGAATTGGAAGCAGGGCGACGACGTGATCATCTCCGGCGCGGTTTCGGACGAGGAGGCGAAGAAGATCTACCCGCAAGGCTGGAAGGCACCTCGGCCCTACATGCGGATCGTTCCTCAGCCGAAGTCGTAATTCTTCACTCACGGCTTTGCGGAAGCGAAGGGGGTCCGGTGACTCTCCCGGTCTTCAAAACCGGCGACCGGCATCTCTGATGTCGGTGGTGCGTTCGACTCGCACACGCTTCCGCCAGTTTTCAACAGCTTACAGACGACGAAATCAGTCGGAAATCAGTTGCTGGTCGAGATGGCCAGCCGCACCACTTTAGCGTGCGCCTGCGCCATCTCGTCCGTGACCACGTCGCCGTAGATGTTCATTGTGGTCCTGATGTCCGCGTGCCTCATCAGCTCGCGAGTCCCCCCCGCCTTTCATTTCTTCCAAGGTGAGGCCCTTGTAGTCAAGCATCCTCTTGTTGACTTGAAGCAAGGCACCAGCACCGGTCGCGGTCGCCAGCTCCCAACGTGTGGTACCAGGCGTAGGTGCGGGATTCCGCCCACCATGCTTTTGCGGCACGTCAACTTGTCGACTGTCTGGCGAGATTTCTGTGGAAGGCCAAGGGATTCGAGCAGGGCGTCGTAGGCCGAGTAAATTCGTGCGAGCCGACGAATGATCCGAGGCGCAAATCCGCTCGCGGTTCCTGAATCACGAGCAGTTCGGAACTAATGCAGTGATTTGTCCTGATAAACGCGCTTGTCACCATTTACTCCCGGATGATTCCGCGATTCGGCAGCAATGCAATTGGTCGTATAGTCGGCTGCGCTTCCTTGTGGGCAGCCCCTCGGCACCCGTTTCGGCAAGAGAGCGGAACGGGCGTTTTACGTCCAAGTGGCGGTGCCAATGCCGTTGCCGGATGCTGGCCGACTTCGCGGCAGCAATCTCCCACACGCCGGTTTATGGCTAACCATGGTTGGCCGACCGAGCATGTACAATCATTCACGCCTTCCGGGAGTCTCTCTCCTTGCCTGATGACAAACGGCCAATTCATGCAAAGCGTTGCGTTCGTCAATTGAGAGTCACTTCCGATTGCTGGTCAATCGCCCAGAGTCTTTCCAATCCAGCCAAGAACGCGGCTTTGACAGCTACAATTGACCATCCATCGAAGAAGTTCCCTGGCGATCAAGTTCGGAGTCAGCGATATGGGCCTTTTAGCGAACTTCAAGATTCGAACCAAAGTGATCATCGCGCTCCTTCCGCTGGCGATCATGGTGATCGTGGCGGTGTTGTATTCGTCGAACCGGATGAGCACCATCGACGCGGGGTACAGCAGCCTCATTGACAAGGACGTCAATGCCCTGCAAGACCTGACGGTCGCGCAATCGTTGAACAACCTATTCGGGCAAAGTCTTTACAAGGAGATCGCTGAAACAAATTCTGACCGCATGCGAGTGATCGACGCCGATCTTGACGAGACTGCCGCGCAATTTCATTCCTCCATCGAGGAAGCGAAACGCGAAAGCCCGAGTCTGGCTCCGGCGATTAACTCCGCTGCGGAGCTATTCGGCCGGGCAGCTGTCAATTCGCATCCTGTTCGGGCAGCCACGTTGTCCCGGGACAACGAGAAGGCCATGAAGTTGATGCGGGAGAGCTTCGATCCTGAATTGCTCAAGGCGCGCCAGGCGCTGGAAGGACTCACTCAGCAACTGCAGACTGCGGTCGATCGGGAATCCCAGGAACTCACTTCCCGGACGGTCCAGACGATTCGGGTCACATGGATCGTGATCGCGCTGGGCCTGCTGACCTCGTTCGGGATCGCGCTCTCGATCGTGCATGTCCAAGTCGTGAAGGTTGTGTTGTCATTTCGTACCCGAATTCTGGATGTTGCAGAAGGCCGGCTGGACCAGCCAATCGCGAACCTCAATCGTCCCAACGAAATTGGCGAGATGAGCCGCGCACTACAAACGCTGCAGCTTAATGCCCGTGAGCGGGAGATGCAGAGCTGGGTCAAGGCCGAAGTGGCGGCGACGACGGAGCGATTGCAGTCGACTGAGGACTTCGCGGCGTTCGCCACCATTTTGTTGTCGCGCATCTCGGAAGGATTGAACTTGCTCTACGGAGCGTTCTATCTGTCGGACGATACCCATGCCCGCTTCAAACGCGTCGGTGCTTTCGCGACCGGCGTTGCAATCGAACCGCAAGAATACTCGCTAGGCGAAGGGCTGGTAGGACAAGCTGCGGCAGAGGGGCGCACCCTCCAGATTTCTTCCAGCACGGGCAATCCACTGCAAATCTCCGCAGGCGTTGCGACGGTGACGCCCGCGTGCGTTCTCTTCGTTCCCGTGATGCATCAAGACGTCGTCTTGGCCGTGATCGAACTGGCGCCTTCAGCCCTGGTGTCCGAGCGCCAGCAAGCATTGCTGGACCTATTGCTGCCCACGGTCGCACTGAACACCAAGATCCTCGCGAGCAAGCTGGAGACCCAGAAGCTTCTTGCGCAGACGCAGGAGCAGGCTGCTGATCTGGCCGTGGCAAAGGAAGCTGCCGAGGCTGCCACCAAAGCTAAGTCTGATTTCTTGGCGAACATGAGCCATGAAATCCGAACTCCCATGAACGCCATCATCGGGATGACGCATCTTGCCCTGAAGACCGATCTGTCTCCGAAGCAGGCAGACTACCTGACCAAGGTCAAGTCCGCAGCCCAGGCGCTGCTCGGGATCATCAACGACATCCTCGACTTCTCGAAGATCGAGGCAGGCAAGCTCGACATCGAGAAGACAGACTTCCGTCTCGAGGATGTGCTCGACAATTTGTCGACCATCGTCAGCCAGAAGGCGCAGGATAAAGGCCTCGAGTTCCTGATTGCGGCCCAGCATGACATCCCACCCAACCTGCTCGGCGACCCACTTCGCCTGGGACAAATTCTAATCAACCTGGTCAACAACGCGGTCAAATTCACCGATCACGGCGAAGTTCTGGTGTCCGTCGCTCTCGAAGAGCAACTGGCAGATCGGGCGAGGATCAAGTTCTCCGTCCGTGACAGCGGTATCGGCATGACGCCGGAGCAAAGTGCCAAGCTATTTAAAGCGTTCTCGCAGGCCGACACTTCGACCACGCGAAAGTACGGTGGCACGGGGCTGGGACTTTCGATCTCCAAACGTCTGGTTGAAATGATGGAAGGTACGATCTGGGCGGACAGCCAGCCGGGAGTTGGTAGCACGTTCTGCTTCACGGCATGGTTTGGGATTGGGTCAGAAGACAAGCACAAGCGTTTTATCCCGGATCTGGCCGGCATCCGGGCGCTGGTGGTCGATGACAATGCACAGGCTCGCGAGATTCTCGCTGAGGCCCTGCGAGTGTTCGCGCTGCGGGCCGATTCAGTCTCGTCCGGCGAGGACGCTGTACGCGAGATAGCCGCCGCCGATACCCAGGACCCATATCGGCTCGTCCTGATGGATTGGCACATGCCGGGAATGGATGGTTTGGAAGCGAGCCGCATCATCAAGCGCAACGACCGTCTGCAGCACATTCCAAAAATTGTGATGGTAACAGCGTTCGGGCGAGAGGACATCAGGACGCAGGCCGAGCAGATCGGCATCGATAGCTACCTGCTGAAGCCGGTCAACCAATCTCTGCTCTATGACACCCTTGTCGATCTGTTCGGAATCGCAGAACCCGAAGATCATCGCTCGCGCAAAGCAGACGTCGCCGAGCACGACGCCACGGGAATCCGTGTCTTATTGGTAGAAGACAACGAGATGAACCAACAAGTCGCGACCGAACTGCTGGAGAGCGCCGGAGCGATTGTGACTGTCGCGAACCATGGCGGGGAAGCGGTGAAAATCCTTACGGACGGCAATCAAACTCCACCGTTTGACGTGGTGTTCATGGACCTGCAGATGCCGGAGATGGATGGTTTCACAGCGACCAGGCTGCTGCGCCGCGATCCGCGGTTGCAGAAGTTTCCCATCATCGCGATGACAGCGCATGCCTTGGTCGAAGAGCGCCAGCGGTGCCTCGATGCGGGCATGAACGATCATGTGTCGAAGCCGATTGATCCTGACAATCTGTTTGCGACTCTGCTGCGCTGGGCGAAGCCGCGGCCTCGCAAGGCGGTTGACTCTCAACCTCCGCCGACTCCCGCCGAAGGTGCAGACGAATTTGTCCTGCCGGAAATCGCAGGGGTGAATCAGGCGGATGGCTTGAAGCGTGTTGCCGGCAATCGGCGCCTGTACCGCGACCTTCTGGGCCAGTTCGCTGCCAAACAAAGCGATGCTGCCGCGCAGGTTTCAGCCGCACTCGAAAGCGGAGACCGGCAGTTGGCGGAGCGCATAGCGCATACCGTGAAGGGTGTTGCTGGAAACATCGGAATAACCGGAGTGCAGTCTGCCGCGCAGAAGTTGGAGAAGGCGATCCGTGAACGGGAGCCTGGTGTCACAGGGATGCTGAACGATTTCGCGAGTTTGATGAGCGCGCAGGTGCAGGCCATCGCTCAGGCATTGCGCGACAGCCAGCCTGCTTCCGCCGAAGTTGAGTCCACTGCGCCTTTCTCCCCGGAAGCAGCAGTAGCCGCGATTGCCCGCCTCAAAGGCCTGCTGAAAGCGAGCGACGGTGACGCCGCAGAAGCATTTCGTGAATTGCAGACTGCCGTTGCTGGTGCCGTCGAGAAACCGCAACTGGATGCTCTCGGCGCGTCGATCAACGACTTTGATTTCGAGGCGGCGATTCTGAGGCTGGATGAGATTGCGGAAAGTTGCAGACAAACTGAGGGCCAAGCGAAATGACCCAGGCTGACGCGAGGAAAACCGTACTTTTAGTGGATGACGCTCCTGAGAACATTCAGGTAGTGAACTCGATCCTCAAAGACATCTACAAGATCCGCATTGCCACGAACGGACCGAAGGCGCTCGATTTGGCGAAAGCTGATCCTCTACCGGACTTGGTCCTGCTCGATGTCATGATGCCCGGGATGGATGGATACGAAGTGTGTCAGCGATTGAAGTCGGACCCAGCCACGCGGGAAATCCCTGTCATCTTCCTTACCGGGCAGACGGAAGTTGCGGATGAAACCAGAGGGTTCGAAGTCGGCGCCGTGGACTACATTCATAAGCCCTTCTCACCCGCGGTCGTAAAGGCTCGGGTACAGACTCACCTGGTGCTGCGCGGCATCCGCGAGCAACTTGCGGAACAGTTGCTGACCATCCAAAAGGAATTGGAGACTGCGCGGCAAATCCAAATGTCGATTCTTCCGTCTGAGATCCCGAAGATCGATGGCCTCGACATCGCCGCCCGCTATGTACCCATGACTTCGGTCGCCGGTGATTTCTACGATTTCGTTGTCGTGGATGAGAAGCACATCGGAATCCTCGTCGCCGATGTCTCAGGCCATGGCATGCCTGCGGCCCTCATCGCTTCGATGTTGAAGATCGCGCTTGCGTCCCAGGCGGCACATGCTGCCGAGCCGGCAAAGGTTCTACTCGGGCTGAACCAGGCACTGTGTGGAAAGTTCCAGCATCACTTCGTCACTGCGGCTTACCTGTTTGTGGATATGGATAAGCGAACATTGACCTACGCAGGCGCGGGTCACCCTCCGTTGCTGTTGTGGGGTGGTGCTTCCGACGGGGTGCGCGCCATAGAGGAAAATGGATTGTTCCTGGGCAAGTTCGACTTCGCACAATATTCGTCGGTGGAAGTGCCGCTCGAGGTGGGTGGTTGGGGCCTACTTTATACCGATGGAATAGCCGAAACCACCGACCCTGCTGGAACGGAGTTTGGTGCGGAACGATTCCGCGAGTTCCTGGCGGCGGAGCAGAATACCGCTGTCGATCAGTTCGCTAACCACCTGCTGGAAGAGTTGTCACGCTGGTCGGCCCGTGGCCCTGGCGCGGATCTGGACGATGACATTACGCTGGTGGCAATTCGGACTACTGGCGATTGAACCGCCACCGTTGAGTCAGACGCACTTCTGTCGATGTGGGCCAGAAGTCTGCTCGGGGAAGTCACTTGGACTTGTTGTCGGCAACCCGCTCCGATGGAACGGGCGCCTTGGCTAAGGTTCGATGCCGATGCAATCGTTCACGGCTCCGCGAATCCTCTGCTTGCAGCCGAGATAGCGTTCGGTTGTCTGCACGGAGACGTGATCGTCATGCGCGAGCAACTGAACGTAACTGAGAGGGCGGGAATGAAAAGGATGAAGGCGGTTCGAGGGGCGGTGCGGCGAGGCTTGCTGGCGGGGATGGCGATCCTGACGCTGGCTGAGGGAAGCGGGGCGAAGCCGGGGAACTCGATCGACTTGGTGCTGCGGGAGGCGGTGGAGCAGAAGAAGGCACCGGGGGTGGTGGCGATGGCGTCGCGGGGAGACGAAGTCATTTACCAAGGGGCG
>Ga0335077_10011093_pt1 | contig 11261 bp, 8 predicted proteins | sample Lox_Sample_31_FD_207151 | JGI IMG/M metagenome (GOLD analysis project Ga0335077, IMG submission 207151) | Soil microbial communities from Loxahatchee National Wildlife Refuge, Florida, United States - Lox_Sample_3.1 | ecosystem: Environmental > Terrestrial > Soil > Wetlands | place: USA: Florida...
GTCGGGATGTTCCTGGTGGCCACGGTCGCCCTCGTGGTGATCGCCCTCATTGCGACGAGCGGCTGGGGGGTGGACCGCTACGACGTGTTCGTGCGCACCGACAACGCGCAGGACATCGCCGTGGACACCAAGTGCTACCTCCAGGGGCTCGAGGTCGGTCGGGTGGCGGGGATCGCGCCCCAGCCGTTCGGCGAAGGGGGGCAGCTCCAGTTCATCGTCCGCCTCAGCCTGGTGGACCGCTTCCCCGACGGCACGCCGCTCCGCCTGCCGCGCGGCACCTCCGCCGAAGTGACCTCGGCCCTGCTGGGCGGCTCCACGCTGGTGCTCAACGCTTCGGTCGACACCGGGGGCACCCTCGCGCCGGGCGACACCATCGGGATGGTGCGCGCGTCCTCGCCGATACAGGCCTTTGGCGACCTCGCGCGCGACCTCAAGGGTACCATCGAGCAGGCGCTGGTCTCCGCCACGGGCACGATGGACATGGTGCGCACGCTGGCCGACAGCCTGCGCCTGGCCACGGGCACGGCGCGGAAGCTCCTCATCGCCACGCAGCCGGGCGCCGAGCGGATCCTGAACGGCGTGAGCGCGAACCTCGACCGCCTGCAGGCCGTGCTCGACAGCGCCAACACGCGGACGGGCCTGACCTTCCAGCAGGTGAACGCCACGCTCGCCCAGTCGCGCGTGCTCCTGGCCAGCGTGGACACGCTGACCCGCCTGGTGACGTCCATGGGCGCCGAGAACCGGCCGGAGGTCCGGGCGCTCATGCTCAACCTCCGCGACATCTCCGCCGAGCTCGGCTACGTGCTCGAGGAGCTGAGCCGCCGGCCGCTGCGCTTCATCAGCGGCGTCAAGATCCCGGACTCGCTGCGCTTCGTGGACCACCCGCACCCCGACTCGACGGCGCACGCGCCGGCCGCACCGGCCGCCCCCGCCGACACGGGCCGCCCGCCGAAGCCGTGAGCAAGCTCGTCCTGCTCCACGGGCCCGCCTGGGACGGCGGGGCGGCCCGCGCCGCGCTCGACGCCGAGCAGGTCGAGCGGCGGGTCGTGACGGCGGTGGACGCCGCCGCGCTCGACGAGCGTCCCACGGTGCTGCTGCTGGACGAGATGCTGCGCGGGACGCTCGGCGCCGAGGGCGTGCGCGCCGCGGCCGACGCCGGCGTCGCCATCGTGGCCCTCGGCGCGCCGGGCGAGACGGACCTGCCCGAGACGCTGCCCGGGGCCGACCTCGCGCCCATCTTCCTCACCGCGCCGGTCGGCACCCGGCAGCTCCTGGCCGCCCTCAAGGCGGCCTTCCGCGAGGCGGCCGGCAGGGCCGACATCCTGCGCAGCCGGGCCGAGGTCGCGGCGCGCTCGAAGGAGATCACCGAGCTCACGCAGATCGGCGTCGCGCTCACCACCGAGCGCAACTACGACGTGCTGCTGGAGATGATCCTCACCCAGTCGCGCCGCATCACCCAGTCCGACGGCGGCTCGCTGTACCTGGTCGAGGGGCGCGACACGCCGAGCCCGAAGGTGCGCTTCAAGCTCGCGCAGAACGACACCGTCCCCAAGGCGCCGTTCGTCGAGTTCACGATGCCCTTGAACCACGCCAGCGTGGGCGGCTACGTGTGCTCCACCGGCGAGACGGTCGTCATCGACGACGCGTACTTCCTGCCCCCCGACGTCGAGTACTCGATCAACCGCAGCTTCGACGAGCGCAACCGCTACCGCTCCAAGTCGATGCTCACGGTGCCGATGAAGAACCACAAGAACGAGATCATCGGCGCGCTGCAGCTCATCAACCGCAAGCGCGACCCGGCCGCCGTCCTCTCGACCCCCGAGGTGGTCCAGGCGCAGGTCATTCCCTTCTCGCGCCGCACCGTGGAGATCGTGAACGCGCTCGCCAGCCAGGCCGCGGTCTCGATCGAGAACAGCCTGCTGTACGAGGACATCGAGCGGCTCTTCGAGGGCTTCGTCACCGCCGCCGTCACCGCCATCGAGCAGCGCGATCCCACCACGTTCGGCCACTCGGGCCGCGTGGCCACGATGACCGTGGGGCTCGCGGAGGTGGTGGACCGCGCCGGCGACGGCCCGTACCGCGCGGTGAACTTCTCCCGGGAGCAGATCAAGGAGATCCGCTACGCGGGCCTGCTGCACGACTTCGGCAAGGTGGGCGTGCGGGAGCAGGTGCTGGTCAAGGCGAAGAAGCTGTACCCGCCCGACCTCTCGCTCCTGAAGAGCCGCTACGCGTTCATCCGGCGCACGGCCGAGTCCGAGTACCACCGGCGGCGGGCCGACTGGCTGCTCGCCAATCCGCGCGAGGACTACGAGCGGTTCCTCGCCGCGCTGGACGCCGAGCACCGGCGCGAGCTGGAGGACTGCGAGCGGTTCCTCCAGACGGTCCTGCAGTCCAACGAGCCCACGCTGCTGCCGGAGGGGAGCTTCGAGGAGCTGCTGGCGCTGGCCGAGCGGCGCTTCACGGACATCGACGGCAGCGCGCAGCCCTACCTGAGCGACGACGAGGTGCGCTTCCTCACCATCCGCAAGGGCAGCCTCGACGAAGCCGAGCGGCTGGAGATCGAGAGCCACGTCTCGCACACCTACCGCTTCCTGCTGCAGATCCCGTGGACCAAGGAGCTGTCGCAGATCCCGCTCATCGCCTACGGCCACCACGAGAAGCTCGACGGCAAGGGCTACCCGCGGAAGGTGAAGGCCACCGAGATCCCGGTGCAGACGCGGATGATGACGATCAGCGACATCTTCGACGCCCTGACCGCCGCCGACCGCCCCTACAAGCGCGCCGTGCCGCTGCAGCGCGCGCTCGACATCATGCAGGACGAGGTCAAGGGCGGGATGCTCGACGCGGACCTGTTCCGGCTGTTCGTCGACGGGAAGGTGTTCGAGAGATTGAGTGATACGGGGAGGTGATGAAGTGATGTCGGTGATGATGTGAGGAGGTGATGATGGGTGCGAGACCATCATCACTTCATCACCCCATCACTTCATCACTGCCTCACCTCCCCGTTGTTCTTCCTCAGCAGCGCCGCCGCAACCAGGGCGCCGGTCCCGACCAGTGCCAGCAGCCCCACCCAATCCCCCATTCGCACGTACAGCGTCCGCCCCTCGGTCGTGTACACCGTGTCCGCCTCCACTCCCGCCACGTCGAGCGGCGTGCGCTCCCACGTCCGCCCCAGGGGGTCCACGAACTCGCTGATCCCGGTGTTCGCCGCGCGCGCGACGCCCATCCGCGTCTCGATCGCCCGCATCACGAGGTGCGCCGCGTGCTGGTACGGCGCGGCGGTGCGCCCGAACCAGGCGTCGTTGGTGATGTTGACCAGGAAGTCGGCCCCCTCGCGCCGGTAGAGGCGCGGCAGGTCCTCGAACGCCGACTCGTAGCAGATCAGGACGCCGAAGCTGCCCCGGCCGAGCCGGTAGACCGGGAAGCGGTCGCCGTGCCCGAAGCCGCCGAACCACTTCAGGTTGCCGAACCAGCGCGGATTGACGAACGGCACCCGCTCCACGATCGGCACCAGGTACGTCTTGCGGTACGAGGGCGCGGCGCTGTCGGAGCCCGTGGAGTCGAAGAAGAACGCGGCGTTGTAAGTGTCGTACGTGAAGTCGGGCCGGAGCTGCGCGTCGAGTCCGCCCACGAGAACCGGGATCCGGGACGCGCGAGCGGTGTCGGCGATCCACTTCACCCAGTACGGGTGGTCCACGAAGTAGCCGTCGGTCGCGCCCTCCGGCCACGCCACCAGCCGCACGCCGGAGAGCTTGTCCGCACGCGCCGTGAGCCGCAGCAGCTTCTCGACGACGGCGTCCTGGTCCCGGCTGGCCACCTTCTCCTCGAAGCCGAGGTTGGGCTGCAGCACCGCCACCACGGTCGCGGGCCGCAGGACGGTCGTGCGCTCGCGCCAGATGCCGTACGCCGACGCGAGGACCAGCGTGGCCAGCGCCGCCGCCGCCGGCCGCCAGCTGCGCCGCCTGAGGGCGAGGAACACCATCACGTTGACCCAGGCGAGCCACAGCGTGACGCCGCGAGCGCCGGCCACGTCGGCCCACTGCACGAGCACCGGCACCGAGGTCAGCGAGGTGCCCAGGCCCAGCCAGGGGAAGCGGACCTCGCCCTGGTGGCCGATGGCCCACTCCACCGCGGTCCAGACGAGCGGCAGGACGGCCCACAGCGGCAGTGCGGTCCGCCGCCGCACCCACACCGTGGTCCAGCACAGCAGCGACCACCAGCCGGCGAGCACCAGGACCGACGCGAGGTAGCCGGCGGCCGAAAGCGGCGTGAAGTGCCACAGCGCGACGATCATCCAGTAGAGCACGAGGCCGTTGGCCAGGAGCCCCGCCCAGAACCCGACCTTGGCCGCCCCGTGCCCCCGTGCCCCCGTGCCCCCGTGCCCGCCGTCCTCGACCCGGTCCTCGAGCCGCCACAGCAGGGGGACCAGGCACACGAACGACGGGACGACGAGGCTGTAGGGGGGATACGCGACGAACAGCAAGACGGCGGTCGCCGCGGCCGCCGTCAGGTCCTTCCAATCGGGCCACCAGCGCCCGCTCACAGCTTCACGTCGCGCTGCTCGTCCGCCGAGCGGTAGATGGCCTCGAGCACGCGGCCGAGCTGCAGCTGGTCCTCCGGCAGCTCCACCTGGATCTCCCCGCGGGCGGCCGCCAGGAAGTAGGCCCACTCCGACCGGTACGACGCCGAGAACGGGTTCTCGCGCCCGGCCGCGCCGGTCGGCGTGACGTCCACCGGTGTGCCGTGCAGCTCCTTGAACACCCGGAGCGGCGAGATCGAGGCGGAGCCCTTGGTGCCCTGCACGTCCAGCCACGTGCGCTCGCCCTCGCCCACGTGGCGCCACGACACGTCGCAGAAGATGGAGAGGCCGCCCGCGCAGAACAGGTGCGCGGCGCCGATCTCGTCCACCTGCTTGGTGCCGGGCGCGCGGTCGAAGAACGCCGATACGCGCTCGACGACCGGCGTGCCGGCGAGCCACAGCGCCAGGTCCAGCATCGGCAGCCCCAGGTCCACCATCACGCCGCCGCCCGACTCGGCGCGACGGGAGCGCCAGCCGAGCGTGTGGTGCGCCTGGCGGAACACCTGCCAGCCGCAGCGGATGGTCGAGAGCTGCCCCAGCTCGCCGCCCTTGAGGAAGCCGTGCACGGCCTGCACGTCGGAGCGGAAGCGGCTGTTCATCGCCACGAGCAGCGTGCGCCCGTACCGCTCGGCCGCCTTGAGCACGCGCGACGCGCCGGCCGGCGTGAGCGCCAGCGGCCGCTCGACCAGCACGTGGGCGCCCGCCGCGAGGGCGCTCACCGCGTGCGCCTCGTGGAGGTGGTTCGGCGTGCAGATCACCACCGCGTCCACGCGGGCGAGCTCGAGCAGCTCCTCGATGTCGTCGTAGGCCGCGCCCGTCTCGAACCGCGCGGCCAGGGCGCGCGCCTTCGGGCCGTCGTTGTCGCAGATGCCGACGACCTGCACGCCCTTGAGCTTGCGCAGCACGGGCAAGTGGGCGATCTGGGCGATGGCGCCGGCCCCGACCACGCCCACCCGGATGTTGGATACCGCGCCGCCGCCAGCCATCAGTAGAGCCGCTCCAGTTTCGTGCCCGGATAGTACGTCGCGAGGATCTGCGCGTAGCCCTGCCCGGCCTTCGCGCGGCCCACCGCGCCCCACTGGCACATCCCCACCGCGTGCCCGGACCCCGCCCCCGCCGCCGTCACCTTCACGATCTCGCCGCCCTGCCGCTGCACGTAGAGCTGGAACGCGGTCGAGAGCAGCTGCCGGTCCGGCGCGGGCCGCAGCACGTCGCGCACCTTGTACGACGGCACGGTGAGGTCGCCGCTCGTCGTCGCCACCACCAGCTGCGCGACGCGGCCGGTCGGCGACGTGGCCGCGATCCTCAGGTCGGTCACGCGCCCGAGGTTCGCCGCCGAGGCGCCGAGCGCCGCCGGGAGCGTCTTCGCCAGGATCGCGTTCAGGGTCGCCCCGTCCCACTGCTCGGTCCAGCGGAAGTTGGGGGAGCCGGCGCAGTAGAAATCCCGCTTCCCGGGACCGAACCGGTCCGACACCGCGCGAAGGTACGGCAGCGGCGGCCCGTTGCGGAAGACCTGGTCCGCGGCCTCGGTGGAGTACCCGCACGCGGAGTGATACATCGCCTCGATCGGCTGCCCGTTCCAGGTCACGACCTGGCCCGCCGTCGCGCGGGTGGCGGCCGTGACCTCGGGCTCCTCCGCGTCGATGCCGGGGTACACCTGGTCCGCGGTCGTGGCGTACAGGTCGAAGCCCAGCGCCTCGCGGCGCCCGCGGTAGTGGACCGCATAGGTGCGCGACGCCACCGCCTGGGCCATCACGGCCTGCTGCACGTCGGGCGCGCGCATGCCCAGCTCGACCGAGACCACCGACTGCACGTACCACTCGAGCGGCACGACGTTGACGACCGTCACGCCGCTGGAGCCGCGCAGCACCGTCGCCGCCCCGCGGTAGCGCCGCCCGGCGATGACCACGAGGTCCTCCGGGCGATCCGGCCGCACCGTGACCGGCTGCGGCACCTCGACCGGCTGCTGGCGGTCGGGCCGGACGAGCGACACGCTGTCGGGCGCCCCGCCGGGCCCCGCGTGCCACGTCACGCCGGGATCCACCACCGCGATGATGCTCCCGTCGCTCGCCAGCACGCGGAACTGGCCGGTGGCGGTGATGTCGCTCGAGGGCTGGTCCACCACGACGCCGACGCGGATGTCGGGCATCCCCGGCACCGGCGCCAGCCGCGCGCGGCCCAGGCACCCGGACGCGAGGGCCGCCGCTCCCACGGCGAGGAGCCGCCACGCGCCGCGCGCGCGAGCCGCCGTCACGCCAGCGGCTCCGCCACCAGGTCGTAGTCGAGCGTCTCGACCACCCTGGCCCGCACGAAGCTGCCGGCGGGCGGCGCCCGCCGCGCCAGGTACGTGCATCCGTCCACGTCGTCCGCCTGCCACACCGTCCGGCCCACGGCCGCCCCCGGATCGTCCGCGTGCGCGGGCCCGTCCACCAGCACCTCCACGTCGCGGCCCGCCAGCCGCTGCAACCGCTCGGCCGAGATGGCGCGCTGCAGCTCCAGCACCTCCGCCAGCCGCTCCTGCTTGAGGCCGTCCGGCACGTCGTCCGGCAGCGCCGCGCCACGCGTGCCCTCCTGCTCCGAGTAGGCGAACGCGCCCACGCGGTCGAATTGCAGCTCCTCCAGGAATTCCAGCAGGGCGTGGTGGTCGTCTTCCGTCTCGCCCGGGAACCCCACGAGCACGGTGGTCCGCAGCGCCAGGTCCGGCACCGCCTCGCGCAGCCAGCGCACCTTGGCGCGGATCGTGTCGGGCCGCTCCGGCCGCCGCATCGCCGCCAGCATCCGCTCGGTGGCGTGCTGGATGGGCATGTCGAGGTAGGGCGCGACGCGGCGCTCGCCGGCCATCAGCTCCACGAGCTCCGGCGTGATGCCCGCCGAGTACACGTACAGGCAGCGGAACCACCGCACGCCGGTTCCGCCGAGCAGGGCGCGCAGCAGCTCCGGCAGGCGCGGGCCGCCCGGCACGTCGCGGCCGTAGTGCCCGAGGTCCTGCGCGACCAGGTTGATCTCGCGCGCGCCGGCCCGCTCCAGCTCCTGCGCCTCGCGCACCAGCTCCTCCAGCGGGCGGGAGCGGTGCAGGCCGCGCATCAGCGGGATCGCGCAGAACGCGCAGGTGTGGTCGCAGCCTTCGCTGATCTTGAGGTAGCGGACGTGCGGCGTGGAGCCGAGGTAATGCCGCATCCCCGGATGGGCGGCGGCGGCGTCCTCGAGGAGCCCCGCCGCCACGAGCCGGGGCACCAGGCCCGGCAGGTCCTTGAAGCCGAAGAAGTAGTCCACCTCCGGCAGCTCGGACTTGAGCTCTTCGCCGTAGCGGGCGACCAGGCACCCCACGGCGACCACGGCGCGGCAGCGGCCGCTCTTCTTGTAGCGGCCGGCCTCGACCATGGCCTCGATGGACTCGCGCTTGGCGGCGTCGATGAACCCGCAGGTGTTGACCAGGATCACGTCGGCCTCGTCCAGCGCGGCGGCGACCCGCGCGCCGTGGCCCACCAGGCCCGCGACGAGGTGCTCGGTGTCCACCGTCGCCTTGTCGCAGCCGAGCGAAATGACGCCGAGCTTCAACTCAGGTGAGGAAACTCTCGAGGGCGCGCGCCTTGGAGATGTGCCGCAGGCGCGACAGGGCCTTCTCCTTGATCTGCCGGACGCGCTCGCGGGTGATGCCCAGCAGGCTCCCGATCTCCTCCAGCGTCATCGGCTCCTGGCCGTCGAGCCCGAAGTAGAGCCGGAGGATCTTGGCCTCGCGCTCCTTGAGCGTGCCCAGCACGCGCTCGATGCTCTCGCTCAGCGCGTGCTCGAAGGTCTGCTCGTCGGGCGTGGGGTTCAGGGTGTCGGGGAGGTAGTCGAGGAGCTTGTTGTCCTCGCCGGGCGTCATCGGCGCGTCGAGCGAGAGGTGGCTCTGCGAGATCGAGAGGGTCTTGGCGACCTCCTCCTCGCTGATGTCCATCCCCTCGGCGATCTCCTCCACCGTGGGCTCGCGGCCGAGCTCCTGCTGCAGCGCGCTCGAGCGTTTGCCGATCCGGTGCAGCGTGCCCGCGCGGTTCAGCGGCACGCGCACGATCCGGCTCTGCTCGGCCAGGGCCTGGAGGATGGCCTGGCGGATCCACCACACGGCGTAGGAGATGAACTTGATGCCCTTGGTCTCGTCGAACTTGTGCGCGGCGCGGATCAGCCCGAGGTTGCCCTCGTTGATCAGGTCCGCGAGCGACACGCCCTGGTTCTGGTACTTCTTGGCGACCGAGACCACGAAGCGGAGGTTGGAGCGCACGAGCTTGTCGAGCGCTTCCTCCTCGTGCCGCTTGATGCGGACCGCGAGGTCGATCTCGTCTTCCCGGCAAATGAGGGGGTAAGCACTGATCTCGCGGAGGTACTGATCCAGCGAGCCTTCATCGACCGACGTCTTCCTGACGGAGGGTAAATGCCTTGCCATTGCGCTCCGCTAGGGTGCGGTCACCCTTACTGTAGTCAAGCGGTTAGGAGACTGCAAGTGGACCGAACAGGCGTCCACCGCCCTTCCCGGCTACTCGTCTCCGTACGTGTCGATCTGCGCCCGCTGCAGCGTGCCGGAGTAGTCCACGTACACCGTCTTGATCTCCGAAAAGAACTCGTACACCGTCCACCCGCCCTCGCGGTGGCCGTTGCCCGTGTCCTTCACGCCGCCGAACGGCAGGTGCGCCTCGGCGCCGATCGTCGGCGCGTTGATGTACGTGATGCCCGCGTCGATGTCCTGCACCGCCTTGAACGCCGCGTTCACGTCGCGCGTGTACAGCGAGCTCGAGAGCCCGTACTTCACGTCGTTGTTGACGCGGATGGCCTCGTCGAGCGAGCCGATGCGCGTCACCGCGAGCACCGGGCCGAAGATCTCCTCCTGCTCGAGGCGCGACCGCGCCTTCACGCCGGCGAACACCGTCGGCCGGTAGAACCAGCCCTTCCCCAGCCGCTCGCCGCCCGCCCGCCGCCCGCCGACCTCCAGCGAGGCACCCTGCTGCTTGCCGATCTCGACGTACTGCATCGTCGTCTGGAGCGCGCCCTCGTTGATCATCGGCCCCACGTCGGTCGTCGGCTCGAGCCCGTCTCCCAGGCGCAGCTTCTCCACCCGCTCGCACAGCATCCGCAGGAACTTGTCGTGGACCTTGCGGTGCAGCAGCAGCCGCGACGTGGCCGTGCAGCGCTGCCCGGTCGTGCCGAACGCGCCCCACAGCACGCCGTCCAGGGCGAGGTCGAGGTCCGCGTCGTCCATCACGATCATCGCGTTCTTGCCGCCCATCTCGAGCGACAGCCGCTTGTTGAGGCGCCCGCACGTCTCGGCGAGGATCGCGCCCGTCTCGGTCGAGCCGGTGAAGGAGAGCAGCGGCACCTTCGGGTGCTCGAGCAGCGCGTTGCCGACGGCCGAGCCGCGGCCGTGCACCAGCTGGATCACCTCGGGCGGCAGCCCGGCGTCGAGCAGCGCCTCGACCAGCAGCGTGCCCGTGTGGGGCACGTCGTTGGCGGGCTTGAAGACCACCGCGTTCCCGCACAGCAGCGCCGGGAAGATCTTCCAGGTCGGGATCGCCATCGGGAAGTTGAACGGCGTGATGATGCCCGCCACGCCGATCGGCCGCCGGGTGCTCATCGCCCACTTGTCCCGCAGCTCGCTCGGCACGGTGTGCCCGAACAGGCGCCGCCCCTCGCCCGCCGCGTAGTAGGCGGTGTCGATCCCCTCCTGCACGTCGCCGCGCGTCTCCGCCAGCACCTTCCCCATCTCGCGGGTCATCGCCCGCGCGATCTCCTCCTTGCGCTCCACCAGCAGGTCGCCCACCCGCCGCATGACGTCCCCGCGCCGGGGCGCCGGGACCTTCCGCCACAGCTCGAAGCCCTTGAGCGCGCTCTGCACCGCGCGCGCGACGTCGCGCGGCCCCGACTTGGGGAAGCGGCCGATCAGCTCGCTCCAGTCGGCCGGGTTGCGGTTTTCCATGTACTCGCCCGTGGAGGGCGCGACCCACTCGCCGCCGATGAAGTTCTTGAACGTCTTCGCCATGGTCAGAACGCTCCCTGAGGCTTCGCGGGTGTCGCGGGGGTCGGCGCCGGCGCGGTGGCCGGCGTCCGGGGGCCGGGCGCCGGGGCGTTGCCGGCCGGGCAGAACCAGGTGGCGCTCGACCTCGCGTAGCCCACCCGCGGCAGCACCTCGCGCGCGCCCAGGATCCCGCCCCAGCACACCAGGCCGAGGGAGAGGGTGTGGGCGAGGGCCGACCGCGTCCGCCAGGACGAGACCGCGCTCCACAGACCAGCAACAATCACGCCACCGACGGCCGCGAGATAACCGAACAGCAGCAGCCCGCAGCCGCGCTCGTACGGCCACTGCGTGATGCCGATGCCGACCGCGAGGCCCAGGATCAGGCGGACCCACGTGAACACCACCGCGCCCCGCCGCGGGCCCGCCGGGGCGACCGGCGCCGCCGCCCGCTCGCGCGCCGCCGGTGCCGCGGCTGCCGCGGGCGCCGCCGCCGGCGGCGTCCGCTCCCCCGCCCCGGAGGCGATCAGCTTGTCGATCTGCGCCAGCTCCTTGTCCCAGTCGCGCGGTCCCGGTCCGCCGGTCACGATTCCCTCGCCAGGCGATAGCGTTCGATCTTCTTGTACAGGTTGGATCGCGGCATCTCGAGGCGCCGCGCCGTCTCGCTCACGTTCCAGTCGTGCTCCTTCAGCTTCGCCA
>Ga0335077_10011095_pt1 | contig 11260 bp, 9 predicted proteins | sample Lox_Sample_31_FD_207151 | JGI IMG/M metagenome (GOLD analysis project Ga0335077, IMG submission 207151) | Soil microbial communities from Loxahatchee National Wildlife Refuge, Florida, United States - Lox_Sample_3.1 | ecosystem: Environmental > Terrestrial > Soil > Wetlands | place: USA: Florida...
ATGCGGGAACGGTCCGGTTGGGCACACGGCTGTCCATCGCGTACTACGACCAATTTCGCCAGCAACTCGACGAGAGCGCTACGGTGCTGGAGACGGTCGCGGAGGGCTCGGAGTTCGTCGAGGTGAGCGGCACGCGCAAACACGTGATGAGCTATCTCGGAGAGTTTTTGTTCCCGCCGCAGCGCGTGCGCTCGCCGGTCAGCTCGTTGAGCGGAGGCGAGCGGAACCGGTTGGTGCTGGCACGGCTGTTCGCCAAGCCGGCCAATCTGCTGGTCCTCGACGAGCCCACCAACGACCTGGATCTGGAGACGCTCGAGCTGCTCGAGGACCTGCTGCAGGAGTTCCAGGGCACGGTGCTGCTCGTGAGCCACGACCGCGCTTTCCTCGACAATGTGGTGACGCAAGTCCTCGCCTTCGACGGGGATGGGCACTGGGTGGAGAATCCTGGCGGCTGGGAGGAGTGGGCCCGGGTGCTGCGGGAGAGGGCGCGGCAGGTCGCCAAGGACCGGCCTCCTGCCCGCAGAAGCGCACCCCGCGCCGTCACGCGGCCAGCCAAGCTTACCTACAAGGAGCTTGAGGAGTTACGCGCGCTGCCCGCGCGCATCGGCGCTCTCGAAGCCGAGCAGGCAGAGCTCACGCAGCGCCTCGCCGATCCGCAGCTCTACCGAACCGATGCCTCGGCGATCAAAGCGCTCAAGGCCCGCTACGCGGAGATCGAGGAGCAGCTGCTACAGCTCCTGGAGCGCTGGGAGTCGCTCGAGGCGAAGGGCAAGGAGAAGTAACACCGCTCGCAGACACCGACGTCGCGATCGAGCATGCTGCCCGGGTACATCGTCAGCGTAGAATCATGGCGCAACAGACCTGAGCGACGGCGGAGGAGCGATGGGCGGAGCGGACGAACAGCAGGGCAGCGTCTTCCCCGAAGTGCGCCGCGTCGACCTGGGGGCACCATTGCGCTGGCTGCGTGCTGGATGGAGCGATCTTCGGCGCGCTCCCGTGGCGGGCGGGTTCTACGGGGTGGTGTTGGCGTTGATGGGCTTCACGCTGACCGCGGTCATTGGCAAGGCCGCCTACGCTCTCGCGCTGGTGACTGGCTTCCTGCTCGTGGGACCGTTTCTGGCCATGGGACTGTACGACATCAGCCGCCGACTGGAGCGCGGGGAGCCGGCACGACTGGCCGACACGCTTACGGCTTGGAAAGTCAACGTGCCGGCGATCGGCCTGTATGCCGTCATCCTGACGCTGCTGATGGCCGTGTGGCTGCGGGTATCCGTGGTCGTCGTCGCCCTTTTCTTCGAAGGCGGCGTCCCGTCGGCAGGCACGCTCCTGAAAGATGTGTTGGCCTCGGATGAGGGCCTGGGCTTCGTGGTGGCCTACGGTGCCGCTGGCGCCGGCTTCGCCCTGCTCGTCTTTGCCACCAGCGTAGTGTCGCTTCCCATGCTGCTCGACCGGCCGGGCATGGACACGATCACCGCCATGATCGTCAGCTTCAATGCGATGCGCGTCAGCTTCGGGCCGATGCTGTTGTGGGCTGCGCTCATCGTGCTGATCACCGCCGCCGGGTTCCTCACCTATTACATCGGGCTGATCGTCGCGATCCCGCTGGTGGGGCATGCGACTTGGCATGCGTACAGAGAGACCGTGATTCGTGAATCGTGATTCGTGAATCGTGATTCGTGACTCGTGACTCGTGATTCGTGATTCGTGACTCGGAGGCGGCGGTGAGGAAAACTCACAAGGATCTGGATGTCTGGCAATCTGCGGTGGCAGTGGCGGAGCGTACTTACAGGTTGACCCGGACTTTCCCGAAGGAGGAGGTGTTTGGGCTCACAGCACAGATGAGACGCAGTTCGGTGTCGATCGCAAGCAACATTGCCGAAGGCGCCGCGCGACGAGGCGCGAAAGAGTTCGCACAGTATCTCTACGTTGCTGCGGGTTCGGCGAGCGAGCTGGACACACAGCTAGAGATCGCGAGCCGGATCGGCCTAGGCAAGCCGGAGGAGGTCGAGCGCGCCTAAGCGGAAGTCAGTAGAGTGGCCATGATGCTGCAAGGCTTGATCCGATCCCTCCGCCAGCGAGCCTGAGCCAGCTGTGCTAAGGCGCGCGCATCCCGCGCTTCACGAATCACGGGTCACGAATCACGAATCACGAGTCACGAATCACGAGTCACGAATCACGATCATGAAGATCACCTCCATCAAGACCCTCGTTTGCAACGCCGAGATGCGCAATTGGGTGTTCGTGCGCGTGGAAACCGATCAGCCCGGTCTGTACGGCTGGGGGGAGGCCACGCTGGAATGGAAGACGCGCGCGGTGGTGGGGGCTGTGCAGGACCTCGAGCCCCTGCTCACCGGGCGCGATCCGCGCGACATCGAAAACAACCTGCGCGTCATGACCAAGCACTCGTTCTGGCGCCTGGGCGTGATCGGCAATACGGCGGTGAGCGGCATCGAGATGGCGCTCTGGGACATCTGTGGCAAGGAGCTGAACGTCCCGGTGTGGCGCCTGCTCGGCGGCAAGACGCGCGAGCGGCTCAAGATCTACACGCACCTGGGCTTCGGGTCCATGACCCCGGTCTACGAGAGCATGGACCGGGCGCGTGTCACGGAGCGCGCGCGCGAGGTCATCGGGCGGGGCTATCGGGCGCTGAAGGTGGTATTCATCCCGTACACCCACTACACCGCCTCCCCGCGCCAGCTTGCCGATGTCGCGGGCATGATGCAGGGGCTGCGCGAGGCCGTGGGCGAGGACGTGGAGATCATGATCGACTTCCACGGGCGTTGCGCCTCGACCAGCGTGGCGTTGCAGTATATCGACGCGCTCGCCCCGTACCGCCCGCTGTTCGTGGAGGAGCCGATCCCGCCCGGCGATGCGCCCGCCATGCGGCTCATCCAGGACAAGTCCTCGGTGCCGATCGCCACCGGGGAACGCCTGGTCGACCGCAAGGAGTTCGACGATCTGTTCCGCCTGCGCGCCATCAACATCGCCCAGCCCGACCTGTGCCATGTCGGCGGCTTCAGCGAGGCCCGCAAGATCGCCGCCATGGCCGAGACCGCGGGCGCGGGCATCGCGCCGCATAACCCACTGGGCCCGCTGGCCGGCGTGGCGGCGTTGCACTTCGGCATCGCCACCCCCAACTTCGTGATTCAGGAGGAAATGTCAGGGGCCGTACCGTGGTATCACGATGTCGTCGACAGTCCGATACGGGTGCAGGATGGCCATTGGCTCATCCCGGATCGGCCCGGGCTCGGGGTAGAGGTGCGGGAGGCGGTGGCCGCCAAGCATCCGTTCCAGCAGGAGGTGCTGGCTGCGTCCCAAGCCGTGATAGACGACGGGACGATCGTCGACTGGTAGGCTCCGGGCCGGGCGTAACGGACGGATTTTGCCCAAGAAACGCTTCGTTCCACGAGCTTTTGGGAGTATCATCCCGGCACCGCAATCGCCTGCCATCTCTAGTTGCCTACCCGGTCCCCGTCCCGCGCCCGGAACTACCCATCGCCGGCTCACCGCCGGCTGCCCGTGTCCGTCGCTGATCGGACACTAACGGAGTCACATTCACATGCGGTTTGATGAGTTCGGCCTGTCGGCCGAGTTGCTCCGCGCCATCGCGGAGGAGGGCTACACCGAGCCCACCCCAGTTCAAGAGCAAAGCATTCCACCCATTTTGCGCGGTCAGGACGTGATGGCCGGGGCCCAGACCGGCACCGGCAAGACCGCTGCGTTCACCCTGCCGATGCTGGAGCGGCTGCGCAGCTACGCCAACAGCAGCGTATCGCCCGCGCGGCATCCCGTGCGCGCGCTCATCGTCGCTCCCACCCGCGAGCTGGCGGCGCAAGTCTTCGACAGCATCCGCACCTATGGCAAATACATCCCCCTGCGTTCTGCCTGCGTGTTCGGCGGGGTCAATATCGACCCGCAGATCGCCGAGCTGCGCGCCGGTGTCGAGATCCTCGTCGCCACCCCGGGGCGTCTGCTCGACCACGTGCACCAGCGCACGGTGAACCTCGGCCAGGTCGAGATCCTGGTCCTGGACGAGGCCGACCGCATGCTCGACATGGGCTTCATGCCGGACATCAAACGCATCATCGCTCTGCTGCCCGCGAAGCGCCAAAGCTTGATGTTCTCCGCGACGTTCCCCGAGGACATCAAACGCCTGGCCGCCCAGATGCTGATCGCGCCGGTGCGCATCCAAGTCGCGCCCAGCAATGCGGTGACCGACCTGGTGACCCATTCGGCCTTCAAGGTGGACGTCCGGCGCAAGCGCGACTTTCTGGAGCGGCTGATCCGCCAGCGCGAAATGCGCCAGGTGCTGGTGTTCACGCGCACGAAAATCTCGGCCACCCGGCTCACTCGGGAGCTAGTGCGCGACGGCTTCTCCTGCGCCGCCCTGCACAGCGACAAGACGCAGCAGGAGCGCATGCAGGCCCTGGCCGATTTCAAGGAGGGCAAGCTGCAACTGCTGGTCGCAACCGATATCGCGGCGCGCGGCCTCGACATCGAGCAGCTGCCGCATGTCATCAACTACGAACTGCCTCCCAATCCCGAGGACTATATCCATCGCATCGGCCGAACCGGACGGGCCGGCCAGCCGGGAGAGGCCATCTCGCTGGTTGCGCACGACGAGGAGGAGCTGCTCGCCAACATCGAAAAGCTGCTCCGGGCGCGCATCGCCATCTTTCCCGCCCCCGATGCCGGACGACCGGAACGCAGCAGCGCGCCGGATCGGCCTGCGCGTCGGGCTCCACCCGTGCGGGAACCCGAGCGCCATGCGGTGCCCTCACGTGATCCCCTTGAGTCCGCGCATGCGGTACAAGAACTGGATCGCCAGCCCGATGCGCGCCGCGCGGCGCTTGTAGGCGGCTCGGGTCAGGCGAGTTCGTCCCGTCGCGCTGCCAAGCGCGAGGTCTCGGCACTGTTCCGGGCGCCGGTCACCGAGAAACAGGAAACCTGACCCGTCGCGGGCGCGGCATGATCTCCCGTGATCCGTCCACCGCCGCGGCTCGCTTCCGCGACATCATCAGCCGCTCCGAGGAGGAGATCGACGTCGCCGAAGCGGCGCTGCTGATCGCCAAGAACAACTACGCCGACCTGGACGTCGAGCGTTACCTGGCCCGCATCCAAGCGTTGGGCGGCGAGCTGGCGAACAGGCTTACCCTCTCCGTGAGCGCGGAAGAACGCATCCGGGCACTGAACCGCTTCCTGTTCGAGGAGCAGGGTTTCGCGCCCAACGTCGAGGACTACTACGATCCGCGCAACAACTTTCTGAATGAAGTTCTAGAGCGGCGCCTGGGCATTCCCATCAGCCTCTCCATCCTCTACATCGAGATCGGCCGGCGCATCGGGCTGGCGCTGACAGGCGTCTCCTTCCCTGGCCATTTCCTCGTGAAATGCAAGCTGCAGCAAGGCACGGTGGTGCTCGACCCCTACTGCGCCGGGAGGTCGCTGAGCTTCGAGGACCTGCAGCAGCGGTTACGGGAGGTGCGCGGCGGCGAGGTGTCGCGGGCGATCGTGGCGGGCTTGCTGGTCTCCGCCAACAAGAAGGAGATCCTGGCCCGCATGCTGCGCAACCTCAAAGTGACGTACCTGGAGCAGGGGAACCGCGAACGTGCGCTGTCGATGATGGAGTGGATCGTGACCCTGTCGCCGGCGGATGCGGCAGAGGTGCGAGATCGCGGCTTGCTGTATCGCGAGCTCGAGTGCTTCCGCGCCGCGTTGGGAGACTTCGAGCGCTACATGGACCTGGCGCCACTGGCCGACGATGCCGAGCGAATCCGCGGCTACGTCATCGAGCTGCAAAGGACGGTCGGCCGCCTGAATTGAACCTCGCGAAGGTCACGCTGCGCGCCATCCGGCTCTCGTCGCCGGCGTCGCCGGATTGGTTCCGGACCGTGAGCGTGCGGACCGGCGGGCCGTGAGTGGAATCGCCGACTTTGCGAACCGCGTACGCCGGAATGCGCGTCACTTCGGGCGCTGGGCACGCCGCAGGGGCATCCACTGTTACCGCGTCTACGACCGCGACATCCCCGAGTTTGCGCTGGCGCTCGATGTCTACGGCGAACGCGCGCATCTACAGGCATACGAGCGGGAAACTGGCCCCGAGGACCCGGCGCAGCAGCAGTGGCGCGGTGAGGTTCACCAGGCCGCCGCAGGCGCTCTCGGCTTCCCGCTCGAACGCGTGGTGTACAAGCACCGCCGCCGGCGCGCCCCGGGAGAGCAGCACGAAAGGACCGGGTTGCGCGGGGAGGATTTCGTGGTCGAGGAGGGCGGCCATCGCTTCCTGGTGAACCTGGAGGCCTATCTCGACACCGGCCTGTTCCTGGACCACCGCGAAACACGCGCGCTGGTCCAAGCCGAGGCGCAAGGCAAGCGCTTCCTCAACTTGTTCTGTTACACCGCCAGCTTCACGGTGTATGCAGCCGCGGGCGGGGCCATCGAGTCGGTCAGCGTGGACCTGTCCAACACCTATCTCGCCTGGGCATCACGCAACCTCGGGTTGAACCGACTCGATCTGAGCCGGCATCGGCTGGAGCGCGCAGACGCATTGCGCTGGTTGAACGAGGCGGCACTCCGCGGCGAGCGTTTCGACCTGATTGTGCTGGACCCTCCAGCAGCGTCGCGCTCCAAGGCGATGACCCACGCGCTCGATGTGCAGCGCGACCACCCGGATCTCATCGCCCGCTGCGCACGGCTACTGCGCCCTCGGGGTGTGCTCTACTTCTCCACGAACCTACAGCGGTTCAAGCCGGACCCCGATGCGTTCAGCGGACTCGATGCAGAGGAGATCTCCTACCGCACGGTGCCGGAGGACTTCCGCAACCGGCGCATCCATCGGTGCTGGAGGGCGGTGCATCGCGGCTGATCGAGATCGATGCGTGGGATTTCGGCGAACTCGCCCGCGCACTCACGCGTCGATCTTCACCCTTCACCCTTCACCCTTCACCGCTCACTATTCGCCCTGCGCCGCTCCCGACCGCACAGGCATCAGAGCCTTGTCGCGCAAGGCGGGGTCGGAATCGTGCAGGGTCAATACCCAATCGGCGCCGGATCGCGCCTCTTCCACGCGGATTCGATCTCCCGCGACCGTCATGCTGAACCGGTCGCTCTCGTTCGGAAAGTGCACGGAGCCCGACACGGCGAAGGTGTCCCGATAGCGTTGCAGCGCGCGCGGGTCGGGCGCGCTCATCTGCCACGCGAGCTTCGCTCCCTGGCGTGCGAGCGCCACCAAACGGAGGTCCTGCAGCATCCAGGGACGATAGTCGCCGCGTCGGACGATCCCCACCACGAACACGTACCAGGGATGGACGCTTTCGGGATGCGTGCCGACCAGCAATCCCTGTACGTCCCAGCCGCTGCGGCCCGGAAGATCCGTGTCCAGATCCAGCACGCCGAAAGTGATGCGCGCCGGGCGGAGCACATCGCGGGAACGGAGTGCTGTCACATGCGCCAGGGCCGCCGGGTCCCCGTTGCCCTCCCGGTGGATGTATCGGCGCACCTGCTCCTGCCAGATCGAGATGAGCCGGGTGACGGAGCTTTCGGACCAGTTCGTCGGGAGAGCGTCGCTACTCGGATGCGGCGCGCGCGACGAGCACGCCGTCAATGCGCTGAGCAACAGCAGAACGATGCCGCCGGCGGGGCACTTCACGCACGCTCCGCTATTTGCCCATTCCTGCTGCATCCCCGGCGGCTGGGTCGCTTGCCTCGTGTGACCCGGAACCCGTCGAAACCCGCAGCATGGTCTTCTGCCGCGCCGGCATCGGCTCTGACTTGGACGCCCCGATGAATGCACGCGCCGCCGTCGGGCTCTGCGCGTAGGTCAGCAGCCAGTGGGCCAGTGGCTCGCCGCCGGCATGTGCCGCCAGTTGCTCGGGGGTGGTCCCGCTGTCATCGAGCGCCCGCGGATCCGCTCCGTAGGCCAGCAGCAACGCTGCGAGCTGCTGGCTCCCCAGCGTCGCTGCGTGATGCAGCGGGGAGGCGCCGAACATGTCGCGCGCGGCGACATCCGCTCCGCTGCGCAATAACGCTTCGGCAGCACCCAGTTGCGATTCGTCGACGGCTACATGCAGCGGGGTCCTCCCATACAAGGCCTTGGTCCGCGGATCGGCGCCCCGCGCAAGCAACGCCTCGACGACTGCCGTATGTCCCCACCGCGCAGCCGCATGCAGCGGCGTCTCCCCGTCGATGTCGGCGGCGTTGGGATTTTCTCCTTCGGCTACCAGGCGCTCCACGTCGGCAACTCGGCCGTCTCGCGCGGCCCACCAAAGCTTTGTGCGTCCAAATCGGTCTGCGCCTGCGTCCGATACGTTCGGTGCCTGAGGCGTGGCTTGGGCGGTCGCGCGCTGCGGTTCACGTGGGTCTCGCGCTTGCAGCACGGTCGCGCGCGCAGCGGCGGGCGCGATGGCCGTGACGCTCGACGTGGTCGATGGGAAGCAGGTGGTGGCGATGCTGACCGTATCCTTCCCGTCGTCCCGGTATCCGTAGTTCTCTCCATAGTAGGTCGACAGATCCTCCTCGATGCGCGCGAACTGCTCGCGATCTCGGGCCTGCCCGTGATTGTCATGGTACCAATCCACCACATCGGGACAGCGGGTGCGCAGCATCTTGCGGACCCGCGTGTCGACGAGAATCGCATAGCCGTTGGGATTGAGCGCCTCATTCCAGTGCGGCGTAACGAATGCAGCGAAGAAGTCCGACTCGTCCCGGACATGTTCGTCGAGACGCCAGTACGGTCCATCCCGAACCAACATCGGGGGCAGAGCCTTGGCGCCGATGCGCACGGTCTCGGTGAGGTTCCGATAGAACTTGAGCCCGGCATAGTTGGCGGCGAGATCCCCATTGGAGTAGACCCCGGTGGTGAGCAAGCCGAGGAGGGTGTTCTCCGAGAGGAACAGATTGGATCCGGCCGAGAGCTCAACCGCCTGGGCGGTCGCCTCGGCCTCTCCCAGCCCGCGCCGGCGCGCGCCGGCGTAGGTGGAATAGTAGATCCCGCCCAGATTGAGGAAGTGGATGAGCTTGTCGGTGCCGACGAGCGTGCCGTTGATGTTGATGGTGCCGGCGCGGAACAGGGCCCGGATCACCTTCGTGACATCCATGAGCAGCAGTGGATCGTCGTAGACGGACTGCTCCGGCCGATACATCGTGATCAGACCGGGATACCGGGCGCGCATGCTCGGACTGGCCAACATCGCGTCGACCGCTTCGTTGGTGGGAAATGTCACGAACATCTGCTGCCAGACCTCGTCGACGATGTAATCCGCGGACTGCAACCGAGCCGTTCGAGCTGTGGCGCGGCCGTTCCGCAACGAGCCCCGGATCGCTGTATTCGTGTGGTCGACCGCGGTGACGATGGCTTCGCGCACCATCTGCGAAATGGGCACGCGGAGATCGGCGAATTCCCGGCCCAGAGGCAGGGTGACCTGGTCAGTCTCGTGAGCTGCGGCGGGCGCAGAGTGCAGCGCCAGCAGAGCGAGTGCGCTCCCCGTCAGGAGTTGGTGTGCGCCTTCACGTCTGAGCTTGTCCCTCGCCCGGCCGATGGAATCGACGACAGCCTCGAACAGCGATGTGTAGATCGGCGATCCCATGTTCTTGACCTTCTTTTTGCACCGGCGCTTCGACACCCGACTGAGACAATCTTAGCGCACCGCGCCATCGTCGCAACACGCCTCGATCTCTGGCTTGGGGCGCGCGAGCGGCGGCCCGCACGGGGAAGACTTCCACATCCGGCTTACCCCACGTGCAGCAGAGCAGTAAGGAGCATGTCATCGAGACCGATGCAGGATTAGGAAACGAACCGAGCGCACGCGAGCCGCCGGCTTGCCCTTCCGCGAGTCACTTCCCGCTACTCACTTCACCCTTCACCTGCTTCAGCTTCTCCACGCGCTTGTTCACGACCACGACCTTATCTCCGATGCGCAAGTCGGCTGGATCGTCCTGCTCGAACAGGCCGAAGCGCCCGTCGTCGAAGCGCACGATGATCTCATAGCTGATCTCGGTGAGGCGCTGCTGCATCTGCGGGCTGCCGACGGCGCCGACGCTCGTCTGCGGCTGTTGGCCCGCTCCCCAGGTCAGGCTGAATGCGGGGCCGACCACAGGCGGGGCGAAAGGCCGGGACTCGAGATATTGCGGAGAGCTGGCGTAGACGTTCTGCGTCGGCGCGGTGCGCTCGGTACGCACCTCCCGGATCGAGCGCACCACCCCGCAGTCGCGGCACGCGCGCACCGCGTTGCCAGGGGGCTGCGCTTTGGGAGGCTCACCGCCCTGCTCGGCATGGGACGGGCCCGCGCTCAGCGCCGCCAGCGCGGCGATCGTTGCCAGGAGCGCGTTCGGCCGCACGCTGGCGAATGGACGCAGGGCGACCGATACGACCGACCGGAAACCCGGAGTCACGGCCTATCGCCCCGGCTCATTCCGGGATGCTCTGCAGGTAGTACAGCGCGCTCAGGAGCAGGCTCGGTCGCCCCAGCGGGCCGAGCCAACGGTCGAATATCGCCTTGATCTCTCCGCTGCGGTAGAGGCCGGCGAGCGCCCGGTCCACCGCCAGCCGGAAGTCCGCGTCGCCGCGCGGCAGCGCCAGCGCGTATGGCTCGAGCGAGAAATCCTCGTCCAGAAGCCGGAAGTTTCGTTCGCCCAGGGACACCGTTCCTTGGCCGATCAGCACCAGCCGATCGGAGGCGTAGCCGTCGACGACACCTTCCTGCAGCTTCGCCAGGCCCTCTTCCGGCGAGCTGACCGTTACCACCTGGATCTGCAGCATGCGCAGCTTGAGCGCGGCCTGCAGCGCAGTAGCGGTCGTCGTCGTCGGCACGACCGCCACCTTGCGACTCTTCAGGTCGGCGAGCCGAAACAGGTCCGAGTCCGCGCGCACCAGCACCGTGGCGCCATCGACGAAGGTCATCAGGCTGAAGTCCACTTCCCGCTGCCGCGACAACGTCCACGTCGTAGTCCCACACTCGAGGTCCACCTTATGGCTGGCCACTGCGGGGATGCGCTCCTGCAGGGTAAGCGGCACCCACTCGAGCTTCAAGCTCGCGAGCCCAAGCTCCTGGCGGATGCTCTCCGCGGCGCGCTCGCATAGCGCGACCGAGTAACCCTGCGGGGCTCCGTCGGTGCCGACGGAGGAGAATGGCGGCGCGTCCTTCAGGTAGCCCAAACGGATCGTCCCGGACGCCTTGATCGCGGCCAGGACGCCGCCTTCCGCATGCGCGGCAAGCACGGAAAAGAACAGAACGATGGCGGCAAGCAATCGGGTCATGGCATGTCGTTG
>Ga0335077_10011096_pt1 | contig 11260 bp, 6 predicted proteins | sample Lox_Sample_31_FD_207151 | JGI IMG/M metagenome (GOLD analysis project Ga0335077, IMG submission 207151) | Soil microbial communities from Loxahatchee National Wildlife Refuge, Florida, United States - Lox_Sample_3.1 | ecosystem: Environmental > Terrestrial > Soil > Wetlands | place: USA: Florida...
TGACATGCTGCTGGGAAGGGGCGCGGCTTCAGCCGCGCCGAATCGCTCACTTTAACGCCGGGCTTCAGCCCCTGAGGGAATTCGAATTTTGCTGGCACCGAAGGCGAGCTCCCTCAGCGGCTAAAGCCGGTGTTCTTGGGTTAGAGTGACGGGACGACTGAAGTCGGGCCCTGATACAAAACGGAAATGTGGCGGGGTACACTTTCGCTGGAGTTGCTCTAGAATCGGTGGGCAATTATGGGACTTCGCGAGTTTCTTTTCGGAGATGACAAGCCGGCGCCTCAGCCGGTGGGAAGGCTCATCGCCGAAAACAAGCATATGCGGAACAAATCTCTGGACCTCAGCAATTGGGGACTGATGAGAGTGCCTGCCGAAGTCGGTGAACTCTTCTGGCTAGAGTCCCTGTCTCTGGCCAACAACGGGAACTTGGACGATTTGAGGCCGCTGGCTGGCCTCTCCGCTCTGCAAAATCTTGATGTCAGCCACACGCAGGTCTGCGATCATCTCTCCCATCTGGCCGGGCTCACCGCCCTACAGAACCTCGATCTCAACACCACGCCGGTCAGCGATCTCTCCCCGCTGGCGGGTCTCTCCTCTCTGCGGTCGCTTAATCTCTACAACACGCAGGTAACCGACCTAGCCCCCTTAACGGGCCTCACGGCCCTGCTGGAGCTTAACCTCTCTCACACGCAGATCAGCGATCTGACACCGCTGGCTGGTCTCTCGGCCCTACAGGAGTTTTATCTCGCTGAGACGCAGATCAGCGACCTAACGCCGCTGGCCGGTCTCACTGCCCTGCAAGAGCTTTACCTGTCCAAGACGCAGATCAGCGATCTGGCCGCCCTGGCTGGTCTCTCTCTGCTGCACACGCTGGATGTCCGTAGCACACGGGTTCGAGACCTCTACCCAATGCAGCCGCTCATTCGTCGAGGCCTCCGTGTGAAAGGGGACTATGGATTTGGTGAGGGTAACGGCATCTACGTCGAAAACTGTCCGCTTACCAATCCGCCGCCGGAGATTGTGAAGCAGGGCAACAAGGCCATCCTCAACTACTTTGCCGAGCGCGAAAAGGGCGGAGTTGACCATTTATACGAAGCCAAGATGCTGGTCCTGGGCGAGGGCCGCGCGGGCAAGACCAGCCTGCTGACGCGCTTGTATCGGCGCGGCCAGCCGCTGCCTGCGGAAAGCGATACCACCCGAGGCATCGACATTTCCCGGCAGGAATTCAAGCTGAGCAACGGACGGAGCTTCCGCCTAAACGTCTGGGACTTTGGCGGCCAGCAGATTTATCACGCCACGCACCAGTTCTTTCTCACCCACCGCTCGCTGTATGTATTGCTGGACGACACCTGCAAGGACCACAAGTCGGTCTCGGATGGAGGCTTCAAGGATTGGCTGGAGCTGATCGAGGTATTCGGCGGGCACAGTCCGACGCTGATCTTCCAGAATGAGAAAGGCGGGCGCAGCAAAGCCATCGAGATCGGCGGCATAAAGAGCCGTTACGACAACGTGAAGGAAGTGTATGCCGGCGATCTGGCGGAGCCCGATGCCGCCGACAAAGTGCGCGCCGGCATTGAGTTCTACGCCGGCAGTCTGCCCCACATCGGCGAGGAAGTGCCCGCCCGCTGGATCAAGGTGCGGGAGGACATCGAGCGGCTCGCCGAAAAGCAGCCTTACGTCGGCGTGGAGAAGTATTTCGAGATTTACGGCAGACATATCGAATTCGACGAGACGAAAGCGCTGCTGCTCAGCCGCTACCTGCACGACCTGGGCGTGTTCCTGCACTTTCAGGATGATCTGCTGCTCAGGGACACCATCATTCTGCAAAACCAGTGGGCAACGGAAGCCGTGTTTCGTGTCCTGGATGATGAAACCATCAAGAACAAGAAAGAGCCGGGACGCTTCAACCTGGAGGATTGCGCGCGCCTGTGGAAGGATTCCGTCTACGCCCGCATGCACCCGCAGTTGCTGGCCTTGATGCAGAAATTCGAGCTCTGCTATGAGATGCGTGACAGCAGGCCCACGACCTGGCTCGTACCACAGTTGTTACCGCCCGAAAGGCCCACGGAACTTGCCGTCTGGGGCAAACCGGAAGATCTGGTGCTGCGCTACAAGTATGACTTTCTGCCCAAGGGGATGATCAGCCGCCTGACGGTGAGGCTGCATCGCTTTGTGCGCGACCCGGAGATGGCCTGGGTCACCGGCGTGCTGTTCGAGCGCGACACCACGGCCGTGCTGGCGCAGATACTGGAAAAGGGCGACGTGATTGAGCTGCGGGCGCGCGGGCCGGAAGCCAAAGCGCTGCTGAGCGTGGTCGCTGCCGACCTGGATGGGCTGAATGATTCGTTCCAGGGCCTGCGCGACAAAGTTGACAAGCGCATCCCCTGCAACTGCAAAAACTGCCGAGCTGCACCTGACCCGGGTTTCTTTGATCAGAACGACTTGCTGGGTCGCAAGGAGGACAATCAGCTGAAAGTAGAATGTCCGCGCCCACGTAGTTACGAAAAAGTGGACGTCCTGGAGCTATTGGATGGCATGAAGCTTGACAAGCTGCCGGTCTGGGCGAATGAGAAACAGCCCGCCGCCTCCGCGTCAGCAGTTGCCGTCGCGCCTCGCGAGATTCGCATCTTTCTCGCCTCCTCTTTCGAGTTCGCGGATGACCGTGGCGCTTTCGAGTTGTACTTCCGCCAGCAGAATGACCTGCTCCGTAAGAAAGGGTTCTATCTGGAGATTGTCCGCTGGGAAAATTTTCTTGACTCCGTTTCCAAAACGTACAAGCAGGACGATTACAACAAGGCTATCTGCGACTGCGATATTTTCGTCAGCCTGTTCTTCACCAGGACCGGCAAGTACACCGAAGAAGAGTTCGATGTCGCGTTCCGCGAGTTCCGGAAGAAAAACAAACCAGCGATTTTCACTTATTTCAAGGACACGCCCGTCAGCATCTACAGCGTGCCCGAGAAAGACTTAAAGTCGTTGTGGGCTTTTCGGGACAAACTGAAGGAACTCGGGCACTATCCGACCGTGTATACCAGTATGGAAGACCTGAAGCTCAAGTTCCGCGACCAGCTCGACAAGCTCCTGGACCGGGCCCGTGCATAGCCCTGCTGGTAAAACTGCCAGATTCCCACAACCGCAGCATTGGTGTATAAAATCAGTGCATAGATTTACATCTCCCAGCCAGGAAAGCGCACAGAAGGACCAGCCATGCCAACAGCGACAGCAACTGCGCCAGCGCGCGCCAAAGACAGCAAGCCCGCGACCACAGCCAGCAAGCCAGGGCCCAAAGACGGCAAGCCAGCGCCTAAGAACGGCAAGCCAGCGACCATGCTGACGCCAAAGACGCGCGAGGCCATAACTCCCAGTTGGGTGGGCCGAGTCCCCCAGCTCAAGCCGGGCGTTTATGCCGATGGAATGCCGATCCATACGGTCACGTATCTCTGCTGCAAGCTCATCCTGCGGCCCAACAAGTTCTGGTCGCGCCAGAGCTTCTTCGACTTCGGCAAGGTGTTTAAGGAGCCTGCCAAGCAGACCGGCGTCAAGTACAGCATCGCCGGCTTCGATGCCCAGCCGGTCAGCATCCGCGAAATCCTTTTTGTCGACACCGAAGACTTCCGCCTGTACAACAACGCCTTCATCCTGCGCCGCCGGATTCCCTACAAGGACGGCTTCCCCATCGGCGACCCGGAGATCGTCTTCAAGTTCCGCCATCCCGACATGCAGAAGTGCGCCGAGACCGACGTGCGGCCGCACATTCTGGGCGACCATCGCGTTAAGTTCAAATGCCAGGCCATGCCGCTGAAGGAGAAGCTCGGCGGTATTCGTCTGCTCTTCTCCCACAACGTGCAGTTCCTGCGCTCCGCCATCGGCCTCGGCAAAGACAATGTGCGCGATATGGACCAGTTGATCGATCTGCTTCCCGCTCTTGCCGTAGTGCGGAAGCACCCGAAAGAGGAGCTCAAGATGGTCAGCAATACCATCGTCGAGGAGGTCTTGCAGGACATTGGCGTGCTCGACTTCGGCGATGGCATGAGCGCCAAGGCCAACGTGGCCATCTGGCGCACCCGCGGCGAGCACCGGCCGCTCATCGGCGAGTTTGCCTACCAATTCAAGTTCAAGGACCGCACCGAACTTGCCAAGCCCGCGTTGAAGCGAGCAGAGGACTTCTTTATCGCGCTGCAGTATGCGGCCGAGGAGTACATCGCCCTGAATTGCACGAAGACGGCGACGGTCTACCGGCTGCTGGGGAATCCGCCGAAGTCGCACGAGTAGCGCGCGGCGTGTTGCCGGCCCAGATGCAAGTGCCCCACCCTTCTCGCGCGTCTTGGGCGAGAGGGTGGGCGCGGCGTCCCAAATTGGAACTGCTTGCACTTTTTAAGCGGCGTTCGGCGCAAGTTTGTTGGATTCGCGCCGGCACGACGCTATGATGGAAATACCTCCCAAGCGCTCGAAGGGCTGAGCCAGCAGTATCTTCATCGCGGCCAGCGTTCGAGCGCGGACCGATAACTCACCGGTTCCGAAGTGCGGGACCGGAATAGCTGTCGAGCGACAGCGCGCCGACCCTCGCGCCCGACCCATACCAGAATCGCGAGGTGTCTATGCGCGCAGACCGCTGTCTCGTGCTGTTGCTGCTTGTTTGCCGCCTGCTGTGGGCTCCTGAATCGGGCAGTGCACAAACGCTCATCGCCACCGTGCCGACCGGCTTCAGTCCTGTGGCCGTCGCCATCAACTCGGCCACCAACAAGATGTTCGTTGCCAACCAGGACAGCAACAGCGTGACCGTTATCGACGGCCTCAGCAATGCGACGGCCACGGTCGCGGTTGGGTCTTCGCCCGTAGCAGTTGCGGTCAATCCAGTGACCAACATGATCTACGTCGCCAATGCGGGCGGAAACGCCGCGGTGACCGTCATCGACGGCGCAACGTACTCCGCTATGCCTATCGTTACCGGACAGACCTCGCCCGTGGCGATAGCGGTAAACAGCGTCACGAACCGAGTCTATGTGGCCAACCAGATGAGCAACACGGTGAGCGTCATCGATGGTTCCACGAATTCCGTGCTCGCCACACTCGCGGTTGGCTCCCATCCTCATGCCCTGGCGATCAACGTGACCACCAACAAGGCTTATGTCGCCAACATGAGCGACGGCTCGGTGACGGTCATCTCCTGGGATCCGAACAAGCAGGCTTTCGTTACCAGCACAGTGCCAACCAACGGCTACGGTCCTGAGGCCGTCACTCTTAATCCGGTCACGAACCGCGTCTATGTCGCCAACCTCGGCGATGGCGTGAGTGTCATTGACGGAAACAGGGACTCGTTGATGGCGAATATCAGCCTGGCCTCTGGCGCAACGCCGTGCGCGATTGCTGCGAATCCGGCTACCAACAAGATCTACGTTTCGGACTTTGGCAACGGCACGGTAAGCGTGATCGACGGCAGCAACAACGGCGTCACCCAGGTGGCAGTGGGAGGCGCTCCCGGACCGCTCACCGTAGCGGCCATAACCAACAAGATCTTTGTCGCGAGCTTCTTCGGTAGCGTGATCATGCTCGATGGAAACACCGATTCCGTCGCGGGCAGCCTCCAGGTTGGTTATTATCCCAACGCCCTGGCCATCAACCCATTCAGCAACACCATCTACGTGGTGAATCAGGAGAGCTACACCGTCTCGGTGGTTGCCGGTGCTAGCGCTGCCCCGCTGCAATTCGTGCATATATCGCCCTGCCGGCTGCTGGATACGCGGCCCCAGTTCGGGGGTGCAGGTCCCATTCAGGCAGGAACGTTCCAGAACTTTACACTGCAAGGTAAGGACAGTTGCGGGGACACCGTTCCCGGGCCTCCGGCGGCTTATTCGCTGAACGTCACAGTGGTACCGGGCGGGCCGTTAGGGTATTTGACGGTGTGGCCGGCAGGGCAAGACCGTCCCATCGTTTCCACCTTGAATTCTTTTGACGGCCGAGTCAAGGCTAACGCAGCCATTGTGCCGGCGGGAGCTGGCGGGGCTATCAGCGTTTATGCCACCAACACCACCGACCTGGTGCTGGATATCGACGGCTACTTCGCGCCCGCGTCGGGATCCACGCTGGAGTTCTACGTGCTGCCTCCGTGCCGCGTGGCGGACACGCGCAACCCGCCGGGCGACCTGGGTGGCCCCTACCTGCAAGGCCGCGCTCCGGGCCGCCCCTTTCCCATCCTTGAAGCCAGCGCTTGCAACATTCCCAGCGCGGCGCAAGCCTACTCGCTGAACTTTACTGCCGTGCCGCACGAGCCCTTGGCCTACCTGACGGTTTGGCCCACGGGTCAGGACCGGCCGCTGGTCTCCACTTTGAATGCCCCGACGGGAACTGTCACCGCGAATGCCGCCATCGTGCCTGCCGGCACCGGCGGAAACATCAGCGTGTATGCCCTGGATGACACCGACCTCATAATCGACATTAACGGCTACTTTGCGGCGCCGGGTGGTGGTCTGGCGCTGTATCCGGTTGCCCCCTGCCGCGTCCTGGATACCAGATTTGCCAACGGCCAGTTCAGCGGACAACTGTATCCACCCGTCAACGTTGTGGGCACCCCTTGCGGAGTGGGCAGCGCGGCGAGGGCGTTTGTGCTGAACGCTACGGTTGTACCCCCGGGCCCGCTCGCCTACCTGACACTTTGGCCGGACGGTGACTCCCGGCCCCTGGTTTCGACCCTTAACTCATTCGATGGGGCAGTTGCTTCGAATATGGCAATTGTCCCCACCCACAATGGATCGATCGATGCCTACGCCCTGAATACGACGCAACTGATTCTGGACAGCTTCAGTTACTTCGGGCCATGAGTCAGGAAGGTCTCCGACATGCCCGATCGCATCGTGGCAGCAACGGCCCTTCATCTCGGGTTACCGCTTATCACCCGCGATCGGCGGCTGCAAGACGCCGCAATTGAAGGCCGCGGCAAGAACCGCGGCCCGGACAAAACTTCCTGTCTTAACGCAGGCGACGAATGCCTTTCCTGGCAGGTTTCTTCGCCTTGCTCTTCTTCGCAGCCTTTTTGGCGGCTTTCTTCTTCGCCGGCTTTCTGGCAGCTTTCTTTGCCGCCTTCTTCTTGGGCTTCGCTTTCGCAGCTTTCTTCGCGGCCTTCTTCTTGGCAGGAGCTTTCTTCGCCGCCTTCTTGGCAGCCCGTTTCGCCGGAGGCTTCCTGGGCGGCGGTGGCGGCGGGGCCGGAGCCTGCATCTCGGTCATGACCTCCGGTTCGCTTTCCTCGATTTCTTCCACTACGATTGCGGCGGATTCCGGCTCCTCCTCTTCCTCTTCTTCTTCGTACTCTTCATCCTCGAGGGATTCGCCATAGGAACCGTCTCCGTAATCATCCATTTCGTCATCGTGACGACCGTAGAGCGTTTCATCGAATGTCATATCCTGTGTCCTCCTGATGTTGCCGGACTCCGCGTGCTTGAACGGAGGCAGCTCGCAAGGCTGAATTCAGATTTATGCCACAACCAACGCCGATGCAATAGGCGCGCGATTATAGCACGCGGCATAATGGCGCGCGCGGTAACCACGAGCCGGCAAGAAATAACGCAACGGGCTTGTTGTAACAGAACTCCCGCTGGAAGGGAAGAGCGCAAACAACGTTCAGTGACGAAAGGCCTGCGGTTACTCAAACGACGGTCATTTGTGGATTACGACTACGTCACCGGCGCGCAGGCTCGCGGCGAGCTTGGGATTGTCCCGCTTCAGTGCCGCCACCGAGGTGTTGTACGACTCGGCAATGCTGCTGAGGGTTTCGCCCTTCTTGACCTTGTGATACGCGGCGGACTTGGCCGTAGAGGACTTGGATGCCGTGGTTGTTGCGGCTTTGTGGGTCCCTTTGCCCTTGGCAGGTGCGCTACTGTGGCTGGAGGAGGCCACTTCCGAGCTACCGGAGCTCACCGGCTTATAGACAAGCAGCACCCGCCCGGGCACGAGTGCATTTCCCCGCAAGTGATTCCATTTCCTCAGCTTGTCAGCCGGGACCTCGAAGTCGTCAGCGACCGAATCCAGCGTGTCGCCCTTGCGGACTTTGTAGCGGGTGGCGTTGCGCGAGTAGGTCGTCGTCTCGCCGCCTAGCTTGCCGGGAGCGATGGGAATGATCAGCTTGGCGCCGACCTTAACCTCTTCGCCGGTCAGATTATTGGCCTGGGCAATCGAGGACGCCGGAGTGTGGTATTTGCGGCTGATGGACGCCAGCGAATCGCCGTATTCCACCTGGTGATAGCGCCACCACGTCCGCATGTCGACAGGAATGGCCGCGACGGCCGTCTCGTAGCGCTCCTTCGATCCGACGGGCAGATTCAGGATGAAGCCCTGGTCCTTCGGCGTGGTCATCCGCAGCAGGCTGGGGTTCAGCTCCTGCAGTTTGTCGACCGAGATATCAACGCACTCGGCCACCAGCCGCAAGTCCACTGGATAGGTAATTGTAATCTGGTCGGTCTGCTGAGGCGGTTCGGCCGCCACGAGCGCCAGCCCATAGCTCTGCGGGTTCTTCAGCATGATGGTTTCGGCCAGGATAATCGGCACATAGTTCCGCGTTTCCTGCGGCAGGACTCCGCGGCGGTAAAGCTCCCAGAAGTCGGCGTAGCCGGTGCGTTCCACTGCATGCTGCACGGTGCTTGCGCCGGAGTTGTAGGCAGCCATCGCCAGATACCAGTCGCCGAACTGCTTGTACAGGTCCTTCAGGTGACGAGCAGCGGCGGTCGTGGCCTTTTCGGGATCCTGGCGCTCATCCACCCACCAGCTCCGCTCCAGGCCGTAGAGCGCGCCCGACTGGGCCATGAACTGCCACATGCCGCGCGCTCCGGCTCGCGACAGCGCCAGCGGCTGAAAGCCCGACTCCGCCTGCGCCAAATAGATCAGGTCTTGCGGCACCCCCTCCTGCTGGAGGATGCGCGAGATCATGTCGCGGTAGCGGCCCGAGCGTGCCCAGGCATGCTCCAGCGTCGCGCGCCCGCGCGGACTGGAGAAATAGTTGATGAAACTCGCCACCTGGTCGTTCAGCACCAGCGGCAGGTCGGACTTGGTGGTCTTAATCTCGGCTGCGGCCTGGGCCTTGATGTTGGGGTCGACCGGGAAGGTGACGTCGTTGGCTTCGTCGATTGGCGCCGGCTCAGAGCGCGGTTCGGAAAAGCCGTCGCCTTGTTTCAGCGCGGTCATTTCCAGCTCGTGCACCGCCTCGACCAGCTTGTCGAATTCACGCTCCAGACGTTCATCATGGCGCAAGTCGAGATCGCTGGACAGCAGGATATTGAATGCGTGGTCGAAGTTCGCCTTGGCAGCCTCCAAGTGGCCGGCCTTGTAGTTCGCCTGCCCAGCCGCGTATTCCTTCTCCGCCTGGGCAATCAGCGCCTCTGTCGGGTCGGGCTTCGGAGTGGTGATGTCCGGAGCCGTTGCAGCGGGTTCAGGCGCAGGAGCAGCAGATTCCGTGACGGTGGGAGCGACCGCGTGCGCCGGCAGGAAAGCCGACTGCGTGGGACGGGTCGTCTGGCATCCCGCAGCCAGCAGCATGGCGGCGAGAATGACCGGAAAAATGGCGCGTATGGAAAGTCTCATCCTGCGAGAAGGGGTCCTCTCGAGTTCTCTACTGCCATACCGTTGCGATGTTACTACGCGACGAAATTCAGGGTCAACGAAATGGGACAAGTTGCAGACAACTTCTCTGGGCTCAATCACTTGACGATTGCGAATTTCGGTTCACGCTTGCTTCAGGGCCTGTTTCAGATCAGCGATCAGGTCGCCTGCATCTTCGATGCCGACCGACAATCGTATCGTTGCCTCCGACACGCCCAGCAGCTTCAACTGCTCGGGGCTCAGCCCGACGTGCGATGTCAACACGGGATACGACACCGTGGATTCCACGCCGCCCAGGCTGGCCGCCAGATACCAGAGTTTCAGCCCGTCAATGAACCGGGCCGCCGCGCGGCCGCCACCACGAATGTCGAACGAGACCATCATGCCGAAGTCCGTCATCTGGCGGCGAGCGAGCTGGTGCTCCTCGTGGTCCGGCAATCCGGGGTAGTACACCCGAGCAACCTTGGGATGCCGCTCGAGCGCCTCAGCGATCAGCGCCGCGTTGCGGCAGGCTCGTTCGACGCGCAGATGCAGGGTCTTCAGTCCGCGCAGCAAAAGGTACGCACAACCCGGGTCGAGGCATCCGCCGGTGAGGATCATCATCTGGCGCGCGTCCTCGACCCGCTGCCTGGAGCCGGCGAGCACGCCTGCCGTGAGGTCGTTGTGACCGCCAAGATACTTGGTCGCGGAGTGCATCACGATGTCGGCGCCCAGCGCCAGCGGTTTTTGCAGCAGCGGAGTTGCAAAAGTGTTGTCCACCACCACACAGGCTTTGTGTTCGCGCCCGAGCTGGGCAAGGGCCGCCAGGTCCACGCAGCGCAAGGTCGGGTTGGTGGGGGTCTCCAGAAACAGCATCCGGGTCTTAGGGCTGAAATAGCGGGCGGCGTTGGCGATGTCGTGATAGGGGATGAAGCGCGTCTTAATGCCGCACGGCAACAGCACCTGCTCGAAGAGCTTGACCGTCCCTCCATAGACGTCGAGCATGGAGACAATCTCATCGCCGGCCCGGCACGTGAGCAGTGCCGCGATCATCTCGGCCGCCATGCCGCTGGAGGTGACGACCGCAGCCTCGGCGCCTTCGAGCTCGGCAATCTTCTGCTCGACGGCGGTGCTGGTGGGATTGCCGTAGCGCGAGTAGAGGTAAAGGTTGCGGTCGCCTTCCGCGTAGCGGCGTAGAGCCTCCACATCGGGCATGACGAACACCGATGTCTGCGCGATCGGCGTCGCCAGCGGCGCGGCCTGGCCGTGGCGCTCTTCTCCCGCGTGCACGCAGTGGGTGGCGTCAGCGCGGCCGGCTCGTGGTTTTTTCATGGGCGTTCAACATTTCTACCACGTCAGCCGCAACGCGAACTGGAACTGACGCGGTTCGTACGCTGCGGTCGCCACGCCCGCTGAGTTCCAGATGGGATTCACGCCCTGCACGTTGAATTTGTTGATGACGTTGAACAGGTCCATGATCCCCTGCAACTGCAGGTTCTCATGGAACATGAAGCTGCGCGCAATGCGCAGGTCGTTGAAGAACGTCCACGGCTGCGTGCCGGCATTGCGTTGAAGGTTGCCGGTGAGCGGGGGAATGACCCCGGTGACCAGCGCATTGGCGTAGCAGGTGGGAATCAGGTATCCACTGGGCGAGTACTTCGAAGGCGCCGCAATATTGCCGCAGGCGTCGGGAATT
>Ga0335077_10011097_pt1 | contig 11260 bp, 12 predicted proteins | sample Lox_Sample_31_FD_207151 | JGI IMG/M metagenome (GOLD analysis project Ga0335077, IMG submission 207151) | Soil microbial communities from Loxahatchee National Wildlife Refuge, Florida, United States - Lox_Sample_3.1 | ecosystem: Environmental > Terrestrial > Soil > Wetlands | place: USA...
CATAACCAACGACTACGATTGCGTCCGGCTTGATCGCGGCCAGTCGCGCGCGAAATTCATCGTTGGTCTTGATCTTGTCGGGTTGCGTAATGGGGAGGTCCAATTTTTGCGCGGATTGTTTGACGGGGGAAGCTACGAGTTCGAGACCGCGTCCCTTGGGACGGTCGGGTTGGGTGACAACGAGATGGACACGGTGTCCGGCGGCGACCAGCTTTTCGAGCGTGGGAACGGCGAATTGCGGTGTTCCGCAGAAGACTAGGTTGAGAGGCATTTTGTAATTTCGTAATTTTGTAATCTGGTAATTCGAAAACCGCCGCGAAATCAGCCCCGTCAAATTACAAATTACCAAATTGCCCGATTACAAATTCCTACCATTCTCCCGCTCTCATCAGCTTCTTGATTTTCCGCTTCATCAGGTCGCGCTTCAGCGCGCTCAGATGGCTGATGTAGAGCTTCCCGTTCAAGTGATCCGTTTCATGCAGGAGAGCGCGGGCCAGTAACTCCTCGCCGGTCTTCTCGAAGACTTTGCCATTCACGTCCTGCGCGCGAACTGTTACTTTGTTCGGACGCGTCACGTTCTCCCGAAAGTCGGGAATGCTCAGGCAACCCTCGCTCTGCGTGTGTTTGCCTTCGGTGTGAATGATCTCGGGATTAATGAGTACGAGCTTTGCATCCGGATCTTCTTTGAACGTCACGTCGATGACGGCGATGCGGCGTCCGATTCCGATCTGCGGCGCGGCCAGCCCAACGCCATGCGCCGCGTACATCGATTCGAACATGTCTTCAAGCAGCTTCTTCAGTTCGTCATCAAAAACGGTCACCTTCTCTGATGGTTTTTCAAGGACCGGATTGCCGAACTTGACGATGGGATAGATCATTCTCAGTTTTTGATCAGAAATTTTTCAGTTGCTGACGGTAACCTTCGAAATTTCGCATAGTCTCGGTCATGGAGTCGCCGCCGAACTTATCCAACGCGCAGCGAGCCAGCGTCAGCGCAACCATCGCTTCACCAGCGACACCTGCGGCGGGCACAACACAAACGTCCGATCGTTCATACGCCGCCTTCACCGGCTCGCGGGTGGCGAAATCGACCGACTGCAGAGGCCGGCGCAAAGTCGAAATCGGCTTCAAATATCCGCACACGCGAATTTCTTCACCGTTGGAAATTCCGCCTTCAATGCCGCCGGCGTTATTGTGCGTGCGCGAAAACCCGGTAAAGCCGGAAGTTGCGGTGTACCCGATTTCGTCGTGTACTTGCGAACCAGGGGTATAAGCCGCCGCGACGCCCGACCCAATCTCGACGGCCTTCACCGCCTGCAGCGACATCACTGCTGCCGCCAGCATCGCGTCCAAACGTTCGTCCCACTGCGCGTAGGTGCCGAGGCCGGGAGGAACCTGATGCGCGACGACCTCGAAAACTCCGCCCAGAGAATCTCCCGTCTTCAATACTGAGTCAACCTCTTCTTTCATGCGCTGTTCGACTTCCGCATCGGCGCAGTTCAGCCGGACCTCTTCGCGATCGTGAAGGGCGCGGATTCTTTCCCACGCTACCGGCTCGTGCATGCTCACGCTTCCGGTCGTGATTACGTGGCTTAGAACTTCAATACCAAGCTCCCGCAGAAAAAGCTTGGCGATCGCCCCAATCGCAACGCGAGCTGCAGATTCGCGCGCCGACGCCCGTTCCAGAATGTAGCGCGCTTCCGGGAAATTGTATTTGAGCGCTCCCGCAAGGTCGGCATGACCCGGCCGTGGCGACGCCACACGTTTGTGCTTCGCCGGATCGCCTTCTTCCACTGGCAGCGAATCCTGCCAGTTCTTCCAATCACGATTTTCCAGCTGAATCGAGATTGGCGAACCGATCGTGATCCCGTGCCTCACGCCGGAAAGAATGTGCGCGGTGTCACGCTCGATTTTCATGCGTCCGCCGCGTCCGTAGCCTTGCTGGCGCCGCCACAGTTCGCGGTCCACGAACGCCTGATCGATTTTCAGTCCGGCGGGAATGCCCGAAAGGAAAGCGACCAGCGCTTCGCCATGCGATTCTCCCGCGGTGAAATAGCGCAACATAAATTTTTGATTGTACCTGATGGCGAGTACAATATCGGATATCGCTGTCGAGGTGTGCTCCAACCGCGCCGGGGATCAGATCCGGTGCCGCGGTTCGAGCGGGCCTTTGGGCGAAGCCGCGCCACGTCGCAAATCCCAGATCCGATGAAGGAGGACCTGTGTGCTCCCCCGCACAGATCCGGCAAGCTAAAAAGATTCGCTGTGTGCTCGTGCACGATCACGTGCTGCTGCGCCAGGGCTTGCGCCGCCTCCTCGAGGACGAGCCGGACATGCAGGTCGTGGACGAGGCCGCCAACTCCGCCGAAGCGCTGCAGAAAGTGTGTGAGCGCCGCCCTGACATAGTGATCGCCGATCCGCAGATCTTCGATTGCCCGGCTGAGGAAATCGAGCGCCTGTTTCTGCACGAGTCTCCGGAAAGCAGAATTCTCATTCTGACAAGCCATAGGGCAGACGATCCTGCGCCGGGCCCGACTTTGGCTGCGCGGCAAACTTCGGCTGCGGAATTAGTGAACATGGTGCGGCGCATGGCCGCCGCGAATGGCACTATACAAAGCGCAATCGCCCAATGGCCGGCCGACACAACGCTACCCCGCAATCGATCCTTAACCGCGCGGGAACTCGAAGTCCTGAAACTATTAGCCGAAGGGCGCACTGTCCGCAACGCCGCTGGGGTTCTCGGTGTGAGCGTCAAGACCGTCGAAGCGCACAAGTTCAACCTGATGCGGAAGCTCGGCATTCACAACAAAGCCGAACTGGTGATGTGGGCAATCCAGATGAGTATTGTGAAGGTACCGGTCAGTTTCTGAACGATAAGGGCCAGCTGCAGATCATTGCCAGGCTTGTCCCGCCCTCGACAGCACCGTGGAAGAGCGGCCCTTCAGGGCCGCGATAGGTTACGAACGGATTGCCCTTCAGGGCCGGTGGTTGTCTGAGTTGTGGTTTTTAAAGCACACAGGGGCTAAAGCCCGGGTAAGGTCTGCCTTAACGGGGCGCTGAAGCGCCGCCCTTCCACATTTCTCGTGCTTCTTCAAAAGTTGACCTTATTCTGCGGTTGCAAGAGTTGCCAGTTCCGCCAGGCTCTGAACGGTCAAATCCGGTTTGGCCTCCGCGGCCTTTACCGCTCCGACTCCGGGCCGTGCTGACGGACGATTCACCCACACCGTAGCCAATCCCAGGGACTGCGCGGGAATCACGTCGTGATAGATGCTCTGCCCGACGTGCAGCACGCGGTGCGCAGGAGCGGTGATTCGCTTCAAGGCAAGTTCGAAGATCTTGAGTGAAGGTTTGTAGGCCTGCGCCTGCTGCGCGGTGATGACTTCATCGAAATCGACACCGAGTTGAGGCCGCGTACCGGCGAACAGTTCGTCATCGACATTGGACACAATCGCCAGCCGAAAGCGGGATTTGAGTTGCCGCAGGGCAACTGCCGTGTCCGGCCAGGGCTTCCAGCCAGGCAAGGATTCGGCCAACGAGCGAACTTCGTCGGCGCTGGGCTTGAATTTCAACTCCTCGCCAAGCTGCGGCACAACTGACGCCAGCACGTCGCGATAATTCTGAAATGCGCCCTGCTCGGCGCGTTGCTCAAAGTCTCCGTAGAGCTTGAGAAGAGTTCCGTCATCTACATTCTTCCCATGCGCCGAAAGGATGCGGTGGAACACGGGCAAGATGCCAGCTTCCCAGTTGATCAGCGTACCGTAGCAATCGAAGGTGAGAATTTCGTAGCGGGAGAAGTCGAGCATGGCGCGTGCCGTTCCGTAATTTCTTCTTATACACTAGTGAGCTACTTCATTCTTAAGGATCTCCTACATGTTGCGTAAGAATCGTCTCTTTACTCCGGGTCCCACTCCACTGCTGCCGGCCGCGCAAACGGCGATGGCCTCATTCACCGCGCACCATCGCACCGCCGATTTCAAGGCGCTGTTTCAGCGCGTGCTCGCCGATATGAAGGAATTCGTCGGCACAAAAAATGACGTGCTCCTGCTGGCGTGTTCGGGAACCGGCGTCATGGAAGCGGCAGTTTCGAATCTCACTTCGCCTGGAGACACGGTGCTTGTGCTCACCGCCGGTAAATTCGGCGAGCGCTGGACCGGCCTGACGAAGGCGTTCGGCTGCAAGGTCGAAGTGCTCGAAGCGCCCTACGGCGAAACATTTTCCCTCGACGACATTCGTTCGCGGATCAATCATCAGGTTCGGACTGTGTTCGTGCAGGCCACCGAGAGTTCCACCGGAGCGCGGCATGACATCGAGGGCATCGCGAAAATCGTGCGGGCTCAAGGTGACGAAACCCTGCTGGTTGTCGACGCGATTACCGGGCTCGGAACCACGCACCTTGACGTCGATGGTTGGGGGGTAGACTTCATCATTGGCGGATCGCAGAAGGCGCTCATGATGCCTCCCGGCTTGGCCTATTGCGCCGTGAGCGAGCGCGCCTGGAGGCGCATGGAGAAGACCACATCGCCGCGTTATTACTTCGATCTGCGCAAGGAACGCAAGTCAGCAGCGAAGGGCGAGACTGCGTACACCCCTGCAACCTCACTATTCGCCGCACTGGGCGCGGCGTTGGAATTTACCCGCGGCATGGGAAAAGGCGATCTGGCGAAAGGACGCGAGGAGCTGGTCAATAGCGCCGAGCTGTGCGCCGAGATGACTCGCGCCGGCGCGAAGGCATTGGGACTCAAGCTGTATGCCTCGTCTCCCGCGGCAGCGTTGACGGCGATCACATCGCCCGATGGCATCGACTCGGGAAGAATCGTGAAGGAATTTCGCGAATCGTTCGGCGCCGTTGTCGCCAACGGACAGGGCGAGATGAAAGGCAAGCTGTTCCGCATCGCCCACATCGGCTACTACGACTATCTCGACACGATCGGCATTCTCGGCGCGCTGGAACATGTGCTGGCGCGCATCACCGACAAGAGCGTCGAATATGCTGCGGCCGTGCGGGCGGCGCAACAGGTTTATGCCCGCAGCCAGGCGGAAAAACGTCAACTGGTCGGAGCTTGAAGAGTTCCGGTCAAGGCGCTCTTCTCAGCGTTCCCCAAGCGCGGTTTGCGTTGGGGTGGCGGACTAGTTGATCGTGAACGTCATCGGCGCTGAGGTCTGCGCTGTTGTTCCGTTTCCATAGAGGCCGCCGGTCGTGGTTGCCGGATTGGTGACCGTGACCTGTACGCTGCCCGCGTTGGCGATTGCTGAAGCCGGAACTGCCACCGTCAACTTGCCGCCGTTCACGTAAGCAGTGGATGACTGCGCGGCGCCGCCCCAGTTGACCATTGCGTTCGTAGCGAAGTTGCTCCCGTTGACGGTTAACGTGAATGCCTGACTGCCGGCAGTGGCACTATTTGGACTCAGCTGCGCAATCGCCGGCATGGTGCCAGTACTGGCACCGCTGTTATAGTTCGATCCGTAGCCGCAGGCGAGCGTGATCGTGGCGAGTATCGCCAGCAGAACTGTAGACAAGGTTTTCATGGGAATCTCCCGAGGGCATCGGCCCATCGAGAGTGAGTCTAGGAACTCGGGAAGGTGACCGTGTCAGATGGCTGTCATTTTCCCGTCAAATTCGCGTCAGCGTATCTGAGAAAACAATGCTGGTTAGGGGAAGTCGCTCGTGAAGATAATTGTTGCGGAAAAGATTTCATCCTCGGCCGTGAAGCAGTTGCAGGAGCCCGGCTGGACGGTTGTGACTGCCGACCAGCTCGATGGCAAGCTGCCCGATCACCTGGAATCGGCGGATGCACTGATCGTGCGCTCAGCCGTGCAGGCGGATGCGAAGTTGCTCGAGCACGCCAAGAAGCTGCGCGTAATTGGGCGGGCGGGGGTGGGCGTCGACAACATCGATTTGGAAGCGGCCACGCACAAGGGCATCGCGGTAATGAATACGCCTGGTGCCAATGCCGTGGCGGTCGCCGAGCAGACGTTGGGAATGATGCTGGCGATGGCGCGCCATCTCTGCCGTGCCGATGCCATGATGCATGCCGGAAAATGGGAGAAAAAATCCCTGCAAGGGACCGAGCTGCGCGGGAAAACGCTGGGCATCATTGGCCTGGGCCGCATCGGAATGGAAGTCGCTCGCCGGGCACGCGCCTTCGGCATGGAGTTGATCGGACACGATCCATTTGTCTCCGTTGCTGTCGCAAAGGATCAGGGAATCCGGCTGGCTGGCCTCGATGAAGTGTATGCGTCAGCCGACTACATCACGCTGCACGTGGGGTTGACTCCGCAAACCACTGGCATGATCAATGCCACTTCCATTGCGAAGATGAAAAAGGGAGTACGCCTGGTGAATTGCGCACGCGGCGAGCTGGTGAACGAGCCTGATCTCGCCAGCGCGCTGCAGAATGGACAGGTCGCCGCGGCTGCGCTCGATGTTTTTGCAGAAGAGCCGCCAACGAAATCGCCTTTGCTGGCGCTGCCTAACGTCGTGCTCACGCCGCACGTCGGCGGATCGACTTCAGAGGCGCAGGAAGCCGTTGGCGTGCAGATTGCCCAGCAGGTGAAGGAGTATCTCAAGCATGGCGTGATCCAGAATGCGGTCAACGTTCCCTCGGTTTCCGTTGAAGAATATGCAGTGATGCAGCCCTACATTGTTCTGGCTGAACGCATGGGAGCATTTCTGGCGCAGGTCTCGGAAGGATCCCTGGAGGAAATTTCGATCCGCTATAGCGGGCAGATTGCCGAGTGGAAAACCGACCTTATTCGAAACGGAGCGATCAAGGGCATTTTGAACCAGGCGCTCGAAGAAAAGGCCAACCTGGTGAACGCCGCGACGATGGCCGGCGAACGCGGGTTGCACGTTATCGAGTCGCACAAAGCGAAGGCCACGACCGGCGGCGCGGGCAACGTGCTCTCGATCTTTCTGAAGACGGCGACTGAAGAGCACATGGTGAAAGGCGCAGTGCTGCACGGAGAAGCTCCACGCCTGCTGCATGTCGATGGAATCGACGTCGAAGCTCCGCTCGAGCGCAACCTGATCTATATGCGCAACCGGGACGTGCCGGGCGTCATCGGACGAGTTGGAACGATTCTCGGCGAAGAATCGATCAATATCGCAGATTTTTCTCTGGGCCGACGCAGTGTCGACAAGGATTCAGACCAGACGCGGGAAGCGATCGCCGTGGTGCACGTCGATGGGGAAGTTACGGAGCAGGTGCTGACGAAATTGCGCGCGATTCCGGCGGTGCAGCAGGCGAAAGCGGTACGACTTTTCTGAATTTCAGATTGTAGATTGCAGATTTCAGACTCAAGATCCTGTTAAGCGTATGACGAGATGGTTAGTTCCGCTCCTTGTGACGTTCGTCGGCGCCTCGTGTTGGGCTCAGGAACAGCCTCCGAAGTTGCTGTCCGACGCTGTCCACTGCTTGGTACTTAAAAAGTTCCTGCCGGATCAAGCGTTGCATGATTCGAATTGGGGTTATTGGGTCGATACACATTCCTATCCGGGCGAACGCGTCCTGTATGCGGTTGAGTACGCCCGCTCTAATCGTTCCACCGGCTGGATTTTCACTATTTTTCTGAGCAAGGAGAGCAACCGCGAGGTTTTCAACATTCAGAACAATGCGAGGTTCGTCAGGGTTCGTAAAGGCGGGGAGTATCCTGGTGTTTCGTTTCCAGATCCTCCATTAGGAGGCATATGGACCCAAGGCCACATTGCCTCGGCCATTCGCAAAATTGAACTACAGAGGAGTTTTGCAATCTCGATGCAGGCAGTGCTGGCGTCCCAAGAACCAACGCTGTGCCAATCCTACACGGATAAGAGGTAGCTACCGACGAATTGCCTCAGCGGCTAAAGCCGGACGGTTTTTGGGGACCATGCGGCACGGCTGAAGCCGTGCCCTTCCCGAGTCATTTAGGACGGCTGCCAAATCTGCAATCTGAAATCTTCAATCTGAAATCGCTACGATTCCGCCTCGTCCCGTTTCAGCTTCCTGCTCTCAGCCAGCAGGGCCATCGAGTGCATCAGGTTCTGCAGCGTGACGATACCCACCAGCCGCTGATCCTCGACCACTGGGATGATGCTCGAACTGCGCGCTGTGAGTTTCCGGAAAGCCGATCCCAGCGAATCGTTGCGCAGCGAGACTTCGAAGATCTTGTTCATGACGGCTTGCACATAGCCGTTGCCTTCCGCCTTCAGCGCTTCGACAATGCGCTGCTTCGAAATCACTCCCACCATGTCGCTGCCGCGAACGACGGGGAAATCATCCTGCAGCGAGTGAACGGCCTTGTCGAGTGCATCTTCCAAGGTGTCGGCGGGTGAGAGCGTTGCGAAATCCGTCAGCATGACTTCGTCGAGCCGAACGTTGTCGAGCACCGATTGGAATACCAGCGCGCGCTCTTCCAACTGCGCTGCGAAAAAGATAATCACTCCGATCATGGTCAGCCAGTTATCGCTGAACAAGCCGGCGAGGACGAGCACAGTGGCGAGCGCGCTGCTGATCGCGACCGCACGCCGGGTCGCCGTCGGTAGATCAAGCGTCCTGGAAAGCAGAGCTCGCAGAATGCGTCCGCCATCGAGCGGATACGCCGGAAGGAAGTTGAGACCCGCAAGGTAGAGGTTGGCCCAGACCAGACTCTTCGGCAGATTTCGGGCTTGCAGGAAGGGCCACGACCAAAGTTCGATATTGCGGCCCGAGGCGGAAATGAGCGCCACCGCAAATCCTGCCAAGGCGATATTCACCAGCGGGCCCACGAGAGCCAGGCGAATTTCCCGAATCCACGCCTGTGCCGGTTGCCGCCCAACGCTCGATTCGTCATAGAGCGCAACGCCGGTGAGGGGCAAAAGAATCACCGCCTTCGGAAGCAGGCCCACGCGGCGCGCCGCCAGCATATGGCCGCATTCATGCAATCCCACGCATAGCAGAATGATGCCTACAATCGCCATGTCGCGCGGGCCGGTGGCGTTCTGCTGATGGGCGGCGTAGTCCGTCCATAAAATGAACATCGGCAGAATCAGAAACGTCAGATGGAGGCGCACGTCCACACCAAACAACCGCCCCACCGGAATGGACCAACTTCGCATCGCTGTCTGTTATTTTGATTCTACATGGGGGCCGGACGTTGGCACGGCATCTAAAGGGACAGAGCCATGCGGGTCATCGCGGGAAAATACCGGAGCCGAACGTTGCGCTCGCCACGCGGCATGGACATTCGCCCGACCTCCGATCGCCTGCGCGAAACCTTGTTTAACGTGCTCACGGCCGGCAATCCCAGCGCCCTCGAAGGCAGCATCTGGCTCGATCTGTTTGCCGGGACCGGCGCGGTCGGCATTGAAGCCCTGAGCCGCGGAGCCAAAGAAGTCCACTTCGTCGAGAACTCGAAGTCGTCCGCTGATGCGATCCGCAAGAATCTGCAGACACTGGGGATTGTCGACGGATTCTTTATCCGCGAAGAAGACCTGCCTCGTGCGTTTTGGCGCATGGAGCGGCAGCATGTGGCCGCTGATGTGGTATTCATGGATCCGCCCTACCGCCTTCGCGATCTCTATGCGGAAACTTTGGGCGCTCTGGCCGATTCCTCTTTAATCTGGGCGATGTCGGTGGTCATCGCGGAGCACGAAAAGCAGTTCGAGCCGGGCGCGGAATTCGGAGTGCTGCGCCGATTTCGCCTTCTCGTGCAGGGCAGCACTGCTTTAAGTTTTTATCGGATGGGCGGCCTCAACGGAGTGAACCCTCTGCCCCGAGTTACATAATAAGGTCGTTGGTGCGGCGGACGATCGGATGCTGCATTTCCTCCAGATCGTTCTTCACCATGTTGAGTCCGTAAACACACTGTTCGAAATTTTGCGACAGGCTGGCGAACAGCGGGGCCACCTTGGCGTATTCGAAATGCTCGAATTTCGAGACAATGTAATAACTTTCTTTCCCGGCCTTGACCCACTCCACGAAATTTTCCAGGCGCTGCCGGCGCAACCGCAGATGATTGATGCTCTCCGGAAACATCCCGGCAAAAAACAAAGTGAAGTCGCCGATATGCTTGCGCACCTGGCGCTCGCGATCGAACGATGGCGCGGGACCGTAGACCGGGTCCGATTCCAAAAGCATCTCGCCCACGTCGCTCAGCGGACGGTTAGAGGCGTCCTGGATTTTATAAAGCTGGTCGGTATCGCAGAATTCCGAGAGCAGGTGCGAGACATAGGCCACAATCTGCGGATCGCGAATGCCAATCTCCTCCGCATAGTGCCGTCCCACCAGATCCTGAAACAATTGCTGCAACGGATGCGATTCCGGAATCATTAGTTTGAGCCCCCTGAACTCCGCGTCACTCACGGAATTTCAGCCGCCTGCGTGAGTAGATAGCTTACTTTCGGTGCTCGACGCAAGTGACTTTTGTTTATCGGCACGATTCATTTTCCTGATGAGTTAGAACACGCCGGCTGCCACGCGAGTTGTGCAGCGAACCCGTTAGGCAAAGCAGCATTCGCGAAGGATTTCGGCGGGGAAATGCCAGTATTCTGCTGGCACTCACCTGGTCCGGCTGCCAGAGCCGACGAATTCCAGGCTCGAATTTGTAGAATGGAGACTCGCGGAGGAGTCAAATGCAGCGACAGAATATTGCAAGTGGCACAAAATGGGAGCCGGTCGTCGGTTACTCTCGTGCGGTAAAAGTTGGGCAATCTATTTACATATCGGGCACAACGGCGACCGGAAGCGATGGAAAGATCGTCGGTATTGGCGATGTCTATGCGCAAACGATCCAGACGCTGAAAAACATCGAGAGTGCGCTGCAGAGGGCTGGCGCCGGCATGAAAGATGTCGTGCGCACTCGCATGTACGTCACCAACATCGCGGACTGGGAAAAGGTCGGCAAGGCGCACGGTGAATTCTTCCGCGATATTCGTCCCGCGACTTCGATGGTGCAGGTCAGCGCCCTGATTTCGCCCGAGATATTGGTTGAGATTGAAGCCGACGCGGTAGTCAGCTGAGGAGCATCAAGTCAACGGCTTTGTCATCTTGATGAAGTGACACGGAAGCTTGGTTTTGACCTCTTCAGGAAACGGAGCCGTCCCTTGCTCAACATATCCTCGACTCCGATAAAAGCTGGGCAGCTCCTGGCGCAGGTTAACTATCTGCAGATCCACGAACCGCGAACCGGCGCGTGCGCAGTAATCTTCGGCCGCCTTCATCAGCAGCGAACCCAAGCCGCGCTTCTGCTGGGCGGGATCGACTGATAACAGCCCCAGATACGCCCGCTCGCCCCTGATTTCTAC
>Ga0335077_10011099_pt1 | contig 11258 bp, 9 predicted proteins | sample Lox_Sample_31_FD_207151 | JGI IMG/M metagenome (GOLD analysis project Ga0335077, IMG submission 207151) | Soil microbial communities from Loxahatchee National Wildlife Refuge, Florida, United States - Lox_Sample_3.1 | ecosystem: Environmental > Terrestrial > Soil > Wetlands | place: USA: Florida...
TGGCTGGGCGCGCGGAACTGACGGGATTCGCGGCAAGGACACCAGGCGCCTGAAGATCGTCTTCCAGGCCGCGGCCAACTCGACCGTCCAGAAGGTTCAGGCCGTCATCAAGCAAGCGGCCGCTCGCGCCGGCATCGAGGTCGAGATCAAGGCCATTCCGGCCTCCGTGTTCTTCTCGTCCGATGTGAGCAACGTGGACACCAACGTGCGCTTCCTGGCTGATCTCCAGACCTACACGAGCTTCACCGGCCTCGATCCTCAATTTTTCATGGCGCAGTTCCTGTCCACGGAGCTTCCTGCGCGCGACAACAATTGGACAGGCCGCAACTTCGCGCGTTGGCGCAACCCCGCCTTCGACCAGCTGTGGCGCCAGGCCGAGGGAGAGATGGACCCGGTCAAGCGGGCCGCTCTGTTCATCCGCATGAATGACCTCGTGGTCCAGAGTTCGGTGGTCATCCCCGTCACGTGGCGCAACGTGCTTCATGCCGCCGCCAACTCGCTCAACGGCATCGAGCCGAACGGCTGGGACACCATCTTCGGCAACATTGCCTACTGGTACCGCCAGAGCTGACAGGATCCTTCCACACGCGCGCGGAGGCGTTGACCGCGCCGCGTCCGGGACCAATCCGTCGGCGCGTCCAGGCTAGGGCTCACCTCAGCGCTCGAGGCCGCTCAGGCCGAAGGCGGCCCACTGATAGGGATGGGAAAACGTCTTCATGGTCTCGATCTGCGCCTGGCGCAACGCCTCCGCCGGACTGGACGTCTCGAGACGACTGTAGAGCGCGCGGATCAGCTCGTACGTGGCCCGGTCATCCACCTTCCACAGTGTTGTCATCACGGCCGGGGTCCCCGCGTAGAGGAACGCGCGTTGGAGCCCCACCAGCTCGTCACCGCGAGAAAGCTGGCCGAGCCCGGTTTCACAGGCAGAGAGCACGACGAGCCGGGCGTGGAGGTCGAGCCCGAAAACCTCACGCACCTCGAGCCGGCCATCTTCTCCCCCGCCCGGCACCAGGAGCACCGCGGATGACAGCGGATCGGACTCGCTCAGCTCGCCGTGGGTGGCGAAGTGGACGAGCCCGACTGACTCGACGAGCTTCTTGACCTGGGCTTCGGTGGCGTCGGCGCGCAGGAGCACCGTCGCCTCGCGCTCGCGCTGGCCGACGAGACGCGCCTCGCGCTCGGCCCATGGCAGCGCGGCGTCGGGCCCCAGGTCCGGATTGCCCACGACGAGCGCGCGGTCGGATGCGCCGGCCCCCTTGTCGGTCAGGTAACGCAGCACGCTTGCGCTCGGCAGCGTGCTCGTCGTGAATTCCTCTGCGACCCAGCGCCCGTCCGGCGAGCGGAGCGCGGCGAATGGCAGGTAGTGCAGCGCCGCGTGCGGCACGATCAGGAGCCTTTGGCTGTTGATTTCGGCGCGGGCCGGCCTCACGAGCCGGTCGTAGAGGGCCTGGGCTTGCGTCTGCACCGTACCGATGGGCGCCTGCTTGGCGATGACGTTCCGGAACTGGCGGATCTGGTTTCTGAGCGATTGCGTGTCGCCGGGCAGCTGTACCACCTTGAAGCGCTGCCGCTCGACGACCCAGACGACGGCGCCCTCCGGCCCGAGGTGGTACTCGAGGAGCGTCGTGCGCTCAGGCAGGAGGGTCTGGATCTCGGACAGCGTCACCGGCTCCACCGCCATCAGCGAGGCCTGCTCGAGGTTCTCCTTCCTGACGCGCTCGAGAAACGCTTGATAGTCGCGGTCGAGCGTCTCGGCCCGCGCTCGCGCGCCCGCCCCCTCCTCCGTCCCTTCGGACTGCTGGGCCTCCGCTCTCGCCTCGGCCAATCGAGACCGGAGGCGCACCTCCTCCGCGACCAGCCCGCGCGTGCGCCCCTTGGACAGCGTGGTCTGGCTGCCGAGGAGATCGAGGAAGGTCCGGGACCGGCTTCGCTCCGCGATGGCGAAGGCCTCCTCAGGGTGTTGGGCCTCCAGCGCCAGGTGGACGGCGCGCTGGTAGAGTCCTAGCTTGTCCTCGAAAAAGCCGCTCCGCAGGGTGGGGTCGGTGAGATCCGCTCGGATCTGCTCGATCTGGCGGATCGCCTCTTGGATGGACCCGAAGGCCTCGGCGGTACGCCCGAGTCCCTGTAATGCGCGGGATTGCCCCTGATAGAACGGGGCAAGGTTGAGCCCGGGACCCATCTGGCTCGCGAGCGCAATGCTCTGCTGATACAGATCGAGGGCCTTCGCCCAGTCCTTCCTCGCCAGCGCCAGGTTGCCCTGGGCGGCGAGGGCTTGCATCTCGACCTCTCGGAGCGCGCTCGAGCGCGCATACGTGAGCGCTCGGCCGAATGCCGCGTCGGCCTCATCGAGGTACCCGAGGGCCTGTTGGTCTCGCCCGATCCCGACGAGCGAGTTGGCGACCCAGCGGCGCACGGCCGATCGCTGGCGCTCCCCCATCTGCGCTCCGCTACGGGCCTCCCAGCCCTCGAAAAACTGGGCCGCCTGTGTGTTGCGGGCCAGCGCCGTCTGGTAGTCCTTCTGGGCCAACGCGATGCCAGCGAGCCTGTTCAGAAAAAAGCCTTCCACTTGCCCCTCTCGGAGCCCGCTGAGATTTGTCTTGGCGAACTGGAGCCCATCCTCGAACGCTTGCCGAGATTTTGCGAGATCGCCGACCACGCGATACGCGGTCCCGAGGTGCAAATAGGAGTCCGCCCAGGCCATCTGGTCGCGCGGCGACACACTCCCGGCCGCCTTGAAGGCATCGATGGCGCCGCTCGAGTACTGGATCACCCGTTGATGGTGACCCAGTCGAGACGCGACGATCGCCGCGGCGTGCCACGCCCGGGCGGCGTGCTGCTGATCGCCCTTCTGCTCAGCCTCCTTGGCGGTGCGCTCATAGTAGACCAGCGCTTGAGCACCCTCGCCGCGCGTGACGACCTCGGAGACGCCAGGTTGCTCCAGCGGATATTCCCCCGGCGCGGGCTGCTCCTGGGATGGCTGGGTTCCCTGGGGCGCATGCCTGGCCCCGCCTCGCTGCGCGTCGGCGGGCGGAGCCACTGCCACGAGCACGGCACTGATGGCCAGGGTCTGCATCAGGAGGCGTGCTGACATCATCGGCACGTGCCCTGGCACCCGGCGACCTCCGTCACCGCCACTGTTGCCTTTCCGGCCCCTCGGCGTTTATCGTAGCCGGCGTCGCGGCAACCGAGTGCAAGCAGGGTTGAACCAGGCTGGCGCATGGAGGAACGGAGCGTGGCTGACCATTCTCGGCGAGGCCTACGACTCTTGATCTTGCCGACTGCGTTCGTCGCGGTTCTCTTGACTGCCGGGAACAGTAGCGCATTCGACCTCATCACCGAGGCGGAAGCACGACTGCCGCCGCCGCAGCGCACGATCCCTCGTGGTGGTATCACCCGCGGACCGAGCATCGTGATCATGGCTCCTGGATCCGACAAGGACGTCAAGGCGCCGTTCGCGATCAGGGTGAACTTCGAGCCGCACGGCGGCTCGAAGATCGACGTCGCCACGGTCAAGGTCACCTATCTGAAGCGCCCGCTCATCGACCTGACACCGCGGCTCAAAGGCGCGATCTCCGAAACGGGGATCGACGTCGCGGATGCGAACGCGCCGCCCGGCACGCACGACATCAGGATCGACGTCACCGACGCCGAGGGCCGCACCAGGTCGGCGCTCCTGAGCTTCACCGTCGTGAAGTGACGCGCGGATCCCGGCGTGGTCCTCAATGGATCACGCTCCTGAGACCCGTGACGATCGCCATGAAGCCGGTCGCGAGCAGCATGACGGTGTTGATGAGGCCCTGGATCAGCTCCACGTGCTTCTTGATCTGTGGGCCCTTCGTGGCCACCGTCCCAACGGCAGCGGCAAGGGCCTCGGCGAGCTGGCGTGTGACCTGGCCGGTTCGGTTGCTCGCTCCGGCTCGGGCCTGCTGCACCGCCCTCGCGAGCATCACCCCGGTCCCGTACGCAAAGGCAATGCTCGCGACGTATTCCAGGGTTTCCCGCCATTCGCGCGCATTGTCCGGCAGGAACGTCGAGTGCTCGCGGGCGGCCGTCACGTACGACATGCCACTCACCGCGGCGAGCCCGATCGAGACCGCCATCGCCACCTCGAGCCAGGGCCGGATCTGACGCCGCAGGGTCATCCAGACCGCGACCAGCAGCGGGATCACGATCGATACCAGGCGCAGCACGACCGTCGAGAGATCGAACACGAAGACGATCAGGGCGTGGGCGAGCAGGAGCAGCGCGACGGCAACCGCCGCCCCCGAGACGGCGCGGGACCACGATTGCGGCAGCACTGGAGGTGGCGGCGGGGCGGCCGCGGGCTCGGCGTGCACACTGTTGGTCGCGGCGCCAAGGGCCTCCCGCACGGTCTTCCCGAGGGCGGCGACCTCGTCCTCGAGCGCCTTGAGCCGCACCTCGAGGTCCGCGGCCGGCGGCGCCGAGCCGTCGCCCTCGAACTTGATCTCGACGGCGCGGATGCGATGCAGGAGTGGCCAGAGGGCAGACAGGTCGCCGCCGCCGACATCCGAGGTCGCCGGCGGTCCTGCGCCAGACTCCGGCTTCGATTGCTCGGCCATCGCTCGCCTCCGTAGCGCCGTCGATCCGCGCTCCAAGGATAGCAAGATGTCTGGCCTTGGGTGCCAATCCGCGCGGACGAGGCTGGAAGGATCAGAAGCCCGTGCTGTCCTGACGGTTCAGCGTGCGTTCCTCCCTGAGTTCCATGCGGATCGCCTCGCCTGACGGCGCGAACTGGCCGGGCGCGGTCGTCTTGGATTCGAGCACGAAGCCCGTCGCCAGATCCATCCAGTACTGGCTCTGGAAGCTCATCCGCAGCTGCGTGCCGGTGTACTCGCCCTCACCGGTGGCGCCGAAGTCGAATTCCGCCGCGCGGCGACCGGCACGCTGCGTGAGTCGTACGAGCGTCGCCTTCCCCTGCATCTGGACGCTGAGCAAAGGAGGCACGCTCACGGTCCGTGCCCAGGGCTTGGCTTCTCCCACGGCCCAGCGCCGCCCCGACACATCCCGCGCCACCTGGAACGCCTCGCCCAGGATCGGAAACGTCGACAGGTCCGCGTCCGTGTAGGTGCCGTCTTTCTCGATACCGAACTTCACGGGGCTCCAGTCCCGCCGAAACCGCGCGACGACGGCGCCCTGAAGACTGTCCCCGGTGATCCGCACGTCGAACGCGTCACTCTCGACCGAGGTCACGGTCACGACGTACCGTTGCAGGGTGCTCGCGGATCTCTGGGATTCGGCCAGCGAGCGGACACCGGGCCCCGAGAGGATCGCGGCAGTTTGCACCCGGTAGGAGGCGCGCATCCCGGGCGTGGGCGACGCTGAGAGTTCCACGTCTCGAACACCGCTTTCCGACCCTCCGAGGTCGCCGGGGAGGCCGCCGCAGCCGGCCAGGCCGATAGCCAGCATCAGCCCGATGCCGCCGGCTACTACCCGCGTGGCTCGGGTTCGCCGACGGGCAGGTCGTTGAGCGTTCGATGACTCCCGGCGCGGCATGGAGGTGCGCCTCACAGGCGGCCCAGCAGGCCGGCGGGTGGGATTTCTATCGCGACGTTGCCGCTCCTCGCGACACCGTGCCACTCGCGCGTTCGATGATGCGTGTGGCGGGTCGCGTCTGACGCCCGAATGTCGGCTGCCAGCTGGAGTGTTTCCCCGCCCCTCCGACGACGATGATGCTGATCGCGTCCGGCGACTCGACGATCGGGAGCATCGTGCTGTCATCGTCGACCACGCCGTGTCGGCTCACCTGCATTCGCCGATACTCATCGCCGAGCCGGCCGAGCGGAAAGCGGCCGTGGTCGAAAATGAATTCTTTGATGGCCCGCTTGCCGTAACCGTCGCGCGCGATCGTGGCCGCGTGTTCCGGACCGAGGGAGAGGAGCGGCCATCCTCGGTCGAGAAGATTGTTGCTGCCGGCCTGCGCCATGGCGCCCGCGATGGTGCGCAGGATCCCGAGTCCCGTCGCGCTGTAGTGATCCTGGATGTTGTGCGGCCCCTCGCAGGGCACGGCGGTCACCGTGCTCACATGGCGGTCGAACCCCGCCTCGACGTGCCATGGCTCCCAGGGGCTTGCTTCTTCGTTCTCGGCCACGCAGTAGGCAATCTTGGCCGGACTGCCCTGCGTGGAGCGGTCACCGCTGCCAGGCAGGCCACCCCCGACATTCATGAGAACCAACCGCAGCGCTCGACCGATCGTGACGTTCGCCCTGAACCCCTGACCGAAAGCGTTGTAACCGGCGTTCAGTCCGATCTCCTTCGCGATGGGTCCGTTCACGACGAGCAGCGGCGTCACCGGGTGCGTTGTCGCCTGCACGGCATCCAGGTTGAACGCAGGATCGGCGACGGCCTCGACCGCGGCGAGCAGCACGGGGAAGTATTCTGGGCGGCATCCCGCCATGACGGCGTTGATGGCGAGCCTCTCGACGGTCGCCTCCCCTTGCCGAGGCGGCAGCACCGCCACGACCTCGCGTCGGTCCCGATCGGTCCGACCGAGAAACTCCCCGACCCGCTCTTCGGTGGGAGGGATGACGGGCAAGCCATCGGTCCAGCCACGCTCCAGATAGAGTTCGTTGATCGCCGGCCAGTCATCCTCGACCTGAAGAGTTCGGGCGGCCAGTCCTTGGGTCGTCATGACCTCTGATCTCCGATGTCATCGGACAGCGCCGGCCAGGACAGATTGAGGCTCCTCATCGTGGTCAGTTCGCGTCCTTGGTCAGGGCGCGAGCAACCGCGTCCACTGCTCCATCGACTTTCCGGAGCACCTCTTCCTGGTCTATTCCCCCGAGCGGGTGCGGTACCAGGGCCAGGGGCAAGCCCGCAAGGCCTCGATTCCGCGCCTCGAGTCGCGCCAGCTCGACAAACTCGTCGGTACCAACGACAACGGTGGGAATTCCTCGCGTCTCCAGCAGGATGGCGCCGTGGATACTCCACGACGTGCACGATCCTCAGTCAGCGGAACCGACGAGCACGAAGTCACAGCGGGAGAGATCTGCCACGACCTCGGGCGAAGGCGGCCCCGCCACCGGCTTCTGTCGTCTCACGACGTCAACGACCCCGTGCGTGAGGCGTAGGCGGTCGACGATGGCCGACATCAGCAGTCCGGCGTTGGCCTTACCGTTGTCCAGGATGCCGGCCCGAGCGCCCTGGAGCGTGGCCAGGCGCGGCGCCAGCTCGGCACCGAGCGCCTTCGGCTCCGCGGTGGGGTCATAGACCGTCAGCATGCGCACATGTTTCATCGCCGTTCCTCCTCGCTGGCGGGATCTCGCGGGCGCCACCCGGACAGCCCGTCGCTCGCGTTCGATGCCGGGTCGGATCAGATGGGCAGACGGTCGTACATGCCGTGCACATCCGATCCGTGGAACCGCGCCACGTGATTGGTCGGCGGCAGGGGCTCCGAGTAGAAGAACTCTGGCAACTCGTCGTCCTTCTCGGTGAAGCCGGCGCGCCGGTTGAACTCGTCCTCCAGCCGCAGCGTCTCTCGGCCGAGGGCCTCGAAGAACTCCTTGCTGAGGCTCGTGCCGTGCGCGTCGTTGATGGCGCCGGTGATGAACTCGGTGTTGGGGTTGGTGACACTCATGCCGAAGATACAGAGACCGAGCGAGTCGTTGGCCGCGACCCGCGCCTGGTGAGCGAGGCTTTGCTCGACGATGGCGGCGGCATCCATCTCTCGCGTCTTCAGACGCGGCAAGTTGCCGGCGGTGTGGTCGGCGCCCTGGGCCGTCGCCATCATGGTGACGCCGGTGGCTTCGACCACGCGCGGGTCGTAGGCGCTGATCGCCTGCTTCTTGATGACCGGCACGCGGCGAACGTTGTAGTGCTGGCCCACCCTGGCCGTACCCTGGGCCCACACGCGACCCGTGTCCGTCCCTCGACGGATCTCGGCCAGGCAATCGGCCATGAACTTCACGTCGCCGAACGCGCCGAGACCAGCCTCCATGAGGACGGCGAGCATGGCGCCGGTCTCGATCGTATCCACTCCGAGATCGTTCGCGATGAAGTTGAGCTGCGCAAGGTCATCGGGGTCGCTGATCCCGCAGTTGGTCCCGAGCAGGCCCAAGGTCTCATACTCCACCGGCGAGACCACTTCCTTCCCGCTCGCGTCGTGGTAGACGTTGCTGCACTGGATCACACAGCCCGGCATGCAGGCATGCGTGTGCTCGCCGCCCCGCGAGATGTTGAGCTGGCTGATGTAATCGCCCCCCATCTTGAACTTCTCGCCGGTCGATACGTTGACGAGCTGACCGGCGCTGAAGTTGCGCACCGGCAGGCCGCCGAGCCCGTTCTGCAGGTCCGCCATCCCCATGGTCCCGATCTTCGCGTAGAAGTTCTGCACCATGGAGTCGGCCTGCAGCATCTTCGCGTAGTTCTTGATGGCGGCGTTCACCTTCCGGGAATCGTGAAACGACGGGACGCGATCGAGATCGACCACGATCGCCTTGACGCGCTTCGCTCCCATCACTGCGCCGACGCCGCCGCGCGCTGACAGCCGCGCCGGACGTCCATCCTTGTCGCTGAACGCAATTCCGGCGATCAGGCCCAGATACTCACCAACCGGACCGCAGAGGGCGATGGTCACTTTCTTCCCGTACCGGGCGTGCAGCATGTCCTGCGCGGCGAAGTTGCCGCGACCCAGGTAGGGCGCGCCGTCATCGAAGTCGATGCCTCCCCCCTTCTTGAAGTGGATCACGACCCAGTCCGACGAAGCCCCATGCAGCGTGAAGCCGGCGATCTTCAGGTGGCCCAGCCCATAGCTGAAACTTCCACCGCCGTTGGCCTCCTTCACGCCGCCGGTGAGCGGGCTCTTGCACCCGACGCTCGTCCGGTTTGCGTTCGAGAAGCTCGACCCGGCGAAGGGGCCGGCGGAGAAGATGAGGGGGTTCTGGGGCGAGAGAGGATCGACGTCGGCCACACCGAGATCGAGGAGCGTCTTCGCAATCAAGTACCGGCCGGCCTTGACGACCGCCTCACCTTCGAGTGTCCTGCTATCGACCGTGCGGTCACCGAGACGGATGTCATAGTACGTGCGCATCCTTCGCTCCTTGTCTGGCCTTCTTGTCGTTGTCGATTGTAAGCCCCGGCACCGCTCGCACGCCGCTCGACCTCTTCGACTCCGGGGACCTTGTCGGCGCCTAGTTTAGCGCGAATCTCGTGAACGAGCGACGGCACCGGGTAAACCGAAGCTCACGCGAATGTTTGACGCCGACGTCTCGAAGGATCTCCGAATTCACCGAGTTTCGGCGAAGGTCTTGCGGTGTGGTCACCCGGCCTTGAGGCCGGTGCATCAAAGGGCACCGCCTACGTCGTCAGAACGCTCTCAGCGAGATGGGGGCGGCGGAGGCGGCGGCCCTGGCGGAGGCAGAGGCGGCGCCCCGGACATATCAGAATTCGTAGGGCTGACCGCCGGAGGTGGTGGGGGCGGCGGCGGGAGCGGCATCGGAGGGGCGCCCGGCGCCGGTCTCCGGTAAGCATTACGAATGACCCCAGGGATCTGATTACCCTTCGCGTACATGCACTGCTGGTACGCGTTGTCGTACCGTTGCTGGACCGCAGCCCCAGAGTATGCAGCCGCACCGAACCCGTTGGAGGAGCCCAACAAGAGACCACCGCCTGCACCGGCGGCAGCCCCGAGGGCGGGATTGCCCGCCGCCGCACCGATCGCGGCGCCGAAGGCCGCCCCGAGGACCGTGCCGATCGCAGCGCTCGTGATCCCGCTCTGGTTGGCGGCCTGACCTGGGCTCGTCCCGGCCTGGACCGACGCCCACTGTCGGCACGCAAAATCGTCGGCCTGGAATTCCTCGAACGTCTTGCCCCCACCGGGCAGCACCATCACGCTTGGGCCTGTCGGTACCGTGGCGCAGGCGCCGAGCAGGGGCACCGCAATCACCAGCCCCAACCATCTCCTGACCATGTCGTTCAGTTCCGCAGGCGTCAGCGCGCCGGCGGAGGTGGTTGCGGAGATACCGGCTGCCACCCGCCAGGACACTCCGCCACGTAAGGGTAGTATCCCTGCGGATTCTGGCAGTAATACCAGTACTGCTGCTGGGACGGCTGCTGGTATTGCTGTTGGTACTGCTGGGCCGAGGGGTCCTGCTGGATATAGGTCTGAGGCGAACCCTCCGCTACGACGGGTGGAGCATACCCCGCATAGCCATACGGATAGGCATAAGGGTAACCCCAGGGGTACCAGCCCCACGGAGCGCCAACAGCCAAACCGGGCCCCCACCCCCACCAACCCCAGCCCCAGCCAGCGCGCCAGCCCCAGCCACCACGCCACCCCCAACCACCACCGTGCCAGCCGCCACCATGCCAGCCGCCACCGTTCCAACCTCCTCCACCGCCGTGCCAGCCACCCCCGCCGCCGCCCCAGCCTCCCCCCCCGCCGCCGCCGTGCCAGCCGCCTCCACCCCCGCCACCGCCGCCACCGCGCTGGGCGTACACCGGCACAGCCGTCGAAGCGAGCAAGGCAACCACCAGGCAAATGGCCGCAACGATCGAGCCCTGCATACGCTTTGTCATTGGTCCGCTCCTCGTGGCCAGCCCCGAACAATCGGCCCGCAACACCGGTTACAAGTCTACTCTGTTAGTCGTACGAGATGCCACTAGTGTTTGCCGGAAATTCTCGAGACTCCGCGCTCGCCTGGTGGGGACCGGCCTCCCGCATCACCGTGAGGGTAGGCCACCGCCGTCTCGAAAGCAGGCACACCTCCAAGCTGACACCCGTTTTGATGTTAACCGGCCACCGACCCTCCGAGTTTCACGAGTTGCCCCGCCTGTCGAACGAACAAGGGGCCGTCCATCGCGGCGCTCTGTGCTACTGTGGCACCGGCCTTGCGCGGCATCGACGTCCGGAGGCCGCCCGCTGCGATCGTCAGCGCGAACGTCGACGGCCCAGCGCCACAAGATCGGTTGACGTCGGAGGCGAATCGCTGAGCGGTGGGCGGCGTAGACGTGCTCGCAACACCCCACGCAGGGGATACCCGAGGAGGCAACAGTGCGTTGGACGTTTGTCGAGTGGTCGGCAGGCTTGCTCTTCACCGTTCTGGGCCTGGGGCTCAGCGGCTGTGGCTCGATACCCGAAGGGCTCGGAAGCCGACTTCAATCTCCGCTTCTAGAGACGTCCCGGACCTCGCTCGGGGGCGAAAACGTCCTGCCTGATCCCACCACTCCCGCAGCGGGAGTGGCTAGCATACCCCCGGTCGCAGACGCGGCGGCCGCTCCCGCCGAGGCTCGGGGCGAAATGT
>Ga0335077_10011100_pt1 | contig 11256 bp, 8 predicted proteins | sample Lox_Sample_31_FD_207151 | JGI IMG/M metagenome (GOLD analysis project Ga0335077, IMG submission 207151) | Soil microbial communities from Loxahatchee National Wildlife Refuge, Florida, United States - Lox_Sample_3.1 | ecosystem: Environmental > Terrestrial > Soil > Wetlands | place: USA: Florida...
GCCGGAGAGCCTGCGCACGAGCTCGTCCCAGGACGGCGGGGCGAGGAAGACCAGCAGCGCGTCCGGCACCGCCCGGCGCACCTGCCTGGCTCCCTCGATGTCTATCTCCAGCAGCGCAGGCACGCCTGCGGCGATGCGCCGGGCCACCGGCTCGCGCGGGGTGCCGTACCGGTGGCCCGCGAAGACGGCCCATTCGAGCAGCTCGCCGCCGGAGACCATCGCCTCGAAGGCGTCCTCGCCGACGAAGTGGTATTCGCGGCCGTCCGCCTCACCCGGCCTGGGCTGGCGCGTGGTCACCGAGACCGAGAGCCAGATGTCCGGGCGCTTCTTGCGCAGGCTCCGCACCACGGTGCCCTTGCCGACGCCGGAAGGGCCGGAAAGGACGGTCAGCCGGGCATCGCCGACGGCCCCTTGGACAAGCGCGGCACCGCGTGCGCGATGATCGGGCGAATCGGTGTTGGAACCGTGTCCCCCGCGCCCGTCCTTGGGGCCGTCTGCGTCGGTCAGATATCGCCGCCGAACTCGTTCTCCAGTGCGCTGCGCTGATTGGCACCCAGGCCGCGGACGCGCCGCGATTCCGCGATGCCGAGACGCTCCATGATCTGGCGCGCGCGCACCTTGCCGACGCCCGGCATCGCCTCAAGCAAAGCCGAGACCTTCATCTTGCCAACGGTGTCATCGGTCTGGCCCTGCTTCAGGACAGCCGGCAGCGTGGTGGATCCGCGCTTGAGGTTGTTCTTGACTTCCGCGCGGTCCTTGCGCGCCTTGGCAGCCTTCTCCAGGGCAGCCGCACGCTGATCGGGAGTGAGGGGAGGAAGAGCCACTCCAGTTCACCTCGGGTTTCCAATAGAAAAAGATGGGTCGGCTAGGGAAAGTAGCGAGTCCGGCTCTCCGAGGCAACGCAAACCCCCGTTTAATGCGTCATAAATTGACTGATACTACTTTCCGGAGGCGTCCGAATACGGATAGTAGTCAAAATCGTATACCCGCCGGTCGGCGCGGCGGCCTGCGCCGCCGGGGGCAGCTCCCCCGGCCCGCCGCTCAACAACCATGCCAAAGCCCACCTTTCCGGGCACACCGGAGCATCCCCCTCCCGATCCGGGCCGGAGATACGCCAGTGTCAAAAGCACGACAATCGGTAGGTCATGCCATCGTCAAGCCGCGGTAGCGCGGCGGGGGCTGCCGCTCCCCGGATGACCCCGGGGCGGGAGCGAGCGGGTGCAGCGGCGCTGGCTCATGCCATCGTCAGCCCGCAGCGCGCGGCAGCGGCCGCCGCGCCGCCGTTCAGCCAGCGGCGGGAGTGAGCCGGCGCAGCGGCGCGGCGATGGCCGCGGCGGCGGCACCGGGATCGGGCGCGCCCGTGATCGGCCGCCCGATCACCAGCAGGTCGGCGCCCGCCCGCAGCGCCTCCTCGGGGGTGGCCGTCCGGGCCTGGTCGTGGGCTGACGCGCCCACCGGGCGGATGCCCGGGGTGATCAGGGTGATGCCCGGGCCGACCTCCGCGCGGACGGCGGCCACCTCCTGCGGGGAGCACACCAGCCCCCGCGCTCCCGACTCGACCGCGAGCACGGCGAGCCGCCGCACGGCGTCCGACATCGTCCCCAGCATGCCGATCCGCTCCAGGCTGTCCTGGCTGAGCGAGGTCAGCACGGTGACGGCGGCGACGATGGTGTCCGGGGCGCCCTCGACCGCGGCGCGGACCACCTCCGGGCCGCCGGCCGCGTGCACGGTGAGCAGTTCCGGGCGGAGCCGCGCGACCGCCCGGGCCGCGCCGGTCACGGTGGCGGGGATGTCGTGCAGCTTCAGGTCGAGGAAGATCTTGACGCCGCTCGCGCCGCGGATGGAGGCCACGATGTCGGGGCCGTACCTGAGGTACAGCTCGAGCCCGACCTTGACGGTGCTGACGTGCGGCGTGACGAGCCCGGCCCACCGTGCGGCTGTCTCCAGGTTGGGTGCGTCGAGTGCGACAGCGATCGGCGCCTGCTGGGTCAAGGTTCCTCCCTCCGGTGGTGACATCACGCTACAGGGAACTCCCGGAGAGCCTGCGGCCCGGCGCGGGGCGCGGCGCGTGGGCCAGCCCGATGACGTCGGTCAGGCGATCGATCCCGCGGCTGGCCAGCTCCTCCTCGAGCTCGCGGATGATCCGGGCGCAGGCGGACGGGTCGTGGAAGATCGTCGTCCCGATGCTGACCATGGCGGCGCCGGCCAGGATGAGCTCCAGCGCGTCCCGGCCGGTGCGCACCCCGCCCATCCCGATGATCGGCACATCCGGCAGCGCGGCCCGCACCTGCCAGATGCAGCGGACCGCCACCGGGCGGATCGCCGGGCCGGACAGGCCGCCGGTGACCCCCGCGAGCACCGGGCGCATGGTGTGGGTGTCGATCGCCATGCCCAGCAGTGTGTTGATCATCGACAGCCCGTCGGCCCCGGCCGCCACGCAGGCGCGGGCTATCGCGACGATGTCGGTGACGTCGGGCGACAGCTTGGCGAACAGGGGGACGTCATAGCGCAGCCTGCTGCGCACCGCCTCGACCACCGCGGCCGACGCCGCCGGGTCACACGCGAAGACCTGGCCCCGGTCCTCGACGTTCGGGCAGGAGATGTTCACCTCGACCGCGGTCACGCCGGACGCGTCGGACAGGCGGCTGGCGAGTTCGGCGTACTCATCAACGCTGCCGCCCGCGATCGATACCACCGCCCGTGCCCCCCGCGACAGCAGCCAGGGCAGGTCACGCTGCAGGAACGCGTCGATGCCGGGGCCCTGCAGGCCGATCGAGTTGAGCATCCCGCTCGGGGTCTCAGCCATCCGCGGGGTCGGGCGGCCCGCGCGCGGCGCCAGCATGACCGATTTCGTGACGATCGCGCCGATCTTGGCAACGTCGAAGTAGTGCGCGAGTTCCCGGCCCGCCCCGGCGCAGCCGGACGCGGTGAGGATGGGGGTGGGCAGCTCGACGTGCCCCAGCTTGGTCCGCAGGTCAATCGCCATCGGCGCGCCCCCCGATGGTGGCCCGGCCGGTGGCGCCCGGCCGCGGCTCGGGCTGCTGTCGCGGCTTCCAGCCCGGCGCGCCGAGCGCGTCGAACGGGATGGTGCCCACGTCATCCCAGCGCACCGCGTCGCCCCGGAAGACCGGCCCGTCCACGCAGGACCGCACCATCCTGGTCACTCCGTCCTCCCCCACCACCGGCAGCACGCAGGTCATGCACACGCCAGTCCCGCAGGCCATGTGCTCCTCCACCAGCACCTGCGTGGGGATGTCGTAGCGGCCGGCCACGGCTGTCACCTGGCGGAGCATGCCCATCGGGCCGCAGGCGTAGATCACATCGGTCCTGCCCTCGTGGATGACCTGGCCGAGCACGTCGGTGACCAGGCCGCGTACCCCCATCGAGCCGTCCTCGGTGGTGATCATCGCGGTCCGCCCGCCGCGGCGGGCGGACAGTGCGCCGAACACCCGGTCGGCGCTGGCGGCGCCGAGCAGGAAATCCACCGTGCTGCCGCGGCCCCGCAGCCGGTCCGCCAGCGGGAACAGCGGCGCGCTGCCGTACCCGCCGCCGACCAGCAGGCAGCTCACCGGGTCGCGGGGGACGGGGAACGGCCGCCCCAGCGGCCCGGCGATGTCGATCGTGTCCCTGGTGCGCCGCTCGGCCAGCCAGCGGGTGCCCGGGCCGACGACTGCGAACACGAACTCCACCGTGCCGCCGTGGTCCGGCCGCACTCCGTGAATGGAGAACGCCCGGCGCAGCAGCATCGAGGTCTGCTCGCCACCGACCGCAACCGCGGCGAACTGGCCCGGCCGGAACCGGGCGGCGATGCCCGGCGCCACCACCGTCATGGCGTAGTACGCGTCCACCCTGCGCACGGTGAGCACCGTCCCCTTGACCTGGACGTGGGAAGGCTCGGCGCCTTGCTCAGCGGGCCGACCGGGCCCGTCCGTCATGACTCACCACCCGCTGCCGTGCTCTCCGCTTGGCCACCCCCGGCCGCCGCCGCAGCAGCCGTGTGGTCCGCGGCACCCGCTCCCCCGCCGCGCAGCGCCGTCGCGTGCTCCTGCAGCGACCGTACACCGACCTCACCCCGGGTGATCGCCTCGATGCCCTGGACGGCGGCGGCCAGGCCCTGGATCGTGGTCACGCACGGGATCTGCCGCCGGACCGCGGCGGTGCGGATCTCGTACCCGTCGAGCCGCGGCCCCGACTGCCCGGGGCTGCCGAACGGCGTGTTCACGATCAGGTCCACCTGGCCATCCAGGATCCTGGTGACGATGTCAGGCTCGCCGTCCGGCCCCACGCCCTCGCTGTGCTTGCGCACGATCGTGGCGCGAACGCCGTTGCGCCGCAGCACCTCGGCCGTTCCCCGGGTGGCCCAGATCTCGAACCCGAGGTCGGCCAGCCGCTTGACCGGGAAGATCATGGCCCGCTTGTCGCGGTCGGCGACCGACACGAACGCGCGGCCCTTGACCGGCAGCGTCCCGTACGCGGCCGCCTGCGACTTGGCGTAGGCGGTGCCGAACGTCTCGTCGATCCCCATCACCTCGCCGGTGGAGCGCATCTCGGGACCGAGGACCGTGTCCACGCCCTGGCCCTGCGCGTCCCGGAACCGGCCGAACGGCAGCACCACCTCCTTGACCGCGACCGGGGCGCCCGGCGGCATGGTGCCGCCGTCCCCGGTGGCCGGCAGCAGGCCCTCGGCCCGCAGCTGCGCCACGGTCGCGCCGAGCATGATCCGGGCCGCCGCCTTGGCCAGCGGGACCGCGGTCGCCTTGGACACGAACGGCACGGTGCGCGACGCGCGCGGGTTCGCCTCCAGCACGTACAGCACGCCGGCGGTCAGCGCGTACTGGACGTTCAGCAGCCCGCGCACCCCCACCCCGCGGGCGATCGCCACGGTGGACTCCCGGATCCGGTCGATGTCCCTGCGGCCCAGGGTGATCGGGGGCAGGGCGCAGGCCGAGTCCCCGGAGTGGATGCCGGCCTCCTCGATGTGCTCCATCACCCCGGCCAGGTAGAGCTCCTCGCCGTCGAACAGGGCATCGACGTCGATCTCGATCGCGTCGTCGAGGAACCTGTCGATCAGGACCGGGTGCTCCGGGCTGGCCTCGGTCGCCTTACCGACATACGACTCCAGCGTGGCGTCGTCGTAAACGATCTCCATGCCGCGGCCGCCCAGCACATAGGACGGGCGGACGAGCACCGGGTAACCGATCTCGGCGGCGACCGCCCTGGCGCCGGCGAACGAGACGGCCGTCCCGTGCCGGGGGGCCGGCAGCCCGGCGGCGGTGAGCAGCGCGCCGAATTCCCCCCGGTGCTCGGCCAGGTGGATCGCCTCCGGGCTGGTGCCCACCACCGGGACACCCGCGGCGGCGAGCGGCCGGGCGAGCCCGAGCGGGGTCTGCCCGCCCAGCTGCACGATCACCCCGGCGACCGGGCCGGCCGCCCGCTCCGCGTCCACGATCTCCAGCACGTCCTCCAGCGTCAGCGGCTCGAAGTACAGCCGGTCCGAGGTGTCGTAGTCGGTCGAGACGGTCTCCGGGTTGCAGTTGACCATCACCGTCTCGTAGCCGGCCGCCGAGAGCGCGAAGCAGGCGTGCACGCAGGCGTAGTCGAACTCGATGCCCTGGCCGATCCGGTTCGGCCCGCTACCCAGGATGATCACCTTCGGGCGGTCCCCCGCCGGGACCTCGCTCTGCTCGTCGTAGGTGGAGTACAGGTACGGCGTGCGCGCTGCGAACTCGGCCGCGCAGGTGTCCACCGTGTGGTAGACCGGCCGGACGCCGAGGTCGTGCCGCCACCGGCGCACCCGCTCCTCGGCGATGCCGCAGACGTCGGCGATCTGGGAGTCCGAGAAGCCCGCCTGCTTGGCGGCCCGCAGCCTGGCCGCGGTGGGCGGCCCGCCCGACGCCAGGCGTTGCGCATGTTCTTCGATGGCCCTGATCTGGTCGATGAACCAGGCGTCGATGCCGGTCGCGCCGGCCAGGTCGGGCACGCTCACCCCGGCCCGGATCGCCTGGTGGACGGCGGCCAGCCGGCCGTCGTGCGGGACCGCGCACCTGGCGAGCAGCTGCGCCGGGTCGCCCGGCGCCTCCCGCCAGCTCAGCGGCGCGCCGCGGCTCTCCAGCGAGCGCAGCGCCTTCTGCAGCGCCTCGGGAAAGCTGCGGCCGATCGCCATCGCCTCGCCGACCGACTTCATATGGGTGGTGAGCACCGGGTCGGCGCCCGGGAACTTCTCGAACGCGAACCGGGGCACCTTGACCACCACGTAGTCCAGGGCCGGCTCGAAGCAGGCCGGGGTTTCCCCGGTGATGTCGTTGCGGATCTCGTCGAGGGTGTAGCCGATCGCCAGCCGGGCGGCGATCTTGGCGATCGGGAAGCCGGTGGCCTTGGATGCCAGCGCCGACGACCGCGACACCCGGGGGTTCATCTCGATCACGACCATCCGGCCGGTGCCCGGGTGCACGGCGAACTGGATGTTGCAGCCGCCGGTGTCCACCCCGACCGCGCGGATAACCGCGATCGCCACGTCCCGCATGTGCTGGTACTCGCGGTCGGTGAGCGTCATGGCCGGGGCCACCGTCACCGAGTCGCCGGTGTGCACGCCCATCGGGTCGATGTTCTCGATCGGGCACACCACCACGACGTTGTCGTGGCGGTCGCGCATCAGCTCGAGCTCGAACTCCTTCCAGCCCAGGATCGACTCCTCCAGCAGCACCTCGGTGACCGGGCTGGCATCCAGGCCTGCCCCGGCGATGCGGCGCAGGCCCGCCTCGTCGTAGGCGATCCCCGATCCCGCCCCGCCGAGGGTGAACGAGGGCCGGACCACCACCGGGTACCCGAGCTCGCGCGCTGCCCGCTCACATTCGCCCAGCGTGTGGCAGGTGCGGCTGCCGGGGACCTCCGCCCCCAGGCCGGTGACGATCTCCTTGAACCGCTGCCGGTCCTCCCCGGCCGTGATCGCCTCGATGCTCGCGCCGATCAGCTCCACCCGGTACTTCGCGAGAGTGCCCGCCTCGTGCAGGGCGACCGCGGCGTTGAGCGCGGTCTGGCCGCCGAGGGTGGGCAGCACGGCGTCCGGGCGCTCGGCGGCGATGACCTTCTCCAGCACGTCGGCGGTGATCGGCTCCACGTAGGTGGCGTCGGCGAACTCGGGGTCGGTCATGATCGTCGCCGGGTTGGAGTTGACCAGGCTGACGTAGATGCCCTCCGAGCGCAGCACCCGGCACGCCTGGGTGCCGGAGTAGTCGAACTCGCAGGCCTGCCCGATCACGATCGGCCCCGACCCGATGACCAGCACGGATTGCAGATCCTGCCGCTTAGGCACGGGGGAGACCCTCCGCGATCATGGTTTTCGTCACCGGGCACGCTCCATCAGGGCGCAGAACGCGTCGAACTCGGCGGCCGCGTCGTGCGGGCCGGGGGCCGCCTCCGGGTGGTACTGCACGCCGAAGGCGGGCAGGTCGAGCAGCCGCAGCCCCTCCACCACCCCGTCGTTGAGGTTGATGTGACTGACCTGGGCGCGGCCGAACGGCGTCTCGAACGGCCCGCCTGGCTCGGTGTCCGGCAGGGCGACCGCGAAGCCGTGATTGTGGCTGGTGATCTGCACCCGGCCGGTGGCGAGGTCGGCGACCGGCTGGTTGACGCCGCGGTGCCCGAAACGCAGCTTGTAGGTGCCCAGGCCGAGCGCCTGGCCCAGGATCTGGCTGCCCAGGCAGATGCCGAACAGCGGCACCGCCTCCGCGAGCACGCCGCGCATGGCCTCCACCGCGTAGCCGGCCGCCGCCGGGTCGCCGGGGCCGTTGGAGAAGAACACCCCGTCCGGGCCGGTGGCCAGGATCTCAGCGGCCGAGCTGGTGGCCGGGAGCACCCGCACCTGGCAGCCCCGGCGGGCCATCGACCGCGGGGTCGCGGTCTTGATACCCAGGTCCACCGCGGCCACCCGGTACCGGACACCGGTGCCCGGGGGCGGGTCCACCGTGTACGGCCCGGCCGTGGACACCTCGCGGGCCAGATCCGCGCCGGTCATATGGGGGCTGGCCAGGACCCGGCCCAGCAGGGCCTGCGGGTCGTCGCCAGCGGCGATCGCCGCCCGCATCGCCCCGCGCTCGCGCAGGTGACGGGTGAGGGCGCGGGTGCCGGTGATCGCGATCCCGGGCACCCCCTGGGCTGCCAGCTCCTCGTCCAGGCCGCGCCGGGCCCGCCAGCTGGAGGCGATCCTGGCCGGCTCACGGACCACGTAGCCGCTGACCCAGATCCGGCCTGACTCGCCGTCCTCGTCGTTGACCCCGGTGTTGCCGATGTGGGGCGCGGTCATGGCGACGATCTGCCGGGCGTAGGAGGGGTCGGTCAGCGTCTCCTGGTAGCCGGTCATGCCGGTGTTGAAGACCATCTCGCCGAACGCCTCGCCGTCCGCCCCGAACCCGCTGCCGTGGAACACCGTGCCGTCCTCCAGCACAAGGATGGCCGGGCGGGCGCCGGACTCCACCGCCGCCCAGGGGTGCTGGCCGGCCGCCATCAGGCCAGCTTCCCGTCGAGGACGGTGGGGCGGCCATGCAGGAACGTGGCTACCACCCGCCCCGGCAGCACCCGGCCCGCGAACGGGCTGTTGCGGCTGCGGGACGCGTGCGTGGCGGGGTCGACCGCCTCCCGCGGCTCAGGGTCGTACAGGGTGAGGCTGGCCGGCGACCCCGGCGCCAGCGGCTGCCCGTGGCCGGGCAGCCGCCCGATCGCCGCCGGCCGGGCCGACATCCGGTCGGCGACACCCGCCCAGTCGAGCAGCCCGGTCTCGACCATCGCCTCCTGCACCACCCGCAGCGCGGTCTCCAGCCCGGTCATGCCGAACGCGGCTGCCGCCCACTCGGTCTCCTTGTCCTCCAGCGGGTGGGGGGCGTGGTCGGTCGCCACGCAGTCGATCGTCCCGTCGGCCAGGGCGGCCCGCAGGGCCGCCACGTCCGCGGCCGTGCGCAGCGGCGGGTTCACCTTGTACACCGGGTCGTAGCCGGCCACCAGCTCGTCGGTGAGCAGCAGATGGTGCGGGGTCACCTCGGCGGTCACCTGCCAGCCCTTGGACTTCGCCCAGCGGATGATCTCCACCGAGCCGGCGGTGGACACGTGGCACAGGTGCAGCGCCGACCCGACGTGGGCGGCCAGCAGGCAGTCGCGGGCGATGACCGCCTCCTCGGCCACGGCCGGCCAGCCGGCCAGCCCCAGCCGGCCCGACACCTCGCCCTCGTTCATCTGGGCGCCTTCGGTGAGCCGCGGCTCCTGGGCGTGCTGGGCGATCACGCCGTCGAACGCCTTGACGTACTCCAGCGCCCGGCGCATGAGCACCGCATCGGACACGCAGCGCCCGTCGTCGGAGAAGACCCGCACCCGGGCGGCCGAGTCGGCCATGGCGCCGAGCTCGGCGAGCTGCTCGCCGGCCAGCCCGGAGGTGACCGCGCCGACCGGCACGACCGCGCAGTGCCCGGCGTGGCGCCCCAGCCGCCAGATCTGCTCGACCACCCCCGCGGTGTCGGCGACCGGCTCGGTGTTGGCCATCGCGTGCACGGCGGTGAACCCGCCGAGCGCCGCGGCCATGGTGCCGGTCTCGACGGTCTCGGCGTCCTCCCGGCCCGGCTCCCGCAGATGGGTGTGCAGGTCGATCAGGCCCGGGAGGGCGATCAGGCCCGCCGCGTCCAGGACCTGCGCGCCCGGCCCGGCCTCCGCGGCCGCGCCGGTCCCGAGGCCGGCCACCAGCCCGTCGCGGACGCCGATGTCGGCCGGGCCGCCGCCCAGCGGCCGCGCCCCCCTGATCAGCCACGCGGCGCCGCCCGCGCTCACTGGCCCTCCTCCGCCCCGCCGAGCAGCAGGTACAGGACGGCCATCCGCACGCTGACGCCGTTGGCGACCTGCTCCACCACCGTGGACCTGGGCGAGTCCGCGACCCCGGCCGCGATCTCCACACCGCGGTTCATCGGCCCCGGATGCATCACGATCGCGCGCTCCGGCAACTGGGCCATCCGGTCGGAGTCCAGGCCATAGCGGCGGCTGTACTCACGCACGCTGGGGAAGTACGCGGCGTTCATCCGCTCCTGCTGGACACGCAGCATCATGACCACGTCGCTCTTGGGCAGTGCCGCGTCCAGGTCGTAGTCGATCGAGCAGGGCCAGGTGTCCACCGCCACCGGGAGCAGGGTCGGGGGCGCGATCAGCAGCACCTCCGCGCCGAGCGTGTGCAGCAGGAGGACGTTGGAGCGCGCCACCCTGCTGTGCAGGATGTCGCCCACGATGGTGACCCGCAGCCCGTCGAGCGCCCCGCCCTGGCCCGCCCCGGAGCCGCTGCTGCGGCCGAACCGGCGCCGGATGGTGAACGCGTCCAGCAGCGCCTGCGTCGGGTGCTCGTGGGCGCCGTCCCCGGCATTGATGACGCTGCCGTGCACCCACTCCGCCAGCCGGTGCGGCGCGCCGGACGCGTTGTGCCTGATGACCACCGCGTCGGCGCCCATCGCCTCCAGCGTCAGCGCGGTGTCTTTCAGGCTCTCGCCCTTGGCGACGCTGGAGCCTTTGGCGGAGAAATTGATCACGTCGGCGGACAGCCGCTTGGCCGCCGCCTCGAACGAGATCCTGGTCCTGGTGGAGTCCTCGAAGAAGAGGTTCACGACCGTCCGGCCGCGCAGGGTCGGCAGCTTCTTGATCGGGCGGTCGGATATCCGGGCGAGCTCGTCGGCGGTGTCGAGCACCCGCAGGGCATCCTCGCGGCTCAGGTCCGCCGCCGAGATCAGGTGCCGGTTCACCGCGGCATCCCGGTGGCGTCGCCCGCCGCGCCCAGCAGGACCGCGTCTTCGCCGTCCACCTCGGTGAGCAGGACCCGGACGATCTCGTGGTGCGCGGTGGGCAGGTTCTTGCCGACATAGTCGGGGCGGATCGGCAGCTCCCGGTGGCCCCGGTCCACCAGGACCGCGAGCTGCACCGCCCGCGGGCGGCCGAGATCGTTGAGCGCGTCGAGCGCCGCGCGCACCGTCCGCCCGGAGTAGAGCACGTCGTCCACCAGCACCACGATCTTGCCGTCGATCCCGTCCGGCGGGACCTGCGTCCGGCCGAGCGCCCTCGCCGGGCGCAGCCGGAGATCGTCGCGGTACATGGTGATGTCAAGGGACCCATGCGGGACCGGAAGGCCCTCCACCTGCTGGATCCCGGCGGCCAGCCGGGCCGCCAGCGGTACCCCGCGGGTCGGAATGCCGAGCAGGATCACCTGCTGCGCACCCCTGGTCCGCTCGATGATCTCGT
>Ga0335077_10011101_pt1 | contig 11255 bp, 9 predicted proteins | sample Lox_Sample_31_FD_207151 | JGI IMG/M metagenome (GOLD analysis project Ga0335077, IMG submission 207151) | Soil microbial communities from Loxahatchee National Wildlife Refuge, Florida, United States - Lox_Sample_3.1 | ecosystem: Environmental > Terrestrial > Soil > Wetlands | place: USA: Florida...
TCGGACTTGCTGACCGTGATCTCCATGACGCTGGTCCCTACCGCGGTGGCCAAAGCTTCAACCGGCATAACGCCATTCCCCTGATTACCTTCTTATATCAAACGCAAAGCCCGCAAGACCAGCAGCCGGCTTTCGGCTTCCATCCTCCATGTTTGCCTTGTACACCTTGGTGTCCGTTGGCTGCCTTCGATTTTGCGCCTGCACAAAACCAAAGCAAACCACGAAGGACACGAAGGGATCACGAAGGTTCACGAAGTATGATTTCAGCCCTGCTAGCCGCCTAGTTGCTCGGTCAGCTTGTTGAGCAGGCGGTTCAAATCCTTGTCGTTCTTGCGGACGCCGTCAATCTTTTCCACGGAGTGCAGCACGGTGGTGTGGTGCTTGCCGCCGAATTGCCGGCCGATCTCGGGCAGCGAGGCTTCGGTCAGGTGTTTGGCCAGGTACATGGCGATCTGCCGGGGATAGACGATGGCGCGCGAATTGTTTTTGGCCTTGATCTCCACCAGGCGCAGGCCGAACTGCTCGGCCACGGCTTTTTGAATCGACTCGATGGTGACCTTGCGGGCCTGGGAATCGATAAAGTTCTTCAGCACCTGCTGCGCGTAGGGAAGAGTGATTTCCGCGCCGATCAGCGAAGAGTGCGCTACCAGGCGGATGAGCGCGCCTTCGAGTTCGCGGACGTTGGAGCGGATATTCGACGCGATGTACAGGGCAACGTCGGTGGGCAGCGTGACCTTTTCGTTCTCCGCTTTCTTCTGCAGAATCGCCACCTTGGTTTCGAGGTCGGGCGGCTGGATGTCGGCGATCAGGCCCCACTCGAAGCGGCTGCGCAGCCGGTCTTCGATCTCGGCCAGTTCTTTCGGGGGGCGGTCGCTGGCGATGACGATCTGCTTCATCGACTCATGCAGCGCGTTGAAAGTGTGGAAGAACTCTTCCTGGGTGCGTTCTTTCTGGGTGATGAACTGGATGTCGTCGATGAGCAGCACGTCCATGTTGCGGAATTTGTCGCGGAAGCTGGTCATCTTGTCATAGCGCAGCGAGTTGATCATGTCGTTGGTGAACTTGTCGCTGGATATGTAGCAGATGGCGGCTTGCGGCTGCTGGCGCTTGATTTCGTGGCCGATGGCCTGCATGAGGTGGGTCTTGCCCATGCCCACGCTGCCATAGAGGAAGAGCGGGTTGTAGGCCTTGGAGGGCCGCTCGGCGACCGCCTGGCAGGCGGCATGGGCGAACTGGTTGCCGCTGCCGATGACGAAGGCCTCGAAGGTGTAGCGCGGATTGAGCTGCGCGGCGCCGTCCCAATCGAAGCGCGACTGCGAAACCGCCGCCGCCGGGGCGGCGACGGCATGAATGGAGAGGCCGCCGTCGTGGCGAATGGGGGTAGAGGCGGGATCGTCATCGGTGACAAACTGCACGTCCTGGTACTCCAGGCCGAGATTGTCGATTGCTTCCTGGATGAGATCGGCGTACTTGTCGCTTTCGCGGCGGTGGGCCAGGGTAGGCACGCGCACGAACAGAACGCCGCCGCTGGAATGGCTGTAGCGGGTGGGCTTCAGCCAGGTGTCATAGGAGTGGCGGTTGATCTTCTTTTCCAGCGCATCGAGGATGCGCATCCACGGATTGGGAGCAAGCGTCGAGCCAGAAACGGACATAGAGATCATTGGTGCGGCCGCAGCTTTTGACTCAGGCCGGCTAGCTAAAACATCCAGGTGAAGAGAAAGTCGCCACTACAATCGAAACCCACAGCGGACAGATTTCCGAAATTCGGAGAAATATAAAAATGCTGAATCAGATTGGCATCGTAGCACAAACATTTTTTTCTGCGGAAAATTGCGCTGAAGTTTTTCAGTGAACCTATACGATTCAGAACTCGAAACGCGATTCTGTCAAGTGTTCAAATGATAACTGCCGCGCGAACGGTGCAACGCTGAGGCCGCGCCGGGAAAGGGTTTCGCGGGGCGGCGAAAAAAGCGGGCGTGCGCGGCGCAAGATGCCAGAGCCGGAGCAGCAGCTGGAGTTTGCCCGTCTCCATCCGCTCATTTATACTTTGTTCTTCACCTTACACGGGATTGAATAAATCGATGGGGAGCAGCTATTTTTCATGCCCAAACGCACGTTCCAGCCCAACCGGCGCCACCGCTCGAAAACCCACGGCTTCCGCACGCGGATGAAGACCAAGAGCGGCCGCGCGGTGCTCTCGCGCCGCCGCGCCAAGGGCCGCAAACGGGTTTCAGTGAAACCCGGCTTTCGTGAGTAGTTTTCCTTTCGCCGGAGTTGACCGGAGTGAGCCGAAGTTTTTGCACGGCACAGGGGTGAGCGCTATCGCTCCAGGCAGCGGCATGAGTGTTGCGGGCGTATCCGGCGGATTGCCGCGCAGCGCGCGCCTGCTACGCCGCGCTGATTTCGAGCGCGTGTACAAGCAAGGGCAGCGGCACTTCGCCGCCCACATGACGGTGTTCTACCTGAGGCGCGCGCAAGGCGAAGGACCACGAATCGGCTTTACCGTGAGCCGCGCCCTGGGAATCGCGGTGCGGCGCAACCGCATGAGACGCCGCCTGCGGGAAGCGGTGCGGCTGCAGCGGTTCGTGGCTGGCGTGGCGGTGGACGTAGTGATTAATCCCAAGAAGACGCTTCTGACCGCCGACTTCGAGGTGCTGAAGAGTGAAATCGCACGCGCCGGGGAAGCGATCCGGCGGAAGCTGGAGAGGGAGAAAGACGCTACGGCAGGCAAGGAAAGTTCCATATGAATCTTAGGCTGCAGCCGCTGCTGACAACGTTTCGCTGGGCTGATCTCCCGCGCAAGGGAGCGATCGCCGTGCTTCGTGGTTATAAGTGGGCGCTCTCGCCGCTGTTTCTTCCGGCCTGCCGTTACCGTCCTACTTGTTCCGAGTATGCGATGGAGGCCCTCGATCGCTACGGCCTGGTGCGCGGCGGTTTTCTGGCGGCGTGGCGGGTGTTGCGCTGTAATCCATTCGTGAAGGGCGGATACGATCCGGTGTGGAAGCCGGAATCCACCGGCGAAGCCGCCGGCCCGGTCCGGCTCTGCAAACACTGAGTAGAAAACTTTTGCCTGATCTCCCCAATCCCCAGCAAGACCCCGGCATGGAGCGCCGTCTGCTCCTGGTGTTCGCGCTCACCTTTCTGGTGATCATCGTTTTTCAGCCGCTGTTGAAGAAGTACCTTCCGCAGGCGCCTGCAGAACCTAAACCAACGGCAGTGCAGCGGCCGGCGACGAACCCGCCGGCAGCGGCCACCCAGAGCCCTCCGCCGGCGCCCGCTCCGGCGGTTGGGGGCAAACAGGCTTCGGCAGAAACTGAAATCGTGGTTCAGAACGATTTCTATCGCATCACGTTCACCAACCGCGGGGCACAGGTCAAATCGTGGGTGTTGAAGAAATACGATGACGACAACCGGAAGCCGCTCGACCTGGTGAACCATTCGGCAGCTGAACAATACGGGGGTCCGCTCTCGCTGTGGGTTTACGACGCGGCGCTGCGCGACAAGATCAACTCGGCATTGTTTGTGCCTTCCAATTCAGAGCCGGTGACGGCGCCGGGAGAACTCAGCTTCGAATATGCGGATCAGGACATTGTCGTCCGCAAGACTTTCCGCTTTGACAGCAGCTATGTCATTCACGTTGCGACGTCGGTTTCCTCCCAAGGCAGCTTCGTCACGGCACTGCCGATGTGGCCGGCGGGGTTTGGGGACCAGGCGACGATCGCCGGGTATCGTGGCAGCCAGATTGAATATCAGAATGACGGAACCACCGAACACATCGATCCCAAGAAGATCAGCGGCGGAAATACTCTGCGCGGGCCGTTTGACTGGGCGGGAACCAGCGACGCCTATTTCGCAGCGGTCTTCCTGCCTGAGAATCCAGCTGCGGCGGCGGCCGTAACGCTGCGCAGCGCGCTCAATGTTCCCAAAGACCCGCAGAAGCCCACCGAAACTCAGGCGGTGGATGTGCTGGGCACCGCGGTGGGCAATCTCGAAGGCCCCACCAGTGAACGCATGTATGTGGGGCCGAAATCGCTGCAGGTGCTGGAAGGAATTCATGTGCCTACCATCGTGGGCACGCACCAGGACTTGCGGGCGCTGGTGAACTTCGGCTTCTTTGGGGCGATCGCGCGGCCGCTTTTTATCTGGCTACGCTGGACCTACGAGCACTGGGTGCCCAATTGGGGATGGGCGATTGTTATTCAGACTTTCATCATCACGGTGGCTCTGCTGCCGCTGCGCATTTCCAGCATGAAGTCGATGCTGAAGATGCAGCGCATTCAGCCGCAGATGAAAGCCATCCAGGAAAAATACAAGAAGTACAGCATGCGCGACCCGCGCAAGCAGGAAATGAATAAGGAGTTGATGGATCTGCAGAAGAAGGCGGGCGTCAATCCTTTGGGCGGCTGCCTGCCCATGCTGATCCAGCTTCCCTTCATCTGGGCTTACTACAAGATGCTGGGCGGCGCCATCGATCTTCGGCACGCACCCTGGCTGTGGATCCACGACCTATCCGCGCGTGATCCTTACTTCATTCTGCCGATCGCGATGGTGTTGACCATGGTGCTGACGCAAAGGATGACGCCACAGGCGGGCATGGACCCGGCGCAGCAGAGAATGATGAACTGGATGATGCCGCTGATGATGGGCTTTATATTCTTTAACCTGGCGGCGGGTCTGAATCTGTATTATGCGGAGAGCAATCTGATTTCGATCGCGCAACAGGCGGTCATGAACCGCACCGAACTGGGGCGGGAGATGCGAGAACTGGCCGCCAAGAGGGCCAGGAAGAAGGACAAATAGCTGTTAGCCTTTAGCTCTTAGCCAACCCGATCCACTCGTGGCTTTGAGCTAAAGGGCTAAGAGCTAACAGCTAAGAGCTGCTCTTATGGCAATTCCCGATAAAATCGCCGCCGCCAATAAGATTCACGGATTGCTCAACGGCATCGTGGCCAATTCCGGCCTGCGTTTGAAGTATCGAATTACTGTGGATCCTCCGCTGGCTGAGGAGCGCGACTGGGAGCGGCCGGAGATCGTGGTGGAGTTCCTCGGCCCGGACACGCCGCTGCTTCTGGCCCGCGGCGGGGATCTGCTGCGCGCGCTGGAGTTACTCGCGATTGAGATGCTGCGTCTGCCGGGCAATGAACACGAGAAAATATGCTTCGACAGCCAGAACCATCGCTCCATGCGGCTGGAAGAGTTGCGTGCCGCGGCCGAAGTTGCGGCGCAGAAAGTTCGATCTTCAGGTGCGCCTTATCAGTTTGCGCCTATGTCCTCGCGGGAGCGGAGGATTGTTCACCTCGCTTTGCGCGACCAGGCCGATCTGCGCACGGAGAGCGAGGGCGAGGGGTTGCGGCGCTGCCTGGTGGTGTATCCCAAAGACTACAAGCCCGCTTCCAAACCGGCGAACAGGTCCCTGCCGTAGCTGCCCTGCCACACTCCCGCCTTCTCTGGGCGATCCGGCGGCACCCGTGCGCGGCTGGGTGACTTGCCAAGTTTGTGCTAATCTCTACCCGCCAAAATGCTGTATCTGCCGATTAGCCGCAGATGGATTGTCTCCCCGCGTGCGCAGCAGGTTTACTTTGTTTGCGCCTTGTCAACCTTGGCAATACTGGCCGTTGTAGTCGGCACCGTCATGGCCATCGCTGTGTCTGGCGGGAACCCATACGCGGTTTCACCGTTAGCGGCCCTGGTACTCCGGGTTGTGCTTTGGCCGTGCGTCCTGGGAACGGCCACACTGAGCATCGCTATGTGGTACTTCTGGTTTAGCTTTGACGACTCCGGCTGGGTCAGAAAGAGCGTGTGGTTCGTTCTGCTTTACCTTGTAATCGTGATTGGCCCAGCTCTTTACTATTTCTTCGTATACCGCGCCAGCCAGGCGCTTGAAAGATCCCGCGCCGCCACCTAGGTTTGACTCTGACGAGCGCACACTTCTCTGGAAGAGCTCCGGACCTCTTGCTGAAAAGAAACCCTTTCGCCATTCCTGAGGGTTGCCGGTGGGACGCCGGCGCTACAATCTTGCTCGTGAATCTCGACGATACTATCGTTGCTATTGCCACGCCGCCCGGCCGTGGAGGCATTGGTGTGGTGCGTCTGGCGGGTCCGGAGGCACGGGTGATCGCGCTGCCAATGCTGCGGCTGAAGCATGAACTGAAGCCGGGGCAGGCAGTGTTCGGCGAGCTAATCGATCCATGTGGCACAGATCGTTCGGCGGAGCTGCGCCCCGCCGGGAGGGGGCGAAGCCCCGTCCCCACACGACCCGTCCCCACACAAGCAACCCAAACCCAGCGGATCGACGAGGTAGTTGTCACCTACTTTGCCAAGCCGCGTTCTTATACCACCGACGACGTCATCGAAATCTCCGCGCATGGATCACCCGTGGTGCTCCGCCACATCGTGGAACTGGCGCTGGCTGCGGGGGCGCGCCTGGCCGAGCCGGGCGAATTCACCATGCGCTCTTTCCTCAACGGGCGCATCGACCTGACCCAGGCCGAGGCGGTGCGCGACCTCATCGATTCGCAAACGCTCTACCAGGCCAAGGTTGCAGCGCAGCAACTGGAGGGAGCGCTCTCGCGGAGGCTGCGGCCGATAAAGCAGAAGTTGGTCGAACTGGTTGCGCTGCTGGAAGCCGGAATTGATTTCGCCGAAGACGACGTTTCGGTGATGCCGGCCGACCAGATTCTGCGGCACATCGCCGCCATTCAAGTCCCCCTGGAGGAACTGGCCGGGTCGTTCGCCTACGGCCGGATGGTGCACGAAGGCTTTACCCTCGCCATTGTGGGCCGTCCTAATGTTGGCAAGTCGAGCCTGTTCAACTGCCTGGTGGAGCGCGAGCGCGCAATCGTCACAGCCGCGCCCGGCACCACGCGCGATCTGGTCAGCGAGACAGTCGCCATTGGCGGAATTCCCGTGAAGCTGGTGGATACTGCCGGCATTCGCCGAGCGCTGGATGAGGCGGAAAGTATCGGCATCCGCAAGTCGATGGAGGCGCTGGCGGACGCCGATTTGGTTCTGCTGGTGATCGACGCCTCGCAGCCGGCCACTTCCGAGGATCGCGAGTTGGCTTCGCAGGTGGCGGAGCGCACGGCGATTCTGGTGGAAAACAAGTCGGATATCAGTTCTCAGTTGCCAGTTCCCAGTTCTCAGTTGCCGAGTCCTCGGTCGCTCGATTCTGAGTTGCCCCGGGTTCGGACTTCAGCGCTGACGGGGGCGGGTATTGCCGAATTGCGCGAGGCGATTCTGCGCGAGGTTGGCGGAGAAGCGAGCGCGATGCCGGAATCGGGATTTCTAACTAACGTGCGGCATCAAGGCCTGGTAGGCAATGCAGTCGTTGCCCTGGATGCTGCCCAAACGGCAGTAAGAAATCATGTGCCCCACGAAATGCTGCTGCTCGACCTCTACAGCGCTCTGAAGTTCCTCGACGAAATCACCGGAGCCACCACCACGGAGGATATCCTCGGCGTAATTTTCAGTACCTTCTGCATCGGAAAGTAGATGTACCCGGCAAACACCGCTTCAATCGTGACGCAACGCGGCCATGGGATCGATTCTGGCGGCGCGCCGCGCGGGGAGCCAGCAGGCAATCGCGGAAGTGCATGCGACCAGCCCTGCGGCGATCAATATCTCATCGACTCTTCCGGCTTCAAGCCCTGCCAGGATTCCGCGCAGCACCCGCATAAGCACGAGCGTTAGACACAAACCGGTCATCAGGCCGATGGCGGCAGCGAAAAAGCCCTGGCGAAATACCAGAAGTTGAACGCTCCCCCGGTTCGCTCCCAGAGCCATACGAACGCCGATTTCCCGCGTGCGGCGCGACGTGACATACGACGTGACTCCATAGACCCCGGCAACGGACATGGCGAGGGCGAGGCATGCGGTGATCGCAAGCAAGGTCATGAGGAAGCGCTGATCCGCGAGGGAGTCGGCAATCAGGGTTCGCATAGATGCGCTGAGGAAAACCGGCTGGTTGGGATCAACCGAAGCGATGGCCCTGCGGATAGCTGATTCCAGGTCTTTGGTTGGGCGATCCGTCCTCGCCACCAAAAAGTCAGATTTCTCGAGCGCGCCCGCAGAAGTGTAGACGCTGGGCTGCTCGGTCTCATCCATTGTGGCGTGGCGGACGCCGGAGACAACTCCGATCACGCGCTTCCAATTGCTGGGCTTCTCCGGCGTGCAGTAGAGGCAGATTTGTTTATCGAGCGGGCTGGTTTGGGGCCACATGAGGGAAGCGACGATGTCGTTCACGATGGCCGTATCGCTCGATGCGTTCATGTCTTCCTGGCGAAACCAGCGTCCCCTCAGCAGCCGCACTCCCATGGTCTGCAGGTAGTCCGCGCTGACCACATCCACTTCGGCAACGGTTTGCGAGCCGGGGTCCATCACAGCGGCCGGGTTGTTGGTTATGTATCCTCCGTGGTTCTCTCCGCTGAAAGGCAGGGCGTCCACCGCACCGGCGTTCTGCACTCCGGGAAGTGCTCGAACCGCGCTGAGGAATTTCGCGTAGAGCAGCCCGCGTTCTTCGTCGCTTTTGTGGCGCTCGGGGGATGGGATGACTACGGATGCCAGCAGGTGGTCGGCGTCAAAACCAGGATCGGTGCGAATCAGTTCGACGAATTTGCCCAGGAATTGTCCGCCAACTATCACCAATGTGACAGTGATGGCAATCTCCGCCATCACCAGCGCGCTGCGAAGCCGGTCGCGGCCGCCGATTGCGCCGCCTGGGGAAGTGAAGTCCTGCGTCGTGATCCTATTCCGGGTGGCACGCAAGGCGGGCGCCATACCGAACAGAATTCCGTTGGCGAGGGCGATCGCCAGGGCAAAGATCAGGACTGACCAATCAACTCTCGCCGCGGCCAGCCGTGGAATACTCAGCGGGGCGATCGCAGGCAGAATCCTCCACGCCGCGACAGTCAGCAGATAGCCGGCCGCGCCGCCGAGCACAGCTAAGACGCAACTTTCCGTCAAGAGTTGCCGGACGATGCGGGACCGCCCTGCCCCGATTGCCGCACGGATGGCGATCTCACGCTGTCGGGCTACTCCGCGGGCCATCAGCAGGTTCGCGACGTTGGCGCAGCCGATGAGCAGGAACATGATCGTGGCCGCCATCAGGAACCAGAGGGATTCTTGCGCGCCTCGCATCGTGCGATCACGCAGATAGCCAAGCCGGAGGATGCGCTCGCGGTTGGTAGCCGGGTATTCCTTGCGGAGAGCGTCGCTGATGGAAGCCAGGTCCTGGCCCGCCCTGGCCAGCGATATTCCACGCCGGAGCCTCCCCACCATGCCGATGGCGCCCGGGTCGCCGGCGGCGGTCGCGGGGTCGGCCCGCATCGGTGCCCAAAATTCCACGTATGGCGAGGGCGTATGCGCCGCGTCCCGGCGCATGGGAAAGTTGAACTGCGGCGCCATGACTCCGATTACCAGGCAGTCGTGCCCATCGATCTGGAGGTCCCGGCCAACTATATTTGGATCCCGGTTGAATCGCCGGACCCACAAGCCGTAACTCAGGATGATTTCGTTGGAATGGCCGAACTGGTCTTCGGCGGGGAGGATGTTGCGGCCCAGCATCGGCGTGACTCTGAGAGTTGGGAACAGACTTGCAGAAACAAGCAGCCCGTAGAGGGCCTCCGGCGGAGATGATGCGTCACCAGCGAGATTGAACAGTGCGTTGCGATAGGTTCCTGCCGATTCCAGGGTGGTTGTGCGCTCGGTGATTTCCTGAGCATCCCGCCGCCAGACCCAGTCGCCGTGCGATGGCTCAGCATTGATGAAGTCCGTCCTGATCTGGACGAGCTCGCCCGGACGCCCATAGGGCAAGGGATCGATGAGCACCGTTTTTACAGCCGTGAAGACTACGGCAGTGGCGCCCACGCTCAGCGCGATCGAAACGAGGGCGAGAGCCGTGGGGAAAGGCGCGCGACGAAAAAGGCGCAGGGCGAGCCGGATGTCCTGCAGGGCAGACATGGGTCCATTCTAGCTGGCTCGGCTGAAGGGATCTGCCGTCCGGGAAATGCACACAAACACACCGGGGCCGTCCCCCGGCAGGCTGGAGGCTTGCATTGCTGCAACGGAGTTCAGCCTGCGCGGGAGAGCGGCCCTGTCTTCCCCATGGAGTAGAACGAGAGTCTTCCAAGGTTCCCTTTGTGAATTTCGCATTTATGAATTTCACGAGAGAAAAGCGGGCCGGCTCCTGGGAGCGCGGCCCGCTTTGTTTCCAGCCTTTCCGGCGGTGTGGTTTGGGCGGGGAGATTATTACACGGGGAGAGTGACTGTCTGTCCCGCAATTACCGTCACGTGCGAGATATTCTGGCCACCATAAACTTCGGCTCCGGCGCTGTTCAGACCGGTAACCGGGATTGTAGCGGAGGTTACGGCGGCCCCGGCGGGGACCGTGACCTTGATACTCGAGCCTGCAACCAGGCTGGCGGTCGCTCCGGATTTGTTGTATTGATCGCGGGCCTGCATGCTCAGGGCCAGCTGGTCGAGAGTTGGACTTAGAACCGGCAGGTTGAAGAGGCTCTGGTAGGCGGTGAATGTCTCGTCGTAGAGGTCGCCGATAAGGGAATGAGTGCCGTCATAGGCGCGCAGGTTGGGCTGGTGGAACATCTCGGGATCCATGTCGCCCTTGAGCATGTCGGCGACGAAGGTCTGGCTGATGTTATCCAGAATCTGCTGATAGCTGTAGGTGCTGTAGGGAGCCTGGCCCGAGTAGATGCACTGGTACTCCGCTGTCCATCCGTCGGGTTGGCTCACGTTGAAAAACAGATTGTTGGCATGCCGGGGCACCATATACAGGCCGGCGTTGATGGTGTTGACCAGGCCGACGTTGGGCGAGGGGTTGGGCCCGTTGTTGGGCGTGTTCAACACTGAGGTGTCGGTCACGACGTACTTGATGCCATCGGTTACGGCTTGGTTGACGAAGGTGGCGTCGTTCAGGCCGGTGACTCCGGGAGTCACCATGTTGGCCGGGTTGTAGTAGGTAAGGCCCAGGCTGATGGCTTGCTGATTGTTGGGTTGGATCTCGCTGTCGATGAAGGATGCGGTCTGGCCGTCCAGGGTGTCGGGATGGTCCCAGGTGTGGCTGATCCACTTGAAGCTGGCCTGGTATTTTTCGAGTTCAGGAGTCAGCGTGTCATTTCGGTAACCGCCGGTGCTGGTGCGGCCGGTGGTGCCGGCTCCGTTGAAGGCCAGATGCAGCACGAAGTTGCTGAACAGGGGGTTCTGCTGCTTCAGGTTCATCCAGGCCAACAGCGCGTCGATGT
>Ga0335077_10011102_pt1 | contig 11255 bp, 12 predicted proteins | sample Lox_Sample_31_FD_207151 | JGI IMG/M metagenome (GOLD analysis project Ga0335077, IMG submission 207151) | Soil microbial communities from Loxahatchee National Wildlife Refuge, Florida, United States - Lox_Sample_3.1 | ecosystem: Environmental > Terrestrial > Soil > Wetlands | place: USA...
CGTCCGCCCAGCTCACGGGCCAGGAGTTTTGCCAGACTGGTTTTCCCGACGCCGATCGGTCCTTCGATCACCAGGTATTTGGGTCCTTTGGCCATCCCTATCCGGCCTTCTTTTCAAGGGGAAACGGCGCCCAGCGGCGGACCTCCTGCAGATCCTTGATCTCCTGCAGCAGTTGCCCAGAAGTTTTGTGCAGCGTCGGGTGCTCCAGCTCCGGGGCGATCTCGGCCAAGGGTTCCAGAACGAAGCGCCGTTGATGGGCTCGGGGATGCGGGATGGTCACGTCGGGTCCCTGAATGATCCGGTCGCCGTAAAAAAGGATGTCCAGATCGATGGTCCGCGGTCCGAAGCGCACGCTCCGCTTTCGGCCGAGGAACTGTTCCACCTCCTGACAGGCCTGGAGCAGTTCGCGGGGAGAGAGCGTCGTTCGAACGGCCGTGACGCAGTTGATAAACCATTCCTGATCCGCCCGCTCCAGAGGGGCGGTTTCGTAGAGGGATGAAACCGCGATGAGCGAGGTCTTCGGGAAACGGGCGATGAACCGGACGGCCTCTTGACAGTAGGCTTGCCGGTCGCCCAGGTTGGAACCGATTCCGATATAGGCGATCACGGGGTCCGTCATGACAGCAGCCGCTCCATCCGGCCGACCGCTTCCATGAGTCGTTCGTTCGGCACGGTCAGCGCCATTCGGATATATCCCTGCCCGGATCTTCCAAACCCCGAGCCGGGGGTGGTGACGATTCCGGCCCGGTCCAAAAGGTGCATCGTGAACTTCATCGCGGTGAAACCTTTTGGGACGCCGACCCAGACGTAGAACGTGGCTTTGGGCGGTTCGACCGACAGACCAAGACCCAAGAGTCCCGAGACCAACGTGTCCCTTCGTTCCTGATAGATCTTCCGGATTTCGTCCGTGGCCGACTCCCTCAAGTTCAGGGCCTCGATTCCGGCCTCCTGGACCGCCTGGAAGACTCCGGAGTCGAGGTTGCTCTTGACCTTTCCCAATGCGGACAGGATCTGGGGATTTCCCACCGCGAAGCCGATCCGCCACCCGGTCATGTTGAAAGTTTTTGAAAGGGAATGAAACTCGATTCCCACCTCCTTGGCCCCGTCCAGTTCCAGGAAACTCATCGGCCGTTCGCTGTCGAAGTAAACCTCTGAATACGCATTGTCGTGGCAGACGATCAGCTTGTGGCGACGGGCGAACCGGATCGCTTCTTTAAAGAAATCTTTTCCGGCCGTGGCCGAGGTCGGGTTGTTCGGATAATTGATGAACAAAAGCCGCGCTTTTTTTAGGACCGCTTTCGGAATACGGTCGAACTCGGGCAAGAAATGATTTTCTTTTTTGAGCGGCATGAAGTGCGATCGGCCGCCGGCGAACAGGGTGCCGGCGTGATAGACCGGGTAACCCGGGTCGGGGATCAAAGCAACATCTCCTGGATTGATGAAAGCCAGTGGAACATGGCCGATGCCTTCTTTCGATCCGATCAGTGTCAGCACCTCGTCCTTCGGATCGAGTCGGACGCCGAATCGCCGCTGATACCAGTCGGCCGCCGCCTGTCGGAACATCGGCAATCCTTCATAAGAGGGGTACTGGTGATTCTTGGGGTCCTCGGAGGCCCGTTGAAGACGCTGGATGATCGTGGCCGGAGTGGGAAGATCCGGGTCGCCGATTCCAAGGTTGATCAGGTCCACCCCCTTGGCCAGCGCCTTTTGTTTGAGTTGGTCGATCGCCGCGAAAAGATAGGGCGGGAGGTTTTTGATTCGGTCTGCAAGCTGGGGTTTAGGCATAAAGGGAGAGCCACTCCTTTCTGTTCGTTTATTGAACCGGGTTTATCAGTCGGCCGATGTCTTCGATCACGACCTCGATGGTATCGCCGGATTTCATGGGACCCACGCCGGCCGGCGTTCCCGTCGCGATCACATCGCCGGGAAGCAGCGTCATGATCTGCGAGATGAAGCTCACAAGGGCCGGCACCTTGAAAATGAGTTGGGCCGTGCTGGCCGATTGGCGTCGCTCGCCGTTCAGATAGCTTTCGATTTTCAGATTGTCCGGGCGGAGATCGGTCACGATCCAGGGACCAAGGGGTGCAAAGGTGTCAAATCCTTTTGCACGGGTCCATTGACCGTCCTCTTTTTGGAGATCCCGAGCTGTTACATCGTTGATGCAGGTGTAGCCCAAAATAAATTCCGGCGTTTCTTCAGGGGTGATTTTGGTTGTTCGTTTACGGATTACGACGGCCAATTCGGCTTCATAATCCACGCGGCGTGAACGCAAGGGAAGACGGATCGGCTCTTGAGGATCCAGTACGGACGTGGACGGTTTCAAAAAAAGCAACGGTTCTTTGGGAAGCTCTTTTTTGAACTCAGCCGCATGGTCCTGATAATTGACGCCGACCGCCACGATCTTAGACGGCTCGCACGGTGCGAGAAGACGGACCGATTTCAGCGGAACGCTCTCGTTGGTCTTTGTGTACTTGGAAAAGGGATCTCCATCGATTACTCGGACGGTTTCACCCTCGGCGAGACCGTGCACGATTTGGTTATTTTTTCGGAAGCGGACAAATTTCATGGATTATTTGAGCCCCAAAACATCTTGCATAACCGTTATAGGGGCTCGCGTCGCCCCCTCCACCGGCCAAGCCTGGTGGAGCCTCCCCCTCTCGCTCGCGTTGCTCGCTGAAAGGTTATCCCTTCTTTAGCCCCAGGACATCTTGCATGTCATAAAGACCTGGTTTTTGATTGACGATCCAGCGGGCCGCGACGAGCGCCCCCCGCGCAAAATTATCGCGGCTATGGGCGCGATGGGTGATCTCGATCCGTTCGCCCGGTCCGGCGAAGATCACGGTGTGCTCGCCCACGACATCGCCGGCGCGCAGCGACTGGATACCGATCTCTTTCTTCTTCCGTTCGCCGACCAGCCCTTTTCTCGCAAAAACACCGACCTCGTCCAGATTCCGTTTCAACGCCCCGGCGACGACTTCGGCCATCTTCAAGGCCGTGCCGCTCGGAGCGTCTTTTTTGAAGCGATGATGCACCTCGACGATCTCGACGTCGTAGTCGTCGCCGGTCACCCGGGCCGTGTCGGCCAGGATCTTGAAGACCAGGTTGACGCCCACGCTCATGTTGGGTGACAGTACGCAGGGAATCTGCTTGGCAAAGTCGCGGATACGATCGGTCTCATTTGGGGAGAATCCGGTTGTGCCGATCACGATCGCCTTCTTGGCTTTGGCCACCTCCGGCAGGATTCCGAGCGTCCCGGACGGTTCGGTGAAATCGATCACGACATCGCCCTTCGGCAAGGCCGGTCCGATCGCATGCCCGATGGAAATTCCGAGATGCCCGCAGCCGGCGACTTCGCCTGCGTCCCGCCCGACGGCCGGGAGTTCTTTCTTCTCGACGGCCGCGGACAATTGCAGGCCGGTTGCCTTATCCTGCATCAGGGTAATGATCCGGCCGCCCATCTTGCCGGAGGCGCCCATCATGATGACGTTTATCATTTATCGTAATCCTTAATATCGGACTAGCAAGGACCTATTGGGGTTCGTTGGATCAGCGCGTCCTGTCCCTTCGCCACCTGCTGAGCTGCTAAAGCAGGCCGTGCTCTTTCATCGCCTTCTTCAGCACGGCACAGTTTGTATCGGACATGGAACAGAGCGGCAGACGGACTTCATCTGAACATTGACCCATCCATCCCAGTGCCGTCTTAACCGGGATCGGGTTCGTTTCTATGAAGAGAGCGTCCACCAGGGGAGACATGCCGAAATGCAGTCGACGGGCCTTGTCCCAATCTCCCTTGAGGGCCGCCTTGACCATCTCGGCACAGTCCTTCGGAATAAGATTGGCCGCAACCGAGATCACGCCGCGTCCGCCGAGGGCGAGGATGGGCAGGGTCAAGGCGTCGTCACCCGAAAGAACGGCCAGTCGGTCGCCGCATTGTCGGATCACCTCACTGATCTGTTGCAGCGATCCCGAAGATTCTTTGATCGCGACGATATTTTTCTCGCCGGTTTTCGGATCCACCAGCCGAGCCACGGTGGCCGGAAGCATATTGACGCCCGTCCGGCCGGGAATGTTGTACGGCATCAACGGAAGGTTCACCGCCTTGGCGATGGTCTTGAAATGCCGGTAGAGACCCTCCTGGGTCGGTTTGTTGTAGTAGGGACAGATTAATAAGGCCGCGTCCGCACCGACCTTCTTGGCGTGGCGCGTGAGCGCGACGGCTTCTTCGGTGCTGTTCGAGCCGGTTCCGGCGATCACAGGGACGCGGCCGCGGACGATCTTTACGGTCGATTCAATGACGCGGTTGTGCTCTTCGTGGCTGAGCGTTGCCGATTCTCCTGTCGTGCCGCACGGCACGATTCCGGACGTGCCCCCCGCGATCTGAAACTCGATCAGATCGGCAAAGGCCTTCTCGTCCAGTTTCCCCTTTTTAAACGGGGTGACGATCGCGACCATGGAACCTGTGAACATGATGAAACCTCCTGTGGGTCGGACCGAAAAGGAAGCGACCCGTCAATTAAGAACATCTATCATACGGAAGTTGAAAGATAAAATCAATCCGGCCGTTAAAACCGTTCTGAATCTTTGAGCCTCATTTTTTCTTTTTGCGTTTCTCGATCAATTCGATCTCGTATCGGTCAGGGGCATCGATAAAACAGAAGCGGTTGCCGGAGGAGGTAACGGTCGGTCCGTCCGTGATCGAAATTCCTTTTTCTTTTAGATGCGCAATGATTTGATCGAGATCATCCACCTCGAAGGCCAGGTGCACGAGATCCTCCTGAACCTGCACCCTTCCACTGGCCGGAAACGAGCAGATCTCGATAAGCTCGTCGCTGTTCGGTGTTTTAAGGAACGCCAGCTCTGACCCGCGCGGCGACCGGTGTCTTTCCGCCACCTCGAGCCCAAGAATATCCCGATAAAAACGAAGAGTTTCCTCCATGTCGTTGACCCGCATCCGGGTGTGAAGCAGTTTTTTGATCATGCGGACCTCCGATATAGGGGCTTGCGTCGTCCCCTCCGCTGGCAGAGCCGGATGGAGCGACTCGACCGAGCTCGTCGAGGTTCTCCCCCTCCCGCTTGCTTTGTTCACTGGGAACTTATTCTACAACAGTTGCGGTTCGTTTGCAGGGGCTTGCTGAATATCTATTCTATAGCAGATGCGGTCGGTTCTGGCAAGCGGATCGACGGAATTGATTCCAGGCGTGGTGGAGGACTATAATTTGCTTATGAACCTGCAATCCAAGCTGGCGCATCTGCCGTCTCAGCCCGGCGTGTATCTGATGAAAGGCCGCGGGGGGGCGATTCTCTATATCGGGAAGGCCAAGGCGCTCTCCGACCGTGTCCGGTCCTATTTTCAAGAAGGCGCGCAGCTCACCCCCCGTATCCAGAGTCTGGTGGATCACGTACGCGACGTCGAATGTCTTGTCACGGCCACCGAACTCGAAGCGCTCATTCTCGAGAACAACCTGATCAAGAAGCACCGGCCGAAATACAATGTCGTTCTTCGCGACGACAAGAACTACCCCTATCTCCGACTGCCGCTTCAGGACGACTACCCGCGACTTGAAATCGTCCGGCGGGTCAAGCCGGACGGCGCGCTTTATTACGGCCCGTACGTTCCCACCCATGCGCTTCGCGAAACGCTGAGGCTGCTCCGGAGGCTCTTTCCGCTTCCCAACTGCAACATTGTCATCGACGGGACGGCCGAACGGGCCTGCATCGAGTTTGAGATCAAGCGCTGCCTCGCCCCCTGCACCGGTCATCAAAGCCGTGAGGATTATCGGGAAATGATGGGGCAGGTCCGGCTGTTTCTCGAAGGCAAAGACAACGAGCTCCTCAAAATTTTGAAGAACCGCATGGAGGTGGAGGCGGCCCGGTTAAATTTTGAAGAAGCGGCCCGTCTTCGGGATCAGGTCGCGAACATCGAACGGACGCTGGAACGGCAGCGGATTACAACGACCGACTTCGCCGATCTGGATGTCATCGCGACGGTCCGCGCTGGGGAGGCGCTTGATTTTCAGGTGCTGTTCATTCGGGGCGGAATGATGGTCGGGCGGAAGGATTTTTTCATGACCGCCCTCGGTGACGCATCGGAAGAGGATCTCTACGGTACATTCCTTCAGCAGTTTTACAATAAGGAGGGTCTGGTCCCGCCGGAAGTCGTGGCGGCGGTCGCCCCGTCCGAGTCCGAGCTGCTGGAACGATGGCTATCGGAGAAACGCGGTGCGGCGGTCCGCTTGACCGTGCCGCAGCGCGGGAAGGCCGCGCAGTTGGTCGATCTTGCACAAGAGAACGCCCGCGTCGCGCTGGAGGAGCATCTGAGGATTGGACAGGCCGGCACGGCTGCATCCCAGGAGCTCCAGCGGATTTTGGGGCTACAAAGACTTCCCCTGCGGATCGAGGCGTTCGATATCTCGAACATCATGGGCGATCAGGCGGTCGGGTCGCGCGTGCTCTGGGAGGACAACCGGCCGAAAAAATCGGCCTACCGAAAATTCAAGATCCGGACGATTCGGGGTGCGAACGATTTCGGAATGATGAAGGAGGTCCTGATCCGTTGGTATTCCTGGGCGAGAACGAAGGAAGAGCCGTTGCCCGACCTCATTGTGATCGACGGCGGCAAGGGCCAGCTTTCGGCGGCGCTGGAGGCGATGCGGATCGTCGGGATCACCGACCGGGATATTATCGGGCTGGCCAAGGAGAAAGGGGATAAGTTCGAGCGGGTCTTCCTTCCGGAAGCCTCCGAGGCGATCGTTCTGGAACCGGTTTCGCCCGCGACCCATCTTCTTCAACGTATCCGCGACGAGGCGCACCGTTTCGCGATCACCTACCACCGCAAGCTCCGCGGGCGAGAACTTGTTCTGTCCGTTTTGGATGACGTCGAAGGAATCGGCGAAGCGCGAAAGAAAGCCCTGCTGAAAAAATTCGGAAGCCTGGATGAAATTCGGCGCTCCTCCGTTGAAGAACTCCTGACCATCCCGGGGATGACCCGCAAACGGGCCGAAGCGGTGTTGATGAGATTAAACGCGGACGTTATTCGTCCGGACCTCGAGCGGTCAGATAAATCCCGCTGAGTACAACCAGCAGCGCGCCGAGGAGAAATCCCGGCGTGGCCGGTTCCGACAGGAGCCAAATGCCCATGACGCTGCCGACCACCGCGCCGAACATCGATAGGACGCTGCCTTCGGCCGTCGTGGTATACCGGTAGGCCTCCGTCATCCAGATCTGCCCCAGCATTGAAAAGACGACGACTCCAGCAATCGGTCCTAGACTCCCGATCGGCGGGAGGGTCCAGTGCCCGATCACTAAAGGCAAGCTCAGGGCCATCCCGGCGATGTTGAAATAATGAAAGATCGTCCAGGCCGAGTCGGTCTTCCGCGACTCTTTCAGGGAAACGATCGCGCCGCCCACGGTCATTCCGGAGGCGACGCCCAGCAGATCCCCTCGGATCAATCGATCGAACGAAGGGTCGACGATCAGATAGATTCCGGCAAAGGAGGCCAGCAGGATGATTATCATGCGCCCCGACAGGACCTTCCCCTGCCACCATTGGGCATAAAGGCTCGCGAAGATGGGGTAGGTGTAGAGCAGGACCATGGCGTTGCTCAGGCGGGTTGCGGCGACGGCGTAGAAGTAGAGCAGGTTGCCGATGCCGCCCAGGACGCCGCGGGCCAGGACCAGCCTGCGGTTGACCAGACGGATCTCGATCCAGCCCGCCGCAACCACGGCGCGGACGATCAGATAGCTGGCCAGAAACCGAAAAAAGGCGATCTCGGCCGCGCCGGTATATTCCGAGGAGAGCTTAACAAAGTAGGCCTGGATGCCGATACAGGTCGCGGCGAGAACCATCAGCATCATTCCGGAACGTCTTGTCATTGTTCATTTAGCCTACAGGGACAAAGGAGTTCTGTCAATTGATCGGATTCTTGGGGGCTCACGTCGCCCCCTCCACCGGAAAAGCCGGATGGAGCCTCCCGCTCTCGCTCGCTTTGCTCGCTAGGAATCGAACCTCTTCTTGACAGTGAGGGGGGCATCGGATAAGATGACTTTGATTATTGATTAGGGGAAGATTATGAGTCGTCTTCAGGCATTTCTGAGTGTGTCGATCCTGACGGTTGTGGTCGCGGGTCAGGCGGCCTGTGGTTCAAAGGCTTCCTCCACCAGTTTATCCGTCTCTCCAACGCCTCCCGATGTGCAGGTTCGGGAACAAGCCGCCCCTCCGCGGGACCAGACGGGAGGAAGGCCGTCTCCATCGGGCCGCGATCCGATGATGGAGCAGGGGGCGAAATTTATGGCGGTGGTCATGGACTACAAGCGGCGCCTGGAGAAGGACCCCAAGGACAAAGAGGCGCTGCTTTTTTTGGGCAACGCCAATTACGATATCAATCGATTTGATCAGGCCAAGGAATATTACAAGCGCTATTTGGAAGTCGATCCGACGCGCGCGGGGGTTCGAACCGATCTGGCCACGAGCTATTACAACCTCAAAGATGTGGACTCGGCCCTACGGGAGCTGAAGACCGTGCTGTCGCAAGCTCCCGATCACGAGGCCGCGCTCTATAATTTCGGCTTGATTCTTTGGAAGAATAAACAGGACAAACCCGGCGCGATCCAAGCCTGGGAAACATTGTTGAAGACTCATCCGAATTATCCGAAGGCCGCGGAGGTCCGAAAGCAGATCGATGAGATGAGCAAGTCGTAAGGTGCGCCGTGCGACTTCTGGTCACCCTTATTCTGTCTTTCGTCCTCTACCTTGTGGCGAGACTGTTGATCGGTTTCTCCTCTCTGTCGAATCAGCGACGAAAACGGCGGGAAGAGTCCGGGGGGGAAATGGTGAAGGATCCGATCTGCGACACGTATGTTCCGAAGAGCCGGGCCATTGAAATGCACGTGGACGGTCAAACCATCTATTTCTGCAGTCAAGACTGTGCGACTGCTTATGACAAAAAAAGAGCCGGTTCGCGTCGGTGATGCGAGAGGCTCGGGGTGCGGAGGCGGAGCCCCCGCATCGGAAAGGAGAACGACATGAAATTTTTTCTGGATACCGCCAACGTCAAGGAAATTCAGGAAGCGGCCGACATGGGGGTTCTGGACGGCGTGACCACAAATCCGTCGCTTGTGTCCAAAGAAGGCCGTCCCTTCCGCACCATTCTTGAGGAGATCTGCCGGATCGTCAACGGACCGATCAGCGCCGAGGTGGTCAGTATTGATATGGACGGAATGCTCAAAGAAGGGCGCGAGCTGGCCAAGATCCACAAGAACATCGTGGTCAAGCTCCCGACGATCCTGGAAGGTCTGAAGGCCTGTAAACGGTTGACGGGCGAAGGCACCCGTGTCAACATGACTCTGGCTTTTTCGCCCTCGCAGGCGCTGCTTGCGGCCAAGGCCGGGGCGACCTTTATCAGCCCGTTCATCGGACGGCTGGATGACGTCAGTCAGTCGGGCATGGAAATCATCCGGCAGATCAAGACGATTTACGGAAACTACGGGTACAAAACCGAGATCCTGGCCGCCAGCATTCGTCACCCGATGCATATCGTCGAGGCCGCGCTGGCCGGGGCCGATGTCGCCACCATGCCCTTTTCCGTGATCCAGCAACTGGTCAAACATCCTCTGACGGATGTGGGTTTGAAAAAATTCCTGTCCGACTGGGAACGCGTCCCGCGCTGATGCGGGATGCCATCCGCCGGCTTCTTCGAGCCGCGCTCCTTGCCGCCGATCCGGCCGCGGCCGTTCGCCGGTCGTTAAGGATCGAGAAGTCCCGTCTTGTTGTCAAAGATCCCACACAAAACCGGTCGACGGAATATTATTATGAGCTCGGACGCCTACGACGATTGATTGTTCTTGGCGCCGGAAAGGCCGCCCCGGCGATGGCGGCGGCCGTGGAGTCGGTGTTGGGTCCACGGATCACGGACGGTCTTGCGGTGACCCGGGCTGGCCGATTCCGGCGGCTGAAGCGGATTAAAATCCTCACCGCTGGTCATCCGCTTCCCGATCGTGCCGGATCCGACGCAGCCGCACGGATGGTCGATCTTGCGACCGGTCTGGGTCCCGATGACCTGGTTCTGTTTGTTCTCTCCGGAGGAGCCTCGGCTTTGCTGCCGTCTCCGGTCGCGGGTGTGACTCTCCGAGACAAACAGAGGATTACCGATCGGCTTCTTCGCGCCGGAGCGACGATAGAAGAATTAAACGCCGTCCGGAAACACCTTTCACGACTCAAAGGGGGACAACTGGCCGCACGGTGCCGTCCGGCTCGCGTGGTCTCGCTCATTCTGTCGGACGTGATCGGGAATCCGCTGGAGACGATTGGCTCCGGCCCGACCGCGCCGGATTCGACGACATTCGAACACGCGATCGGAATTTTGAAGAAATACCATCTCTGGTCCGAAGCCCCGCTTTCGGTTAAAAAATATCTCGCGGCCGGTTGCAGGGGGGGCTGGCCTGAAACGCCGAAGCCCGGCGATCCAGTATTCCGGCGGGTGAGGAACGTTGTGGTTGGAGATAATCGTACCGCAGTTGAAGCGGCTGCAAATCGGGCCCGGACGTTGGGGTTGAATGGTTATGTCTTGACGACAAAACTGCAGGGCGAGGCCCGGGAGGCGGCCAAACTGTTCGGGTCGCTTGCACGCGAAGTGCGTGAATCGGGGGTGCCGGTTTCTCGACCGGCCTGTCTCGTCGCAGGGGGCGAGTTGACCGTGACGGTGTCGGGTCATGGAAAAGGCGGCCGATGCCAGGAGATGGCCCTGGCGGCCGTAAAAGAGGTCGCCGGGCTTAACGGGACGACGCTGGCAGCCTTCGGCACCGACGGCACCGATGGTCCGACGGATGCGGCCGGTGCGGTGGTGGACGATACGACGCTGTTTCGGGCCGCACGGATGGGTCTTGACCCGGGTCGGTTCCTCGCCCGAAATGATTCCTACCGCTTCTTTAAAAGACTCAACGGGTTGATTCAAACCGGACCGACGGGGACCAATGTCAATGATCTTTACCTGTTGTTGATTGAGTAGGAGAGATCCCAAACGCCATCGCTTTCGCTTGACGGGACAGTTCAGAAAGGCTATTCTGACAGCAGGTGCGGACGCAGGGAGGCGGCGCCAGGAAATTTCATGGATCAACAGGATCAGACTCAGACAGTAAACATTAAAACGCTTCGGCGGTCGCGGGCCCAGCCCGACCGCGGGACCCCCGCTCTGATCGTGATGGTGGGGGGGGACCTCGGTAAAGTGTTCCAGTTCGACCAGGAGGACAAGACCATCGGT
>Ga0335077_10011103_pt1 | contig 11255 bp, 11 predicted proteins | sample Lox_Sample_31_FD_207151 | JGI IMG/M metagenome (GOLD analysis project Ga0335077, IMG submission 207151) | Soil microbial communities from Loxahatchee National Wildlife Refuge, Florida, United States - Lox_Sample_3.1 | ecosystem: Environmental > Terrestrial > Soil > Wetlands | place: USA...
TCAAGCATCCACGGATCACGCGGGCGAACCCAGACGATGCGCTCCGGCGGCACGCCATTGGCCAGCAGCCACACGATCGCGTCCGTGGAGGTCTTGCCGGAACCGGCGATCACGTAGCTGCCCGGGGCAGTGGTTACCGTGGCGAGCTCGTTGATGGTCGCAACATGGACATCGTCAGCAACACCGAACGGCAGGGGTGTCGTCGCGGGAATCGTCGGCGACAGGTACGTGGCGTCGACGACCCGGCGTCGCACGTCGACCTGCACGGTCTCTCCCGACAGCCGGGACGTAACGCGATGGGAGAGGGCTTCTGCGTGGTACTCGCTTCCCCCGAGGAACGTGACCCGGCCGGAGCCGAGGAAGCGACGGTACAGGATGTCGTCGTAGTAAGCCTCAATCTCTGACTGACGAGCCCGTTCTTGAAGCCCCACCTCTGGCCCGCTGAGCTGCATTGCGCCGCTACCCAGCAGGGTCGACGCGACACCGTAGAACACCGACGCCTGATGGAGCTGGACGAACGGATACGCGTCCCGCCAATGCCCGCCCGCTGCGTGGCGGCGATCGACGAGCGTGACGTGCGCATCCGAGTGATCGATCAGCGCGTCCGTGAAGGCCATGCCCATCGCCCCCGCACCGACGACGAGATAGTCCGTCTCCAGCGATCGCACCACCATCAGAACTCAACCTCCAGACGCAGCGATGACGACGTCTCCCTACGCTAGGCGTGGCGGCCGTCCTGGTCATGACCAGACCTGGTGCCATGCCCGCCTGGCCCTTGTAGCCAGTTCTGGCTATCGAAGCCTGGCTGTCCTCCCGCTAGCGTGGAGAGAGCGGCAGCTCATCTTCATCGGCGGTTAACCTGGCCGTCATCCTTCCGCCAATCGGGCCCACCGCGGGCGACTCGCCGGCAGCGGCGGATTGGGGGTAGCTCGTGTGGGGTACCAGTAGCACGCGGACGGTGCTGTGCCGATTTGTGTGGGAGGGCCGGATGCGTATCAGCGATGTCCTTCGCGTCAAGGGTGCGCACGTCGTCACCGTCACCCCGGACACGACGGTGCGACAACTTCTCGCGGTCCTTGCCGAGCACCGGATCGGCGCGGTGGTCGTCTCTGGCGATGGCGCATCAGTCGACGGGATCGCCAGCGAGCGGGACATCGTCCGGGCTTTGGCCCTGCGCGGCGCCGCGGTGATGTCTGCGCCGGTCACGGCTATCGCCACCGCCGATGTGCACACGGTCACGCCGCAGACCTCGCTGGAGGAAGTCGCGCAAATGATGACCGAGCGCCGGGTACGGCACGCCCCGGTCGTGGCCGACGGAGGCTTGCGCGGCATCGTGAGCATCGGCGACGTGGTGAAGAGCCGCATCGACGAGCTGGAAACTGAGCGGGCCGCGCTGACCGACTACATCACAGGTACCCGCTAGCACGTTATCCGGGCAGGGCGGTACGGTCGGCTGGTGGGGGAGTTTACCGGCGACTTCGCCGGTCAGGGTGATACCCACCGGGCCAAGGTTGCGGTACGGCTGCCGCCGAGGCGGTTGTCCTTTGTCGGGAGAACCGCGGACCTCGGCGAGATCGGGGCCAGGCTGGTCCGGTATCCAGTAGTGACGCTGACCGGCGTCGGGGGAGTCGGGAAGAGCGCCCTGGCGGTCGAGGCGGCGTGGATCGAGGTGTCGGCCGGCCGGGCGGACCTGGCCTGCTACGTGGACCTGGTGCCATGCCGCGGTGATGAGCAGGTGGTTGCGGCCCTGGTTGAGGCGGTGGGGATCAGGGGGGCCGAGGCGGCGGCGGGGCTTGACGCGGTGGCCGAAGCGGTGTCGGGCCGCCGGCCGTTGCTGGTTATCGACAACTGCGAGCATGTGCTGGAACCGGTCCGGCGTGCCTGCGGGCAGCTGGCCGGGCGGGCCGCGGATCTGCGGGTTCTGGCGACGAGCCGTATCCCGCTCGATATCGAGCCCGAGTGCGTATGGCGGGTGCAGCCAATGGCTGTTCCCGGCGAGGCCGGCCCCGCGGTTGCGACGGAGGCGGTGACGCTGTTTCTGGCGCGGGCCGCCATGGCGGGGGTGACGGTGCGGGCCGGCCCCGGTGAGCTGGCACTCGCGGGCAGCATCTGCCGTCAGGCGGGCGGCCTTCCGCTGGCGCTTGAACTGGTTGCCAACCGCCTGCGGGTTGCCTCACTGACCGAACTCGCCGAGGGGCTCGGGCCTTCGAGATGGCCTGCCAGGACCACAGGCTCGGGACGTCATGACTCGCTGGAGGCGTGCCTGAGCTGGAGTCATGCGCTGCTGCCGGCCGATGCGGCGGTGGTGTTCCGGCGTCTGAGCGTATTTCCCGGCGGGTTTGACCTTGCCGCGGCGCGGGAGGTGGCGGGGGCACCACCGGTCGGGATTAGTGAGGTTGGCGTGCTGGTCGAGCAGCTGGTCACCACGTCGCTGCTGGAGGCGGACACGAGCGGCACCAGGACCCGCTTCCGCTTCCTCGAGCCGGTACGGCAGTATGCCGCGGCACGTCTCGCCGATGCCGGGGAGGAGGACCTGGCCCGGTGGCGCCACGCCCGCGCGTTCCTGGTCCGGGCCGAGGCGATCGAGCCGCTGCTGTTCGCGCCGCGGGCGGAGCAGCAGTGCGACCTGCTGGAGTTCGACCGGCCTGATCACGACGCCGCCCTGGGCTGGTTCTTGTCCTGCGGGGCCGCGGCGGAGGCGCAGCGGCTGGCGGCAGCGCTGTATTTCTTCTGGTACACCCGCGGCTGGTTCGTCACCGGTTTGCGCTGGTTGCGTGCCGCGCTGGCGGCGGAAGCCCAGGTCGAACCACTGGTCAGGCTGCGTGCCGAGGTCGGGCTGGCGCAGCTGGCGTTCATCGCCGGCGATTACCTGGCTTCGTTCGCCGCCGTCGAGTCGGCGTTGCCCGCGGCCCGGCTGCTCGGTGACGATGTGGTGCTGGCCCGCTGCCTGGCGACCGCCGGCTATGTCTGGTGGTTCCTGGATCCAGGGCATTCCGCCGCGCTTTTCGAAGAGGGCCTGGAGGCGGCCGGCCGGAGCGGCGACGACTGGACCCGCAGCACCGGGCTGGCCGGGCTGGGCTGGGCGCGCTACTTCGCGGGGCGTTTCGACGCTGCGACCGGGCCGCTGCGGGAGGGGATCGAGCTGACGGCCCGTTCCGGGCGGCGGCAGCAGTTCGCGATGGCGGTGCTTGGCCGCGCCGCCGTTGAGCTATGGCTCGGGCAGCTCTCGGCGGCGCAGGCATCCGCGCAGCAAGCGCTGGGCGTGTCGCTGGCGATCGGCGATGCCACCTGGACCAGTGCGGCGCTGGCGATCCTGGCCGAGATCGAACGTGCGGGCGGCCGGCTGGATACGGCCGGGCAGCACGCTGCCGAGGCCATCGAGATCGCCGGCCGGGCCAACTCGGCCATCAACGTGATGCTCGCCACCGGGCACTCGGGCCGCATTCTGCTTGCCCGCGGCGAACCGGGTGCGGCCGGCCACCTCGATCAGGCCGTGCAACTGGCCCGCGCCTTTGGCGTGCGGCCGCTTCTGGCCTGGTGGCTGGACTCACTCGGCGAGCTTGCCGAGCTGGAGGGCCGCCACGGCGACGCGCGAAGCTGGTACGAGCAAGCGGCTGGCCACGCGGCTGAGTGCGGTCTGGCGGCGGATGCCGCCCGCGCCCGCCACCACCTGGGCCGACTGGCCTGGATGACAGGCGACCTGGCGTCGGCGGTCAACAGCTGCCACGAGGCGCTGGCCGGGCAGCTCGAAGCCGGCGACTGTCTGGGCCTGGTCGAAACGCTGGAGACCCTGGGCGGTCTGCTCATTGATGAGGGGCACGCGCGGCGTGGACTGCCGCTGCTGGCGGCCGCTGGCGCCGCTCGCGAGCAGCTTGGTTTCCCCGCCCGGCCGGTGGAGGCCAGCCGGATCGCGAGCTGGGTCGCATCTGGGCGCGACGGTCTCGGCGCGCAGGCGCAGCCCGCATGGGAGCGCGGTGCCGGGCTCAGCGTCCAGGAAGCTGCCGCGATGGCCCGCCGGGGGCGGGGCCCGCGCCGACGGCCTGCGTTCGGATGGTCGAGCCTGACCCCGGCTGAGCGGAACGTCGCCGATCTCGTCGCCCGCGGGCTTACCAATCCCGAGATCGCCGCCCGGCTCGGGGTAAGCGCAGGCACCGTCAAGGGTCATGTGTCGAGCATGCTGCGTAAGCTCAGTGTGCGTACCCGGGCTGAACTGGCCGCCGCCGTTTCCGGCCACTCCGGGATCTGACCCCCCATCCGGCAGATGTTCTTCTCACTGCGCCGCCGGATGCTATCTGCATGCCGAACGCAATCGTCAACGGAATCAGCATCGACTACTCAGTGACCGGCGACGGATCACCGGTCCTGCTCATCTGCGGTACCGGTCAGCCTGCCGACCTGTGGTTCGCCCAGGTGGCCGACCTGACCGCCGCCGGGCACACCGTCATCACCTTCGACAACAGGGGCTGCGGACGGTCCGAGGCACCGCCCGCCCCCTACCTGGTAGCCGACATGGCCGCCGACACCGCGGCCCTGATCGAGCACCTCGGGACCGGGCCGTGCGACATTGTCGGCTACTCACTCGGCGGCTACATCGCCCAGGAGCTCGCGGTGACCCGGGCCGGCCTGGTCCGGCGGCTCGTGTTCCTGGCCGGGGTCGGCCAGGCCCCGGCCTACGCGGTGGCCCGATCCCGCGCCGCCGTCGACCTCGCCCGGGCCCTTGACCCGATCCCGACCAGCTTCGACGTCGCCGACCTGCTGCTGTCCCTGCATCCCATGGTCCAGCTCCAAGACGACGATGACGCGGTCAAGGTCACCATCAGCCTGATCGAGGCCGCCGCACCGTGGACCAACCCCGGGCGGCTCGGCCAGTACCAGGCCGATCTTGCCTGGCTCCAGGACAGCTGCCAGCTGGACCGGGTCAGCCAGATCAAGTCCCCCTGCCTGGCCATGGCGTTCGAGCATGACTGCTGGTTCCCCCCGCGGTCTGTGCGCGAAGCAGTCAAGCGGATTCCCGGCTGCCAGTACACCGAGCTACCCGGCCAGGGCCACGGCGCCCCCCTGCTGGCCCCAGGCCAGGTCAACCCCAGCCTCGCCGAGTTCCTCGGCTAAACCATGATCGGTCATCTGCTCCGCCTGTCGGCGTGCTTGACGCGGCATATCCGCCCTACCTGCAACCTAACCGGCGCTAGGGAATCCCGGTGAGAGCCCGGACGGCCCGGTGGGTGGCCGGGTGCACCGCGGCGGGATCGGTGACGCTGATCGGCGCCGGAGTGGCGCTGGCCTATGCGGACCGGCATCTGGTGCCTGCCAGCTTGACAGGCTGGACGTCTCGAAGTCTCCATGCAGGTGGTGAACGCGGCCGTCCCGGTGGCGGCTTTTGTCCTTGCTTCCAGGCGGCCGGAGAACCGGCTGAACGCACCCCACCGCGCCCAGCGATGACCACCTGCCGCGCCACGCTGATCCGCAGCAACAGCCTGCCGCGCTGGCCACACCGACCCTCGCCCGTCAGAACCACCGGGCCGGTCCCCGGCCTTGAGAAAGGGATCATCATGTGCGGTATCCTGCGCCTCCCCCGCCAGCCAGGCCGCCGTGGCCTCGCCGGCCGGACCATCCAAGACATCGCGGCCACAGCGAGCGTAGCCACCGGCCAGCACCGGCCCGCTCCCACGGCGACGCTGCCCCAGCGGTGCATGATGATCGCGCCGCGACTGCCGCCGCACACCATGCAGCTGTGCATCCACTGCCGCCACAGGCCGGCCGGGTTCTAGGTCAGCCACACCACCGGCCAGACAACGCGGCACCCCTGGTGCCTGTCCTGCTGCCAGGGGCCGGACCAAAGCCGCTACCACACGATCCCGTTCGACGGCCACGCCGGGGCGGGGCGACGGCCGTGAACGCCAGCGACGCCGCGCTGACCGGGCTGGCCGCCGCACGCACCGGCAGCACGGCCGGGCATCCCGCGCCTAACGCCCCCGCGGCCAGCAGCTTCGACCTGATCCTTCAAGCCGCCGCCGGCAGCGCCCTCGGCGGCTCCGGCACCCCCTACACCCTGACCATCAGCGCGATCGACCTGACCGCCGTTACCCAGGGCTGGCCGACACGTACCCTCCATCAGTCCTTCGACGCCGCCAGCGGGTGGAAACCCAGCGGCACCGGCCAGGGCTACCAGTGCACCCAGACCGTCCCGGTTCCCGTCCCCGGCGGCGGCCCCGGCGGCCCGCTGGCCGGCCACACGCTGCAGTGCGTGGCCTCGCTGATCAGCCGGGGCGCCCGGATTGTCTCAATCATCCACAGCAACCCGTTCGTGCTCGTCTAGCGCCGGGTCGGCTTGGGGATCTCGACCTTGCACAGGACGCCGCAGTTTCGCATCATCACGCCAAGCTCGCCCGGCAGCCTGATGGGACCCTGTCTCGTACTCCGTGCCGTCTAGGCCGAAACGGACGGTGCCCTCGGCGGCACTGCCGTCAAGGTCATCGATGAACAGGTCTGTATCTTCTGAGCCACGGACGCTCGAGTCCTCTCACTGATCGCTGACGCACAAGTGTATGCAGTTCAAGCCGGACAAGCGTACCGCCACGCCGACGGACTCAGCCGCGACTGGACTGCACCGGCCACTGCCGCGCCGGGCAGGGCCGGGTTCCGCTTAAACCGCTGACGGTGAGCGGCTTGCAAACTGCACCCGCCGAGGCAGACAGACCGGTCCAGCGAGGCTCGGTAAATTTATTCACGCTCGAACCCATGACCTCATAGCTAAGCGTTATCGTTTATCTGGATTCCTTCAGAGCGTATACGACAGATCGCCGACTCGGCGCGGCCGGTGGTCGGAAGGATGTAACAGCGCGGCTGAGCGCAGATCATCCATTCCAGCTCTTGCACGACATACTTTATCCATAGTGATGTCACAACGACATCGGTGCCTTCTGCGGGCAACCTTTCCCCGCAACAGGTGTGTAAGAAGCATGACAAGCCAGCAGGCGAGCCCCCCGCTCCGCCCAGCCGCCGTCGACGTGGCGGTGCTTTTTCGTGCCCGTTACCTGGAGATGGTCCGGCTGGCCGGCCTGCTGGGCGCCGACGATCCTGAGGATATCGACCAGGAGGCATTCGCTCGGCTGATGCGCAAGGGTGGCCTGGGCGCCGATCCGGCGTCCTACCTGCGGGCCATCGTGTGCAACCTGACCAGGAACCGGCACCGGCACCTGCGCGTGGTCCGCGCCAAGACCCTGCGGGCGGTCAGCGAGCCGTCCTCGGAGCAGGCGGCCATCTTGCGCGAGGACCACGCCGAGGTGATCGCCGCCCTGGCCGCGCTGCCGGCCAGGCGCCGGGAGGCCATCGTGTTGCGCTTCTGGCTCGGTCTATCCGAACGTGAGATCGCCACGACCATGGGCGTATCGCCAGGAACCGTCAAATCGCAGTTGAGCCGCGGCCTGGCCGCGCTCGCCCGGGCGCTGGAGGCAAAGGCATGAACAACCACCCGATCGAGCGCCGGCTCAGGAACGCGATCGCCGCGCGCGCGGAGACGTTCTCGGCCAGCCCGGACGCCTGGCAGCACGTCCAGGCGAAGGACGCCGGGCTGTCCAGGCACCGGCGCGGCGGGTCCGGCCTGCCCGGAGCCGGCTGGCTTGTCCAGCACAGAACGTTCGTGATCCCCGCCGCCGCGGCGGCCGCAGTCGCCGCCGTCGCGCTGAGCGCCGCTGCCCTCGCGCATGGGTTCTCCGGCACCACCGGGCCAGGAGCCGCGGTCCAGTCCGCCGCCGCCAAGCCTGCGAGCGGGTCCACCCTTGTCCCCTGCGCCGGGCAATGCGGGCCGCCATACGAGCTAATGGTGTTGTTCCAGCCCGGAACCTCTCACGCCGCAGCGCAACAGCTCCTGACCTCTTGCACGGACCAAAATCCTGTAGTGATCAGGGTCGGGCCGCTGGGCGTCGATCCCTCAGGCCTCAGCCGGGCATTCATCTACACCCAGGTCTTTGGCCCTAGTAACCCGAGCCGGACAGCGGGACTGCTCACGTGTCTGCGCCACTCCAGCCTCACGTACGAGGTGGGATGGCCGGATTGAGCCATTGCCTGCTTGTCCCCGTCTTCCTCACCGGCGCTGAACTCCGGGAGAGCCGGTCCGTCAGGCTGTGGCCGTTCACCTGCACCTGCGCTGGTTCGATATCGCGGGTGTAGAGATTGACCAGGCAGTCGACGAACATGGTTAAGCGTTGCAGCGGCCTCGGCAACTTGGGGAAGCCAGTAACGGGCCGTAGGTCCGATGAACGCTGACGCCAGAGCCCCCATGCGCCGCCCCGCATGGCCGGTCGTACGTTCACCGGGATGAGCGCGTCGGTCGGCTGCGGCCCCGCAGATGGCAGCGCGCCAGATCGACCTGTTGTGTGCGCGTCAGCCGATAGACGCCGATCGGCCCGCGCCCGCGCATAGCGGTTATCTGAAGTCGTCCCTGTCTACGCCGTGCCTGACCAGGACGTCTGCGGCGTAGACATGTAGCCGCACAACGTTCACGCGGTAGCCAATTAGTTCTAAAAACAGCAGCGACAAGGAAGTACGAACCAGGCCTGCGGCGGAGACAGTGTGCAGGTAATGCATCCACCACGTAGGAAAATGCACACAAAACACCTGCGGCGGCTACAGCGAAGACACCTCAGGCCGGGCTGGTGATGACGGCGGCTACGTGCGCGCCTCCACCATGGACAGCAGTCACACGAAGTAATCGCGCCGACCACAACCGGGCAGCTCGGCATGGCCGCCGCCGGGGACCGCGACAGCGCTTACGGCACTGTCATTTCGATGGCGCCAAGCCACTGTCAATCGACCTTCGTTCTACACACGTTTAGTTGGCGAGCGTTCTACACACGTTTAGTTGGCGAGCCGCTCGAACCACTTAAGGCGTCCCGTTCGTGACTGCCTTCATGAGCACGTTGCAGGCCGTGCATGGCACGGCTGACCCTGACCCGCCATGCGGTGACGCACGTCAAGGCTCTGGCTATCACGGTCAGAGCTCTGACCGCGTGGATGCCTCAGGGGTGCGGGTGCGCCCGGGGCGCAGTGGGCTCCGGCGACGGCCGCGACGATCAGCGCGGCGATCCAGTCGCCGCCTCGGGCCACTGCTGGGCCTGACCGTGGCTAAGTTAAGAGACGTACGGCACACCGGCGTAGAAGTGCTCCTCCGCGCCGCAGCGACCGCAGATGTGGAACTGGAAGTAGTTGTCCAGACCATAGAGCCACGGACCCCAGCCATGCAGGACGCGTGACTCAACCGCGCCGCACCGGTCACACCGGCGCTCCTGTTCGCACCGGTCGGCCGCGAGGTACCCGAACGCACTCCACGCGTGCTCCTGCTTGCTGGTGACCTGGCCGCAGCGCTTGCACATCCGGACACGAACGCACCGCTCATCGGGGTACGTCCAGTCACCGGCGTGCCCGGCCACCCGGCAGCATATCCTCGCCAGCCTGTCTGGCGGCCCTGCGGGGAATGGCTGCCTAATCTCGGTGCCAGGCACCTGGTCAGCTGCCATGTTGACCTCCTTCGATCGCCGAAGCTTCGAGGTCTGTTTCGAGCCAGATCGTCGAGCGGCAAACCTCCCGATCCGGCATCTACCGGGTCAGAACGGCCCGTTGGCCCGACCAGACGCCAGAAGGCACCTTGTCGCCGGGATAACCCGGTCGGGAGCACACAGGATCCTGTCTCCTCTCAGCAGCGCGCCCCGGAGTATCCATGCTGGGATCTGCGTAGGAGGGATTCCCCTGGACCAACAGGTGGGCTTTCCGCTGCGCCAGAATCCCTTGATGCGACCGGAAGCCATCGTGCTCACCTCCTCCGATCGCAGGAAGCCATTCAACGTTCACCCCGAGCCGCAGCAACTGGTAGGGCCAGAGGTCCGTACGGCAGGGCCAGAGGTCCGTACCGTTACCCGGCCACTAGCCTCAAGATCCGTGAGGCCAGATGCCTCGATCTTCTTCAGCTTGCGGTTGATGATGCGGACCAGCCCCGGCCGACGCCCGGCTTCCCCGCTCACTCCTGGCCGCTGCAAGGCAACCACCGCCACCGCAAGCCTGGGACTTGCGCCTATACGGGTAGAGACCTTTGGCCCCTGCCGGGCTGCCGGAGCCCGTTCAGGCTGATAAATGCGGACCGTGATTTCCACGGTGTGCAACTTCCGAGACGGAGGTGACGCAAAATGACTACCGCGTCACTGCACAGGAATCCGGGCGGCGTCAAGCTGCCGACCGCTGAGGAGCAGCCGCGCCATAAGGGGCCGTGGCGAGCAGTATTTCACCTGTCGGCCATCGTGGGGTGGACGGCTCTGATCACTTGCGGGGTTCTGGCGATGGCGGGTGAAATGTTCGCAGCGGTCACGCTGCTGACCATATCTGCGTCAGCGTTCGCCGCCGCTGGACTGGCAGCCACCTTCCTCCCGACCCCATTCACGGGATACCCGTCGGTAACCTACGCTGACCTGAGCGCCTTCCACGGTGATCAGCCAAAGGCGCCAGCCCCACCGCAGGTCACAGCCCGCGCGTGAAGGGACACGTCCTCCTGCCAGCCGTACCGCTTGCACCAGTCACACGACAGCAACGAGCGGAGGGCACGACCTGACCTCTGCGAGTTCATACTGGGTAGCTCATCTGGCCGTAGCGAGCGGGGTGTCCGTGCTAGGCCAGGCCGGGCCCAGGCAATGATCGCCGAAATTGCAACCTAAATCTGGACGCCAGGCCACCTGGTCATCCGGGCTCACCCTGCAAACCCCGGCTCAAAGAGCGGCGTCCTCGCAATCTTCACCTGGACAAGACATCCTTTCCAGGTGTGGAACGACACGGAAATGAGTGTCCTTTCCGCGCCTAGATTGCGGTGTTCGGGCTTAGATTGCGGATGATCTTGCGGTGTTCGGACCTACTTTGCCTGTCGTTCCCGGTCTGCCTGGGCGCCGTGCCGGAGGATGTCCGCGTGAGGGCTCTTGCTGCCGGTCGCGCCGACGAGGACGCTGTATCGCTCGCGCCGGGCAGCTTCGAGGTTGGCTACGTCGCCGAGGATGGATCCGCCCACCGGGTAGCGCTGACTGATGCGTGGGCGGTGCGGTTCGAAGCGACGGCGCCCGTGCGGCGGTTCTGCTCGCGCAAAGCCCAGCGGCACCTGCCGGGTCGCTGGTGGTCAGCCAAGCGTGGTGCGCGTGCCCCTCGTGGTCAGAGTGAAAGCGTCGCGCAGGTGCTCCGGTAGCGCAGTTCGTCACCGTGGCCGGAACGGGTGAGGAAGTAGC
>Ga0335077_10011104_pt1 | contig 11254 bp, 6 predicted proteins | sample Lox_Sample_31_FD_207151 | JGI IMG/M metagenome (GOLD analysis project Ga0335077, IMG submission 207151) | Soil microbial communities from Loxahatchee National Wildlife Refuge, Florida, United States - Lox_Sample_3.1 | ecosystem: Environmental > Terrestrial > Soil > Wetlands | place: USA: Florida...
CACTGCCGGAATGCGCAAAGAATACGACCTTCTTGCCCTGCGCCAGCGCTTCCCTGGCCGACGGCCAGCTCTCGCTGACGACCGTGTCCACCGGCGGCTTGGGATCGAGGTTAGCCGGGTAAACCCATATATCCCAATCATTGGCGAATTCGGTGCCCGGCAACGCAACTGTCACCGTCAACCTGGCCGGCGCGGCGGCCTTCGCCAGCGATGCGCTGATAGCGCCGAGAGGCGTGAGTTCGCCGGTCGGTACGTTCAGCGCCGGCAGTTTGCCCGACGCCACCTCGTGGCCCTGCTGGTCCTTGATCGTCCATACCGGCTGCGCCTCCGAGATGTCGGAGGGGCCGTAGTGCGCCAGGTCCGCGGTCGCTTCGAAGGGCTCGTCCAATGTGTAGGTGCGCTTGGGCATTCGCAGCAAGGGCACCGTCGGCCCGCAGAATCGGCGGAACGCTGCCGGTGTGATGAAGCCCTTCGAATCCCAGAACGGATCGAGCGGCCCGACCAGCGCTGTGCCTTGGGTCGGATAGTCGTGCAGATCGAGCAAGGAAAAGCCGGCGTAGCCGGGGGTGCGCAGCAGCACTTCGATCTCCTCTTTGTAGAGCGGCACAGCGAAGCGGCCCGAGGCCTGAACGTACCGCGGGGCGAGATCCAGCAGGTGCTTCTTCTCCAGGTCGTCGCGGATCAGCTCAAAGTTCTTCGGCGCCATCACGCCGGTGTATTTCTTCATCTCCTTGAAGTCCGGGAAGAACATCCACTGCCCGATCTCGTGGCCGACGATGGGCCGCTTGTCGCTGGCCACGACGCCACGCAAGTCCCGCTGCGTGCCGGAGCTCGGGATGCCGCGGCCATCGGCCAACTCGGTCCACTGACGGTTGGCGGTCGTCTGCGCGCAGGAGGCCGACGAGTAGAGATGACGCGGGTCGCGCTGGATCAGCATGTCCACCCAGCGGGTGAGCAGCGCGTCCTTGCCGCCGTACTCGTTGCCGAGCGTCATGGTGCAGAAGGACGGATGGTTGCCGTAGGTATCCACCATCCGCTTGAACTCAGCCTCGATGAACGCATCGCGGGCGGGGTCCGCGCCGGCCTCGACGTTCGCTTGCGGACCTTCCGCCTGGATCATGATTCCCTCGATATCCGCCGCGGCAAAGGCCGCCTCAGGCGGGCACCACGAGTGAAAGCGAATGAAGTTCAAGCCATACGACTTCATGACCCGGTAAATCCGCTGCCAGGCCGGCACGTCGGTTGGGGGATAGCCGGTCAGTGGCCACACCGAGCATTCCAGAGTTCCGCGCAAGTACACCGGACGAGCGTTCATCGTGAATTGCGTGCCTTTGGCTGCGAACTCTCGCATGCCGAAGCGGACGGTGCGGACGTCCTCGCCGAGCTTCACCGTCAGCTCGCTCAGATTCGGCGAGAACTCGTCCCACAGCTTCGCGTTGCTCATGTCCGCCTCGACTTGCGCCTGCCCGCCCTTGGCATCCCAGGCCGCGTCCACGCTCTTCGCTCCGACGCTCAACGCTCCACGCCCTCCTTGGCCGGTCGCATTGCCGATGCGCACTCTTAGGAGAGCTGATCGTGTCTGCACGTTCGGGTAAACCTGCACATCGTCAATCCACACTGGGGGCGTGGCGCCAAGTTCAATCCGCCCCACAATACCGTTCATGTTGCCCCACGTGCCGCCGAAGAGCGCCGAGACGAAGGGGCCGAGGTCGAGCTTAACCGTGTTATCCACACAGATCGTCAACCGATGCTTGCCCGGCGTTACGCTCACGCCGAAATCAAAGACGTGCGGCGCGATCAAGCTGTCCTGTGCCCCAATGCGCTTGTCATCCAGCCAGACCGTCGTGACCCACCGGCAGCGTTCCAGGAACAAGGTCACCCGTTTCCCCTCCCACGCGGGCGGGATCTCGATATCGCGCTGATACCAGGCCGGCCCGGCATAATCGTAAAGACGGTACGGCCCGTCGAGCTTGGGCGGCTTCGTGTTCCTGGGGCCGAGACCGGCGTCGTCCATTGTTCCTGGCAGGTGAATCGTTCCCGACAGTGGGCGGGCATAGGCTGCGGCATTCGTGCCGGCGATTTCAAGCCGCCACTCGCCCGCCAGGGAGACAGGCGGTTCTTGCGCCCCGGCAACTGACCACGCCAGCGCGGCAACGAGACCGACGGCAGATGCAATCAAGAAGCGGCTCCAAGTTCTCATTAAGTCCCTTCCCAGGTGTGTGTAAATAGTCCGGGCGGCAGATGATACATGCATAAGAGTGCTGTGGCACATGGGCCTGGAGGACAGGAGAACCCGATAGGAGCCGCTCGTCAAGCAGCCATAAGCTCATTTGGCGTGGGCGGTTCGCTGTCGGCATTTGGCTGCTCCCAACCCTGGGATACTTCCATCCCTTCGCCGGAGCCTCACCGGGGATGAGCCGTAGATGAGCCGTAGTACCCTCGATCCGGATCGAGGGTACTACGGCTCATCTACGGTGAGTATCCCAGGAGGCTACAGTGGGGTTCCGGGGTCAGGAGCGGGATTGGGCCGCCTGAAGGGTGACGGGCAGGGCGCAGTCCGGCGCTGACTACTTCAAGCTGGGTGGCTTCCCTTAGCCGTAACTATGCTGTAGCGGGGGAGCGCGCCCGCCCCGGGCGCCGTGACTGGCGCCCTCGTCAGTCACCTTCCGGGCTCTCTAAACGGACTCACCTTCTAGTGACTCGGTACGCAGCCCTGCCACCCGGCGGGGGCGCCGGCTGGCTACGCCCGGGGCGGGCGTGCTCCCCATTTCCGACTGCATGCCTCCGGCTTAGGGCGCCTGCCTATGGGGGTCGCGCGAGGGACAATGGGCAGGAATGGCCGAGCGACAGGGAGGCACCGGGGTGCGTTTCTGGACCCTGCGAGGCGGGGAGGGCTCGTGCTTTTGCGGCCGCATCCTGCGTTCTTTTTCTGTAACAATCCTGCTGTGGGGATTAACCTGAGCATTGGAAATCGCATGCCGGATTCTCCTCATTCCGCCACAGGGCTATCGTTGTTCCTGACGACGCACTGGTCGGTGGTGCTCGCAGCTAAAGACAAATCGTCGCCGGAATCGGCGGCGGCCCTGGAGCTTCTGTGCCGCGCTTACTGGTACCCGCTCTACGCTTTCGTGCGGCGGCAGGGGCATTCCGCCACCGACGCGCAGGATTTGACCCAGGAGTTCTTCGCGCGGTTGCTGGCGAAGGAATATCTCCAGGCGGCTGACCGCGAGAAGGGCCGCTTCCGGACGTTCCTTCGAGTCGCCTTGCGGCGTTTCCTTGCCAATGAATGGGACCGCGCGCGGCGGCTGAAACGCGGGGGCGGGCACACACCGCTGCCACTCGACACCACGGACGCTGAGCACCGTTACCAGGCGGAGGGGGATGATGCCCTTCCGCCCGACCGGCTCTATGAGCGGCGTTGGGCCAGGGCACTACTCGAACAGGCGCTTGCACGCCTGCGGGCCGAATACGCCGCCGCAGGCAGGACTGCTGACTTCGAGCAGCTCAAGGAGGCCCTAACCGCCGAGCGAGGCGCCATTGGTTATCGCGACCTTGCCGCTGCCCTGGACATGAGCGAGGGAGCGGCGCGCGTAGCGGTGCACCGGTTGCGCAAGCGTTTCCGAGAGGTATTCCGGGCGACTGTGGCCGAGACCGTCTGTTCCCCGGAAGAGGTGGAAGATGAATTACGGTACCTCGTCGGCCTGCTGGGTGAAGCCTGAAGTGTAACAAACTCCCGCAGAGGCTTAACCAACGGATGATGAACGAAAGCAAGCAATGTCCTAAATGCGGTAACCCGGTGCCAGCCGGCGCCCTGGAAGGCCTTTGCCCGCGGTGCCTGGGCGCCTTGAACCTGGAGCCCGAGACCGTCCTAACGGGCGCGGAGGCCGCGTCAACCTCGGCCCCGCCTCCGGCCGCCGAACTGGGACCGCTCTTTCCCCAGCTTGAGCTGCTCGGCCTGATCGGCCGGGGTGGCATGGGCGTGGTGTATAAGGCGCGTCAGAAGGAACTCGATCGCATCGTGGCGTTGAAAATCCTGCCGCCCGGCATCGGGAGCGACCCTGCTTTCGCCGAACGCTTTGCCCGCGAGGCCAAAGCCCTGGCGAAGCTCAACCACCCAGGCATCGTAACGGTCTATGACTTTGGCCGGGCCAACGGCCTGTTCTATTTCCTGATGGAGTATGTGGACGGAGTGAGCCTGCGCCAGTTGATGAACACGGGCCGGGTCTCCCCCCGGGAGGCGCTCGCCATCGTGCCAAAGATCTGCGACGCGCTCCAATACGCCCACGACCAGGGGATCGTCCATCGCGACATCAAGCCTGAGAACATCCTCATGGATCGCCAAGGACGCGTGAAGGTGGCGGATTTCGGCCTGGCCAAGCTGGTGGAGGCGAGACAGCAGCCCCTCACCCCATCCCTCTCCCCATCGGATGGGGAGAGGGTGAGTGACACGCGGGGCGAGGACAGGAGGCTGGCGCTGACCGAGGTCGGCAAGGTCATGGGAACGCCACAATACATGGCGCCGGAGCAGGCGGAGCATCCTGGCGAGGTGGATCATCGGGCGGACATCTACGCCCTGGGAGTGGTCTTTTACCAGATGCTCACCGGCGAGTTGCCGGACAAAAGGATCGAGCCGCCCTCGAAGAAGGTCCAGGTGGACGTGCGATTGGATGAGGTCGTGCTCCGCGCGTTGGAAGCGGACCCTGAGCGCCGCTACCAACAGGCCAGCCAGGTCAAGACGGCCGTCGAGACCATCACACAAGGCCCCCAGACATCTCCTCTCCCGGAGGCAACCCTGGTCCGGGCAGTCCGGCAGAAGGCACTGCGCCGGTTCGTGGGCGTGACCTTGTGCATCGTCGCGCTATTGTGCGTCTCGTTCCTGCTCGTCAGGGCCCGGAACGCTCGTCGCGCGGAAGAGGAGGCCCGAGCAGCCCTCGTTGCGCCGATACCAGTGTTCGCCGTTTCCGCCCAGAAAGGTGACGTAAGCCTTTATCTCTCTGCAGTCGGCTCCGTCGAGTCTTCGAACTTGGCGTCTTTCCACATCCCGCAGCTTTACGTTCAGGAGGTCATGAAAAAGGTTGAGGCCAGGCGGCCACTCCCTGTGACCGCTTACGACCAGCGGGGTCTGGTCTTCGGTCACGGTTCCCTGATCGCCGTGGTTAACAGGATAGAGCCCCAGACTGGTGAGTTGAAATGCAATGCGCGGCTCATTCCAGACCGAGACGACATCATGGTGCCTGGGATGTTCTTAAACTTTCGTATGCTGCTGGAAGTCAAGCACGGGGTCATCCGTGTGCCAGTCGAGGCGGTTGAACGCAAATCGGGGCCAGCGTTCGTGTGGGTCATTAAGCCCGACCGAACGGTAACCGCCCGCACGGTGCAGGTAGGCACGGTCGAAGAGCCGGCACCGGAAAAAGTCCTGCAGCGTCTGATGGAAGCGCGTGAGAGAGAAGGCAATGCGGCCGCGCAGCCGCCACGACCCTCGGGGCAATGGGCTGAGGTCCAGGGCGGCCTGGCCGCGGGAGAAATCGTGGTGATTTCCGACTTCAACCGCCTGAGTGAAGGCCGCGGGGTTACCTATACGCTGGTGCAGGCGCCGGAGGCAGCCCAATACACTACCACCACCCTGCCGGCAGATCGGTCCTCTGAGGCCTCCAGTACTGCCTTGGGAACAGCCAGCCCGCTTACTGCCACCAACGCAGGTATCCAATCGGACGGACCGCAATATACGACGAGACTCGCCAACATCTTAGCCCGCGGATCTGGCCCTTCAAGTGCACCGCCGCCGCCGCCGACCGTTGACCAGATTCTGGCGCATTACGCGCAGGCCAAAGGCGCTATGGCTGGCGCTGACAAGACCCAGACGTTGACCCTCAAGGGCAAGTTCACCAGCCGGGATGGCTTGGGTCCATTTGGAGCCGAGGCCTATGTCAAGGGGCCGGACAAGTGGCTTATTATCCTCAAGGACGCCAATGGCCCGGTCTTCCGGCGGGGGTTCGACGGGTCGGCCGCCTGGGAGGTCTCCAAGTGGGGGCCGCCCGAGGTGGACCCCGCGGTACTGCTCTTGGCCCGGTTTCTTATCCCCGTCTATCGAGGGGACTCCCCGACCTCCCTGGTCCCCCTGATGAAGTTCAGGAGCACGGAACCGATTGGCAGCGGTCAAGCTTATGTAGTCGAGGTCGCATTGCCCGGCCAGCCGCCACGGCTTTGGTTCGACACGAAGACTGGCCTGTTGGTTCGGATGGAGTACGGCGCCGGTGCCGCTGTGCTGCAACTGGATTGGGCCGACTACCGGGATATCGGGGGCTTGGTGGTCCCGTTCACGTGGCGGGAAGCCGGGACAGAGAACTGGGTTGTCGAGTGCAGCGAGGTCAAGCGCAACGAGCCGATTGACGACGCCGTGTTCGCCCGGCCCGCCGGCCGCTGATGCCGTTTCCCCCAGGCCTCAGCCCTCTTGATCCCGTTGTGGTTCGCTGGCGTGCCGTAGAACTGAGCTGGACGCCAAACGGAGGCTTGGAGTGAAGGAGTATTGGGGCTCCGGCACGCCACCACTCTACCACTCGACCACTCCAACATCCCCGCCCTTCCTTTCCCCCTCAGGGATCCTGAGCCTGCTTCATACCTCGCCCGGAGCTTTGCCTGAATCCCCAATTTGCCGGTTGTTTAATCCGTGCTGTGCTCTATGCTGCCCGCCCGTGTTTGCCACCGGCAGCCGACGGGGACATGACTCCGACATTGCTAATAGTTGATGACGAGAAGACGACGCGCGAGGGATTACGCGCGGCGCTCGAAGACCGTTACGACGTGTACCTCGCAGAGGATGCCAAGGCGGCCACGGAGTTGCTTGAGAAAGACCATTTCGATGTGCTGTTGACCGATTTCCGGCTGCCGACTGAGGACGGCATGAAACTAATTGCTCGGGCCAAATCGCTCTCCAAGCCCCCGATCTGCATTCTGATGACCGCTTATGGTTCGGAGGAGTTGGCCGTCGAGGCGATGAAGCATGGGGCCGATGATTACATCGCCAAAGGCCGCTTGCAGATAGACGAGTTGGAGATGCGCATCGCCAATGCGCTGCGCCGGCAGAACCTGGAGGTGGAAAACGTCGCGTTGCACCAGCAGCTCGATGCGAAGTTCGGCCTGCAAAACCTCATCGGCGAGTCGGCGCCCATGAAAGAGGTCTTCGAGGTTGTGCAGCAGGTGGCGCCGACGCGGGCCACGGTGCTGTTGCTGGGGGAGAGCGGCACGGGCAAGGAGATGATCGCCAAGGTGATTCACCAGCTCAGCCCGCGGGCGCGGGAACCGATGGTGACAGTGCATTGTGCGGCGCTGGCGCCAACGCTGCTCGAGAGCGAGCTGTTTGGTCACGAGAAAGGCGCGTTCACCGGCGCCTACGAGCGGCGGATCGGGCGCTTCGAGCAGGCGCAGGGTGGCACGCTGTTCCTGGACGAGATCGGCGAGATTGACGCCTCGATTCAGATCAAGCTGCTGCGGTTTTTGGGCGAGCGCACGTTCGAGCGGGTGGGCTCAAACAAGACGCTGAGCGCCGATTTGCGGCTCATTGCCGCGACGAACAAGAACCTGGACGAGCGAGTCAAGTCGGGTGCGTTTCGCGAGGACCTGTTCTTCCGGCTGCGGGTCGTGGAGATCCGCCTGCCGCCGCTGCGCGAGCGCCTGGAGGATATCCCCCTGCTGGCCCGGGGGTTCCTGCGCGAGTTCAGCGACGAGAACGCCAAATCGGTGACCGGCTTCACCGCTGACGCGGCCGATTTGTTGCTGCGGTATCAGTGGCCGGGCAACGTTCGTGAGCTTCGTACCGCCGTCGAGCACGCGGTAGTCCTGTGCCGGGGCGATAAAATCACGGCGCGCGACCTTCCGCCGTCACTGCGTGAGGCGGTGGCCGGGGCGCCGGAGGAGAAGGACGCGAAGCGATTGCTGGCGCGCAATGACTTGACTGTTAAAGAAGCCGAGCGGGAGCTCATCATCCGCGCCTTGAAAGCCACCGGCGGAAGCCGCACGCTGGCCGCCAGGAACCTGGGCATGAGCCGACGGACGCTTCACCGCAAACTGCATCTGCACCATCTGGAAGGATTTTGACCATGCCACTCTCGATGCCATTTTTACAGGACCTGGTACACAAATTTGAACTGGGCGGCGGAATGCGCTATTTCCGCATTGGTCTGGCCGTTCTTGCCATCTTGCTCCTGACCGTGGGATACAACCTGCGCGCCTTCAAGAACATGGGCACACAGGAGGCGATGGACATGGCGCAATTGGCTCGCAATATCGCCCAAGGCAAGGGATATACGACCCTCTTCATCCGGCCGTTCAGCCTGTTCCTGGTGCAGAAGCACACCCTGGAGACGCAGGGCGCGCCTTCGGTCGGCAAGATCCCCGACCCGGCCAAGCTCCGGGAGATGCACCCCGATCTGGCCAACCCGCCGGTCTATCCGGTCGTGCTGGCCGGGCTCATGAAGGTTCTGCCGTTCGAATATACCATCTCGGCCACTACACTCATGGAGCCTTTCTGGAGCCGCGGCGGAGCGTTCTGGCGGTTCGAACCAGACTTCCTGATCGCTGTGTTCAACCAGCTTTTGTTCTTCGCGGTGATTGTGCTGGTTTTCTTCCTGGCCCGGCGGCTGTTCGATTCCGGGGTCGCCTGGCTCTCCGCAGCCCTGTTGCTGGGCACGGAACTGCTTTGGCGATTCAGCGTGTCGGGACTGTCCACGATGCTGCTGATGGTCATTTTCCTTGGGCTGACCTGGTGCCTGGTTTTGCTGGAACAAGAGGTGCGCATGCCCAAATGGGGGCCGCCCGGCCTCCTGATTCTCGCCGGCCTGGCGGGCGCGATCGTTGGTTTGGGAGGACTGACCCGATACGCGTTTCTGGGGCTGATCCTTCCGGTGCTGGCGTTCGTGGTCGTGTTTGGCGGGCAGCGGCGGGTCGTGCTGGCCTTGATCCTGCTCGCGGCGTTTGCAGCGGTGATCGCGCCGTGGATCGCGCGCAATTACAGCGTCAGTGGCAAGCCCTTTGGCACAGCGACCTACACGGTTATGGAGAATACGCTGCTCTACCCCGAATTCCGCCTGGAGCGCTCGCTGGACCCGGACTTCACCGGCCTCAGCTTGTTCAAGCTGACCCCCTACTGGCTTAAGTTCAACATCAACCTGAACAAGATTATCACGAATGAATTGCCCAAGCTGGGTGGCAATTGGGTCGCCGCATTCTTCCTGGTCGGGTTGCTGGTCGGCTTTCGCAATCCCTCCATCTCAAGGTTGCGCTATTTCTTACTGGGCTGTCTCGTGGTGCTGACCTTCACCCAGGCGTTGGGCCGAACCCAGCTATCGGAGGAATCCCCCGAGCTCAACTCGGAGAACCTGCTCGTGCTCCTCGCGCCCTTAGTGTTGGTCTATGGCGTCAGTCTGTTCTACCTGCTACTCGAGCAAATCCCGCTGCCCTTCCCGGAGCTTCGCTTTGTCGTCGTTGGCGCCTTCAGCGTGGTTGCCTGCCTGCCGATGATCTTCGTATTCCTCCCTCCCAGGAGCATTCCAATTTCCTACCCTCCCTACCATCCGTACACCATCCAGACCGTGGCCAACTGGCTTAAGGAGAAAGAGCTGGCCATGAGCGACATCCCGTGGGCCATGGCCTGGTATGGCCAGCGCCAGTGCGTGTGGGTGACGCTCAAGTGCATCCCTGACAGCAAGGACGCGACCCTGCGCGAAGACTTCTTCGCGATCAACGATTATCTGAAGCCGATCAATGAGCTGTACCTCACGCCGCAGACCATGGACGCCCGCTTCCTGAGCCAGTGGATCAAGGCGGGTGAACGAAGCTGGGGCAATTTCATCCTGGAGACCTTCGTGCGTAAGCAAGTGCCGTTCAATTTCCCGCTCTCCCAAATGCCCGGCGGCTGGCTGCCCGAGCAACTGGTGCTGACCGATTGGCAGCGGTGGAAGAAGACGCCGTAGGCGCGCCTGGTTGAGCGGCAAGACGGTCTGCGCGTGCACTCCCACTTGACCGTTGCTTGCCAAGTCTGGGATTTGGGACCGCATTGTGCACGGATTGCCGGGAGTTGGCTTTCGATTTGGAACGAAGGCGGCGAATTCTGGTGCGAAGCGCCGGCCAGCGGGAACGAACCTGAAACCAGCCGAGCCCGGAAAGGCTGCCGGTAAAACGCCGCTTGCCTCAGGCCAATACTGTGGGGTAATTTCCAAAAATGAGGCTGCTACTAGATAAGCTGCCAGCCTCGTTGCGCGAGCAGCGTGACTGTCTGGAGCGTTGCCTCGTGGCGATGGACCGAGTAATGCCGCTCAAAGCGGTTTACCTGTTCGGCTCGCACGCGCGCGGCGAGGCCCGGCCGGACAGCGACGTGGATCTGTGCGTGGTGGCGGAGGGCGCCGCCGCTCAGTTGGGCGCGGCTCAGGCATTCCGGCGGGCCATGCGGCCGATCCGCCCCAAGCCCGCCTTCACGCTCGTTCCCATCGCGCCGGCGCGATTGCAGGAGAAAAAGGCCCTCGGGGATTTCTTTTTTGCCACGTTGCTTCAGGAGGGGGTGCTCCTTGCCACGGAAAACTGATGCCAGCAATCCAGCCGACTGGCTTTGGCTGGCCCGCTCAGACCTGGACGTGGTTCGCTTGGCGTCGAGCCAGCAAGTTGGGTTTACCGCCTGCCGCAGCAAGCTTGCGGAGATCGTCGAGAAGACGATGAAGGCTGAACTAATCCGCCTGGGGTGGCCCTTGGAACGGATTCACGATCTTGAACGGCTCCTGGACGAACTGGTGGCGCGCAAGTCTGACCTGGTCCCGACGTTCGAGCCGCTGTGTGACGCGCTGACGGACGCCTATTTCACCGACCGCTATCCAGGTTTCGACCTGGATGACCCCGATTGGCCGGCGCTCACAAAACACGTCGAAACCGCCTCCAAGCTCCTCGAGACTGTTGCCGTGCGCCTCACGAGCGGCTCTCACAAGAAGGGTCAAAGCCCGGTGTAGCCCGCGATGGCGAAGTGGCTACGGCCTTACCGGAACTCGAGTCTTTGCTGGATCTCCCGAATTGGGCGCGTGGTGGGATAGCTCTTTCGGTTCTTCAGCACGACCAGGTTCTCGCCCTTGAACGTTGGTTGAAGCTCCTGGATTTGGTCAATGTTGACGATCACCGAACGGCTGATGCGCAAGAATCGCTGCGGGGGGAGATGGGATTCCAACGAACCCATGGTTTCGCGCAAAACATGATTTTCCTTACCGACATGCACCAC
>Ga0335077_10011105_pt1 | contig 11253 bp, 9 predicted proteins | sample Lox_Sample_31_FD_207151 | JGI IMG/M metagenome (GOLD analysis project Ga0335077, IMG submission 207151) | Soil microbial communities from Loxahatchee National Wildlife Refuge, Florida, United States - Lox_Sample_3.1 | ecosystem: Environmental > Terrestrial > Soil > Wetlands | place: USA: Florida...
ACTGGTGGGAGCAGGTCCTGCACAACCAGTCGGCGCTGCGCCTGAAGACCCGGCTGCTGCAGCAGCGCGGCGTGGTCGTGGCCAGCGTGCCCTATCAGCTCAGGTCCGCGACCGGGGCCGCCACGGCGGGCCCGGCGTGGCGGTCGGCGCTCCCGCCGCTGCGGCGGCTGACCGCCGGCCGCGAGCTGCTGCACGCCGACGAGCTGCGGGCCGAGCTCGATGACTATCCCGCCACGCCCATCGGGGACTGCCGGGAACGCGAGGTAGCCGACGTCGCGGGCATCCTGCGCAGCGTCACGCTCCGGCCCCGCGGCCCGAGCCTGACCATGGAGGCCGACCTGTGGGACGGGACCGGCCACGTCACGCTGATCTGGCTGGGCCGGCGCAACATCCCCGGCGTGCAGCCCGGCCGCCGCATCGTCGTGCGCGGCCGGGTGACCCGGATCAAGGGCGAGCGCCGGATCTACAACCCGGTCTACGAGCTGCAGCCAGCCCCGTCAGGTCCCTCAGCCCCGTCAGCCCCGGCGGCGGCCGGAACCACCCCGGCCCGCCCGGGCCGGGGTCACGGCCGGAACCGGTAGCCCATGCCCGGCTCGGTCAGCAGGTGCCGGGGCCGTGACGGGTCGGGCTCCAGCTTCCGCCGCAGCTGGGCGACGTACACGCGCAGGTAGTTGCCCTCGGTCTCGTAGCCGGGACCCCACACCTCGTGCAGCAGCTGGCGCTGGGTAACCAGCCGGTCACTGTTGCGCACCAGGACCTCGAGCAGCTGCCATTCGGTCGGCGTGAGCCGGACGTCGGTGCCGTCCCTGGTCACCCGCTTGTCCGCGAGGTCGACGGTGAAGTCGCCGGTGACCACGACGGGCTCGTCCGGGGCGGGTGACGCCCGGCGCACCGCCGCGCGCAGCCGGGCCAGCAGCTCGTCCATGCCGAACGGCTTGGTGACGTAGTCGTCGGCTCCCGCGTCCAGCGCGGCCACCTTCTGGCTCTCCTGGCCCCAGGCGGACAGCACGATGATCGGCGTGGAGGTCCAGCCGCGGACGCCCCGGATGACCTCGGTGCCGTCCATGTCCGGCAGCCCGAGGTCGAGGATCAGCACGTCGGGCCGGTCCCGGGCCATCGCGGCCAGGCCCGAGGCGCCGTCCGCGGCGGTGCTGACCTCGTACTCGCGCGCGGTCAGGTTGATCCGCAGCGCGCGCAGGATCGGCGCCTCGTCATCGATGACCAGGATCCGGGTCACGGGTCGGCGGCCACGACCGCGCCGGCGGCCCGGGCCGCGACCGGCAGGGTCACCCGTATCGTCAGCCCGCCGCCGGGGGTGTCCGCGGCGGCGACCGAGCCGCCCATGGTGTCCAGGAACCCCTTGACCACGGCCAGCCCGAGGCCGACGCCGTTGGCGGCGGCGCGGGCCTCGCGCCGGCCGGCGTCCAGCCGCTCGAACGGCTCGAACATCCGCTCCTTGAGCGCGTCCGGCACCCCGGGCCCGTGATCGGCGATCTCCAGGATCACGCTGTCGCCGGCCGGCCGGGCGTGCAGCGCCGGCGGGCGGCCGGGCGGCGAGTAGGCCAGCGCGTTGGCGAACAGGTTCGCCAGCACCCGCTCCAGCAGGCCGGGATCGGTGCGGACCAGCGGCAGCCGGTCGCCGACGAAAAGCCGCACGGTCCCGCCGGCGTCCAGCCCGCGCAGCGCGACCGGCGCCACCTCGTCGATGGCGGTCGGGCGGAGGAAGGGCTGCAGCGAGCCGGCCGACAGCCGGCTCATGTCCAGCAGGTTGCCGATGAGGGCGTCCAGCCGGTCGGCCCCCTGCTCGATCGTGGCCAGCAGCGCGGCCTCGTCGGCCGGCGTCCACTGCACATCGGTCTGGCGCAGCGTGCTGACGCTGGCCTTGATCGACGCGAGCGGGGTGCGCAGGTCATGGCTGACCGCGGCGAGCAGCGCGGTGCGCATCCGGTTGCCCTCCGCCAGCGCCTCGGCCTGGGCCGCCTGGGTTCGCAGCCGGTCCCGGTCCAGCGCGGCGGCGGCCTGCGCCGCGAAGCCGTCCAGCAGCCGCGCGGTGGCCGGCCGGGACGGCGCGCTGACCACCAGCGCGAGGCCGGGCCGGGCCCGGACCCGGACGCTGACCGCCCCGGGCGGCGCGGTCCCGCTGCCGGCGACCCGCACCCACTGGCCGCCGGCCTGCTCGAGCAGCTCGGCCCGGCCGCCCAGGGTGGCGGTCAGGTGGCCGAGGACGGCGGCCGGGGTGTCGGCGCCGCCCAGGACGGTCTGCGCCAGCGCGAGCAGCTCGGCCGCCTCCTGGTTGCTGCGGCGGGCCTGCAGCGCCCGGTGCGCGGCCAGGTGGACGACGCTGCTGACCGTGACGGCGACCGTGACGAACAGCAGCAGCGCCAGCAGGTTCTGCGGGTCCGCGATCGTCAGCGTGTGCACCGGCCGGGTGAAATACCAGTTCAGCAGCAGGCTGGAGGTCACCGCGGCCAGGACCGCCGGCCAGAATCCGCCCACCACCGCGACCGCGACCACCGCCACCAGGTAGATCAGCAGGTCGTCGGCCAGGCTCAGCCGCTGCTGCCCGGCGACCAGCGCGGCGGTCAGCAGCGGCAGCCCGGCGGCCAGGATCATGATCCCGGCCAGCAGCCGCCGGCCGCCGATGCCGCCGGACACGCCGGACAGGGCCCGGGCCCACCGCCGCCGCGGCCGGGCGGCCGGCGGGCCGCCGGCCGGCTCGGGCGGCAGGTCAGCCGGGCCGCCGGCCGGGTCCTCCGGCCACGGGCCCGCGTCGGGCACGTCCACAACCCATAGTGTGAACGATGAAGCGGCCCGCCGCACGCCAGCACCCGCCGCGGCCCCGGCCAGGCAGCACGCGGCCATCGTGACGGCCGCGCGCGCGGCCACCGGCCCGGTCATGTGCAACTGCGCGTAGGGCGGCCGGGAGAAGCCGGCCACCGTCAGCCAGCCCACCACCCCGAGCAGGGGCGCCACGGCGGGCTCGGCCACGAGCGAGCCGGCGGTCACGATCACGGCGGCGAGGATCAGCACGCCGGTGGCGCCGACCCGGCCGCCGGTGCCCGCGGCCAGCGCGCCGACCACCAGCAGGCCGGCACAGCCGGCGGGCAGCGCCAGCGGCGCCGCCAGGCCGCGCCGCCGCCGGGCGGGCGGGCGCCGGGAGGGCGGGCGCCGGGAGGGCGGGCGCCGGGAGGGCGGGCGGGGAGAGTCAGTCATCTCCGGTCCAGTTGACCGCCGTCCCGGACGGTTCCCGGTGATCTTCACGCGATCTTAACGCCGCCCGGGCGGGTCTTGACGCGCCCTTAGCGTCGCCACGCTTCGCTCACCAGCGAAACATCCTGCCGCTAGGCTCGCGCGCATGGAAACCATCGCCGGCCTGCGCCCCGCGCTGCCGCGGGTCGTCACCGACCCGTCCCTGGTCCGGGCCATCCTGGCCGACCGGGGCTATACGGTGCCCGATCCGGGGCGTAACGCCCCGCCGGGCAGCATGGCGTGGCTGCGCCAGAACGTGGCCAGGCACAGCAACGGCGCCGACCACGCGCGCCGCCGGGGCCTGACCGAGGACCTGCTGCGCGGCCTGGACCCCGGCTCGCTGCGCGCCCGGGCCCGGGAAGCGGCCGGCGCGGCCATCGACCAGGCGGCCGGCCGTCCCTTCGACGCGATGGCGCTGGTGGCCAGGCGGGTGCCGGGCCGGGTGCTGGCCGCGGCGCTCGGCGCCGCCGACCCGGACCTGGCCACCGATCAGCTGCCCGTGGCGGCCGCCGCCTACCTGCCGGGTGCGCCGGACCGGGGCCAGGCCGACGCCAGCGTCGCCCGGCTGGCCGGATTGCTCCCGGCCGGCCCCGACGAGCAAGTCGCCGCCCGGATCGGGCTGCTGGTCCAGGCCTACGCGGCCACCGCCGGGCTGATCGGCAGCGCGGTGGCGGCCGGGCTCGCGGCGGCTTCCGGGCCCGCGCCGTCGCCCGGGCCCGCCGCGGCCCTGGTGGCGCAGGCGCTGCGCGGCGCGCCGCCGGTCCGGCAGACCCGGCGGGTCGCCCCGTCCGGGGAGACGATCGCGCTGGACCTCACCGCCGGCGGTGACGACCCGGCCGGGCCGGCGGCGTTCGGCTTCGGCCCGCACGCCTGCCCGGGCGCCGGGCACGCGACCGCCCTGGCCGAGGGCGCGGCCGGGCCGCTGCTCGCCCGCTGCCGGCCGGCCGGCGCGCCGGCCCGGTGCCCCGGGGCGCCCGCGGTGCGCGCGCCCGAGCGCCTGATGCTGGTCGAGCGAGCCTAGTCCGAGTCCAGCTCGTCGCTCTTCTCGAACCGGCTGACCAGGATCAGGCTCAGCACGAACACCGCCACCATCGCGAGCAGCAGCGCCAGCACGGACGTGCTGACCAGCTGCTCGCCGCTGAGCACGAAGAGGATCTTCCGGATCACGGCGACCAGCCCGACGACGATGAACGGCTGGGCCACCAGCCGGTGCGAGCGCAGCGAGAGCACCACCGTGTGCACGATCTCCACCAGGATCAGCACCAGCAGCACGTCGTCGAGCAGGATGGTGGCGGCGCTGATGACGGACCCGGCCGACAGGATTCCGGTCCGCGACAGCGAGTGGGCGAAGTCCGCGATGCCGGAGACCAGCAGGATCGCGGCCAGCACGACCAGGGCGGCGCCGACGACCACGGTGACGACGTCCTGGGCATGCTCGAGCCAGAGCATGGACCGGGTCACGCCCCAGGTCCCCGGGCGCGGGGGCCGCCCGGCGCGGCCGGCTCCGCCCGGCGGCCCCGGGCGGTCACCCCCTGGCTCGGCCACGGGCCGGCCTCACCCGGTCAGGGCGCGGCGCCGGGCACCGTGCAGACCGCCCCGCGGTCCGCGCCGGACACCAGCGCCGCGTACTTGGCCATCGCCCCGCTGGTGTAGTTCGGCGCCCGGCGCTGCCACTGCGCGCGCCGCCGGGCCAGCTCGGTGTCGTCGACGGCCAGCTCCAGCCGCCGCTGCGGGACGTCCAGGACGATGCCGTCGCCGTCGCGGACCAGCGCGATCGGGCCGCCGTCCCACGCTTCCGGCGCGGCGTGCGCCACGCAGGCCCCGAACGTGGCGCCGGAGAACCGCCCGTCGGTCACCAGGACCACCTCGCGGCCGAGCCCGGCGCCCTTGATGGCGGCGGTCACCGCGAGCATCTCGCGCATGCCCGGGCCGCCCCGGGGGCCCTCGTTCCTGATCACCAGGACGTCGCCCTGGCCGACCTGCCGCGCGGTGACCGCGGCGAAGCAGTCTTCCTCGCACTCGAAGACCCGCGCGCTTCCGGCGAACCTGAGCGTCTCGATCCCCGGCGTCTTGACCACGGCGCCGTTCGGCACCAGGTTCCCCCGCAGCACCGCCAGCCCGCCGTCGGGCTGGAACGGCTCCTTGGCGGGCCGCACGACCTGGCCGTCAGGCTCGAACGCGTCGGCCACGTTCTGGCCGAGCGTCCGGCCGTTCACCGTCATCGCGTCGCCGTCGACCAGGCCCGCCGACAGCAGCTCGCGCAGGATCACCGGGACGCCGCCGACCTGGTCGAGCTCGCTCATGACGTAGAGCCCGGACGGCCGCACCGAGGCGATCACCGGGGTGCGGCGGCTCACCGCGTCGAAGTCGTCCAGGGTCAGCTCGACCCCGGCCTCGTGGGCGATGGCCAGCAGGTGCAGTACCGCGTTGGTCGACCCGGCCGTGGCCATCACCACGGTGGCCGCGTTCAGGAACGCCGCCCTGGTCATGATCTGGCGCGGCCGCAGGCCCGCGGCCAGCGCCGCGACCACGGCGGCCCCGGTCCGCCGGGCCAGGTCGGTCCGCTCGGCCGAGACCGCGGGCGGCGACGCCTCGCCCGGCAGCGTCATGCCCAGCGCCTCGGCGCACATCGACATCGTGTTGGCCGTGTACATGCCCGCGCAGGAGCCGGCGCCCGGGCAGGCGGCCCGCTCGATTGCCAGCAGGTCGGCGTCGGTGACCTCGCCGGCCGCGTGCCCGCCGACCGCCTCGAACACGTCCTGGATGGTCAGCGACCGGCCGAGCGCGTGCCCGGGCAGGATCGTGCCGCCGTACAGGAAGGCGGCGGGCAGGTCCAGCCGCGCGCACGCCATCAGCATGCCCGGCAGCGACTTGTCGCAGCCGGCGATCGTGACCATCGCGTCGAACTGCTCGGCCTGCATCATCAGCTCGACCGAGTCGGCGATGATCTCGCGGCTGACCAGGGACGCCTTCATGCCCTCGGTGCCCATCGAGATCCCGTCCGAGACCGCGATCGTGCCGAATTCCAGCGGCACCGCGCCGGCCTGCCTGACCCCCTCCTTGGCGGCGGTGGCCAGCCCGTCCAGGTGCACGTTGCACGGGGTGACCTCGTTCCACGACGAGGCCACGGCCACCTGCGGGAGCTGCAGGTCCTGCTCGGACAGGCCGACGGCGCGCAGCATGGCGCGCGCCGGGGCCCGGGAGGGACCGGTGGTGAGCGGGCCGGACCGCGGCCTCGGCAGCTGGGAAGTCATGCGTTCTCCGGGATCGTCTCGAGCTCGAGGGAAGGGTCCTGCGGGGTGCCGGGTGCCTCGGCGCCCGCGCGCAGCAGGCCGTAGGCGACACCGTCGGCAAGAGCCTCCCACGAGGCGGTGACGATGTCGTCGGAAACGCCGACCGTGGTCCATTCCCCCACGGTGTCGGCTGAGGTGAGCATCACCCGGGTGACCGCGCTGGTCGCCGCCCGGCCGTCCAGGATCCGCACCTTGTAGTCGACCAGGCGGATGCCGGACAGGGCCGGGTAGAAGCCGCTCAGCGCGCGGCGCAGCGCCTGGTCCAGCGCGTGCACCGGGCCCACGCCCTCGCCGACCGCCACCACCCGCTCGCCCGCGTGCCGCAGCCGCACGATCGCCTCGCTGCGGTCCTCGGCCGCGGACCGCTCGATCATCACCCGGTAGCTGTCCAGCGTGAACCACGCGGGCAGCGCCCCGACGATCCGGCGCACCAGCAGCTCGAACGAGGCGTCGGCCGCCTCGTACGCGTAGCCGCGGTGCTCGGCCGCCTTGACCTGGTCCAGCACCTCGGTGGCCTGGCCGGCCGTGAGGTCCAGGCCGAGCTCGGCGGCCTTGGCCAGCACGTTGCTGCGCCCGGCCAGCTCGCTGACCAGGACCCGCTGCTGGTTGCCGACCGCGCCCGGGTCGATGTGCGCGTACGCGTCCGGCCGCCGCGCGATGGCCGAGGCGTGCAGGCCCGCCTTGGTCGCGAACGCCGAGGAGCCGACGTAGGGCTGGCGCGAGGCCAGCGGCAGGTTGGCGAACTCGGCGATGGTCCGGGCCGTGGCGGCCAGCTCGGCCAGGCGCCCGGGCGGCAGCAGCTCGTGCCCGCGCTTCAGCTCCAGCCCCGCGATGATCGCGAACAGGTCGGCGTTGCCGCAGCGCTCGCCGTAGCCGTTCGCCGCGCCCTGCACGTGCCGGGCCCCGCCGGACACGGCCACCACCGAGTTGGCCACCGCGCAGGCCGAGTCGTCGTGGAAGTGCACGCCGACCCGGGCGCCGCTGACCGAGGCGCTGACCTCGGCGACCACGCGAGCGGCGTCGTCGGGCAGCGTGCCGCCGTTGGTGTCGCACAGCGCGAGCGTGTCGGCGCCCGCCGCGACCGCGGCCTCCAGCACGGCCAGGGCATAGCCGCGGTCGGCCCGGTAGCCGTCGAAGAAGTGCTCGGCGTCGAACACCACCCGCCGCCCGGCGGCCGTCATGAACGCCACCGAGTCGGCCACCATGGCCAGGTTCTCCTCGCGGGTGGTGCGCAGCGCCTCGTCGACGTGCAGCGTCCACGCCTTCCCGACCAGGGTCACGATCGGCGTGCGCGCGGCCAGCAGCGCCCGCAGGTTCGCGTCGTCGTCGACGCCGCGGCGCGGCAGCCGGGTGGCACCGAACGCGGCCAGCTTCGCGTGCTTCCAGTCCAGCTCGCTGGCCCGGGCGAAGAACTCCGCGTCCTTGGGGTTGGACCCGGGCCACCCGCCTTCCACCACGTCCACGCCCAGCGCGTCGAGCGCCGCGGCGACCCGGAGCTTGTCGGCCACGGTCAGGTCGAGGCCGACCTGCTGCGAGCCGTCGCGCAGGGTGGTGTCGTAGATCTCGACCTTGGGCTGCTCCGGCCCGGCGAGGCCGCCGTCCGCGGTCACCGGGCGGCCGCCGTCGCGGTCAGCGCGCCGGCCAGCGCGTCCTCCCACCCGGCGGTGGTCGCCGGGGCACCGGAGCCGAGCACCGCGGACACCGCGGCGTCGAGGTCGGCCGCGGCCTGCGCCTCGCCGAGGTGGTCCAGCATCAGCGCCGCCGACAGCACCGCGCCCGCCGGGTTCGCCCGGCCGGTGCCCGCGATGTCCGGGGCCGACCCGTGTACCGGCTCGAACACCGACGGGCCGGTGCGGTCCGGGTTGAGGTTCCCGCTCGGCGCGACGCCGAGGCCGCCGGTCAGCGCGGCGCCCAGGTCGGACAGGATGTCGCCGAACAGGTTGTCGGTGACGATCACGTCGAACCGCCCCGGGTCGTCGACCAGGTACAGGCAGGCCGCGTCGACGTGGGCGTAATCGAGCGGGATCCCCGCCTCGGCCGCCACCTCGCCGGCCACCCGCCGCCACAGGTCGCCGGCGTGGGTCAGCACGTTGGTCTTGTGCACCAGGGTCAGCCGCCCGCGCCGCCGCGCCGCCAGGGCGGCGGCGTACCGCACGCAGCGCTCCACCCCGGCCCGGGTGTTCAGCGACTCCTCGGTCGCGCTCTCGAACGCGGTGCCGCGGTGCACGGTCCCGCCCGCCCCGGCGTACAGGCCCTCGGTGTTCTCGCGCACGATCACGAAGTCGAGGGCCTCGTGCTTATGCCGGGCCACCGCGCCGGCCACGCCGGGGCGCAGCTTGGACGGGCGCAGGTTCACGTAGAGGTCGAGCTCGGCGCGCAGCCGCAGCAGCAGCCCGCGCTCCAGCACGCCGGGCGGCACGTCCGGGCTGCCGACCGCGCCGAGCAGGATCGCGTCGGTCTTGCGCAGGTCATCGAGCACCGGACCGGGCAGCACCTCGCCGGTGGCCAGGAAGTGCTGGGCCCCGAGCGGGCAGGCCCGCCAGTCGACCGCGAACCCGCGCCGCTCGGCGACCGCGTCGACACAGTCCCGCGCCACCGCGGTGACCTCGGGGCCGATCCCGTCCCCGGGCAGGTGCGCGACCGTGTAGGCCCGGCCTGGGGCCGTCATACGTCCGCTCCGTTTTCGTCCCGGTCGGTGGGCGCGTCGAGCCAGCTCATCATCTGGCGCAGCGGGCGGCCGACGGTCTCGACCTGGCTGCTGGCCGCGGCGGCGCGCAGCCGCTCGAAGTTGGGCCGCCCGGCGTCGTCCTCGGCGATCCACTCCCGGGCGAAGTCGCCCGACCTGATGTCGGCGAGGATCTTGGCCATGGCCTCCCGGGCGGGCGCCCCGATCACCCGCTCGCCGCGGGTGAGGTCGCCGTACTCGGCGGTGTCGCTGACCGAGTAGCGCATCCACCGCATGCCGCCCTCGTACATCAGGTCGACGATCAGCTTCAGCTCGTGCAGGCACTCGAAGTAGGCGACCTCGGGCTGGTAGCCGGCCGAGACCAGGGTCTCGAACCCCGCGTTCACCAGGGCGGTCACTCCCCCGCAGAGCACCGCCTGCTCGCCGAACAGGTCGCTCTCGGTCTCCTCCTGGAACGTGGTGACCAGGGCCCCGGCCCTCGTCCCGCCGATCCCGCAGGCGTAGGACAGGGCCAGGTCCCAGGCCTTGCCGGTCGCGTCCTGGGCCACGGCGACCAGCACCGGGGTGCCCTGCCCGGCCTCGAACTGGCGCCGGACCAGGTGCCCGGGGGCCTTGGGCGCCACCATCGCGACGTCCACGTCGGGCGGCGGGGTGATGTAGCCGAAGTGGATGTTGAAACCGTGCGCGAACAGCAGCGCGTCACCCGGCCGCAGGTTCGGCGCGATCGCCTCGGCGTAGAGCTTGCGCTGCCCGGTGTCCGGCGTGAGCACCATGATCACGTCCGCCCAGGCGCAGGCGTCGGCGGGCGCGGTGACCGTGAGGCCCTCGGCCTCGGCCCGCGGCCGGGATTTCGAGCCCTCGGGCAGGCCGACCCGGACCTCGCAGCCCGAGTCGCGCAGGTTCAGGGCGTGGGCGTGGCCCTGCGAGCCGTAACCGAGCACGGCGATCTTGCGGCCCTGGATCACGCCGAGGTCGGCGTCGGTGTCGTAGTAGACGGTGGCCATGGGTTAGCTTCCTCTCAGGCTGGTTCAGTCAGGTCGGTCAGGTCTTGGCTCACAGGCCCTGGCTCACACGGCCTCGGCCACGGCCGGGGCGGCGACGGCCAGGCCGCGGTCGGTGATCGTGCCGCTGCCGCGGGACATGGCGATCCGCCCGGTGCGCACGAGCTCGCACGTGCCGTAGCGCTCCAGGTTCTGCAGCAGCGAATCGAGCTTGCCCGGGCTGCTGGTGGCCTCGAGGATCACCGTCTCCGGGCTCATGTCCACGACCTTGGCGTGGAACACGGTAGCCACCTCGAGCAGCTCGCCGCGCAGCGCCGGGTCGATCCTGACCTTGATCAGCGCCAGCTCGCGCTCCACCGCGGCGTGGTGGTCAAGCTCGACCACCTTCAGCACCCGGACCAGCTTGTCCAGCTGCTTGGCCACCTGCTCGACCGGCGTGGACGCGCCGTCCACGACGATCGTCATCCGGCTCACCCGCTCGTCCTCGGTCGGCCCGACGGCCAGCGAGGAGATGTTGAACGCGCGCCGGGAGAACAGGCCGGCCACGTGGGCCAGCACCCCGGGCTTGTTCTCGACCAGCACCGACAGGGTGTGGGTACTCATCGGGCCAGCACCTCCTGGGTCTTGGCCGACCGGGCCTGCTCGCCGCGCAGCTCGCGCCGGGTCGCCTCGCGCTGCTCCGCGGCGCTGAACTCGGGCCCGAGCGTGATCTCGTCGTTGGGCCGGCCCGCCGGGACCATGGGGAACACGCCCTCGCGGTCATGCACCCGGAAGTCCACCACCGTGGGCACGTCGCTCGTGGCCAGGGCCTTGTCGAGCACCGCGTCCACGTCGTCGGCCCGGTCGCAGCGCAGCCCCTGGCAGCCGTAGGCCTCCGCCAGCTTGACGTAGTCCGGTATCGCCGTGCCCAGCTCGACCTCGGAGTAGCGCTCCTCGTAGAACAGCTCCTGCCACTGCCGGACCATGCCGAGGAACCCGTTGTTGAAGATCAGCACCTTGATCGGCAGGTGCTCGATCGCGCAGG
>Ga0335077_10011108_pt1 | contig 11253 bp, 6 predicted proteins | sample Lox_Sample_31_FD_207151 | JGI IMG/M metagenome (GOLD analysis project Ga0335077, IMG submission 207151) | Soil microbial communities from Loxahatchee National Wildlife Refuge, Florida, United States - Lox_Sample_3.1 | ecosystem: Environmental > Terrestrial > Soil > Wetlands | place: USA: Florida...
AACCGGCCGCAGCAGAATCTGTATTTGCTCAACGGAGTGGAGTTCACCGGCGCGGCGGAAAATAACATGCAGCCCGGCGGCACCAGCCAGGAGTTGCTGGGCGTCGATGCGGTCCGCGAGTTCAACGTGCTGCGCGATGCCTACGGCGCCGAGTACGGCAAGCGCCCCGGCGCGCAGGTGCTGATCGTGACGCAATCCGGGTCCAATGAATTTCACGGGTCCATTTACGAGTTCCTGCGCAACAGCGATTTCGACGCGCGCAATTTTTTCGACGGCGCCTCGGTTCCGGGCTTCGAGCGCAACCAGTTCGGAGGAGCGCTCGGAGGCCCGGTCCAGAAAGACAAGACCTTCCTGTTCGGCAATTTCGAAGGTTTTTACCAGCACCTGCACCAGACCGGCGTCGACCTGGTTCCCGACAACAACGCGCGCAACGGCGAACTGCCCTGCAAGCTGGTGACGCCCGCTCCGCCGAACTGCCCGGCGTCGGATCTGGTGCCCGTGGGAGTTTCGCCGCTGATCAACGCGTGGCCCGCACCCGCCCCGAATGCTCCGGATTTCGGCGGAATCTCGGAAGCGTTCAACAGTCCGCTGCAAACTATCCGCGACGATTTCGGGACCGCGCGCCTGGACCGCGTGTTTTCCGAGCGCGATACGCTCAGCGGAATTTACACCGTCGACGACAGCGCCGATTTCACGCCCACCAGCACCAATCTCTACAGCACCGACGTGGAGAGCCTGCGCGAGCAGGTGGCGAGCGCGGAAGAAACGCACATTTTTTCGCCCGAGTGGCTGAACACGGCGCGCTTCGGCTATTCGCGAGCCGGATATTTTTTCACCGGCGAGCCGACGCCGGGAACCCCCGCGACCAGCCTGCCCGGATTTCTCGGCGGCGATCCGGTGGGTGCGATCGTGGTGGGCGGAAGCTCAGCGTCGAATCCGACGGCGCAGTTGAGCCTGGCCGGGAGCAACAACGGAAGCAATCTGAGCGTGGCGCGGAATCTGTTCACTTCCGAAGATCGCGTGGCGATCACCAAAGGGCGAAATCAGTGGAGTGTCGGCGCCTGGTTCGAGCGGGTGCAGTCGAACGAAAACCTCGCGTTGAGCCAGTACGGACAGGCGACGTTCACCAGCTTGCAGACTTTATTGCAAAATACGGTCGGCACGCTGCTGTATGATCCCGCATCGACGCCGCTCGGCTGGCGAACGTGGATGGGGGCGTGGTACGCCCAGGACGTGATGCGCGTGAATTCGAGTCTGACGCTTTCGCTGGGCTTCCGCGATGAGTTCACCAGCGGATGGAACGAAGCGCACGGCCGCGCGGCGACCTACACGTTCACGGACGGCGTGATTTCCTCTCAGCCGCAGATCGGATCGTCGGCGCTTACGGTGAATAACGCGAAGTTTCTGCCGCAGCCGCGATTGGGATTGGCCTGGAGTCCGTTGCATGGTTCGCACGCGACGGTGCTGCGCGCGGGGTTCGGAATGTACGACGATCTTCAGGACGCGCTGGGTTATCGCACGGACACGAATCCGCCGTTCGATCCGACTTACAGCTTGGCCAGCGTTCCGGTTTCATCGCTGCCGCTGGCGGCGCAGTCGCCCGTGGCCGCGAGCGCGAAGATCGTGCCGGGCGGAGTGCAGCCGAATCTGTACACGCCCACGCTGGTTTCCTGGTCGCTGCGCGTCGAGCAGGAGATTACCAACAACACGGCGGTCAGCGCGGGATACGTGGGGTCGCATGGGTATCACGAGATCATCGGCATCGATGCGAACGAGCCGTTTCCGGTGGTGTGCCCGGTGGCGCCGTGTCCCGCGGCGTATCCTTCGAATTTTCCGGCGGGGATCGCGGGGACGCCGGTTCCGGCCGGAACCTATTATGTTCCGGGCGCAACCAAGGCGAATCCGGCGCTGGCCAATACTTGGAGCTATTTTTCTGAAGGCGACAGCTCGTATAACGGGCTGGAGCTGGATGTGAATCACCGTTTCAGCTCGGGATTTTCGCTGCGCGGCGTGTATACGCGATCGAAGACGATCGACGACGGCGATTCGCTGAACGCGACCACGTCGGGAGGCGAGCCGGCGCTCGCTTCAAATCCCTTTGATCTGCGCGCCGACCGCGGACTGGCGAATTTTGACGTAAGAAACGTCGCGGCGCTGAATTTGAGCTACGCGCTGCCGTTCCACCGCAGATTCGCGGGCGGATGGACGGTGAATTCGATCGTAACGCTTCAGAGCGGGTTTCCGTTCACGCCGCAGCTCAGCTACAATCCGTCGAACAACGGCGATACCAAGAATCCCGTGCGGCCGTTCGTGAACCCGGCGTTTTCAGGTCCGGTGATTGAGGGCAATGTGAACCAGTGGTTCAACCCGGCGGCATTTCTCGCACCTCCCAATAACAGCGGGTTTTACGGAAATCTGGGCAGAGACACTTTAATTGGACCGGGCCTGGCCACCTGGGACTTCTCCTTGATCAAAGACACGCGGATTGCGGAGAGAATGAACCTGCAATTTCGCGCGGAGTTTTTCAATTTTCTCAATCGCGCGAATTTCAACGTACCCAACGCAGTGGTTTTCACTCCGTCCGGAGTTTCGCCGACCGCCGGCGTGATTACCAGCACGTCGACGACGGCGCGGCAGATTCAGTTTGGACTGAAGCTGCTGTGGTAGAGTTCGAACCAGATTTCAAAGACCAAATTTATCGGACCCGGATCCTTTAGCCGAATTTGATATCGGTCGTCGGCTCGACCGGCCGTTTCATTTGCGCCGCAACGGCTTGGCACCGGTCTTGTACCGGCTGACATCCAACGCACGCAAGCCCGCTGGGGTGAGTCTAGAATTTCCCCTCTTGGCCGATCCCGTTCTCCGTTGGCAGAGCACAATGGACTCCTTGCTTATGGGGTAACAGGGAGTGGGAGTGGGCGGTGCGGGGTCAATATGGATGTGGTTGAAAACTGGCTAAATCTGGTTTCTTGGCGACGCGTTACCTCGCGTGATGCTCGGCTTGCAACTGCCGGCACAGCTCCAGATTCTTGCGGGCTTCAGCGAAATCGGGCTGGAGTTGCAGCACGGCTTCGAACTCACGCGCGGCATCGGCGTAGCGGCCGAGCGTGGCGAGCGAACTGGCCAGGTTGAAATGCGCGCGAACGTAATCGGGCTTCAATCGTACCGCCGCCTGAAACGCCGCGGCGGCGTCTTCGAAGCGGTTGGCCTGCGCGAGCGCATTGCCCAGGTTGAAGCGCGCGTCGGGACTGGAAGGCTGCAACCGCACGACCTCGATGAACTGCGCGATCGCTTCGCCCTGGTTGCCCATCTGGGCGGCGAGCAGGCCCAGGTTGTAGTGCGAATCGGGATCGCCGGGCTGGACGCGAAGGGCTTCGCGATATTGCGCCAGGGCTTCGTCGAAACGGTTCTGCTGCGCGAGCACATTGCCCAATCCGCGGCGGGCGGCGGCGTTCTCGGGATCGAGCGCGATGGCTTCGCGATATTGGACTTCGGATCCTTTGAGCATTCCACGTTGGCGCATCGCGGTGCCCAGATTGACGCGCGCCTCGGGCGCTTTCGGGTCCAGGCGCACGGCTTCGAGAATGTGCGGCAGGGCTTCATCGAGACGCCCTTGCGAAAGCAGCGCTTCGCCAAGGTTGTCCTGGGCCTCGGCGAAGGCCGGCTTGATCTCGACCGCCATCTCGAAATTGCGGATGGCCTCCGTGGGCCGGCCGGCATCGCGCAGCGCATCGCCGAGGTTGTTGTAGGCGATGTAATTGGCGCGGGTCGCGTGCGCGGCGTGCTCGAACAGGGCGATACTCGATTGCCAGTCTGAGGCGTAGCTCATTGCGACGGCGGTCCAGGCGATGCAGGCGGCGACGGCGCACGCGGCGATCGCGGGTCTGAGGGAGGGGCGCCGCTCGATGAGCTCCGCGGCGCCGAAGGCGATTGCGATGGAGATGCCGATCAGCGGAATGTATGTGTAGCGGTCAGCCCGCGACTGCGCGCCGACTTGAATGAGCCCGATTACGGGAAACAGCGTTCCGACATACCACAACCACCCGATGGTCAGGTAGCGCGGTACCCCACGGCGCAGAACGGTGAAGGTGACTACGAGCAGCGTAAGCACGGCGGAAACCTCCATCCAGACCGACTGAGCCACGAAGGGATAAAACACAGCCAGCTTCGCCGGCCACAGGAACTGGGCCAGGTAAATAATATAGGACGCGGCCGCGTTTCCGAGGCGAAGCTGGAGCGGAACCTGCGCGATGGTCGAAACCGAGCCTCCGCGCTGCTGGATGACGAAGGTCGCGATGCCGGCGGCAATCGCGATGGCGAACAGAGGGATTTTTTCGAGGATCAAACGCTTCCAGCCGGGGCGCTCGCGCCAGTAATCGATCAGGAGCATGACGAAGGGCAGCGTGACGATCATCGGCTTGGCCATCAGGCCGCAGCAGAACAGGAGGACGACCAGGCTGTAGCGCGCGAACGTTGTGCGATCGGAGTAGCGCAGATACGCCCAGAGCGTGAGCATCCAGAAGAGACCGCTCAGGACGTCTTTGCGCTCGGAGACCCAGGCGACCGATTCGACGTGCAGGGGATGAACCGCAAACACGAAGGCGGCGAAGGCGCTGGGCCAGCTCGCGCGCGTGATGCGCTTGAGCAACACGAACAGGAGCAGGGCGCTCAGCCCGTGAATGGCGACGTTAGTGAGGTGATGCGCGCCGGCGTCAAGACCGAAGAGCTGGACATCGGCCAGGTGCGAGAGGCGCGTGAGCGGAAACCAGTTCGCATCCTGGGTGGAAGTAAACGCCCAGGCGAGGCTTTGCGGGTTGAGGCCGCTGAGCACGTGCGTGTTGGCGGTGACGTAGTCGGGATCGTCGTAGTTGATGAAGGCGAAACTCCGGACCTGGGCGTAGACGGCGATGATCGCGGCGAGAAGCGCGAGGGAGATCCACAGTTCGAGACGCGAGCGTCGCGGTTGCGGGGGCTTCTTCATCGGATCAACCATCGTGACACGAAAGAGGGAAGTGGGGAGTGGGGAGTGGGAAGTCGGCGTGCAACAATAAAATTACACGATGACAGGGTCCCAAACACGCCAGACCTTTCTGGATTTTTTCGCGCGGCGCGGGCATCGCGTGGTGCGAAGCTCGTCGCTGGTGCCGGCCAACGATCCGACGCTGCTGTTCACCAACGCGGGGATGAACCAGTTCAAGGACGTGTTCCTCGGCCAGGCAAAACGGGATTATTCGCGCGCCACGACCTCGCAGAAGTGCGTGAGGGCGGGCGGAAAACACAACGATCTTGACAACGTCGGCTACACGCGGCGGCATCACACCTTTTTCGAGATGCTGGGGAATTTTTCCTTCGGCGATTATTTCAAGCGCGATGCGATCGCGTACGCGTGGGAGCTGATCACCAAAGATTACGGGCTGCCCAAGGACCGGCTGTACTTCACGGTTTTTCGCGAAGACGATGACGCGGAGAAGTTGTGGCAGGAAGTGACGGGCATGCCGCTCTCGCGCATTTTCCGGCTGGATGAAAAAGATAATTTCTGGCAGATGGGCGACACGGGGCCGTGCGGGCCGTGCTCGGAGATTCATTACGACTTCGGACCCGACGCGGGGCCGGGGACGTTTCCGGATGATCCGGGCGAGCGCTTTATCGAGATCTGGAACCTGGTGTTCATGCAGTTCGATCGCGATGCGTCGGGCAAGCTGACGCCGCTGCCGCGTCCGTCGATCGATACGGGGATGGGCCTCGAGCGCATCGCGTGCGTTTTGCAGGGCAAGCTGTCGAATTACGATACCGATCTGATCCGGCCGATTATCGATCGCGCGGGCGAGCTGCTGCGCAAGAACTACGGCGACGACGAGCGCACGGATATCGCGCTGCGGATCAACGCGGATCATTCACGCGCGACCGCGTTTTTGATTCACGATGGCGTACTGCCGTCGAACGAAGGGCGCGGGTATGTGCTGCGCAAGATTATGCGTCGCGCGATGCGCAATGCGCGCATGATCGGGGTGAGCGAGCCGTATTTGTATAAGCTGACCGGCTTCGTCGCCGAGCACATGCGCGATGCATACCCGGAGATGATGGAATCGATTCAGCGGGTAGCGCGCGTGGTGAAGGATGAGGAGCATCGCTACGCGACGACGTTCCAGGTCGCGGAAAAGTATTTCCGGGAAGCGATTTTTCCGGCGGGCCAGTTTAGGGCGCTTCAGCCCGGTGAAGACCCTCAGGCTCACCCGGTCCAGCCCGCTGTGCAGGTACTGCCGGGCGACGTTGCTTTCAAACTTTACGACACCTACGGACTGGCTCTCGACGAGCAGATCGACATGGCTCGTGAGTTTGGTGTCAGCGTTGACACCCCAGGGTTCGACGAAGCAATGGAGAAGCAGCGCACGCGCGCGCGGGCGAGCTGGAAGGGTGCGGAAAAAGCGCAGATCAACCCGGTTTACCAGGGGCTGCCGAAGACGGAATTCGTCGGGCGCGAGACCCTCGAATCGCTGGCGGCCGTGACTGCGGCGTTTGCCGTTGCCGACGGCGCGGAAGTGGTGCTCGACCGGACGCCGTTTTACGCCGAGGCGGGCGGACAGGTCGGCGACACGGGTGTGCTGGTGAATCCGGAGACGGGCGACACGGCCGCGATCGTAGAGCGCGCGTATTCGGCCGCGCCGGGCAAGACCGCGCACAGGGTGAAAATGCTCACCGTTCTGAAGGCGGGCGATCGCGTGATTGCGCGCGTCGATTCCGAGGCCCGCCATGCGACCATGCGCAATCATACCGGGACCCATCTGCTGCACGCCGCGCTGCGCGCGGTGCTGGGGACGCATGTGAAACAGGCCGGCAGCGTGGTGGAGCCGTCGCGGCTGCGCTTCGATTTCACGCATTACGCGGCGATGGATGCGGACGAGATCGCGGAAGTCGAGCGGCTCATAAATGAGGAGATTCTCAAAAATATCGAGGTGCATACGGACGTGATGGATCTCGATCACGCGCTTTCAACCGGCGCGATGGCGCTGTTCGGCGAAAAATACGGCGAGCGGGTGCGCGTGGTGTCGATCGATTCATTCAGCAAAGAATTGTGCGGCGGCACGCACGTGGCGCGGACGGGGGATATCGGGATCTGCAAGATCGTGTATGAAGGCTCGATTTCGGCGGGAGTGCGGCGGATTGAGGCGATTACGGGCGAGGGCGCGCTGAAACGCTTCCAGCAGGTGCAGGGGGACCTGGCGCGGATCGCGGGAGCGTTGCGGGCGCCGGAAGCGGAGCTGATGGATCACCTGGAGCGGTCGCTCGCGCGGGAGAAATCGCTGGAGCACGAACTGCAACAGATGAAGACGCAGCTTGCGCAGGCGCAGGCGCACGGTCTCGAATCGCAGGCAAAGGATGTGCACGGCATCAAGATCCTCACCGCTCAGGTGTCAAGCCTAGACCGGAGCCAGCTCCGAACTCTAGTGGATTCGCTGCGCAGCAAATGGAGGCGCGCGGTGGTCGTGCTCGCCTCGGTAGACGGCGCAAACATCTCGATCGTCAGTGGCGTTACCAAGGATCTGACCTCCGAGGTTCATGCGGGGAAACTCGTGGAGAGCGTGGCCAAGGCGGTCGGCGGGCGCGGGGGCGGCCGACCCGATATGGCCGAGGGCGGCGGCAGGGACCACGCCGCGCTGCCGAAAGCGTTGGATGAAATTCGGAGCCGGCTCGAGCGCCAGCTAGAAGAGAGCTGGCGCGTGCGGCAAAAGAACGCAACGCAAGAGATACAACACTAGATGGAAAGCTTCGACGTGGTGGTGGTGGGAGCAGGGCCTACGGGTCTTGCATGCGGGATCGAGCTCAAGCGGCGCGGGGTCAGCGCGGTGCTCATCGACAAGGGCTGCGTGGTGAACTCGCTGTACAACTATCCCACCAACATGGTGTTTTTCACCACGCCGGAACTGCTGGAGATCGGCGACATTCCGATGACTTCGCTGAATGAGAAGCCGGTGCGCGCCGAAGCGCTCAAATATTACCGGCGCGTGGCGGATCATTACCAGCTCGATATCCGGCAGTACGAGCGCGTGGAAAAAATCGCGGGCGAGGATGGCGCGTTCGTGACGCACTCGCTCGACATGCACGGATGCCCGCATTCCTATGAATCGAAGAAAGCGATCCTGGCGATGGGATATTACGATGTTCCCAACAAGCTGAAGGTTCCGGGTGAGGACCTGCCCAAGGTGACGCATTATTATAAGGAGCCGCATCCTTACTACAATCACGACGTGCTGGTGATCGGGGCGAAGAACTCGGCGGCGATCGCGGCGCTGGAGCTGCACTGGTCGGGCGCGAGGGTGACGCTGGTGCATCGCGGCGAGGGGATCTCCTCGAAAGTGAAGTACTGGATCAAACCGAACATCGAGAATCGCATCAAGAGCGGGGAGATTCGCGCGTTTTTCCATTCGACGGTGGAGCAGATCGAGGAAAAATGGGTGATCCTGAACACGCCCAGCGGTCGCGAGACGCTGCGCAACGATTTCGTGTTCGCGCTGATCGGCTACCGTCCGGATCTCGAATTTCTGGAGCAGCACGGCATCCGCTTCGACCCGAAAACCGCGCGGCCGCATATGCATCCGGAGACGCTTGAAAGCGATCGCAAGGGGATGTATCTTGCGGGAGTGCTGGTGGCGGGGATGCACACCAACGAGATTTTCATCGAGAACGGAAGATTTCATGGCAAAGCGATCGCCGCGGCGATCGCGGGAGTGGTTTGATGACTCGACGGGATTTCTTTCCGATCGCGGGGCTCGCCATCGCGGGAGCCGGATGGGCGAAGCCGAAGATGATTGATTCGACCATCAACGGCGTGACCATTGGCGCGCAGACTTACAGCTTTCGCGACCGTCCGCTCGACGGCTGCATCGCGGCGATGAAGGAGATCGGGCTGGGGGAAGCCGAGCTGTACAACGGCCACATCGAGCCGAAGGACAAACAGGCGCTCGCGGCCTTCCGGAATGATCCGCCGCTCGAACAGATGCGCGAGGTGCGACGCAAGTTCGACGATGCGGGCATTCGGCTTTACGCGCTGAATTACAGCTTTCGCCAAGACTGGAGCGACCAGGAGTTGGAATCCGGGTTCGCGATCGCCCGGGCGATCGGGGTGAAGTACATCACCGCGTCATCGAACGTGTCGACGGCGAAGCGGCTGGCGCCGATGGCGGAAAAGCATCGGATCATTGTCGCGTTCCACAATCACTCCAACATGGCGCCCGACGAATTCGCGCGGCCATCGGATTTCGAGCAGGCCATCGCGCTATCGAAGTTCATCGGTATCAATCTGGATATCGGCCACTTCGTCGCGGCGGGATTCGACCCGGTCAGCTTTCTCGACCAGCATCACGATCGCATCGTGACGCTGCACATCAAGGATCGCAAGAAGAACCAGGGTCCCGCGGTGCCGTTCGGCGAGGGCGACACTCCCATCAAGGCGGTGTTGCAGATTCTCAAGAACAAGCGCTATCCGATTCCCGCCAATATCGAGTACGAATACAAGGGCGGGGACACGATCACGGAAGTGCGGAAGTGCTTCGACTATTGCAAGGCGGCGCTGAGCTAGCTACCGGTGTTTGCGTGACACCGTGGTCGCAGGCTCTTTGAGCAGCGTCTCGACCATGTCGCGTAGCTTGGTCTCATCCTGAAGATTGGGGTCGCCCTGCGGCGGACTTTGCGCGCGGATCATGCCCTTGCGGTCGATCACGACAACGAGCGGAACCACCGGACGGTCCATGATGGAGAATCCCATGTAGGCCATGACGTGGTCGTAATCGGTGTAGTACATGGGGAAGGTGACGCCGAACTGCTGCGCGAAGTTGGTGATGAGGAATTTCGCGTTATCGTTCCAGGCGATGTCGATGGGCTCGAAACCGCGCGGACCGAGCTCCTTGTACAGCTTTTCGACCATCGCGGAAAACGCCTGGCAATGCACGCAGGTGGTGAAAACGAATCCGATCACCACCACTTTGCCGCGATAACTCGAAAGCAAGGACTCTTTGCCGTTGGCGTCGGTGAGCGTGAATTCGGGAGATTTGCGCGTTTCCGGCGGTTCGGTTGCGAAAACCGGAAGCGCTGCGGCGAGCAGAGCTAGAGCAGCCGTGGTGCACATGGGTACTAATGATTGCTGGCGGTCTTCACCGTTCCGCGCGCGTGCGAGGTGTGCGCGGGCGCCTTTTCAGCGAGCAGTGTGCCGAGCAGGCCGCGCATGTAGGTTTCACTTTGCAGGTTGATGTCGCCCGGCACCGGAGTCTGCGCGCGGATCATTCCCTTGCGGTCGATCACGACGACTTGCGGCACCACCCAGCGGTCCATCATGGAGAATCCCATGTACTTGAGCATGGTGTCGCTGGGCGCGTAACCCACCGGCCAGGGGACGTTGTACTGCTGCACGAAACCGGGGATCAGCATCATGGCGTTGTCGTTGATCGCCACCGACAGTATCTGCAGGCCCTTGGGCGCCATTTCCTTGTAAAGCTTTTCCAGCATGACCGTTTCGGCCTGGCAATGAACACAGGTGGTGAAGATAAAATCGAGCACCACGACTTTGCCTTTCTGGCTCGAAAGGGTCACCTGTTTGCCGGAGGGCTCGACCACGTTGACCTCGGGACTGGGCCGCAGGACAGGCGGCGTTTGGGCGAAAGTGACGGCCGCCAGTGACAGCGAAACGGCGGCGAGGGCCGGCGCGTTGAGAAAAGCTCGCATGGTCTTAGTCTAGCGCAGCATTTAACGTGCCGGCTGTTGCCCGGTTTCCTCGCGAAATGGCGGCAAGTTATGCTGGTTGTTTGCTGCTGTCGTCGTCGGCTTATTTCATCTTTCTGTTTGCCGTTTTCGCGCTGTACTGGCCGGTGTCGCGCTTCCGCACGCTGACGCTCGGCGTGGTGCTGTTTGCGAACTACTTTTTCTATGCCAAGTGGGACCTGTTCTACCTGGCCCTGATTCCCGCCGTTTCGAGCTGCGATTACGTCATCGGGCTGGGTCTCCAGGATTCGGAAAACCGGCTCGTCCGGCGCATTCTGGTGACGCTCAGCATCGTGATGAACGTCGGCCTGCTGGCCTCCATCAAGTACGTGCCGTTCTTTCTTTCGAATTGGTCGGTGGTGAGCGGGCGTTCGGCTCCGGCGTGGAATTTCGTGCTGCCGGTAAGCCTGTCGTTTTACGTTTTTCAGGCGCTCACGTATACGATCGACCTGTACCGGCGCGATTCCAAAGGAACGCGCAGTTACCTGGCTCACCTGTCCG
>Ga0335077_10011109_pt1 | contig 11253 bp, 10 predicted proteins | sample Lox_Sample_31_FD_207151 | JGI IMG/M metagenome (GOLD analysis project Ga0335077, IMG submission 207151) | Soil microbial communities from Loxahatchee National Wildlife Refuge, Florida, United States - Lox_Sample_3.1 | ecosystem: Environmental > Terrestrial > Soil > Wetlands | place: USA...
ATTTCGGTAAATCTGCAGCGCCTTCGGAAACATCCAGGTCAGTCCTAAAAACGGATTCGCTCTGAAACTCACGGCAGGAAGCGTACTCGATCCGGTTCTCGTGGCGCTGACCGTCCGCGTCCAACATGTTGAGTACCGTCAATTGCGGAAGCAGGAAGTCGGAACGGCCAATCCGAGCTTGCCGGTAGTCAATCGTAGTCTCGATGCGGCACGTTTGCGACTCGCGTGGAGGGTTAGGAACCTCAATTGTCATCCTGCTGAGTTCGGCGGTCTGGGGATTGATCCAAAACTTCCCCTCATAGGCCAGGGTGACCAGGGTTTCCTGCTGTAAGCCCGTTTTGATCTGGTAGTGACTGGTCGACAGCGGCACGTGATAGCGGTACTCCGCGAAATCCAGCCCCTTGTCGTGTGCCGAGCCCAGATACTCATACTCCGACGCGCTGCCTCCAAATATGCTGATCAGGAATGGACCGAAATCACCCGTGCCCGCCATTCCGGCGCCCACAATCTTTTCCACATCTTCCGATTGGAATTGGCGCGCGCCAGGCCAGGAAAAGATCTCTGCACCGTCGGAAACAGTCACATCCAATTTGAATCGGTCCGTCCACGCCAGCATCAGCCGCGGCTGGATTTTCGCCGCGCTCGGGATCTCCACACGACCGCAACTGATCACGCGGGCAGCAGGATACATTTCAAACCTGGACCGTTGCACCGTTTGAAGGCACGTGTACTTCGGCAATCTCTGGATGTTCTCGAGGATTTTTGCGCGCGCCTGGTTGAGGAGCGCCATGTGATCGATTTCTCCGCACAAGGCAAGCGAGGCGCGGAGAATTACAATTGCGCTGGTGAAGAGCCGCGTCACGTCTCAGGTTCCAGGCTTAAGCTTACTAACAACTGAAACCTGGCACCTAGCACCTACTTCCGCAGCCACGCCGCCAGCTCCGCATGCTTACCGGCCTCGGCCAGCTCCGGCGCAGTTCGCCCGTCATTCATCCTCAGCGTCGGGTCTGCGCCGTGGCGCACCAGCGTGCGAGCGATCGAATCCATTCCTCCCATGGCGGCGGTGTGGAGCGGCGTGCCGCCCAGGAATTCGGTGGCGTTCGGATTGGCACCATGAGACAGCAGGATCTCGACCAGTGCCTGGTCCTTGCGATCCACGGCGGCATGCAAAGGTGTGACGCGAATCTGGTTGTGCGACTGGACGTTCGGATCCGCGTGGTGCGCGAGGAGCAGGATGACCACGTCGTGGTGGCCGAAGAACGTCGCCAGACCCAAAGGCGGAAAGCCATCCGCGGACAACTGATTGACGACGGCGGGGTCTTGATCGAGAAACGACTTCACGCGGTCGAATTGTCCCAAGGCGCAGGCTTCGGCGAAGCCAACCGTTGCGCCGCGGGCGACGAGCAAATCGGCGATGTCCGCGTGGCGCGTATACAAGGCGAACAAAACGGCGGAAGCCCCGTCTTTCCTCTGGGCGTTGGCAAGGGCAGGTTGCTGGTCTAACGCGGTGGTCACTTTTGCGATGTCGCCCTTTTGGATCGTGGTCATAAACTCCTCGGAATCCGCCGCCAAAAGACTCAGACAGCAGAAGGAAACAGCGCTTAACGCGATTACAAAAAGATGGGTTTGCATGGCCTCAGCATAGGGGCAAGCCTGCGGTCATGTCCTATCGAATCTTGCTTTTTTCCGGGAATGCGGTAAGCTGCCCAAGGGTATGCCCAGCGAGTTTGTCGGCGCCAATCCGAACGACGGCCCACCCGTTCTCGGCCGTCACAACCTGGTCCTGCGCGCCAGCGGGCGAAGCCATCACGTTAAGGATTACCCTGGCCCGCTGTCGATCAAGACAGTGGTCAGAGGGAACGCGGCATGGCGCCAGGGCCGCCGCGGACTGCCCGTAGCTCAAGATTCGTTTCTGGTGCTGAGCGACGAAGAACCGTATTCGCTCGATATCGAGGCCCGCGAGCCGGTGCATACCTGCTGTGTGTTCTTCGCGAAAGGATTCGTGGAATCGGTCCACCAGTCCATGACATCGGCAGGCGTCGATCCGCGCGAACCACTCCAAACGGAGTTTCTTTCGCATCTGCATCCGCGCGACGAGCGCATTTTGAAGCGGATTGCGGGCATTGCTGGCCGGGCCCACCCGTCTAGTCTTTGGGTGGAAGAGCAGTTTCTGGCTTTGGCGGAAGAACTGCTCCTGTTGTATGGCGAGGTGAAACGGCGCATCGGCCGGCTTCCGGGCCGCAAGCCCGCCACCCGCGAGGAGCTCTACCGCCGCGTCAGCACTGGACGGGACTTCATGCACGCTCGGGCATTCGAGCATATCAGTCTCAATGACGTCGCACGCGCATCTTTTCTATCGCCCTACCACTTCCATCGCGCTTTCCGGGGTGCTTTCGGGGTCTCCTCGCATGACTACGTGACCCGGCTCAGAATTGACCGGGCCGCACAGTTGCTGCGGGAGTCTCCGGACCTGAGCGTGACGCACGTGGCGGGGGCCGTCGGCTTTGAGAGCCCAACCTCGTTTGCAAGCCTGTTCAGGCGGCATACCGGCGTCCCGCCTTCGGCTCTCCGGCACGGCCCGGGCATCCGGAAACACTTGAAACCAGCGGCGGCTGCGCCGCGTACCAATGGCAGCTCATGAATCGGTTGTGGTGTATTCTGCTGGCCTGCGCGGGCGTTCTTTCCGCCGCGGGCGAAGACGTCGTTTTCCGCAGCGATGTCTCGCTGGTGCGCGTGGACGCACAGGTGCTGGGCCGCGACAATCGGACCATCACCGGCCTGCGCGCTGACGATTTCGTTCTGCGCGAGCAAGGCCGGCCCCAGCCAATTCGCAACTTCGCCAGCGAAAACATGCCCGTGGACGTTCTGTTGTTACTGGACGTCAGCGCCAGCATGCGGCCGCACGTGGAGCGGATTGTATCGGCATCGCATGAAGCGCTGCGCGTTCTGCGGAATAATGACCGGATCGCCATCATGGTTTTTGACCGTACGACACGTGTCCGGCTGCCGTTCCGCAACAGCCGCGACGACGTGGAGCGTGAATTGGAATCGTTGATCAACCAGGAGAATTTCAATGGAGGCACGGACATCACCCGCGCCCTCTATGACGGTGCCAGCTACATTTCGCGCGAAGGCCGGCGCGACGCCCGGCGCGCCATCGTGGTTCTCACCGACGATCAGACGGAGCGCAACCGGGACGTTGAGGGAGTCTCCCGAGCGCTCGCCAGGGCCGATTGCGTCTTGAGCCTTCTACTCGCACCCGACGCCATGGGCAGCTACTACCCAGGCGCTGGTGGTGGAGGCCGCAGTGGCGGCGGGAATTGGCCGGGCGGGTCGACGGGCAGCACCTGGCCCGGCGGCGGTACGACGGGTGGACCTCTGGGTGGCATCATCCTGGGCCGCCGTGGCCCGTATGGCGGCCGTGGACCGGGCGGACCGACAATGCGCGGGCCGCATACTTCATCCGCCGAAACCGGGGAGATTGCCCGGCGTTCGGGCGGCGACGTGATGCCGGTGGACGACGCCTCGGCGCTGGAGACGACGCTCGAACGGATCCGGCAGCGTTACGCGTTGCATTTCAATGTGCCGCCCGATGCGAAAGCTGGGGAGCAGCGAAATATCGAAGTCGCATTGGCGGACAACATCCGGCGGCGATATCCGGATGCCGAAATACGCTACCGCCGGGTGTACTTCGCGCCAACGGGCGGCGGTGGAACGGCTGTGGCCGCGCAGACTCCCGCGAATACCACCGGCGGCGCGGTTGCCCAGACCACAGTGGATAACGAGCGCCCGGTCCAAAAACGTCGACTGGCTGTCGCCTCCGACGGTCCGCCGACGGGCCCGATCGAAGCAAAGGGGAATGCGGATGACCAGCCCGAGGTGACGTCTGAGCGCCCGCGCCTCACGCGTCATGTGGACGAACCCTCATCGCAGCCCGGTCCCATCGAGCCCAAGTGCGGAGGCTGGCACCGCGTGGACGAGCCTGCTCCGCCACCTTGCCCCAGCGATTCAGGCAACAGTCAGCAACCGCCGGCGAAGTAACACCAACCCAAATCTGCCGTTCCATGCAAATTGTGCACGGTAGAGGAAGTACGCTACCGCCCAAAACCAGCGAAGAAGACGCGCCTTCAGGATTGGCAGTCGCCATGCTCACGTTGAACTCGCTCGAACCGGGCGAATTTCCTGGAGGTGCCTTCGATGGCTGACTTTCATCAGACCGGGGTGGTGACCACTCTCCATCGTCTGAAACCCAACAATATTGACCGGCTCGAGGCCGACCTGGAGAAGTTTTCACACAACCGGCCCATTGGATTGGTTCTGCCCGCGCTCTACTCGGAGTTCGAGACTCTCGCCATGCAGCAGATTGTCTCGGAATTGAAAAAAGTGCGCTACTTGCAGCGCATCGTGGTGGTGCTGGGCCGGGCGACGCAAGAGCAGTATGCGCGGGCATGCAGCTTCTTCGATGACTTCTACACCCCGGTCACCATGCTATGGATGGAGAGCGAGAGGATCCAGGACCTTCTGCAAATGCTCGAGACGCGAGGGCTCTCGGCCGGCGGTGACGGCAAGGGACGTTCCTGCTGGATGGCGTACGGGTATCTCCTCGCCGCTCGGGATTGTGACGTGATTGCCTTGCACGATTGCGACATCGTGAATTACGACCGGCAGCTTCTCGCCCGCCTTTGCTACCCGGTGGCGCATCCGCACCTGAGTTTCGAGTTTTGCAAGGGCTACTATGCGCGCGTCACCGACCGCCTGCACGGGCGCGTGACCCGCCTTTTCGTCACGCCGCTGATCCGGGCGCTCGAAGGAATGTCGCCCGGCGCTCCCTTTCTTAAATATCTCGACAGCTTTCGCTATCCCCTGGCGGGCGAGTTCGCCATGGATATCAACCTGGCGCGTGCGAACCGCATTCCCTCGGATTGGGGACTGGAGGTCGGAACCCTGGCTGAGGTTTATCGAAACTGCGCGGTCTCCCGAACCTGCCAGGTGGATCTGATGGAGAGCTACGAGCACAAGCACAAGGAGATCTCCGAGGACGATCATTCCAAGGGCTTGACGCGCATGGCAGGCGACATTGCCAAGTCGCTGTTCCGCACCCTCGCCTCGGAAGGCCTGGTATTCACGGCCGACGATTTTCGCAGTCTCGAAGTGCGATACGTCCGCATGGCCCAGGACACCAGCGCGCGTTACTACGCCGATGCCATGCTCAACGGCCTGAAGTTCGACCGCCACGCCGAGGAAATTGCCGTCAGCGCTTTTGCCAAGAGCCTGCACCGGGCGGCGGCGGAGTTTATCGAGGACCCTCTCGGCCTCCCGCTCATTCCCAACTGGAATCGCGTCCTGTCGGCGATCCCCGAGTTCTTTGAGTTACTGCAAGATGCCGTGGACAAGGCCGCGCGGCCGGCCTTAGCTCGGGCTGTGCACTGAGATCGATGCCAGAGCGATTGCCGGATGAAGCTCGCCGCGCCGCTGAATCCATCGGGAGGGCCGACGTCGTTATCGGCATTCCCAGCTACAACAACGGGCGCACCATCGAGCACGTGGTGCGCGCGGCCAATGCCGGGCTGAGCAAGTATTTTCCCGAGCTGAACGGAGTGCTCATCAACGCTGATGGCGGGTCTACCGACAACACACGGACGGCGGTCCTTTCCGCCCGCGTCGAAGACGGGCATCTCATGCTCCTATCGGCGCCGGTGAGCGTCGCTCATCGTCTCTCGCTGCCCTACCACGGAATTCCCGGCAAAGGTAGCGCCTTCCGGCTGATTTTTCAGATGGCCGCTGCGCTCGGTGCGAAAGCCTGCGCCGTCGTCGATTCCGATCTCCGCTCTATTACACCCGAATGGATGGACCTCCTGCTGCGGCCCATTCTATTCGCCGATTACGATTTTGTGGCGCCCTACTATCATCGCCACAAGTACGATGGAACCATCACCAACAGCATTGTCTATCCGCTCACCAGGGCCTTGTACGGCCTCCGCGTGAGGCAGCCCATTGGAGGCGAATTCGGAATCTCGGCGAGACTCGTCGCGCGCTATTTGGAACGCGACGACTGGGAAACCGATGTCGCCCGCTACGGTATCGACATCTGGATGACCACCATCGCCATCGCCGAAGGCTACCGCGTTTGCCAGAGTTTCCTGGGCGCCAAGCTGCACGACGCCAAAGATCCTTCGTCGGACTTGACTGCCATGTTGCAACAGGTGGTGGGCAGCGTGTTCATGCTCATGGAGGAGTACGAGTCCGTGTGGCGGGACCGAACCGGCAGCCAGCCAGCCGAACTGTTCGGTTTTCGGTTCGATGTTGGATTGGACCCGGTCGATGTCAACGTGGAACGCATGATTCACGCCTTTCGCAAAGGTTGTGAGGAGTTGGAAGAGGTATGGAAACTTGCGCTCCGGCCGGATACTTATGCGCAGGTCCGGAGCCTGGCTGGCAGCCTGAGCGACTGCCCGGCGGCATTTCATCTCGAAGACGAACTTTGGACGCGTCTGATTCTCGATTTCGCCTGCGCCTATAAGCAGCATCCGCTTTCATCCGCGCACCTGCTGCAATCGCTGACCCCGCTCTATCTGGCGCGCGTCGCCTCCTTCGTCTACGAGACGCAAAGCCTTCGATCCGCGCAAGTCGAAGACAAGATCGAAAAGTTGTGCATGACGTTTGAAAACCTGAAGCCTTATTTGCTCGCCAATTGGGATGCTGAACCGGCGGCGATTCCCGCACGTGTGCCGGAACAAACCGAGCAAAGACAGGAAACAAGATTGGAGGCATGAAGCCATGGTCGAAACACTGAGGACGGTTCTCCAGGGAGTACTGGAGCGGCTCTACAAATACGTAACCATCTATCTGCCCTCGCTATTGGCGGCGCTCATCTTGTTTGGGGCGGCTTACCTGATGGCGGCGCTGGCGCGCTGGCTGCTGTATCGAATCTTCAAGGGGCCGGCTATCGACCGGTTCTTGCGCCGCAGCGGCCTGGCCTTCGTGCTCGATCCCTCCGGCCGCCTGCGCGCTACACGACTAGTGGCCGAGACCGTCTACTGGTGCCTCCTGCTGTCCGGCGTTCTTCTGGGACTCAGCGTGTTCGACACCGACATCACCACTCGGCTCCTGGAGAAGTTCGTGTTCCTGCTGCCCAAGGTGGTGGTCGCGGCCTTGATCCTTTTAGGTGGCGCCGCTCTGGGCCAATATCTGGGCCGCGGCATGCTGGTCTGGGCGGTCAATGAAGACTTTCCTTCGCCGCGCCGGCTTGCGACCCTGGTCCGGATCGTCATTATGTTCGTTGCCGTGGTCGTGGCTGCCGACCAGCTCGATTTCGCCCGCAGCGTCTTCCTCGCCGCCTTTATCATTCTGGTAGGCGGCGGCGCGCTCACCGTGTGCCTGGCCATCGGCCTTGGCGGAGGAATTCGACGCTTCTTCGAGCAAAAGAAAGATGTCGCCGAGAATGGCGAGCGGTCTCTATGGAGCCATCTGTAGCCCGGTCTGTCCACTTTGGATAGCTACATTTTGTTGACTGTCATTTGGCCGGCTGGGAAAGTCATAATCGAAGCGTATGCGCCGCTTCGCCGTTCGATGCGTGATTGTACTGGCCACCGCCTCGGCCGTCGCATCGTTCGGTTTGTACGCAACCCCCTGGAAGCTGGTTCTGAAGAGCGGCAAGACGGTTGAATGCGACGGTGCTCCCATTGCCATCAACGGTGTCTACCTGTTTCGCGACTCAGACGGCAAGGATGGCTCTCTCCCCACCGAACAGGTCGATCAGGAGAAGACCGATCGTGCCAACCATGTCGCTCCGCCACCGCGGCAGTGGCGCCTGATCGGCGAAACAGTGAAAGAGGCGCCGGGGATTGCGGGCGTCCGGACTTTGAGCGAAGCCGACTTCGATGCTGAGGTTCTGCACGCCAAGACGCCAGTCTTAGTGGAGTTCGGGGCGCCGTGGTGCGGCTACTGCCGGAAAATCGAGCCGTCCATCGCCTCGATTGCCGGTGAATATTCGGGACGGCTGAAAGTCGGTAAGCTGGATGTCGACAGGAATCGGGCGATAGCCACCCGCTACCACGTCGCCGGCCTCCCTACGCTGATGCTCTTCAAGGGCGGCCAGGTGGTTGCCGCCATCCGAGGCTACGCTCGAAAATCTGAGATGGTCGAGATGCTGCAATCGGCCCTTTAGTGCCCTGGGCACATGCCCCCCAGATTCACGTTTGCCTGCCCAGCGGCGCCGGAGCACAATGGATAGCCATGATCGAATCGCCGCGGGGCGTTGCCCGATTCCTGGCCTGGCTCGGTGGTCACGAACTCGGTGTTCTGTTAGCCTTCGTGGGAATCGCGTCCGGAATCTGGTTGTTTGGCGTGATTGCCGGCGAAGTGCTGGAGGGCAACACCGAGGCGTTTGACCGAAGGATATTGCTGGCGATGAGGCACCCGGGTGATCACTCCCCGATCGGCCCTCCAGCGCTCCAGGAAATCGCGCGCGACATTACGGCGCTGGGCGGAGCCACCGCGCTGGGCTTGCTGACCCTGATCACCGGTGGTTTTCTTTTGCTCGACGGCAAGAGGCACCTGGCTATTTTCGTGTATGGCTCGGTAGCGAGCGGGTTCCTGGTGAGTGCCGTTCTGAAAAGCCTGTTTCAACGCTCCAGACCCGATCTTGTGCCCTACGCCGCCAGCTTCTCCACTACTAGCTTCCCGAGCGGGCACTCCATGCTAGCTGCGCTGACTTACCTGACCCTGGGGGCGTTACTGGCCCGAGCTCAGGAACGGAAACGCCTCAAAGCGTATCTTCTGTTTGTGTCTGCTACGCTGACGTTTCTGGTCGGCCTGAGCCGCGTCTATCTTGGGGTGCATTGGCCCACAGACGTGTTGGCCGGCTGGACCGCCGGCGCCTTGTGGGCCATCTTGTGTTGGTTGGCCGCACGATGGCTGCAGAGCCGCCGCGCGATTGAGGCCGAAACCGAGCATGCCACCTAAAGCAGTCCCTGCTCGATTTTGTCGAAGGCTATGACCACTCTTTCCCGCATTACTTCGTCCGCCGGCAGCAGCCGTGCGTTCGCGGGAGGCAACAAATCCGTCAAGCGGTCGGGCTCCCAGGCGAACCCCTTTCCCACGGCGTGGAAACCGCTCATGTTGGCTGCGATACAGGCGGCCTGCACCAGCAATCGAAGCGACGGTGTCTCAGGACCTGCAGTCTCGTGGTGGCGCGCAATCACATCGATGAGCCCGGTGGGGAAATTCCAAGACTCGGCGAGGTAGTGGCCGATCTGACAATGATCCACATCGCAGAAGCGGCGCTCCGCCTCCAGACTGTCCGTGGTCCGGCTGGTGGCATCTCGCATCACGAGAGCGTAGTCCCTGGGAAACAGCATCAGCAACGCCAAGCGCCCGATGTCGTGGAGTAGCCCGCCCGTGTATCCGACAGCTTTCTCCACGTTGCAGCAATCGGCCAGTACCTCGCACCAAAGTGCCGTGCCGAGGTTATGACGCCAGCACTGGCTGAACCCGGCCGTCCCGCCGCGGCCCATATAGTTTCTCATGGCCACTGTGACCACCAGGGCGCGCAATCGCTGCACACCCAAGACGGACAGTGCCCGCTGGAGGCTCGTGACCTGGTATCTCATGCCGAGCAGCGCAGAGTTCGCCACCTGCAACACCTGGCTGGAGAAAGCCGCGTCACGCGTGAGCAACCGCGACAGTTCGCGCAAATGCGTGCCTTCGTCCTCGAGCAACTCCAACAGCCGGCGAGCCACCAGCGGGAACGGCCTGAGGAATTTCACTCCCGCCGCCCTTCCCAAATCAATATTCGGATTCGCTGCGACTAACTGTGACACCTCGATCTTCTATCGGCAAAGTCAGGGCGAGGCTTTATAAGGGGTTTTTGGCGGGGCGATCCGGCTACAGCTTTCCCTCGGGGTCCTGAGGATCTCGCGACTTGGCGATGGCCGGCGTCTCCCCGGTCTCCGGCATCACGTGCGACTGGATCAGCCCTTCGCTCAAAATCTTGAACGCGCTCTCCGGGTCGTCGGCGTACCGGAACAGATCCAGATCTTCGGGCGCGATCATGCCGTGCCGCACTAGCGCGTCGAAATTGACAACCTCTTTCCAGAACTGCGAACCATACAGCACGATCAGAATTTTCTTGGCGAGCTTCTTGGTTTGCGCCAGCGTCAGAATTTCCATCAGTTCGTCCATGGTCCCAAATCCGCCCGGAAAAACCACCAGCGCTTTGGCGAGGTACGCGAACCAGAACTTGCGCATGAAGAAGTAGTGGAACTCGAAACTCAGTTCCGGGCTGATGTAGGGATTGGGAAGTTGCTCGAAGGGCAGCCCGATATTCAGCCCGATGGTTTTGCCGCTGGCGTCGCGCGCGCCGCGGTTGGCCGCCTCCATGATGCCCGGCCCTCCCCCCGTACACACCACGAATCGATAGGTATGATTCGCGAACTGGTTGGACCATTCCGTCATCAGGCGCGCCAGCGTCCGTGCGTCGCGGTAATACTGCGCCAGCGGGCCGACTTCCTCCAGGCGCGCCGATCCGAAAAACACAATGGTGTCGCGAATGTGCTCGTGCCGGAAATGGCCCAGGGGCTCCAGATACTCGGAGAGAATCCTGAGAATCCGCGCATCCGGACTATTCAGAAAATCGTCGTTCTTGTAGGCTACCGGCCGCCGGCCATTGCCACTGGTTTCGCTGGTTTCGTTCATTTCTTTTCCAGTTGCTCGATTCTTTTCCTGAACTCGCGCACGAGCTTCACGAGTTCCGGCAGTTTGGGAAATGCTGTGATAGCCCGCAGCCACTCGTTGGCCGCAAAGGCCGGCGAGCCGGAAATGCGCGCTCCCGCCGCCACGTCGCCGCCCACGCCGCTTTGCGCGTACACCACCGCGTTGTCATGGATCGTCAGGTGCCCTGAAATTCCCACCTGCCCTGCCAGCAGCACATTGCGCTCCAGCACGGAACTGCCCGCCAGGCCGGTCTGCGCGCAAATGATGTTGTCCTCACCCACCACGCAGGCATGCCCAATCTGCACCAGGCTGTCGATCTTCGCGCCGCGCTTCACCCGCGTCTCTCCCACCGTCGCGCGATCCACCGACGTCAGGCTCTGCACTTCCACATCATCCTCAATCACCGTGGCGCCCGACTGCACGATCTTGTAATGCGTTCCGTCGGCGCGCTTGGCGAATCCGAATCCGTCGCCGCCAATCACCACGCCGTTCTGCAGTGTTACGCGATTGCCAATGCGGCAGAATTCGCGTACCACGGCG
>Ga0335077_10011111_pt1 | contig 11252 bp, 18 predicted proteins | sample Lox_Sample_31_FD_207151 | JGI IMG/M metagenome (GOLD analysis project Ga0335077, IMG submission 207151) | Soil microbial communities from Loxahatchee National Wildlife Refuge, Florida, United States - Lox_Sample_3.1 | ecosystem: Environmental > Terrestrial > Soil > Wetlands | place: USA...
CAGTTTTCAGAGTTGTAGAGCTCGGTCTCCACTATGTCTTGCGTGTGGTCGTAGATCTTGGCGTTCAGCGCCTCGATCATCCTCCGGTGGACCGACGCGCCCTGGGTGAACCTCATCCCGAACTCGTCATGGGTAGACGCCGTCACCGCGACGTTGAACCCCCCACCGACGGCGGGCATGGGCGCGACGCTTTCGGATCCGAAGAAACGCGTGTCGCCAGGCGCGGGGTGCCTGCGGTCCACGATCTCGAGGCTTCTTCCCTGCGGGACGTTGACGCGCTCCCTGACGTGCGCTATTGTTTCGTCAGCCAACAGGACGACCGGGGTCCTGTATCTTTCGGAGAGGTTGAACGCCCGTACTGTGAGCTCGAACATTTCTTGGGCGGAGTTGGGAGAAATGACCAGTGCTGCGTAGTCGCCGTGGGTCCCCCAGCGGGCCTGCATCACGTCCCCCTGAGCAGATTTTGTCGCCTGGCCAGTCCCAGGTCCGGCCCTCTGCACGTCCACCACGACGCATGGTGTTTCTGTCATGAAACCCCAGCCGATGGTCTCCTGCATGAGCGAGAAACCCGGGCCAGACGTAGCCGTCATCGCCTTCCTGCCGGCCCAGCTGGCGCCCATCACCGCACCTATGCTCGCCAGCTCATCCTCCATCTGCATGAACGTGCCCCCCAGTTGTGGCAGGCGCTCCGAGAGATGTTCGCTGATTTCATTGGCGGGCGTGATGGGGTAGCCTGCAAAGAAACGGCACCCTGCCGCTACTGCTCCCTCGACGCACGCCTCGTTGCCGGACCAGAACCGGGCTTCGTTCATGCCCGAGATTGTTCTCAAAGCTCGGTGTGGCCAGCCTTCCCAAGCCCCTCATAAGTGAGGGAGTCGATTCTCGGCGGTAGAAACGACGGTGCGTTCGTTTCGCATGCGAGGCTCTTGGATCCTTGATCAAGCACGATCCTGCAAGAGCGGAGATGGTCTCGTGGCTCGGTCCATCGCCCGTTTCTCTCACTCGTGAGAATTGGACCCGAATACTTTCACAGGAGTAGGCAGAAACGGTATCCGCCTGCGTCTCGTCTTAAATAGCCGGCCGGGCCAGCCACGACATGGACCCAGTAGTCCATTTCGAAATCCCCGCCAAGGACGTGAAGAGGGCTTCGACCTTCTACTCCAAGGCCTTCGGGTGGAACCTCAACCAGTTTCCGGGCTTCGAATACTGGAGCGTAGTCACCACGGACTCGGACCAGGACGGGAGACCAAAGTCCCCAGGATCCATCAACGGAGGCATGGGGAAGCAGGGCGAGATGGCGCCGAATGCTGTGACGGTCACCATCAATGTGGCCGACATCGACGCAACTCTGGCGAGCGTTAAGAAGCTCGGCGGAAGCCCTGTAGGCACGAAGATGCCAGTGGGAGACATGGGCTGGTCTGCCTACTTCAAAGACACCGAAGGAAACGTAATCGGCCTCTGGCAGAACAAGGGGATGTGATATTTGGTTCGGGGCCCAAGGGCCCCTGACCTTCCCATTTATCCCGGTTCAGAACGGATAAATCAACCAACTAACGAAATCAAAGGCATGGGTGTGTGTCCCCAATGCAGTATGCCCATCGAGCACATCGAATTCCACTCCCAGACAGGTAAGTTCAGGCTGTCAGGGATAATGCGCAGGGACGGTGATGCAGTCGTCAATTTCGGGGGAGATTCCAAGGAACCCGGGTTCTACTGCCCCGTGTGCGGTGCTCTGCTTACTGAAGACGTTCAGACAGCCAGAAGAATCCTGAGTGTTTCTGACGCCGCTTCCTCGAAATAGACGGGGCTCAGACAGAAAGACTGAAGCCCGCACAGAGTGCCGGCCGCGAGCTTCGCACCTCAAGCATTTTGGTGGCAAGGGAGCGTTGGCGTGCAGTCAGACTAACTGGCCTGTGTTATCGTCACAGTGTAGCTTGTGCCTGCAGTCGGAACCTGGGAGGATGTCGCTGGTATCGACGCCAGGCTCAATCCGTTCGGATAGACGCTCAGAAATGTCACCGGGTTGTTCGCCGTGTTGAAGCCGTTCGTGGACCCCTGGCATGTCAGTTGGACCGTCGCGTCGGACGGAGTGGGCGTGTTGAACGAAATTATGAAGTTCTCTCCAGGGGCATGGACCGCCTGAACTGTGAACGTGTACGGGAGAGTGACGGTCCCGGTGCAGTACCCCTGAGTCGTCACAGTGATGCTGCCCTGACCGCTCCCTGTTCCGGTGTAGTTAGCAGGGTCGATTGAGAAGGTGAACGAGCCTGAGGCGGTCTGCGTTGAGTTCCACTCCACGGGCTTGCCGCTGCTGTCGTTGATCCCGAACGGCCCGAGGGGAGTAACGTAGGTGAAGACTCCTCTGTAGTTATCATATCCCTGGGTCCCGGTCGTCGGGCCTGTAGGCGTGGTCGGGCCGATGGTCACCGTCGATGTGTGGCTGTTTGTCACAGACGGGCTGCTGCCGATCGTCACCGTGGGAGTGCTGCCGCCACTTCCGGTGGTGGTACTGGTGAAGACGAAAACATAGACACCGACGCCTGCCACCGCTATGACGACTACGAGTATGACAGCGAGCACCAGAGGCGCAATGCCCGAGCGGCTTTTGCCCTTCATAGTATCATCTCGACGGTAAACACCGTTGTCTGCTCTACTAGCTTACAGATAGCCGAAGCCCAGGTGGAAGGCGGCAGCCGTCACAGCGCCGATTATCACGCCTATGATTACATAAATTACAAACGTCGCTATCACCACTCCGACAACGTAGGTTACGACCCTTTCTTTCGGTGTTCCCAGCATTATCGGAAGCCCGAGGTAGAGAATGTACAGCCCGTATAGAATTCCTAGAATAGTCAGGATTCCTAGCAGGGGAATTATGTCGAGTATTCCTATCAGGAAGGCAGGAGTGAAGATGAATGCCGCGAGCCTCAGGCTCTTGATCCGGTCGTTCGACGAGCCGAAGCTGGGCGCCAGCATCCCTATCACCAGTCCGACCACGTAGACGCCAATGATGTCCAAGATGTAGGTCAAGAGAGCACTAACGAAGGCGTAGGCGACGAAAGACCCCACAAAGCCAAATGGTACGTACAGACTGTAGTACCAAAGGTCGCCTATTAGGGTCGCGACAAAGGGAATCGCGGCCAGGACGGCGACGTAGTTCACCATTATCTGCCTCATTGTGGCCGAAGTATCCCTGTTCGCAGTGATGTAGCCCACGGGGTTCCTCACCAGAGCGATGGCGGAGTTTATCGTGCCCATGATGAAGCCTGCAGCCCCAGAACTTGGGCCAGCGTTGCTGGGTTGAATTGTGGGCGACGGCGTCGGCCCACCGACAGGAGATTGACGCAGGGATTTGGGCTGAGAATCGTTACCCGAGATGGCCTTCGCCAACCCTAAGGGGTTTGGAGAGCCCCTTCTTAAGTCGTCCTAGGGACGACCCCGGCGTTCCCCAGCAAATCCTTGAACTGGATGGAACGGTGAGGGCCCAGCCCGCTGGGGCCAACGAAGAGGAACCTTGTCCGGCGGTGCGTTCATCTCCCGAATCACGCATTGCATAAATCCACCCTTGCAAATGGGCAATCTGACCTTGAGCGCCCCTTTCCCCGATGACCTGGAGGAGATTCTGGGCCCCGATGAACAGGCCGAGCTCTACATCCCACAGAAGATTTACCATCCAAAGATAAGCATCGACTCGGTTCTCATCACCAATCAGAGGGTCATCCTCAGGCACCCTCACGCCATGGGAATGAAGAAGGACTACACCGACTACAATTACCAGGACGTAGCTAACGTCGTGCTTGACAAGGGGTTCACCCGTTCCACCCTCAAACTGGAGCTCAGGTTCGGCGGGGAGCCGCTGACGCTGGAAAACCTGCCCAATTCAGACGCAGAGAAGGCGTATGGCCTCATCCGCCAGAACCTGAGCAAGTATCAGGCTCCCTTCGGCCAAGGCATGATGGGTGCTGGCGGCTACCAGCAGGCCCCACCCGCTCAACCTTCTCCCGCAGGCGGGCAGACGACCATAGTCGAAAAAGAAGTGGTCAAGGTCAGGTGCAGATACTGCGGTGCTCTGAACGACGAGACCGCGAAGGCGTGTGTCAGCTGCGGAGCAACTCTCTAGGTAGTTCGCTTTCGCACGAGGCTATGGGATCAGAGTGAGGAGATGACGGGGCTATCGGCCCACCGGGGTGCCTCCCCACCTCCCTGAACGGGCCCAAACCAACAAGGTATTTCTGCCGAACACGGAGGGTCAAGTACGCGATGTCGGGCGACAAGGGGACCAAGAAGGGGTATTCCTACACCTATCGGACGCCGCAGGGCGATGCATCGGGCCTTGGTGGCACGAGCCCTGAGACGCTCTTCTCAATCAGGGACACCCTGCTGTTGCTGACCGAGGACTGTCTGGTGGTGGAGCGCCCAGAGGGTACGTTTTGCGAGAAACACAACCTCCCCGTAAACAAGGGAGAGACGAGGTGCAAGTACCTGGCATCTCGCTTCGCCAGCAAGGAAGGAGAAGAGAAGTCGAAGGCTCAGGTCCAACAGTACGTCAATGATCTCCTTGGAATAAAAGATCCAAAGACCGTCAAACGGCTCACTGGGTTCTGATGGCATTCAGCCCTTTTTCCGTGATCCTGCCGTCGTCCCCGATGTACCCCGCAAGCTGAAGCTTCGCAACCTCTCTACCGAGAGTGGCTGGAGGGACCTTCGTGACCTTGTCCAGCTTCTCTATGCTCTTGACGTGTGGAAGGGCGCGCAGGATCTGCAGTTCTAGTTCAGAGAGATTCTTGTCGCTGGGCAACGGCCACAACCCAGCGCGGCGGTGTTATTGAAACCTAGGGCGACTCAGGTGACCATCACCGCGTGTCAATGGTTATCTTGAACCCAGACCACCGTCTTGCTGAGGTGAAGAAAGTTGACTAGCACCGGTCCAACGGGTTCATCTCACACCCTCGAAAGCGTCAAGACCCTTGGCGGCGTCGGCTCCATCCTTACCCTTCTAGGGTTCGTTCCAACGTTCGGCGTGGTGCTCGCAATCGTCGGCCTGATACTCGTTCTGGTGGCCTTCAAGTACGCATCAGAGATCCTCGGCGACCCCAAGATCTTCAACAACGTGCTATATTCTGTGATCCTAGGCATAATAGGCCTCGTGGCAGGCGTGGTAGTTGTGGTTGCAGCGGTATTCCAGGCGTTGGGCATGGGCTACCTGTCCAACTCCTTCGCCTACACCGGCCCCATCAGCTTGGCGACCGGGGACATATTGGGCCTGCTCGGGACGATCTTGGTCGGCCTGGCAGCAATCTGGATTTGCTTCATGGTGTCATCCATTTTCCTCAGAAGGGCCTATGGGGAGCTGGGAAGGAGGCTCAACATCAGCCTCTTTGGCACGGGGGCACTGCTCTACCTAATCGGGGCAGCTCTGGTCATAGTCCTTGTCGGGTTCCTGCTCATCCTAGTGGCCGATGTCCTCTTCATCGTGGCCTTCTTCTCTATCAACGCGCAGCTCCCTCCGCCATCGACGGTGGCTCAGCCGGCTCCGACCAAGATGTGACAGGACGTGGAAGGCCGAGCCATCCTCCCATTTGCGGTGGGGACTCGCCGCGACTCCTTAGGACCCTCGTGTCCCATTGGGGACCTGTTTCTCCGGGACCGCGAGAACGGGAGTTATCCCATCTTCGTACCCTAGGTCGAAGAGCATTCCCTCGGAGAGCTCCCCCATCATTCTCTTTGGTTCGAGGTTCACGACGAAGAGGGTCTGCTTTCCCTGTATCTCTCTTGGGTCAGCCCGCTCCTTCTTCATGCCTGCGAGTATTCTACGCCTGTGGTCTCCGAAGTCAACCGTTAGCCTCACAAGCCTGTCGGAACCCGCGACGTCTTCGACCGACTCGATGGTCCCGACGCGTATGTCGATCCGGTCGAGGTCTGCTGTGGTTATGGTGGGTTTGATTGGAGTCATACCAGGAGTAGAGCCGTCTGGCGTCAGTAATTGGTGTTTTGCCGTGCAGGCGGAAATGCTTGAACCGAAGCCACTCTTTCGCAGTGGAGACACGCTCCGGCACTCTTGGGACAACCTTTGTTTGGCGATTTCCCATCCCTCCAGGGCGAGCGCTTGAAGATAGACCACTGCGATTTCCCTGACGGGCTTCTCTACGATGTTGAACAGGGAACCTGGGCAGAAAAGCGAGGGGAAGTCATTCGGGTGGGAATCACAAGCCTCCTCTCTTGGTCCTTTGGCGTTTTCTCTGCAATCACCTTCAGGGGCATCGGCACGGCTCTGGTCCGAGGCCAGGTCATGGGCACCATGGAGGGGTCGAGGCACTTCGACGTGTTCCGTTCCCCTGTCTCCGGGACTCTCTTCGCCGTCAACGAACGACTCGTTGACGAACCCGGGCTCCTCAACAAGAACCCGTACGGGGAGGCATGGTTCGCTGAGATAAGGCCCAAGGATGTCGGCGAGCTTGGTGCGCTGGTAGGGCTCCCCGAGGCGGAGCGCAGGATAGCAGAGCTGCTGAAGGAACGCCACGTGCACTGTTTCGCCGCCTTCCCCGACTTCGAGGTGTTCGACCAAGGCGTGGAGTGCCAAGCAGTGCTTGCCAAGCTCAACGAACTTTTGGAGAGGAGCACCCCGGGGACCGTAGTGCACGTCGTCTCCGACGACAGCAGCGCCGAGGTGGAGATGCAGCGGTGGTCTGATCAGACGGGGAACTCCATCGTCGACATGCAGAAGGAAGGGAAGCTCTTCCACTACATCGTCAGGAAGGAGCCCTAGAAGGCGACCGGACCCTATCGCTCGATGGGGAGCATCACCGAGTTTCCCCACTCGGTCCAGGAACCATCGTAGTTTCTGACATCTGGATATCCGAGAAGGTACTTCAAGACGAACCAAGAATGCGAAGACCTTTCTCCTATTCTGCAGTAGGTGATCACGGTCTTGTCCCTGTCGACCCCCTTTGAACGATACAGGTTCTCCAGCTCCGGCCGGCTCTTGAATGTCCCATCGGCGTCGTTCACCGCTTGCGCCCACGGTATGTTCTTCGCGCCTGGGATGTGCCCGCCCCTTTGGGACTGCTCGTCCGGATACTCGGGAGGTGCAGTGATTTCCCCTGAGAACTCCTTCGGCCCTCTCACGTCGACAAGCACTCTGTCCTTTTGCCCTATCGAAGCTCTCACGCTGTCCCGGTAGATCCTAACCCTTGTGTCTGGGCCTCCGATGCGAAATTCCTTGGGCTCGTATGAAGGCACTTCCTTGGTGAGCGGCCTGTCCTCGATCAGCCATTTCTTCCGTCCGCCGTCCATCAATCTAACATTCTCGACCTTGTAGTACTTTAGATCCCAAAAGGCGTAGGCGGCGAACCAGTTGTTGAAGTCCCCGTAGAGGATGACAGACATCTCTGGAGAGATGCCGCTTCTCTTCAACAGGGCTTCCAGTTGCTCCTTCGAGAGTATGTCCCGGGTCGTCGGGTCATTCATGTCCTTCTTCCAGTCAAATACTACCGCACCCGGTATGTGACCCAGAAGGTAGTTCGAGGCGGGGTCATAGTCCACTTCGATCATGCGGACCTTTGGATCTTCCAAGTGCTCGGACACCCACTGAGTAGTTACCAGGACCTCGGGATGAGCGTACGCTTCGGACATGATATAACATATGTAATAATGCCAATATAAGTTTGGCTGTTTGCCCGGGCCGAGCACCGGCGGACGGTGTTCCTGCGCGTTTACAGGGTTGCTGGGTCAGCGCCTCCGCGCATTCCAACCAGATAGCCGAGTGCCAGACCGAGCAGGGCGCCGCCGGCGTGTGCTATCCAGTCCACGTACACGGACGTGAAGCTGCTTATGATGAAGATAAGAGCGAACCAAAGCATCAGCACCACGTTCACCCTTCTGTTCGTTACAAAATCGAATGAAACCACGCCCGCGAGGAGTCCGAAGATCCCGCCCGAAGCGCCGAAGCTTCCCACATTGGGGCCGTTGGCCAAGCTGAAGATGTTGCCAGCTATGCCCGTGGCCAGGAACACCGCGTAGTACTGCCTCTTGCTGTAGGTATACGAAAAGATGCCGTCCAGCCAGGCTAGGGCCAGGGCGTTGAAGGCCACGTCTATGATTCCCAGGACAGTCGGAGGCACTACGATTATCGACGTGACGAGCTGCCAGAATCTCCCGGCAAAGACATCTCCGTTGTCCTGGAGGAGGAATAGCGTGAGGGGGCGGCCATCTATCGCGATGAAGGCGAGGGCTGTGCCCACGACCAGCCCTCCGATGACCGTGTAGACCAGGTTCCTTCCTTGTTCGGAAAGCTGCAAGTCTAATCTCCGGCGATCAGACGTTCGCCGATTCTGTTCTCTCCTCTGTCAGGCGGTCCCCCGTCTTGACCCGCCCTTCTGCGAGGACCCGTGCGTACCACCCGCGCCTCCCCAGCATGACCTTGAGGAAGCCCGGGCCCTTGGACCCTCCGATGTATGGGAGCAGGAATAGGTTGTCGCAAGGATCGCAGGCCTTTGTGATCTGAAGGCGGACTTGGCCTGCTGCGAAGACCTTCCCGACGCCGAAAGCTCCGTATGGGACCCCGCTGGTGGTGAAGTTTTCACCAAGGTCTCCTGGCTTGATCGGCCAGCCTTCCGAGTTCAGCTCCCTGATGGTTTCAATTGGCATGACCAGTAGCGCCTGGTCGGGGTCATCCTGACGTTCCTCGTGCCTGTAGACGTTGAAGTCACCTTCTATGCCTGCCCTTGTTACGAACGCCGAGTCCACTGGCTTCTTCGGAAGGCCGTGCTCCCCTTTGGTTTGGGGTTTCACATTGATCTGCTGAATCTCTCCGGGCACGTCTCGGGCGGAGATCGGCCCATTAATTTGGCTTGGCCAGATTGCACCTTCCGCCGTCCCACGCTTCGGTACGATCGACGCCGATGGTTTCGACCCTCCTTCCTTCGCCAACTGGCGTGGCGAAGGCCCTCATTCTGACAACAGCTTCGTGTCTTCCATGTAACCTTTGATCATACCATGCACGGCCTCGGAGAATATCGCCTCAGCCATAGCCTCGTAGCCCAGGGAACTCAAATGCAGCCCATCGTTCGAGTATTCTTCCCGCAATCTCCCCGCGGCGTCCGCGGTTGCCGTGAAGAGGTCCACACAGATGATGCCGCGAGACTCACTGCAATTCCTGATTAGTCTGTTGAGCCGCAGCCTGGGCGGGATGCCTTCGTCGTAGCCGCGCACGGATGGAACGGTACACGCGACTGGCTGAATTCCACTGTTCAGCGCCTCGTCATACATGCCTGCTAGATTCTCGGCCACCGATGACGGATCCATCCCCCACCCAAGGTCGTTTGACCCTCCTAGGATTATCACTGCGTCAGACCGGGGTCCAACCACGTCGCGGACAAAACGGTCCGCCATGTCGTCGGTGAGCTCGCCCACAATCCCCCGGTTGAGAAATTCAACTCTGAAGCCGGGCGCCTTTTTGTGGAGCGTCGCATCTACTCTCTTGCCTAGGAAGGCTGTGTACGGGAAAGGCTCTGGGAACTCTTCATCCTCCGTCGGCGACCGGTAACCGACAGTAAGGCTGTCCCCGAAGGCGACGATGAGTATCCTCGCCTGCTTTCTCTCGCTGCCGGTCGTCAGGCCCGGGTCGCCTGACGCCGCTGTGGTAGTATCACGGCTCTGTAGCACTGTTCCATCTTTGTTATTACTCCTCCTACATTGTTCAGTCCAGCTCGGTGCTCGCGCTTCTTGGCGTGGGCCCGCAGCGGACTGGGGCCGGGCGGGAAGTTCGTCTAGGGTCATCCCGCCCCTCCCACAGCCTACCTTGACACAATAAAACGGTACATTCCGTTTGCCTTGGTCACAAAACAGATGCACACCTCGATGTACGTTTGGACGGCCATTCGGAACTGCTTCGCTGATTTGCCGGTAGGAGCCGGAAAGGCTTAAGCAGATTCGAGGAAAAGGAGAGCACGGGAACGGGCCATGGCTAGCTCGGGTGGTCTTGAGTGGTTTGAACAGCTTCCCTGTTCGGTAATGGTCTGCGACAAGAAGTACAAGATACTCTACATGAACGACAAGGCCGCAAAGGACCATGGCGACGAGGGAGGCAGGGCTTTAGTCGGAACGGATTTGATGGAGTGCCATCCGCCAGACGCTCAGGCGAAGCTGAGGGAAGTGCTCACCTCGGGCCGAGCGAACGTGTACACCACGGAGGAGAGGAGGAGGAAGAAACTTGTCTATCAGTGCCAGTGGAAAAAGGGAGGGCGGGTTGGAGGGGTTGTGCAGCTTGTCATTGAACTCCCAAGGGACATGCCCCGCCATGTAAAATGACTGGCTGAGCTGAATGGGAACAACGCCGCCATTCTATTTCCCGCGGTTAGCTCTGTACGCCGTTTATCCTTATTATCTCCCAAATCCAGATGTGAGCGAATGCCTCGAATCGAAGTCTACGAAGGTTCTCAGAAGATTGCGGACATCGGACTCCCCGAGAAGAAGTTCAGCACAGGTTCTGTGGGCTACTGGGCCTCCCAGAAGCTTGAGATTAACGGGAAGAGGTACCAGTGTCAGTTCCAGTTTGTTCAGATCGGGTCCAAGCAAAAGACAGAGTGACCCTCTCCATTCAACTCTCGTAACCTGAGAGCCATGGGTTGGATGGTAACATGATTTACCCGAAAACCCATGGAACACGGCTCGCGGGTTCGATTCCTTCGTCAACTCGGATGCTCGATTCTAACCAGACTAGTTGGAAGGTTCTTCTGCAGCGTGACAATGGTGTGGCCTGATTAGCCGATAGGAGTCCGGTTGAAGCAGGTGGACTGCAAGATGGTACGAAGATGAAGGTCTTCGAAGGTCTAAGAGGGATAGGGATTTCGGAACATGCGGCCAGGAAGTTTCTAACGCACAGCAAGTCAAACCTTCTGTTTGCCACGACCAATGTCGACGGGACCCCTACGATACATCCAGTTTGGTACTATTTCGACACCGTCAAGACCAAGTTGCATTTCTGCACAGAACCCGACCCGAAAGGGCCACTTACGTCAGGAAGAGAAGTCTATTTTGATGTAGATCACGATTGATGGCCCTACAAGGGTGTGAAGGGGAAGGGGAGAGCCAAGATTCTAACTGCCAAGCGGGAAGCCCTTTCCTGGGGTGCGAAGGTTCTCGCGAGCCGTGCCGTAGGCCGGAACCAAACCGGTAACGTTCTATAGGTCACCCGTGACTGCAGGGGTAGCCAAGTAACCCAGACAGTGGTGGGAGAGGAGAAATTGGGCAGG
>Ga0335077_10011114_pt1 | contig 11251 bp, 7 predicted proteins | sample Lox_Sample_31_FD_207151 | JGI IMG/M metagenome (GOLD analysis project Ga0335077, IMG submission 207151) | Soil microbial communities from Loxahatchee National Wildlife Refuge, Florida, United States - Lox_Sample_3.1 | ecosystem: Environmental > Terrestrial > Soil > Wetlands | place: USA: Florida...
GTGATCGTGCCGCCCGATACCTTGCGGATCGCGCTGTTATTGGTATCCGCGATGTACAGGTTGCCCTTCGCATCGAGCGCCAGGCCCACCGGCGAATACAGCTTCGCGCTGGTGGCCGCGCCGCCGTCGCCGCCGAAGCCCGGCGTGCCGCCCCCCGCCACGGTCGTGATCGTGCCGCCCGAAACTTCGCGCACGCGCGAGTTGCCGGTGTCGGAGATGTACACGTTGCCGGCGGTGTCCACGGCCACGCCCTGCGGCCCGCTGAGCTGCGCGCTCGCCGCCGCGCCGCCGTCGCCGCCGAAGCCCGCCGTGCCGTTGCCCGCCAGCGTCGTGATGGTACCGTTCGCGCTCACCTTGCGCACCACGTTGTTGGCCGAGTCGGCTATGTAGAAGTTGCCCGCGGTGTCCGCCGCCACGCCGTGCGGCGCGTTCAATTGCGCGCTCATCGCCGCGCCGCCGTCGCCTGAATAGCTGTATCCGCCGTTGCCGGCGAACGTGCTCACGCTGCCGCCCGCCTTGGCCAGGCGGATCCGGTTGTTCAGCGAATCCGCGATGTAGATGTTGCCCGAAGCGTCCACCGCCACGCCTGTCGGACGGTTGAGCTCGCCCGCCGTCGCCGCCGACCCGTCTCCGCTGAAGCCCAGCGTTCCGTTGCCGACAATCGTGTTGATGTTGATCTTGCCACCGGCCGTGCTCACCTCGCGGATGCGGCCATCGGTCGGCTCCGCGATATATACGTTCCCGGCCGAATCGACGGCCACCGCCGTCGGCTCGACCAGCCCTGCCTGGTTGGCCAGCCCTCCATCGCCCGAATAGCCGATGGAACAGGTTTCGCCGGTGTTGGTGTCGGTGCCGGTGGCCGTGATGGTGCACGATCCGGCGATGTAGTTGATGATGCCGTCCTTGGCGGTGATCTCGCGGACGATCGCGTTCCCGGTGTCGGCGATAAAGACGTTGCCGGAGCCATCCACGAAAACGTCCTCCGGCTGCAGCAGAACCGATCCCGATGCCAGTTGCGTGTCGCAACACAAGCCGCCGAACCCGTTGCCGGCGATGGTGAAGATCACGCCGTTGGTGCCCACTTCGCGGATCGAGTTATCCCCGGTGTCGGCGATGTAGACGTTTCCCGATTTGTCCGCCGCCACTCCGCCCGGCAGGTTCAGGTTGGCCGCGAGGGCCGGGCCGCCGTCGCCCAGGAACCGCGGCTGGCCCAGCTTGCCGTTGCCCGCGAACGTGTTGATCACGCCCTGCGGCGAAACCACGCGCACCCGGTTGTTCACCTGGTCCGCAATGTAGAGGTTGCCCTGCGCATCCACCGCCAGGCCTTGCGGCGTGTTGAGCTGCGCCGCGGTGGCCGGGCCGCCGTCGCCCGAAAAGCCCGGCCGCGAGTTCCCCGCCGCCAGCGTCAGCGTGCCGCCCGGCGTGATCTTGAACACCGCGTGCCCGCTCGAGAAATACACGTTGCCGCTCGAATCCGTTGTCACCCGTCTCACCGTCCCGATCGCGGTCGAAGCGGCCGCGGCGGGCGTCGCGGGCGGCGCTCCGCCGGCGACGGTCGAAATCGAATACTCTTGCGCGAAAGCGGCGGCGCCCACGAGCCATAACAATCCGGCGCCGCCCAGCTTCCCTAGCGGTCTCAACATGTATGCCTGGCCTTCTGACAGGGTGGATTTACGAACTCTCAGTTTATCGCGACTCGGGCCACGGCTTCCGCCAGCGCTTCCACCGCCTGTGCGCAATCGGCACGGGTGACGTCGTAGTGCGTCACGGCCCGCATGTGGCTGGGACCGATGCCGTTGATCAGCACGCCCCGCTGTTTCAAACGCCGGCTCAGCTCGGCCGATGTCAGGCCGGTGGCGCCGATGTCGAACACCACGATGTTGGTGGCCACCTTGCGCGGATCCACCGTCACCCCGTGGACGCGCGCCACGCTTTCCGCGAAGAACCGCGCGTTGGCATGGTCTTCCCCAAGCCGCGCCGGAATCTCCTCGATCGCGATCAGGCCCGCCGCCGCAAGTACGCCCGCCTGCCGCATGCCGCCGCCCAGCCGCTTCCGGTACAGGCGCCCCTTGCCGATCAGCCCCTCCGGCCCCGCCACCATCGAGCCGGCCGGAGCGCCCAGCGCCTTCGACAGGCAGAACATCACCGTGTCCACCGGCTCCACAATGTCGCGCACCGGCACGCCCAGCGCGGCCGCCGCGTTGAACACCCGCGCGCCGTCCATGTGCACCCGCACGCCCAGCCCGTGCGCTCCCTCCGCGATTTCGCGGATCGCCTCGAGCGGGTACACCGTGCCGCCGCCCATGTTGTGCGTGTTCTCGATTTCGATCAAACCGGTCGGCGCATAGTGCGGGTGCACCGGCTTCACCAGCGGGCGGATCTGGTCCCACGCGAGAATGCCGTCTTCGGTCGCGATCGGCCGGATCAGGCAGCCGGAAAACCACGCCGTCATCGACAATTCGTAGTCGAGAATGTGCGACCGCGAATCGCAGATCACTTCCTGCCCGTGCTCAGTGAGCAGTTTCACCGCGATCGTGTTGCCCATGGTGCCGGTGGGGACGAACAGCGCCGCCTCCTTGCCCGTGATTTCGGCGGCCCGCTGTTCCAGCAGGTTGACGGTAGGGTCCTCGCCGTAAACGTCGTCGCCCACCTCGGCGCCCGCCATCGCCCGCCGCATCTCCGGCGTGGGCCTGGTCACCGTGTCGCTGCGCAAATCGATCATGTTTTTAGACAAACTCCGCGAATACTTCGTTCGATACCAGCACGCCCCGGCTCGACAGGCGCAATACGCCATCGGCCGTCTCGACGAGGCCGGCGTCCACGAACTTCCGAATCGCCGCGCCGTGCCGCTGCCACTCGTCGGCCGCGGGCCGTATGCCTTCCATCAGCCGCAGGCCGACAAAAAAGCGCTCGCCCTCGTGCGCCGCTTCGGCGGCCTGCCCGGTCCCGCCGATGTATTCTTCCACCGTCTCCGCGTTCCGCCGCCGCATCTTCCCGTCGAACGAGTGAGCGTCCGCGCCGAAGCCTGCGTACGGCTCCAGCTTCCAGTACTTCAGATTGTGCCGCGATTCGCAGCCGGGCCGCGCGAAATTCGAGATCTCGTAGCGGTGAAGGCCCAGCGCCTCGAGCCGCTCCACGGCCGTCTCGTACAGCGCCGCCACCCGGTCGTCGTCCGGCGCTTCCGCCGCGCCGTAGCGCGCGCCTCCGGCCAGCATTTCCTTGCCCAGCCGGCTGTCCTCGTCCACTTCCAGCATGTAGACCGAAACATGCTCCGGCTCGAGGCGCGCAATCCAATCGAGCGATTCGCGCCAGCTTGCTTCCGTCTGCCCGGAAAGCCCTGCGATCAGGTCGATGTTGATGCTCGCGGCGCCCGCCGCGCGCAGCGCCTGCATTTCCCGCGCGACGATTTCCGCCGTGTGTTTGCGCCCCGTGCGCCGAATCTCCTTTTCGACGAACGATTGCACGCCGAGGCTGACGCGATTGATGCCCCAGGCGACCCATTCGCGCGCGCGTACAGCGGTGATCGAGCCCGGCGCCGCTTCAATCGTCGCTTCCATCCACGGCCGCCCCGGAACGGCATCGAGCACCGCGCGCAAATCCTCCGCCGCCATGTTGCCCGGCGTGCCGCCGCCCAGGTAAACCGTCTCCGGAAGCCCGGAAGAAGCCGGTCGACAGGCGGAGTCGCCTGTCCCGCACGTTCGCGCCGACGTGGGACAGGCGCTTTTGCCTGTCAACCCCGCGGTCTCACCGATTGTCCGAAACCGCGCCGCCCACGATTCCCAGTCGAACCCGCGAATTTCCTTCAGCAGCGCGTCCACATACCGCCGCTCCAGCTCGCGCGGAAACACGCCCGAGGCGAAGTTACAGTAAGTGCACTTCTGCGCGCAAAACGGATAGGAGATATAAACACCAGCCACTGGAATTGATTGTAACTGTGAGGCAGCCCTTCCGGTCCACCCCGGCCCGCGGCCGGCCTTACGCCACCAGCGCGGAGCGGGCTTCCAGGTAGTTGGCGCGCACGGCGAAATCGTACAGCCCGTTGCGGAAGCGCGGATCGGCGAGGCCGATGAGCGCTTCGGCCCGCTGCCGCAGCGTCTTGCCGTGCAGGTTCACGGCGCCGAATTCAGTCACCACCCAGTGCACGTCCGCGCGCGAGGTCACCACGCCGGCGCCCGGGTCGAGCACCGGTACGATCCGCGACACCGTCCCTTTGCACGCCGTGGCCGGCAGCGCGATGATCGGCTTGCCGCCTTTCGACCGCGCCGCGCCGCGCACGAAGTCCAACTGCCCGCCGAATCCGCTGTACGGCCGCGTCCCGATCGAATCCGCGCACACCTGCCCGGTCAGATCCACCTGGATCGCCGAATTGATGGTGATCATGTTGTCGTTCTGCAGCACGACGCGCGGATCGTTGACATAGCTGGTGGGATGGAATTCGAACATCGGGTTGTTGTCGACGAAATCGAACAGCACCTGCGAGCCGAAAATGAACCCCGCCACCGCCTTGAACGGATGGAGCGTCTTGCGCGCTCCGTTGATGACTCCGGCTTCCATCAGCGGCACCACCCCGTCGGGGCACATTTCGCTGTGGATGCCCAGGTCCTTGTGGTGGGTCAGCCGCGCCAGCACCGCGTTGGGAATGCCGCCGATGCCCACCTGCAGCGTGGCGCCATCGGGCACCAGCGCGGCCACGTGCTCCGCGATCCGGCCGTGCGCCTCCGTCGGCGGCTCCGGATGAAGCTCCACCAGCGGCCGGCAGGTCGGGACCAGCGCCGTAATCTGGCTGAGATGCAGGAAGGAATCTCCCATCGTGCGCGGCGCCCGCTCGTTCACTTCCGCCACCACGATCGGCGCCCGGCGCGCCGCCGTCAGCGTGCAGTCCGCGCCCACGCACAAGCTGACGAATCCGTGCTCGTCCGGCGGGCAAACCTGCACGAAGGCCACGTCGATCGGCAGCTCCTGCTCGAAAAGCGCTTCGATCTCGCTCAGGCAGATCGGCGTGTAATCGCCGCGCCCCTCCGCCACCGCTTCGCGCACGTTGCCGCCCAGAAACAGGCCGTTGTGCCGGAAGTGGCCGGCATATTCCGGCCGCGTGTAAGCCAGCTCGCCCAGCGTCAGCATGTGGCACATCTCGACGTCCCGCAGTTCGCCCGCCCGCTCCACCAGCGCATCCATCAGCGTCTGCGGGATGCCGCACCCCTGCTGCACCCAGACCCGGTCGCCCGAATGCACGAGCTGAACCGCCGCCTCAGCGGTTGTGACCTTTTGTTTGTAATCAGATAGCCACTTCATAATCATGCACCACCTGAAAGAGGTGTGTATAGGTCCACAACCATTATAAATCGAGTGAACCGGGCCTTCAACACTTTTTATATCGGCATAAGTCCTGATTATGGTGAGGGCGCGCCGGGCTTTTCCGGATGCTATATTGGTCGTTCTCCCATGGCAAACCCGAAATACGCCCCTTCCGATAAGCCGGTGCCGGTGGCCGAACTGGTGTGCACCTTGAGCGACGGAACCAAGGTGAAGCGCCGCCTCCCCCGCATGCGCGCTTGCGGCGAGAAGGACGAGAAGGGCAAACTCTGCGCCGGCCATCTCAAGCGCTGGTACTTCTTCGGCGACGAAGTCAAACAGAAATTCGGCGCCGATGCGGAAATCTATCGCTGCGAGCATTGCAAAACGCTCTACCTTCCCAACCCCGACGAGCAGCCTCGCACCGGCACGCTCAGCTACTAGGGCTGTGCCGAGGCAGTGGGACAGGCGCTTTCGCCTGTCAACCCGACTGGTAGTGAACGGCCCGCGGATTGCTATTGTCGTGGGATGCGGTGCCTTTGTGCCTTGCCGTTACTCGCCGCGGCGGTCGCTGCGCAAGCTGCGCCGCCCCGGCTCGATTACGTCACTTATCTCGGCGGTACCTACACGGACACCGGCGTCGGCCTCGCGGTCGATGCCACGGGTTCGGCTTATGTTTTCGGCAACACCCAGTCTCCCGATTTCCCGTTGACTTCAACCGCGTTCGGCGCGCCCTTCTACTCTCTGAGCTGGGCATTTCTGACCAAGCTCAACGCGTCCGGGACCGCAATCGACTTTTCTATTTGCCTCGAGAATTCGACGGCGATTGCCGTGGCCCTGGATGCGAGCGCCAATATCTATCTGCTCGTGAATAGCTTTACAGGGCCAAGCGCGGACGGAAGTTCATTATTGAAGCTCGACCCGACGGCGAGCACCATTCTCTTCAACGTCCCAATTTCGACTTCGCCCGACACCGTTTTCCCGGCAGCCCTCGCGGTGGATGGGGCCGGCGACGCTTACGTGGCAGGAGGGGCCGGTCCGGGGATCACGACCACCGGAGGGGCTTATCAACCCCAATTGGCGCCGGGAAGCTGTCCGCCGCCGACCCCCGGCGGACCTAACCCGGGGCCCGTTTATGCCTGCCCGGATGCGTTCGTGATGAAGTTTTCGCCCTCGGGCTCGCTGATCTATTCGACGTACCTGGGCGGTTCGAGCATCGATAGCGCCAATGCCATTGCGATCGATAGCTCCGGGAACGCATGGATCGCGGGCATAACCCTGTCGGCGGACTTTCCGACCACCGCCAACGCGGTATCGCGCACGTTCGGAGGAGTGATCCACGCGACCGGCGGCGGATACTTCGGCGACGCCTTCGTGGCGGAGTTGGATCCGGCCGGCGCCAAGCTGCTGTACTCGACCTACCTGGGCGGGAGCGCGGCGGATGGCGCACTCGGTATCGTCGTCGACTCGGCGGGCTCCGCTTACGTTGCGGGAGGCACGCTGTCGGCCGATTTCCCGGTGACGCCCGGCGCTGCGCAGACCATCTTCGTTGCCGGTAGCCCCGGTCCGGGCCTCGATTACGGCGATGGCTTCGTTGCCAAGTTCAGCGCCGGCGGACAGTTGGTCTATTCGACCTATCTGGGCGGGCCGGGACAAGGCGCGACTTCGATTGCCGTGGATTCCCAGGGCCAGGCCTACGTGAGTCTCGCACCGTCGGGGCCGGCGGCAACCAGTTGTCTGTCGCCGCCGGCGGTGCCGGTCCGCGTGCTCAATTCCAGCGGGTCGGCCGTCGCCGGCACCGCGCCCGTCGGTGGCGGCCCCTTGGCCGTGGATCGAGAAGGCGTCCTGTATGCGGCCGGCGCCACGTTTTCTCCCGCGTTCTTCGCCACGCAGCACGCTTTCCAAAGCGAATTCGGAGGCGGCGACACGGACGCGTTCGCGGCGAAGATCGACTTTACACAGCCGCCACTGCCGGGGCTCACCTGCATTGTGAACGCGGCGACCTTGTTCGATGGGAACTTGCCGAACTCCGGAGCCCCAAACGGCGCGGTGGCTCCGGGCGAGGTCGTGGCGCTCGTTGGCTCGGGCTTCGGCTCGCAGCCAACCGTCAACATCAACGGCTTCAACGCGCCGATTCTCTACGCCAGCGACACCCAGATTAACGCGGTGGTGCCGTTCGAAGTGGAGGACCCCGTGGCGATCGCGGTCTCATCCGGCACCGAGACCACCGGATTCGTGAAGCTGCCGGCAGTCGACGCCGTCCCGGGCGTGTTCACGATCGATGAGAGCGGCTCCGGACAGGCGGCCGCTCTCAACCAGGATGGGACGGTGAACTCGCCGTCGAACCCGGCGGCCCGCGGGTCCGTGGTCTCGCTGTGGACCACGGGCACCGGGTTGCTCACGCCGGCCATCGCCGATGGGTCGCTCGGCCCGCTCGGCGCGCCCTTCCCTGTTCCCGTGCTTGGCGTGAGTGCCATCATCGGGTCGGCGAACGGGTATCCGCCGACGATCCCCGCGCCGGTGGTCTGGGTTGGACAAGCCCCCGCGCTCATCGCCGGCGTCACCCAGGTGAACCTCGGAATTCCGTCCAATGCGGCGACGGGCAGCGCCGTGCCGGTTTGGATCGAGATCGAACGTGTCCTCAGCCCGGCCGTGACCTTGGCGGTCAAATAGCGCGGCCCCAAACAAGTTGCGCGGCCTGTGTTGCGGCCTGATAATCGTTCGAGGGAACGGTTCCTTGGTCGATCCACAAAGCAGCCGCATAGTTTCCGCGGAGTCGCCCGGCGCGCGCAGCCGGCCGCTGGCGGCTTCTCCGGAACTCGCGGTGGTGATCCCCACCTTCAACGAGCGCGACAACCTCGAGCCGCTCGTCGCGTCGCTCGATCAGGCGCTGGCGGGAATCGCCTACGAGGTCATCTTCGTCGACGACGATTCGCCGGACGGCACCGCCGCCGCGGTCCGCGCGATCTCGCGCGAAAATCCGCGCGTGCGCGTGCTTCAGCGCATCGGCCGGCGCGGACTTTCTTCCGCGTGCCTGGAAGGCATGATGGCCACCGCCGCGCCGTACATTGCGGTGATGGATGCCGACCTCCAGCACGACGAGCGCATTCTCCCCGAAATGCTGGCCCGCATCAAGGCGGGAAACCTGGACCTGGTGGCCGCCACCCGCAACGTGGAAGGCGGCGGGATGGGCGAGTTCGCGCGCCACCGCGTCCGCCTGAGCCATCTCGGCCGCCGGCTCAGCCGCACCGTCTCCCACACCGATCTCAGCGACCCGATGAGCGGCTTCTTCGTCGTCAGCCGCGATTTTCTCGAAGAAGTGGTTCATTCCGCCTCCGGCACCGGCTTCAAGATCCTGCTCGACCTGGTGGCCTCCGCGCGCCGCCCGCTCCGCTTCGCCGAAGTGCCTTACACGTTCCGCAAGCGTGTGCGCGGCGCGAGCAAGCTGGACATCCTGGTCGGCATCGAGTACCTGCAGTTGCTGCTCGATAAAACCATCGGCAACCTGATCCCTCCCCGGTTCCTGATCTTCAGCATGGTGGGCGCGCTCGGATTGCTGGTTTCGATCGGCGTGCTCTACCTGCTGTTTTCCCGCCTCAAGATGGAGTTCTCCCTCGCCCAGGCGCTGACCACCTTCGTCGCCATGACGGCCAACTTTTTCCTCAACAACAGCCTCACCTATCGCGACCGGCGCCTGCGCGGCCGCCGCGTGGCGATCGGCCTGTTGACGTTTTACGCCGCCTGCTTCGTGGGCGCCGTCATCAACGTCCGTATCGCCGCGTTCTCCAAGGACGCCGGAATGCCTTGGTACCTGGCGGGCGGCTGCGGGCTCGCCGTCGGCGCGGTGTGGAACTATGGCGTGACTTCGATCACCACCTGGCGCCAGGCGCGAGAACGGGCGGCGCGCCCCGGCTCGGCAGGCCTATCGAATCGCGAAGGAACCGAACACCAACCCTAGGTCCCGCGCATCCCCCGGCGCCCGGAACGTGCGTTCCAATTGGACGGTAACTTCGAGGGAAGCCTTGCCCAGCGCCTCCGCCGGCAGCGGGAACGCGGCCTCGAAGCTGGCATCGCCCTGGGTGAGATGCAACTCGCCCACCTCGTCGCCATCCACCAGGACCTTGCCGCCCAGCGGCCCCGCGGCGATTTGCCTGGCCGAACAATAACCGGCCAGATGCAACTGCTCGCCCGCCGCTTCAGGGCCGGCCAGGATCACACCAGCCTGTTTCCCCATCCAGCGGTGATCGCCTTCGCGGTCGTACCACGCGCCGCGCAGATAGTCCGCCGCCAGCGCGCTGCCGACATCGATGCGGTGCGGCAACAGCGTGGGCGAGGACGCCGCCTGCGCCTCGAATCGCGCCGTGACATCGAGCAGCACCGGCCCCGCCACCGACAGCACGGCCACACTGTGCCGGCGCAGGCCGCTTTGAAAATCCGCCGGGCCGGGGAAATAGGCCGAGATGTCTTCGCCTTGCATGACCGTGCTTGCGGCCAGCATCGGGCGCTGGCCGGGGTCCGCGTAGACGCCTGACACCCCAAAGGCCCGGAACGCGCCATCCCAGAAAGCGCCGTCGAACAAGGCCTCATCGACGCCGGTCACGACGATGGTTTTGTCCGGCATCGCCTGCCGCGTCGCCACCACCCCCAGCACCACGTGCTCCACGCGCTGGCTGCGCAGGTACCACCACTTGCACGCCCAGGCCGTATAAGGCACCTGCACGAAGAGGAATAATCCGAGCAGCGCCGCGGCAATCAGCCTGGCCCACCACCCCGTGCGCAGCGCCGAGTCCGCCGCGAATGCGCCCACCAGCGCCAGCCCCAGCGACGGCAGAGCCAGGTAGTAATACGACACGTGCTCTTTCAGCGGCAATACCGGGAGCAGCAGCAGCAGGAAGCAGGCCAGCCCGAATGCCGGCGCCAGGTTCCGGCGCAGCGCCGCATACGCCACGTAAATGAGGATCCCGGCCGTCAGAGCGATCACCGTGATCGTCGCCAGCAAAACGAAACGCGGGCGCCAGCCCTGCCAGTCGAGCCAGTCGCGCGGCACAAACGCCCACTTCCAGTAAGTGACCAGCGTCCGCGGCAGGGAGGAATCGAAGTGAACCGAATACGTCCCCTCGTGCTGCTTCGGCACGAACGCGGAGTGCAGGATCCAGAACAGGATCGACGCGGCAAACAGGGGCAGCGTGCTGAAAAAACGCTTGCGCGCGCGCAGCAGGGTGTATGCCGCGGCGATCGCCGGGTACACGATCATGCTCTCCATCACGCCGAAGCCCACCAGGAACACGGCCCACTGCAGCCAGTAATCGGAGCGCCGGCCGGTTTCGATGTAGCGCAGCAGAAAATGGAGCGCGAGCAAAATGCAGGTGCCGCACAGAATGTGCATGTAGGCCGAGCTCCACGCCATCGGGAATGCCAGCGCGCCGTTGGCCGTCCACAGAATCGGCGCCAGGAATCCGGCGGCGCGCGAATTCGTCATCCGCCGCGCCAGCGAGGAGATCAGGAAGATATTCGCCACCTGCGTCAGGAACACGCACAGGCGGGCGGGAAAGGCATCCGTGCCGAATGCGCTGCCCGCGATCAGCAGAAACAGGCGCTCGCTCAGCGGCCGGAAGGTGCCGTGCACCGACGGCCCGAAGACCGCGCGCAGGAAGTCGTCGAGGTTGTCGATGCGGAACCGCTGCGCCAGCCAGACGAAATCATCCTGCTGATACCAGGCGCGCAGCCCCCAGTAATAGACCGCGAGACAGAACAGCGGCGGAATCAGCCAATAGGCCAGGTCGATCAGTCTTTCGCGCCGGCCGGTGAGAGAAGCAGGAGAACTCATGGGGAATAACCTGTAGCCGGCGTCACGCGCGTGCCGTCCGCCAGCGGCACATCGGTGGGCATGGCGACCGAATCGCCTTCGGCCAGGCCGGCGGTCACCTGGATGCGGCTCACTGTCGAGTTGCCGGTCTTC
>Ga0335077_10011116_pt1 | contig 11250 bp, 9 predicted proteins | sample Lox_Sample_31_FD_207151 | JGI IMG/M metagenome (GOLD analysis project Ga0335077, IMG submission 207151) | Soil microbial communities from Loxahatchee National Wildlife Refuge, Florida, United States - Lox_Sample_3.1 | ecosystem: Environmental > Terrestrial > Soil > Wetlands | place: USA: Florida...
CAGAGAGCGATCGCCAGATTGGTGTAGCAGGCCGAGATCACGCTGAAAGCGACGATGCCCGGCACGTAGAACTGGTTGTAGCTGATTCCCGCGAGGCTCGCGATGGTGGCCCGCTGGTTCAGCGTCGCGAAGATCACGAGCAGCAGGACGGGGAACGCGAAGGTGAAAACGGCGCTCGACGGGCTGCGCCAGTAGAGCTTCTGTTCGTAGCGGATCTGCCGCGCGAGAAGGGTCAGCGATCTCACCGCCCCACCAGGTCCAGGTACACCTCCTCGAGGGACGGGCGGCTCACCGTCAACCCCTCGAGTGTCATACCATGTTCGAGCGCCCACCCGGTGAGCGTGTGGAGCGTCCGGGTGAGATCCGGCGCCTCGATCACGACGAGGCTCCCCTCAATCTTCCCGTCAACGGGCAAGGCCGAGATCGGCGTGCTCGCGGGTAGCGCAAAGCGAATCCGTGCCGCGCTGCTGCCCCGTCCGCCGATCGTCTTCGGGTCGCCTTCGGCGACGATCCGGCCCGCGGCAAGCACCGCGACGCGGTCGGCCAGGTACTGCGCCTCGTCCATGTAGTGCGTCGTGAGGAGAACGGTCTTCCCGAGTCCGCCCAGACGCTTCACCAGATCCCACGCATTGCGGCGTGCAGCCGGATCGAATCCCGTCGTCGGCTCGTCCAGGAAGATCAAATCGGGGCTCCCGACCAGGGCCAGAGCCAAGTCCAGTCGGCGGCGTTGCCCGCCTGAGAGAGTTCGGACCCTCGCCCCGACCTTGTCTTCGAGCCCGACCAGGTCAACAATCTCCTCGACTGGACGCGCGGCCGGATAGTAGCCGGCCTGGCGGTCAAGGATCTCCTGCACCGTCAGCAACTCCTCGAAGCCGCACTCCTGGAGCACGATGCCGATCCGCTCCCGCATGCGAGTGCCGCCATGCTCGGGATCGGCGCCCAGCACGGACACGGTGCCAGCATCGCGGCGACGATAGCCCTCGAGGATCTCGACGGTCGTCGTCTTCCCCGCGCCGTTGGGACCGAGCAAGGCGAACACCTCGCCTTCCGCGACCTCGAAGCTGATTCCCTTGATCGCCTCGGTCGATCCGTAGGATTTCCGCAGGCCGGCGACCGCAATGGCTGCCACGCTTCTTCTCGTCGCTAGCCTTTGACTACCGTGGTGCGGTACGTGTTGAGGCCGGTGTCGGGCGGCGAGGCACTGATCAGCGTGATCATGGTCGCAATCTCGCTCCGATGATGGGTGGCATGATTGACGACGTGCTGGAGGAGTGGCCCGAGCGCCACGGTGAACAGCTCACCCACGGTGTTCTTGTACGTCACCGGCCGGGCGAGATCGGCTTCGCTGAGGCCCTCCACGAATCCGCGCTGCTCGGCCTCGAACGCATCCCATGCCGGCCGCAGGTCACGGAGCGTCGGGAAGTCGGCGTCACCGAGCAGGCGCGGCGGCGAGCTGCCCTTCCAGCGCGAGAGCCAAGTGGCATCGGCACCGTAGATATGCGTCAGCATGCCCTTCACAGTCGGAACACTCCAGTGTTTCCCCATGTCTCGGGTCGCCCCCTCGCCGAGACCTATCGCGAGGTCGAAGAGCCGTCGATTCGCCCACCGGTGGTAATCGTACAGCTCTCGAATCAGTTGCACGGTCATGCTCGCCTCCTGCCCGCGCTCAGTCGAGCACGGCGACGGTGTCACCTTCCTGGACGGTCTGTCCCTCGGCCACCGTGATCTCGCGCACCACGCCCGCCCTTGGCGCCTCGACGGGAATCTCCATCTTCATGGACTCCAGGACGATGACGGGGTCACCCGCGCCGACCGCATCACCGGCCGTGGCCGTGATCTGAAACACCACCCCCGTGATGTGCGCCTTGACGTCCTCAGCCATTGAATGCCCCCTCCTCGACCATCTGGGTATGCACGACGCCCGTGCAGAAGGCGGCGCTCTGCAAGACACGGCGGTGGAACGGGATCACCGTCTTGACGCCCTCGACCACGCACGCGTCGAGCGCCGCCACCATCCGGGCCAAGGCTTCCTCGCGAGTGGCCCCCGACGCCACCAGCTTGGCCAGCAACGGATCGTAGTGTACCGAAACTTCCACGCCCTCGGCGACTCCGCACTCCACGCGGATCCCCGGACCGGCAGGCATCGTCACGCGGCTGAGCCGCCCCGGGGACGGCAAGAAGCGTCTGGCCGGGTCCTCGGCGTAGATCCGGCACTCGATGCTCGAACCGCGTTGGCGGATCTCATCCTGCGTCCATGGCAGGGGCTCACCCCCTGCCACCCGGAGTTGTGCCTGCACGAGATCGATGCCCGTGGCCTCTTCGGTTACCGGATGCTCGACCTGAAGTCTTGTGTTCATCTCCAAGAAGTAGAAGTCGGTGCCGGTGACGATGAACTCGACGGTGCCCGCGTTCACGTACCCCACCGCTCTCGCGCCCGCGACGGCGGCCGCCGTCAGCCGGGATTTGAGGTCGGCGGGGAGATTGGGGGCCGGGCTCTCCTCGATGAGCTTCTGATGCCGACGCTGGATGGAGCACTCTCGCTCGTGGAGGTGGACGACGTGGCCGCGCCCATCGCCGAAGACCTGCACCTCGATGTGGCGAGGCGCGCGAAGAAATCGCTCCACGAAGAGCGCGCTTGATCCGAACGCCGACTGCGCCCGCCGTTGTGCCGAAAGAAAGGCCGACTCGAGAGCGGGCTCAGCGGGCACCTCGACCATGCCGATGCCGCCGCCACCGGCCGCGGCCTTCAAGATGACGGGATAGCCAACACGTTGCGCGGCGTTGCGCGCCGCCTCGACGGTATCGACCGTGCCATCACTGCCGGGCACGACCGGAACTCCGGCGTCTGCCATGAGCCGGCGCGCTCCGACCTTGTCACCCATCTGGCCAAGCACCTGCCAGGAGGGCCCTACGAAGATGAGCCCCGCGTCGTCGCACGCTCGCGCGAAGCGCCAATTCTCGGACAGGAAGCCGTATCCGGGATGAATGGCGTCGACGCGCGCGTCACGGGCGGCCTGCAGGATCCGCTCGATGTTGAGGTAGCTTTCGCGGGCCGGAGCGCCGCCGATGGCCACGGCCTCGTCCGCCTCGGCGACGAAGGGCCACGCGCGGTCCGCCTCCGAGTACACCGCGACCGATCGGATGCCAAGCGAACGGCAAGCACGAATGATGCGGCGGGCAATCTCGCCCCGGTTGGCGACGAGGACGCTCGAGAGCAAGGGATCAGGCGGGGGGGGCCGTCTGGATGGCGGCGAGGTCGAGCACCGCCGCCCGCCAGCCGCTTTCGTCCGGCACCCAGCGGGTAACGATGACGACCGCGCCGTCGGGGCCCTCGAGTCGAAGCTTCACCAATCGCTGGTGGCCCACGGCAGCCAGCGCGACCATCCGGTGGGTGCACAGTCGTTGACTGGCGAGCGCCGAGCCGACCCCCTCCGAGGGTGTCACTCCTGGCAGGCACGAGCGGGCCACCTCGCTCCGGTCGCGCGCGATCAACGCCGCGCCCAGACGCTCGACCGCGAATTCGAGTCCCTCGGGGACCGCCCAGTGCACCCCGGCCCGCTCCAGGCCGATCAGCTCCTCTCCATCATCGCTGCGCGAGCCCGGCGTCGGACCGAGGTCCTCCGGCGCGCTCGGCGGAATCCCTTGACCCGAGACGCCGCCAGAGACCACCAGGAGCTCCTCGATTCGGGCGCGCCATCTGCTCGCGCGCAACTCGAGCGCCGACGTCGTCACGAGATGACGCAAGACGACGATGCCGGCACTGATGTGCCGGCGCTCGTCCTCGAGGCAGCGGGTGAGGATACGTCGAGTCGGCGGCTCGTAGACCTCGTTGGCGCGTTGGAGGTGCGCTTCGTAGGTAGCGGCCAGGTGTGGCTTCAGCACGCGATAGATGCCGACCAGCCGCTCCACGGTCTGCTCCGGATGTTCGGCCGCCTCGATCGCATCGAGGCACGCGACGAAGGCCTCGTTCGGCGGCTCGGAAACTTGAGCCTGAGCGCGCAGCTCAGGCAATCGTCGTCCGAGGAGATCCGCATGCTGGGCGCTATCCCAGACGTGTCGGCCCATGAGAAGCTTGGCCGAGATCTCCGGGGTGAGCGCGATCCAGCCGCCCAGGATCCGCATCGCCCGCTCGACGGCGTAGCGGTAGTGGCGAATCAGACGCGCCGACTCGTCGACGGACGTGTGACCCGATAGAGGATGTGCCAAGCAGCTAGCCGTCCAGACCCTTGGAGTCGCTGGGCGCGGCCACGTCAGTACACGGGTGAGCGCTGGGTGGTCTTGATCAGCCGCTCGATCTCCTCCGCGGTGAAGCCGCCCTGCTCCCTGGCCTCCCGGGCGATCGAGATCAGCACCGCATCGTGTTCTCCGTCCTGACGCACGCCGCCCAGGTTGAAGCGTTCGTCGATGCTCTCCTGAAAAGAGATCGCGCGCTGGCGTCGCTCGGGATCGCCTTCGGTCAGCTTCGTCAGCCACTTCGAGCCCATGCGTACATGGGTGATCTCGTCGGCCAGGACGAAGTCCACGGCCCGCTCGAGCACCGGATCGCCTATCTTTCGCGCGATGTGGACGAGCTGGTTGAACACGTCACAGGCCAAGCCTTCGAGTCCGCGGTTGACACCGGCGACACGCGCAGCGGCGTCTTCGGCGCAGGCGCAGCGCCAGAGGATCGTGGTCTCGGGGAACTCGCCGATATAGCCTCCCAGATGCTCGAGCAAGCGAATATAGATGTCGACGTGCCGCGACTCGTCCCAGACCTGACGTGCCATATCCATGGTGAACTCCCACGGCGCGTCCGGGAAGTCATACACCGTGCGTCCCGCCCCCTCCATGGCCTGGAGCTCCCCCACCATGATGCCGTGGATGCGCTCCCTGATCGATTCGCCCGTCATGAGGTCGGGGAACGGTGGAAGTCCTTGCTCCACCTTGAGTTGAGCCACATCTCGGGCACGCATCCTGACGAAGCGATCCTCACGGGCCAGCTTGTCGTATGCGATCGGACGATCCATGGGGCGTTCCTCGAGGCGAACGAATGAACCGCTGTTCAGCGAGTGTAGCCGAACCAGGCGGTGAAGGCAAACGCGTCGGGGCGTGCTATTCTCGGCGCTAAGATGCATCCTCCTCCCGGCCACCCATTCCTCCATCCTGCAAAGACCGACTGAGGCCCCGCCCATGCCGGTGACGCGATTCGAGCAGAGGTTACGTCGTCCTCTCGCCGGCGGAACGTCGTTTGGCAGAGCTGGCCACGAAGTCGGCCCGTACGAAGAGCTGAAGGGACGACTGTACTTCGCGATCGATCCGGAGCACTTGGCCAATCGACGCATCACCGATGTCGGCCTGGCTCCGCGCAATGAGTCCGGCCTCGTCGAGTCGAGTTCCGACGTGTCGATTCTCCTCCCTGTCGACCGGGCGCGGTGCAGTGGTCGCCTCATGCTGGACGTGGTCAATCGCGGAAACACGGTCGCCGTGCCGAACTTCAATCGCGCCACCCGCCCCCTTCTCACGTCCGGCTCGCCCTCGGATCCTCCCGTGGACGCGGGCGACGGCTTTCTCATGAGACGCGGTTGGGTGGTGATGTCCTGCGGCTGGCAGAGCGATGCGCCGGACATTCAGGGCCTCTTCCGCATGTACGCGCCCGCGGCGCGTGATGCTGCTGGTCATTCGCTGTACGGCTCCGTCCATTCCCAGCTTCAGCCCGCGAGGCCGGTGACCCACCTCCTGCTGTCCGACCGCGGTCACATTCCGTATCCGGCTGCCGACCTCGACGAGCCTGACGCGCTCCTCACCGTGCGGGATCAGCCCGACGGGCCGTCCACGATCCTCCCGCGGGACGGGTGGCGCTTCGCCCGGGTCGAAGCAGGCCGTGTGGTCCCGGATCCGACCCACGTCCATCTCGTGGGCGGTTTCGAGCTGGGGCGCCTCTACCAGATCACGTACACGGCGATCGGCGCGCCGGTGCTGGGTCTTTCCATGGCCGCGCTCCGGGATGCGGTGTCCTGGCTCAAGCACGGTACGACCGCAGAGGGCAATCCGGCGCCGGGGGCGCTTCGCTGGGCCTACGCGTACGGCCGCTCGCAGACCGGGCGTCTCCTGCGGACGATGATCTACGAGGATCTGAACCTCGACGAGGGCGGCCGGGAAGCGCTCGACGGGATCATCGCCAATGTCGCAGGCGGCATGCGGGGCGAGTTCAACCAGCGTTTCGGGCAGAACTCGAAGGACCGCAACAATGTGATGGCCCACCTGTTCCCCTTTGCCGACCAGCCAGTCACCGACCCCGACACAGGCGTGAAGGATGCGCTCCACGCCCGTCTCGATGCTCGCGGAAGCCGTCTCCGCGTGTTCTACACGAACACATCCGCAGAGTATCACCGCGGCGACGCCTCGCTCATCCACACCGATCCCGATGGCCAGCACGACGTCGCCCACGGGCCGAACGTCCGTATCTATCACTTTGCGGGGACCGAGCACGGTCTCGGAATTTGGCCGCCGACCGACACCCAGACGGCTCCCGCAGATCCGACGGGCGCGGTCGAGCACTCCCGGCATCTTCGCGGTGTCGTGGACTACTCGCCCCTCTTGCGCGCTTGTCTGGTGCACCTCGACCGTTGGGTGGTCGAGGGAATCGAGCCGCCGCCGAGCTGTTACCCGCGCCTCGCCGAAGACAGCGCTGTCCCGCCCGAGCGCCTGGACCCCGTGTTCGCGCGCCTGCCTGCCGCCTCGTATCCTCGCCATCACGCGAAGCCGCGCCGGCTCGACTGGACGACCGTCCCGCCGCGAGCCGGACGCGCCTTCGGCTCGCTCGTCTCCGCAGTCAATCAGGACGGCAACGAGGTGAGCGGCATCGTGCTCCCGGAAGTGGCCGTGCCCCTCGCCACGCACACGGGTTGGAACCCGCGCCATCCAGACATCGGCGGCGCCGAGCAACTCCTGGTGTTCGCGGGCTCGACCCTCCCCTTCCCGCGCACGCGGGCCGAACGGCAGGCCTCGGGCGACCCTCGCTTATCGGTCGAGGAGCGCTACGCGTCGAGAGCGGACTACCTCGACCGCGTGGAGTACGCCGCGCGCTCGCTGGCGCAATCGGGCTACCTCCTAGACGAGGACATCGAGCTGTCGGTGGCTGCCGCCCGCCGACTCTGGGACCATTTCGTGCGCTGAGCGTCGAGCCGTGAACTGTCCAGGCTGCGGCTTCGGCACGACTCCCGGTTTTGCGTTCTGCCCCAAGTGCGGCCGCCGCTTGCCGAGGGATTGTGCGGCGTGCGGGTTCGCCTGCGAGCCAGACTTCGCCTTCTGTCCAAAGTGCGGCGCCTCTCTCGATGCCGCGCCCGCGCCGGTGCCCGTCGCGCCGAGCCCTGCGCCGGTGCCGCCCGCGGAGGCCGATCGTCGTCTCGTCACCGTGCTGTTCGCCGACGTCTCCGGTTTCACATCGCTCAGCGAACGGCTCGATCCCGAAGACGTGCGGGCGTTCCAGAACGACCTGTTCACGATGCTCGCCGGCGTCATCGAGCAATTCGGCGGGTTCGTGGAGAAGTTCGTCGGTGACGCCGTCATGGCGGTGTTCGGCGCTCCCGTGGCTCACGAGGATGATCCCGAGCGGGCGCTCCGTGCGGCGCTATCGATGCTCGACGGAGCTCGACTGCTCAGCGGACGCTGGGAGATGTGCTTTGGGGGTCCGGTCAAGCTCCATATCGGGGTCAATACTGGCCCAGTGGTGGCCGGCCGACTCGGCGTGGGCGGCGATGCCGCGTATGCGGTAACCGGCGACACGGTGAACACGGCGGCCCGACTGCTCTCGGCCTCGGAGGAGGGTCAGATCCTCGTGAGCGGTGCAACCCGACAGCTCACTGCCCATGCCTTCGCGTTCGACCAGCTCCCGGCGCTGTCGCTCCGCGGAAAGGCAGAGCCGGTGGAGGTCTGGCGGCTCGGCGGCCTCGCCGACGCCACGGTCCCTGCGCACGCCGGTGACGGCGCGGGGCTCGCCGCCCCGATGGTCGGCCGGCGAGACGAACTCCACCAGATGCTGACGGCGTTTGAGCGCACCCTCCGCGGGCGGGCGCAGATCGTGAGTCTGGTGGGCGAGGCTGGGACCGGCAAGTCGCGCCTGGTCGCAGAGTTCTTCACCGCGCTCGAGAGGGACGGGCGCCTGGCCAGCATCCGCGTGCGGCGCAGCACCTGCAGTTCGCTCGGGGAGCAGGCATACGGAGTGGTGCGCGAGTTCCTGCGCGAAGGCTACCACCTCGCGCCCGGCGACTCGTTCGACGCGACGGTGAACAAGTTGCAGACCGGGCTGCGCGCGCTCGGCTCCGACCAGGCCGAGGCTGAGCGGCTGGCGCCGATCCTCGCGTACATGCTCGGCATCGGATCGGACGAGACCGTCCGCCATGTCGAGCCCGAGCAGCTCCAGCGTCAGATCGTTCTCGCCACCCGCGTGATGTTGGAACGGCGACTCCAGCAGGGGCCTCTGCTCCTCGTCGTCGAGAACGTGCACTGGGCCGACGCGGCCTCGATCGAGCTCCTCCGCTTCGCCGCGGACCGACTGCAGGACCGCCCGTTGATGCTGCTCGTCACCTGCCGGCCCGAGTTCGACGCGCGAAGCCTGCTGACGGCGCGCGCAACCCACACGCAGATCCGGTTGACACCGCTCGGCGAGGCGGAGAGCGTGGCCTTGCTCGAAGGGCTCCTCAAGTGCCCCGGCCACGGGCTGCCGCCTGCGCTCTCCTCGCTCGTCGTGCAGCGCGCGGGGGGCAACCCTCTCTACGTCGTCGAGATCGTGCGTACCTTGATCGGGGCGCGCGTGCTTGCCCGCGGACCGGATGGGTGGATCTGCACCCGCGATGACGCCACGGCCGATGTCCCCGCAACCTTGCACGGCTTGCTCCTGTCCCGCGTGGACCGCCTTCCGGCCGAGGCACGGCGGGTCCTGCAGGAAGCGGCGGTCCTCGGCCTCACGTTCGACATGGACGTCCTGCGCCTAATGACCGGCGCGCCAGAGCGCCTCGACGCGAGCCTCGAGGTCTTGCAGGCCGCAGAGCTGATCGAGGAGGTCGCCCAGTCGGCCGGCACCCACGAGCGGCTGGACCAGCGGTATCGGTTCACGCAGGCCCTCGTCCAGGAGGTCGTCTACCAGAACCTGCTCGTGGCCCGCCGGACCGAGGCCCACGATCGGGCCGGTCGCGCGTACGAGAGTCTGGCCGGCAGTCAGCCCCAGCGCCTCGAGGATATCGAGGCGCTCGGGTACCACTGGAGCCTGGGCGCCGACCGTCGGCGGGGCGCGCGCTACCTCGTGGCAGCCGGGGATCGGGCAAGCGCCGTGTATGCCAACGAGGACGCTCTCCGGAACTACGAACGCGCGCTCCGCACACTCCGGGACTGCGGTGCACGCGAAGAACTGTGGCCCGTGCGCGAGCGCCTGGGCGATCTCCTGACGACGCTCGGGCGCCGACGCGAAGCGATCGAGCACTACGAGGCGGTAGCTGGGCACTGCGTGGAGAGCGGCGAGCGGCACGCGCTGGCGCGCCTGCACCGAAAGCTCGGCGGGCTACACTGGGACGCCGGTGAGCGAGACCGAGCACTCGAACGCTTCTCGGCGGGCCTCGCGTTGCTCGAGGGCGGCGGTGACGACGTCGAGTCGGCGCACCTCTATCAGGAGATGGGACGACTCGCGTTCCGGAGCGGCGACAATCAGCGCGCGACCGAGTGGGCCGAGCGGGCCCTCGCGCTGACCGAGACCCTCGCCGTGGACGGACGCGATCCGGAGACGCGCCGGGAAGCCGCGGCTGTGGTTTCCCACGCCTGCAATACGATCGGGGTCGTGTTGGCCAGGACCGATCATGCCCGGGAGGCGGTCGCGCACATCGAGCGCAGCATCGCGGTCGCGCTCGATGAAGGGCTGTTGCAGGCCGCCTGCCGCGGTTATACCAACCTCGGCATCCTGTACAGCACGCTCGATCCCCCCCGCGGGATCTCCACATGCCTCGAGGGCCTCGAAACGGCCAAACGCATCGGCGACCTCGCCGTCCAGTCGCGCCTCTATGCCAACCTGGCCGTCGCCTACTGCGCCCTCACCGATAAGTGTGAGGCCGAGGGCATCGAGGCCGCAAAGGCCGCCATCGATCTGGACCGGCAGCTGGGACACCTCGACCACCTCGCGGTACCGTTGATCGTGCTCGGGCAGATTTACCAATGCCATGGCGACGGGCAGCATGCGCTCGCGTGTTACCGGGAGGCGCTCGACCTGGTCGAGGCCACCGGCGAGCCGCAGCTCCTGTTCCCGTGCTACGATGGCCTGGCAACACTCCACCTGGACCTTGGGGACCAGCCGGAGGCGGAGCGATACCTCACCCTCGCCCAGGACGTCTGCGAGCGGGCTGGTCTGGACCCCGATTCGCTGGTGCTGCTGCCATTTCTCGGCTGAAGCCGACGGAGGTGCCATGATGACGACGATTGCCGAGCGAGCGCCCATCTCACCGGGCGAGCCCGCCCCCAACTTCACGCTGCCCGCGGTGGGTCGTGACGGAACGGTATCTCTCGATGACTACCGAGGTCGGAGCCCGGTGCTGCTGGCCATGTTCCGCGGCCTGTACTGCCCGTTCTGCCGTCGCGCCATCGCCCAACTCGGTACGGCAACAGATTCGCTCAAGGCGCTCGGTGTCGAGACCCTCGCGATCGTAGCGACAACGCCCGAGAACGCCCGCCTCTACTTCCGCTTTCGCCCCACGCGGGCGCCGCTCGCCGCGGATTCCGAGCTCATCACCCATCGGGCGTATGGGCTACCACATCCGCCAGTGACGCCCGAGCTCATGGCCGCGATACGGCAGACGCGGATCAACCCGACGGGCGAACTGTCCGAGCCGCTGCCGATCCCGGAAGTGACGCCGGCCCTCGACAAGATCCACGGGTTCACGCCGTCCGACAGGGACCACAAAGACTCCGAGCGCCAGTTTCCCCAGCTCAAGGGCCAGTTCCTGGTAGACCGAGACGGCATTGTGCGCTGGGCCAACATCGAGACCTTCAAGGAGGGCCTCACAGGGCTCGGCAAGTTCCCCACCGAACAGGATATGATCGCCGCCGCCCGCGCGCTGAAAGGGTAAGGCCGACCGTCGAGGCCGGCCACGGACCAGTGCCGCCGTCGTACCAGCCGGCGGCGGGCACGCCAGTCCTCAGCGAGCACGGCCCACCCGCTCGTAGTCGTGCCAGCGTCCGCAGACCTTGAGGTAGCGTCGCGAGAACCCCTTGCGACAAACGCCGGCGAGA
>Ga0335077_10011119_pt1 | contig 11250 bp, 8 predicted proteins | sample Lox_Sample_31_FD_207151 | JGI IMG/M metagenome (GOLD analysis project Ga0335077, IMG submission 207151) | Soil microbial communities from Loxahatchee National Wildlife Refuge, Florida, United States - Lox_Sample_3.1 | ecosystem: Environmental > Terrestrial > Soil > Wetlands | place: USA: Florida...
CAGGTCGGGGAGCCAAGCTGTCCTTACTTGCGACCTCACACCTGCGTCCGGCAGTCCAGCCACAGCACCTCGTACGGCTTCAGGAGGAGTCCTTCGCGCAGGCGATGGACGTCACCGTGAATCAGGTCGCGCGCGGAGTCCGGCTGGGCCGACATCACGTGTGCCGGTACCCGCTGCGTGTTTTCGCTGAAGTTGGCAAGGATCAGCAAGTGCTTCCCATGCTCGCCGCGCATGTAACCAAGCACGCTGCGCGAGCCTGCACGGAACCCGGTGAGGCGCCCGCCCGCGAAGATCGGGTCGGCGCTGCGCGCTGCGATGATGCGACGCAGTCCCTGATAGATCTGGCCTGACACGGACTCGGCACGGTTGCGCTGCGCGTAGCGCTCGGCATCGCGCGGCGGGCGATGAACCCATCGACTGTCGACGGCCTTGGCGGGGTCGTTGAGATAGCGATGGTCGTTTACGGTACCGACCTCGTCGCCGAGGTAGATGAGCGGAATGCCGCCGGTGCTGAGCGCCACGCTGTAGAGCATCAGGATGCGCCGCACGGCGTGCGGGTCGCCTTGTTCGACGCCCGCCAGGGACGCGCACGTACCGCAGATCCGGCAATCGCCCGTCGCCGGGTTGTCTTGAAACGGCACGCCGCGCGCAAAGCTGCCGTCGAACCGGTTGACGAAGAAGCGGTTGAGGAACTGGCGGTGCTGGAAGCCCTGGATCCCGAAGTGCAGCGCGTCCTCGTCCGAGAACGTCCAGCCGATGTCGTCGTGGCTGCGCACGTAGTTGACCCACGCCGTGTCCGAAGAGAGGTTGTGCCGGGTCTCGAGCGCCTGCTGCAGCAGGTTCACTTCCCGCGTCGCCAGGCTGTTCCACAGAAGGGCCATCTGCAGCGGGTTGTAGGAGACCTGGCATTCCTGCGCGGAGATGTACTTCACCACGTCGTCCGGATGCACTATCGCCTCCGACTTGAAGAGGAGGCTCGGCGCCGCGATCCGCACCAACGCGCTGAACGCGCGGATGACCGTGTGCGCCTCGGGCAGGTTCTCACAGGTGGTGCCCATTTTCTTCCACACGAACGCCACCGCGTCCATGCGCAGGAACTCCGCACCGACGTTGGCGATGGCAAGCATTTCGCCGGCCATCGCGGTGAAGACTCTCGGATTGCCGTAATTCAGGTCCCACTGGAACGAGTTGAAGGTGGTCCAAACCCAGCGGCCATCCGCAAGTTGCGAGAAGCCCCCGGGATGCTGGTCCGGAAAGATCTCGCGCAGGGTGCGGTCGTACTGGTCGGGCAGCGTGCGGTCGGGGAACACGTAATAGAAGTCGTGGAAGGCCGGATCGCCGCGTATGCAGCCCTGCGCCCACGCGTGCTCGTCGGAGGTGTGGTTGAAGATGAAGTCGAGGACCAGGCTCATGCCCTCCTTGCGCAGGGCCTGCGCGAGTTCGCGCAGATCCGCCATCGTTCCGAGCGCGGGGTTGACCTCGCGGTAGCTGCTCACCGCGTAACCGCCGTCGCTGTTGCCTTCGGGACAGCGGAACAACGGCATCAGGTGCAGGTAGGTGAGCCCGAGTTCCTTGAAGTACGGAATGTGGGCATGCATGCCCTTGAGGCTGCCGGCGTACAAATCGACGTAGCACACGCCGCCCAGCATCCTCTGCGATTGAAACCAGAGCGGATCTGTCTCGCGCTGCGCGTCGATTGCGCGCAAATCGGCCGGCCGCGCCACCCAGGCCTCGAACGCCTGCGCGAGCAGTTCCTCGAGGAAGTCGAAGAAGTCGGGCCGGCCGCCGTACAGCGTCGCGAGTTCCCGAAACAGAGCCGGAAAATGGCGTTCGATTCGTGCACCGAACGGGTCCCAAAGGGCGGCGGGCGCCGCGGTGATGGCCGGTCGCTTGCGCAGGCGCGCAATGACGTGTTCCCGGGCAAGCGAAATCTGGTTTTCGATGGAAAGCATCCGAGTGCCTCCTGCGTCATTTCACCCGACCACCGCGCTCCGCGGCGTGGTCATCGAAGCGCCAGCCTGTTTGCGCAAATCGCCGAGGCGAGCGCAAGCGCGGCAAGCACCGGGACGATCAGCATCGCACCGCTCAGCCCGAAGTCGTCCGCGGCGCGCCCGAGCAGCGCCGGCATCACGAGGATCGCGCCACCGCTGGCGAGCGTGGTGCGCGCGCTCGCCAGTGCGGCCTCCGAGCCCGCAGAGCGGACCGCTAGTGCGAGCGTCAGCGGATAGATTGGCGCGATCCCGACGCCGGTCAGAAAAAGCCCCGCGATGGCAAAGGCCGCGGCCCACGCGGCGCTGACGCGTGATGCATCGCCCAGTCCCCAGTAGACGGCGAAGCCCACCAGCGTCACCAGTAGCGCTGCGCGCAGCAGACGCCCGGCCGGGTGAGCGGAAAGCAGGCGGCTGCCGGCCAGGCGACCCGCGATCATCGCCACCATGAAGGCGCCCGCGCCCACGGCCGCCGCGCTGCGCGACATGCCGGCCACGCGCTCGAGGAATTCCGGCGCCCAAAGGAGCACGCAGTATTCGATCGCAACGCCCAGCGCAAGCGTCGCCCAGTACGTCCAGTAGACGATCGTGAGCGCGCCATGCGCGGGTACGTGTGCGAGCGGCGAGTCCGGAAGCCGAACGCGGCGAAAGCCCGCGACAACGAGCAGACCCAGGGCGACACCCGCGACCAGCGCGAAGCGCCAGTCGATGCCGATTGCCAGCGCGGCGCCGATGCCAAGCGGCCCCAGCAGCGAGAAGAGGTACGAGGCGGCGTTTGCCTCGATGTAGGCGACGTCGCGCCGCTCGCCGTGCAGGTCCGCGAGCGCGGATGCCACCACGACCGGCACCAGGCCACCGACGGCACCAATCAACGCACAGGCACCTATGCTGAGCGCCGGATGTCGCGCCAGGCACAGCAGCGCGGCGCCAAGCATCAAACCGACGGCGCCCAGCCACATCCCGCGCCGCCGACCGACGCGTCCGAGCAACGGCGCCCCGGTCAGGCCGGTCGTCATCATTCCGCCGGCCAGCGCGCTCGCGTGCAACCCGACAGTGCCGTAGCTCAGGCCGAGTTCCGCTTTCAGCAGCGGGACGATATTGCCCTGCAGGTTCAGCATGAAGCCGAAGAAGCCGAGCATCAGGTACGCGTACCAGGTCGCCGCGTTGCGGACGAACGACGCGGAAGCGTGGGCGACGTCCGAGCCCCGGTGGGCCATCGGCGCATGAGATGACTGGGCGGGATCGCGCATCGAGCGAGATGGGCGGTGGGGCTCCTGCCCACACCTTACCTCAGGCGCAGGCTCCTACTTCCTCCCGCTCTTCAATTCGTCGATCGCCTCCTGGCGCTGCTGCAGGTTTTGCTCGATCGGCCGGTAGGCCACGTGGTACTTGTAGATGTGCCCGCGTACGTCACGGTCTCGTGGCCGATTTTCTCTTCAGCGACGTATTCGACGCTGGAAAACCACACGTTCGGATCGAGGCCGCGTTTGGCGGGTTCCTCGCGTAGCTGGACGACCCGCCCGGGTCCGCAGTCGTAGGCGGCTCCTGACCTAGGTCTAGGGACTGTCCAGTCTCCTCTGCCCGGCCCAGTCGTGCCTGTCCTTCGTCCACGAACCTATACTTTCCGCGCTCTGCGATAGCCAGTTCGAACCCGCGGCGCCAGAGGCCGCGGTCTACCGTCGGAGGCGCCGGGATGGGGAATTCGAGTCGCAATCACGTCTTCATCAGCTACGCCCATGAAGACGAAACCTGGCGACAGGACTTCGAGCGCATGCTCGCTCCGGCGCGCGACCGCGGGCTCGTCAGCTTGTGGGCGGACGATCTGATCGCGGCAGGGGAAAACTGGTCGGAGAAGATCCATGCCGCCCTGGCACGCGCGCGTGTCGGCCTGCTGCTCGTGACGGATCACTTTCTCGAATCGGAATACATCAACAAGGTCGAATTGAAGCAGTTGCTCGAAGCGGCGCAAAAGAACACCGTCGCGATCCATTGGGTCCCCGTCTCCGCGAGCCTGTATCAGTTCTCCGACCTCGCCTCGCTGCAGGCCTGCTGGGATCCGAACCGGCCGCTGAACGGGCTCGACGAGGCGGATCGCAAGAAGGCAATCCAGCAGATCTGCCAGGACATCGTTGCCGCGCTGGCCGCCGCCCCGAAGACGAACGAGCCCGGCCGGGATCGGCTGCGCGCACAGGTCCAGGAGCGGCTGGGCGACAAATACACGATCACGCGCGAGGTCGTAGCCGGGAAGTTCTCGATCCTCTACCGCGCCGAGCGCAAACAGTCGAAACAGGCGGTCGGGATCAAGGTGTTCAACGCGTCGGAACTCGACGACTGGGCGCGCAAGGAATTCATCGAGTGCATCGAGCGCGCGCTCGAACTCCGCAGTCCGGCCTTCATCCGGATCCTCGATCACGCCATGGACGAATCGCCCGGGTTCGTCGTCTCGGAGTTCATCAACGGCGTCCCGCTCAACACAGTGCTGCGCAGCCATTCCGGGGGCCTGCCGCTGGCGACGGTCAAGAGCATCCTGCTCGATCTCGCGCGCGCAATCCTGGAGGCGCACGAGCACGGATGGCGGCGCGGCGAAATGTGCCCGTCGGACATCTTGCTCGAGTCGGGCGGTGCTGCACGTATATCGGCACTGAATCTCTCCAACACCTTGCGCGAGCAGGGCCAGTTCACCGGCAACTTCATGGTCGATCGCGAGTCGCTGACGTACATGACGCCGGAGCGTTTCTACGGCGAACCGTCGACGCCGCTGACGGACCAGTACTCGCTCGCGCTGATCGCCACCGAACTGCTCGGCGGTCCGACCTTGCGCCGCTTCCTGCATCCGTGCGACCTCGAATTCAAGCACCAGCTCTTCACCACCCTCGAAGCCGGCCGCGGCCACTGGGCGGAGCGCTCACCGGAGTTCGCCGGGCTCATCTGCCGGATGCTGCGCATCGCGCCGGAGGAGCGGTGGCCGTCGATGCGCGAGGTGACGAACCTCCTGCGTGACATCGAGGTCGACGAATCGCCGGAAGAGCGCAAACGCCGCCTCGCCACGTCGAGCTACATGCAGTTCCAGGCAAGCGGGGTCAGGGGCGAGCGCCTCTTTTTCAGCAAGTTCTACACCAACTTCTTCGCTCGGGCGGAAGACATCGAAGATCACTTCAAGGACCTGGACATGGAGCGGCAGTACCGCATCCTGAACATCGCGATCCACAAGCTGCTCGAATTCAGTCCGGAATCGCCGGCGTCGATGAAGCAGCTCGAAGACCTCGCCGCGCGCCACACCAGGCTCGGGCTGACGAGGCGCCATTACGACCTCTTTCTCGAAGCGTTCCTTCAGACCGTGGAGGAGTTCGGCGAGCGCGATGCATCCAGGCTCGCGGCCTGGCGCACCACGCTCCAGCGCGGCATCGATTTCATCTGGAAGTGCGAACAGGCAGCGCGAAGCGCCGGCCAGCCCGCGTAGCCCTTGGTGACATCACGCGTGGAGTTGCCGCGCGCTCTGCCTGCAGGTTGCGCGCGTGATCACAGCGCTTGGTGGTTCGCCTAGCCCGGTTCGACCGATTTCGAACCGCCGGCGGTGTTCTCGCTGTCCTGAGATTCGAAGAGAAGGCTGGTGGCGGTGATCTTGACCCGGACCCGCACTCGATGCGGCCGGCCAAGCATCATGCGGACCGCGGGATCATCGAGTTCGACGTCGCGATAGATATCGATGCGATGCTCGAGGCCGGCGCGCGCGAGGGCCTTTGCAGCACGCCGGCATAGCTCCTCGAGCGTGATGTCATCGGGGACCTTGGTTATCGTCGACATGGCAAATCCATCGCGCAAGCGCGATTGTGTCAGATCCCTTGCGGGCGCTGCCCCGCGCAATGTAGCGGGAGTGCGGGGGCAACCCAAATACCGCCTAGCGGCAACGCGACGCCACCCTGACGCAACACCAGCGGTCGAGCAAGCACGCCGGGATCGGTGCAATCGACCGCACGGCCTAGCGTGCGAAGGGTCAGCGCGCGAGGGCTTGCGCCAGATCCCGCTGCAGGTCAGCGACCGATTCGAGGCCTACCGCGATGCGCAGCAATCCCTCGCGGATGCCGGCGCGGTCGCGTGCCTCCGGAGTCAGGCGGCTGTGCGTGGTCGATGCGGGATGCGTGATGGTCGTGCGTGTGTCGCCGAGGTTGGCGGTGATCGACATCAACTTGACGTTGTCGACGACGCGCCAAGCGCGCTCGCGCTGCTCAGCCGGCGAGGCGCCCTCGAGCTCGAATGCGAGCACTGCGCCGGGTCCAGACTGCTGGCGCCGCGCCAGTGCGAACTGCGGGTGCGACGCGAGCCCAGGAAAGTAGACGCGCGCCACGTCGGACTGGTCGGCGAGCCAGCCCGCCAGTTGGGTTGCGGCCGCCGACTGCGCGCGCAGCCTCAGCGGCAACGTCTCGAGCCCTTTGAGAAGGACCCACGCGTTGAACGCAGACATGGTCGGTCCGGCCGTGCGCAAAACCGGAAGCAGCGCATCGCGGATGAACGCACGCCGTCCCAGCACCGCGCCGCCCAGGACCCGGCCCTGCCCGTCGAGATACTTGGTCGCGGAATGCATCACCATGTCGGCCCCGAACTCGAGCGGCCGCTGCATGATCGGCGTACAGAAGCAGTTATCGACGACGGTGTATGCGCCGAGTTCCCTACCCAACCTGACGAATGCCTCCAGATCGACGATCTCGGTCAGCGGGTTGGAAGGCGTCTCGCAGAACAGCAGGCGCGTGCGCGCCGTTGCCGCCGCGCGCCACGCGCCGGGATCCGCGCCCTGGACGAACGTGGTGTCGACGCCGAACCGGCTGAGCAACGTGGTGAAGAGTTGCACGGTCGCACCGAATACGTTCGCCGCACAGATGACGTGGTCGCCGGCACGCAGTGTCGCCAGGCAGATCGCCAGGATTGCAGCCATGCCCGACGACGTCGCAAGGCAGTCCTCGGCGCCCTCGAGGGCGGCGAGCCGCTCCTCGAACATACGAACGGTCGGATTGGTAAAACGCGAATAGACGTTGCCATCGTCGGTCCCGGCGAACCGGGCTGCCGCGCGCGCGGCACTTTCGAAGACGAAGCTGGAACTCAGGAACAGCGCTTCGCTGTGCTCGCCGAATTCCGAGCGCCGGGTGCCGGCGCGGACCGCAAGTGTCTCGAGTCCGAAGCCGTCGCGACCGTCAGGAGTGGAGTCCATAAGTGAAAAGCCCGCCAGAAATGCCAAGCGGGCTCACGCGGATCGCGACCCTCGCTTTAGCGGCATTTGTTAATGCGCCCGCAAGCTGAGATCAAATCGGCGCGATGTCAGACATTGTATGCCGCCGCGGCACACGCGGCAAGGCGAGACGGATGTCAGGCGTCGGCGGGCTCGATGGCGAGCGAAAGCTGGTTGCGCGGCGTGTCGTCGGCGGGTTTGGGCGCAAGGCGCGCGCGTTCGACGCGGTCGAGGTACTCAGGCGTCACGTCGCCAGTGATGTAGGTGCCATCGAAGCAGGAGGCGTCGAAATTCGTCAACCGCGGATTGCAGTCCTGGATGGCGCGCTTCAGGTCATCGATGCGCTGGTAGATGAGCGCGTCGGCGCCGATTTCACGCCGGATCTCCTCCTCGGTGCGGCGCGCCGCGATCAGTTCGGAGCGTGTCGGCATGTCGATGCCGTAGACGTTCGGAAACCGCACCGGAGGCGCGCTGGAGGCGACCAGCACCTTGTGCGCACCCGCGTCGCGCGCCATCTGCACGATCTCCTGGATCGTGGTGCCGCGCACGATCGAGTCGTCGACCAGCAGCACGTTCTTGCCCTTGAACTCGACACCCACGGTGTTCAGCTTCTGGCGCACCGACTTCCTGCGGATTGCCTGGCCCGGCATGATGAACGTCCGGCCGATGTAACGGTTCTTGATGAATCCCTCGCGATAACTGATGCCGAGGCGGCTTGCCAGTTGCAATGCTGCGGGCCGGCTCGAATCCGGAATCGGCATCACGACGTCGATATCGCCGAGCGGCACCGCGGCAATCACCTGCTCCGAGAGATATTCGCCCAGGCGCAGCCGCGCGCCGTACACTGAAACGCCGTCCATGACAGAGTCGGGGCGCGCGAGGTAGACGTACTCGAAGATGCAGGGATTGAGGCTCGGATTCTCGGCGCACTGCTGGCTGAAGAACCGCCCGTCGAAGTCGATGAAGATCGCCTCCCCCGGTGCCACGTCGCGGATCACGCGAAATCCCAGCCCTTCGGGCGCTACCGACTCGGAGGCGATCATGTATTCGGTGCCCTGGTCGGTTTCGAGCACGCCGAAGCAAAGCGGGCGGATGCCATACGGATCGCGGAATCCCAGCAGTCCGTAGCCGGCGATTTCGGCGACGATGGCATACGAGCCGCGCACGCGCCGGTGCACCCCGCTTACCGCACGGAAGACGGCCGCCGGATCCAGCACCAGCCGCTCGCTGGCGCGCTGAAGTTCGTGTGCCAGCACGTTCAGCAGGACTTCGGAATCGGAGTTCGTATTTATGTGGCGCCTATCGACCCGGAACATCTCCTCCTTGAGCTGTTCCCAATTGGTCAGGTTCCCGTTGTGCGCGAGGGTGACGCCGAACGGCGCGTTGACGTAGAACGGCTGCGCTTCTTCGGGATTCGATGCGGAGCCCGCGGTCGGATACCTCACTTGGGCGATCCCGGAGGTGCCCGGCAACGATCGCATGTTGCGGGTCCGGAAAACGTCGCGCGCCAGGCCGTTGCCCTTGAACATGTGGAACGTGTTCTCGTTGGCGGTCGCGATGCCCGCAGCGTCCTGGCCGCGATGCTGGAGCAGTTGCAAGGCGTCGTAGAGCAACTGGTTGACCGGTGTGGTCGCCACCACTCCGACGATTCCACACATGCGCAGGTTCTCCTGATCAGGCCGCCGCCATCGGCGCAAACGGCGCCGGAACGTGCGGGGCAAGCCATCGTACGCCAGCCTCGAACGCGGGCACCAGCAACGCGTTGCGCCAGGCGGGCTGTTGCGCGAACGCCGTGCGCGACGTGAAATAGACCGCCGCGAAAATGATGAGAACAGCGCGCAAGAGTCCGAACAGCGCGCCGAGCATACGATCCGTGCCGGAGAGCTTGACCGCCGTGATGAACTTGTGCACGACCCATCCAAGCAGCGCGGCCGTGAACAGGCACAGCACGACGATGACCGCTACCGCGATCGACGTGCGCAGAACCGGCCAATCGATATCGCCCGGGAGGTGCAGGCCGAGGGCGACGGCGAAACGCAGACTCAATATCACTGCCGCCACCCAACCGGCCAGGGAGAACACTTCGCGCATCAGTCCGCGCCAGAGACCCAGTGCCGTGGAGAGACCGAGAATCGCCGCGATGACCCAGTCGACGCTGGTCATGCTCAGGTCACGACCAGCGTCGCGCTGACGCCGATGGCGCGCAGCCTCGCTTGGGCACGCTGTGCCTCGTCGCGCGTTGCGTAAGGTCCGACACGCACCCGGAACCGCACTCCGTCGGCCGTGTCCACCTTCTCGGTGAACGGGGCGAACCCGGCCTTGCGCAATCGCTCGCTGAGATCCTGCGCAGCGGCATCGGTGCTGAGCGCGGCGGCTTGCAGGACGATCCTCTGGCTCTTCGCCTTGCTCGCTGTCTCCGCCGCCGCCTTGCCGTCGGATTTCATCTGAGCGCTCGGCCGCGCCGGGTTGGCCGTGTCCGCCTTCGGTGCTTCGCCCTTGGCGGGGGTCGCGTCGCCGGACTTGCCCTTCTCGGCGTCACCCGAGGGAAGTTCGGGCGGCGGAGCGAGCGGTGGCTGCCCGGGATCGGGCACTGGCGGCAGCGACAGGCGCGGCGTGAACGGAGTCCTTTCACTCGGAATGTCGATCGGGATGTTGTCGACCGTCGGCCGAGGGGCCGGATCGAGCAGCAGCGGCACGAGAATCACCGCCGCGAGCAACAGGGCGGCAGCGCCGATCAGCCGGCGTCGCGCACGCACTCGGAGTACTGCCGTGGGGTCGTTGCCTTCCGTTCCCATTTCACCCGTTTTGCGCGGTCGCGACCGGGATCCACTGCGCTCGACCGTTTCACGCTTGCCGCGCCAGAATGCAAGAGCCATCAGAATTTCGAAACGCGGTCAGCGCTCCGGTCCGGATGCGCGGGCGCGCATCACCTCGGCGACCGTCGTGAAGCTGCCGAACACGACGATCCTATCATCGGTGTCGACCTCGCCTCGTGCCGTGGCGTATGCATCGGCAAGAGTCGCGTGTACCACGACATCGTGCTCCTGCGCCGAGCTTGCGCGCACCTGATCGGCCAGCCACGCGCTCTCAGCGCCGCGGGGACCCGGGGTCGGCCCCACGTGCCATCGGTCGACGCGGGTGCCCACGCGCGCGATGACCCCGGTCACGTCCTTGTCCCTAAGCATGCCAAACACCGCGTGGGTGTGCGGAAAGAAACCCATGCTGTCGAGGTTCGCCGCAAGCACGGCAGCGGCATGCGGGTTGTGCGCAACGTCGAGCACGACACAGGGCTTGCCTGGCAGCACCTGGAAACGAGCCGGAATTTCGACCGCGAGGAGGCCTTGGCGCACGGCCTGCTGGCTGACCGGAAGTGCATCGGCCAGCGCTTCCAGTGCAGCGAGTGCGCCGCTCGCATTCAGCAATTGATTCGCGCCGCGCAGCGCCGGGTACGGCAGACTTGCGCGGCGCGCGGTGCGACCCCGGTAGGCCCACTGCCGGCGGTCACCCGAATAAGTGAAATCGCGCCCCGCAAGCCAGAAGTCCGCTCCGAGTTTGCGCGCCACCTCGAGCACGCTGGCAGGGGGCTTGGGCTCGGCGCAGATCGCAGGTCGGCCCGGGCGGAAGATGTGCGCCTTCTCGAACCCAATCGCTTCGCGCGTGGACCCCAGGTACGCAGTGTGATCGATGTCCACCGAGGTGAGGATGGAGCAGTCCGCCTCGACGATGTTGACCGCGTCGAGGCGGCCCCCCAGGCCGATCTCGAGCACCGTCGCATCCAGAGGTTGCGCCTGGAACAAGCGCAGCACCGCGAGCGTGGTGAACTCGAAATACGTGAGCGTGGTCGTGCGGCGTGCCGCCTCGACGGCCTCGAATTGTTCGATCAGCGCCGCGTCGGTGACGGGAAGCCCGTCCAGCTGTGCGCGCTCGTTGAAGACGAGCAGGTGCGGCGAGGTGTACAGCCCGACCTTGTAGCCGGCCGCGCGCAGGATCGCATCGAGCATGGCGCAGGTTGACCCCTTGCCGTTCGTGCCGCCGACGATG
>Ga0335077_10011120_pt1 | contig 11250 bp, 9 predicted proteins | sample Lox_Sample_31_FD_207151 | JGI IMG/M metagenome (GOLD analysis project Ga0335077, IMG submission 207151) | Soil microbial communities from Loxahatchee National Wildlife Refuge, Florida, United States - Lox_Sample_3.1 | ecosystem: Environmental > Terrestrial > Soil > Wetlands | place: USA: Florida...
TAACTGGATCGGATCCCCGAGCCATAACAGCACCCCGCTGGTTGCGGCAGGGCGCGTTGCGCCTACGCCGTCACCGGCCGGAAGTGGAGCGCTTCCAGCAGTCCCTTCCACTTGCGCAGCACCAGTTCCGCGAGATTGAGCGCAACCGCCAACGCCAGCAGCCCAGGCCAGAGTTCCATCGTGGAACGGATGCTCCGCCCCGCCGCATCGAACACGGCCTTCGCGGGAGGATTGAAATGGCCACCGGTCGCGCCGGCAATCTGCCGCAGCAGGGGCTCGTTGTTGCCGTACTCCAGCATCTCATCCTCCTGCCGGTAGAATCCGACTTCGGGAAACGCTGCCGATTCGGCCAGAGGACGAACCCGGAACAGCCCCTGATTCTGCCCGATGGAAAGCCGCCCGCGGTAGTGGCCCGCGGCCACCTTGTTGACCTTCAGGGGCGCCTGGAATCCGTTCGGCCCAAACGCAAAGATGTCGGGGATCGCCTCCGGCTCCGGCACGTTGCGCGAAAGGTGATAGTCCACCACCAGCTCGCTCGACGCCCGGTCGAAGTCCGCGGCCGTCTCGCTCTGCGGCGCGTGCGGCAGCAGGTCGCGGAAGACGTTCGCCCAAAAGCGGTCGAAGCCGTTCCAGGTCACCCAGTTCATCGCCCAGCGGTTCTTGGCATCCGACGTGAAGACGGCCGACCGCCCCAATCCGTATTGCCAGCGCACCAGCAGCGGGTCGTCGCGGTCGGCGCTGAGGATGACGTCGGAAGTCGGACGCGACTGGAAACGCACGTAGCCGCGTAGTGGTGGCGCGCTTTCGATGCCGACGCCGTCCAGGATCTCCGCCTGCTTCACCACTTTGGGTTGGATCGGTTTTTCGATCGCGGTCACCCCGGTGTGCTCCTCCACGTCGCGCAGCAGGATCTGCTCGAGCCCCGAAGGGTCGTTCAGAAAATACGACTTGCCTTCCGCCGCCGTGGCCACCTTTTCCAGGAACGCGCGGTTGACGTCCTGCCCCAGCCCCACGGTCGAAATCGTGACGTGGTTGGCCAGCGCTTCCCGCGACAGCGTCATGCTGTCGCCTTCCTCGGAAATTCCGTCCGTCAACAGCACGATATGCTTGAAGATCGCGGTCTGCGGCAGAATGCGCTGGTACGCTTCGGTCAGCGCGGGCGCGATCTGCGTACCACCATCCGGCGTGATGCCGGAGATCAGCTTCTTGATCCCGGCGCGGTCTTCCGCCTTGCGGATTGGAACCGCCCACTGAAACGAGTTGTCGAAGATCAGGACGCCGACACTGTCGATCGGCCGCAGGTTTTCCACCACCCCGATGGCCGCCAGGCGGGCCAGCTCGATTTTGCGCCCTTCCATCGACGAAGACTTGTCGATGATCAACACTACCGCGGTGCCTTCGGGAGAGCGCGGCGGCGCCAGCTTCGCCGGCAACGAGCGCTCCAGCGGGTCTTCCTCCTGCCCCTTCTTGTCCACGTACACGTTGTGCTCGCCGGCTACCCACACCAGGCCGCCGCCCTTCTTCACGTACTCTTCGAGGGAAGCCTTGCGCGGAGCGGGAATGGATTCCATGTCCCAGTTGTTGATCACGATCAACTGGTAATCGTCGAGCTTTTCGGGGACTCCGCCGGTATCGTGGGTAACTTCAAATTGATTGGCCTCGAAGGTCCGAACCAGGTGCTCCTCGCTCTGCACCGGGTCGTGCGAAACGAACAGGACGCGCGGGCGCCTCAGCGTCAACGCATCTTCGAAGCGCGCCTCACCCAGATCGCCGGCCGCAATCTTGCCTGCCAGCGCCACGGCTCCCACCGAATTGACGCTCGCCTGAAGCCGCAGATGATTCACCCCGGGCATCAACTCCACCGGGCCGTTGCCAATGGCTTTCCCCTCGGCGGTCATTTCCACGGTGCCGCGCGCGGCGCGCGGCGATTCCAGCGTAATCTCAATCGGAAACCGCTCGCCGCTGAAGACCTGCCCGGGAAGGGCAATCGATTCCAGCCGCAGGGTGGGTTTGGGACGCCCCGCCAGCGGGACGGTATCGATGGGGATGCCCAGTTGCTGCGCCTGCCAGATAGCGCGCGAGACGCTTCCCAGGTTCTCGTTGCCGTCCGATACCAGCACCAGGCGAGTGACCATTCCGGCGGGGAGAGCGGCCGCCCCGTCGCGAATGGCGGCTTCCAGATTGGTACCGTGCCCCGCGCTCCCGGCAGTGTGATGCAGTTGCCATCCGTCCTTGGTGTGCTCTTCGCGCGCCGTGCCGCGGGTCGCGCGCGCGAACGGGATGATGTGCGTCCAGTGGCGCCCGCGCGAGCGCTCCACGCGATCGGCCAGCGCCGACTCGGTCTTGAGATCCTCGGCGGAAATGCTCGCCGAAGTGTCCGCCAGGATCGCTACCGCCATCTTGGTCTCGTACACGGTGATCCGCGGCTGGGCCAGTGCCAGTGCGATGGCAGCGAACGCTCCCCCTTTGAGCAGCAGAGCGGTGCGCCGCGCGGACGTACGCCATTCCCAAACGGCCCACGCCACAGGCAGAAGCAGCGACAGCAGCAACCATGGATGGTCGAAACTCATTTCCGGGCCTCCATCGCGGCCGGCGCTTTCCGGCGCAGCAGCACCGGCCGCCCCACCGCGTATCGCCGGAACCGCCCGAACAGGATCCATTCTGCCAGCAGCCCCGCGCCGCCCAGGACCGCGAGCCATGGCCACAAATCGCTCGCCGAGTCGAAGACCGGTGCAAACCGAGGGATGGTTTTCTGCGCGTCGGCCGGCGGGTCCCACTTGGAATCCCAGAGCTGCGGAAGCGTGAGCGAGTACAGATACTCGCGGTCTCCGGCGGACACGCGCACTGCCCCGGGCGTCCCCGAGAAGAAGCTCAGCGCGCGGTCGTGCAAGGAGAAGGGCAGCGCAGACCCGTCTTGCGCGGTAACCTTGATCTCTTTCTCAGGCACATCCTGATCCATCACGAGCTTGACACTTCCAACGCTGCCGCCGGCCACCTCCGAGTGGCGGAAGATTTCCGGCGACACCCAACGCAGCAGGTTCGCAAACAGCAGCGGCGTGGCCAGTTCGTAGCGCATCCCCGAAAGCACCGGGTGGAATCCGAGAACCACGATCTTCGGCTGCCCCGGGCGCGCCACAATCACCGGGCCCTGCTGCACCACGCCAATCCGGCCATCGGTCGGTGCGGGCTCGAACACCGAGGCCCGATCGAGCTTGAAATCCTTGGTGCGCAGGCCGGCAGCCGCCGGGTGCGTGGGATCCCATCCCTGGAATGCTTCGTTCTCCACCACCGTCCGGACAGGCACCGGCGAGCCCTTGGGAGGCGGGTCGATCCAGATGGAATCGGCGGCGGGCCGACGGGGCGGAACAAAGCGATCGAGAATCACCAGGCCCTTGTCGTTGGGCTGGTATTCCGTCGGCTTCCGGTAAACCGCGGCGACCCGCTGCGTGGCCGACAAAACCGGACGCAGCAAATCCCCCTCGTTGGTGTAGACCACCACCGGCAGCATGGGTTGGGCGGGCAATTCCAGTTCGGCGTAGTCGTCGGCGGGGAAGGCGTCATGCGGCGTCAGATTCACGCGCAGCAGCCCGGCGGAGCCGGTTCGGTACTCGAAGCTGGTCTCCTTATCGGCGCCCGCTGGAATGTTGAGGCGCTGCGAGCCTGCCGGAATCCGCCCGTTGGTGCCCAACGGCCCGAAATCGATCGCCAGGTTTACGTCGCGCGGCCGCGTTCCATAGTTATGCGTCGAAATGTAGATCTCCCAGAGGTCCGGTTCGGTCGCGGAGCGGCGTGTCCCGATTTTGCGCAGCCCGGTGTTCTCGATGGGGTCGGAGACCAGCAGGACGCGCAGATTGCGCGGCGCGGCGCCGGCATTTTCGGGATCTCGTTCGACCGTGCGGCCCGATCCGACAAAGACGATCTCGCCGGCGCGCCCGCTGTCCTGGGACTGAACATGGCGCGCGAAAGCCAGCGCCTGGTCGAGATTCAACGCCGTGGCTCCCGGTTCCGAAGCCTGTATCGCCGCCTCGACCTTGCGGCGATCGGGCTCGAAAGCCGTGGCGGGAGTGGCCAGGGCATCGGCGCGCACCAGCATGACGCGGTCACGGGCCGGCAGGGCGTGCAGATAGCGCAGGGCCCGCTCGCGGGCAAGGTCCATCAGGGTCTTGGCGGAGCGCGCTGTCCCGGTGCGGGCCGACATCCAGGCGGAAGTTTCCAGAATGACCACGTGGTCGCGCCCGGCGCGCGCGGGCGTTCCGAGACGCAATTGCGCGATCGCCAGCAGCAGCAACGCCATGCTCACCAGTTGCAGGATCAGCGACCACGGCTGCTGAATGTGTTTTCTCCGCGCGGCCACCGCCGGATGCTCGGCCGCCACCCAGAATTTCAGCGTCGAAACTACCTGCCTCCTCCGCGACCGGTCGAGCAAATACAACGCGACGCTGATCGCCGAGATCGACCCGAACACAGCGATGAACTGGAGCAGCGAGAGGTTCAGGAAATACATAAGAGCGGGGGTTGGGGGCTGAGAAACAGGGGTTGGGGGTTGGGGGTCAGGGGTTGGGGTTTAGCCGCCGCGGGGACGGCCCAGTGCTCGGACTTCAGGGCGGGAAGTAGCGCCAGGATCCGGGTGGACATCGAGGGGGCACCGGCTAATCCCCAACCCCGAACCCCTAATCCAGAACCCCTTCCTTTCATGCTATGCCCCTCACCCTAATCAGATCGCCGAAGATCACCGATTCCAGCGACTGCGACGAGGAGACTCCGGCGTAACGGCCGCCGCTGCGCATCGCCAGGGTCTGGATCGCGGAGCAATATTCCTCGAACGCGCGAGTGTAGCGGTCGCGGGCCATGTCGTCAAAATCCAGCTTCAGGCCGGCGCCGGTCTCCGCGTCGCGCAGCTCCAATTCACCGGTCCACGGCGGCCGGCGGTCTTCATCGGCCCACACCTGCACCAAGAGCAACTCGTGGCCGAAATCGGTGAGATATTGAAGCGCGCGCTCACAGCCGTTGTCGTCCAGGAAGTCGGAGATGATGATCACCAGACCGCGCTGCGCGTAAGACCCGATGAATTCGCGCACCATCGAGAGATAGTTGGTGGGGCCGCCCGCGGTCAACGCCTTCAGCGAATCCATTACGCCCGGAAAACGGTGCCGCCCGCCCGAGGAGAAAATGCGCGGGGAGAGCCTGTCCGTGAAGCCGTGCACCTCGATGCTGTCGAGCCGCACCAGCCCGACATAACACAGCGACGCCGCCAGCTTCCGCGCATAGTCGAACTTCTGCCCGCCGTAGGCCATCATGGAGTCGCTGATGTCGAGCAGCATGCGGACCGGAACCCGAGGCTCCACCTGGAACATTTTCAGGAACAGCTTCTCCAGCCGCAGAAACGCGCGCCAGTTTACGGCGCGGAGGTCGTCTCCATGATGGAAATTTCGATGGTCGAGAAACTCCTGCCCGGCGCCCGCGAAGCGCGACATGTTATGACCGCCCACCAGTCCGGCAAACGATTTCTGCCATTGAATGGTGAGCCGCTCGAGTTTCTCCAGAAACTCGCGGTCCAGCAGGGGGGTGGATGGCATACCTTACCTACGCGACGGAGGTCTGTGCGGTTGCAGACTTGATCAGGGTTTGCAGAATCGTCTCGGGCGTCTGCCCGTCGTGATGCGCGTCGAAATTGAGAATGATGCGATGCCGCAGCACCGCCGCGGCCACCGACTGCACGTCTTCGATGGCGAGATGGAAGCGTCCGCGGATGAGCGCCGCCACGCGCCCGCACTCCACCAGCGCCTGGGCGCCGCGCGGCGAGCTGCCGTAGCGAATGTACTTCTTCGAGAGCTCGTGGGCCTCTTTCTGCTCGGGCTGGGTGGCCATCACCAGGTGGATCGCATACTCCTGCACATGCGGAGCCACCATTATCTCGCGGCATACCGAGCGGACTTCCAGAATGGCGTCCCGATCGAGGACCGGCACCGGCACCTGCTCTTCCCGCTGAATGGTGCGCTCGACAATCCGGTGGAGTTCGTCGCGGGTAGGATAGGTGACCAGGATTTTCATCAGGAAGCGGTCGAGCTGCGCTTCCGGAAGCGGATAGGTCCCCTCCATTTCGATGGGGTTCTGCGTGGCCATCACCAGGAACGGCGCTTCCAGTTCGTGCGTGGTGGTGCCGCTCGTGACGGTACGCTCCTGCATGGCCTCGAGGAGCGCCGACTGCGTCTTCGGCGTGGCACGGTTGATCTCGTCGGCGAGCACCAGGTGGGCGAAGATCGGGCCGGGCTGGAAGCGCAAGGTCTTGCCGTGACCTTCGGTGTCGATGATCATACTGCCCACGATGTCGGCAGGCATCAGGTCGGGCGTGAACTGGATGCGTGAGTACTTCAACTGCAGAGTACGCGCCAGCGTGCGAAGAAGGGTGGTCTTGCCCAAGCCGGGAACGCCCTCCAGGAGGACGTGTCCTCCGGCGAGCAGGCAGATGAGCACACCTTCGACGACATCATCCTGGCCTACGATGATTTTGGCGATTTCGCGACGAACAGATTTGAGCCGGTCAACGGCGAGTTGGAGAGTCGCTTCGGAACCCACGTTCTTCATTGTAGAGCACGCGGAGCGCCAAAAAAGGGAAGAGTGAAAAAGAGATCGTGGGCGCCGGCCAATCGTGTGCCGGCGTGGTTACGCCTCGGTACGGACCGCGGCGCGCTGATCGATCTTGCCGATCAGGATGCCGAGTACCGCAGCCATCTCCGTAACGGCCGCTCGCGCCTGGACGGGAAAGGCAGTCTTGATCAGGCAGTACCACAAATGCATCACGCGATAATCCAAGACCAGGAGGCGGTCTTCGAAGGCCTCCAGTTCCAGTCCGGCCGCATGATCCAGCAGGTACGAAAGAACCTGGTAGTCACGTTGCAAAGACGCATAGAGAGCATCCAACGGCTCGCCGGTTTGTAACCCCGCCTGCACCTCGCCCACGTTAAAACGGTTGTCCGTGGACGCGCACGATGCCTCGGCCAGTTCTTGCTGGTTCCGCATCAGGAGAATACAGCTATACCGGAACCAGTAAGCCAGCAGTGCAAGCGAAAACGCAATGATTAATATGCTCGCCAGCATGGATGTATTCCAATAACCCTGTACCTGGCCACTAGTACTAGACCAGCCATGACGAGTCTAGCACTCGAAGATGGCCGAGTGCAACCTTTTTTCCGCTGATTTTTCCCCCTAAGCATTTTTCGTGCTCTGTATAAGATACGGTGACTGGCGTCCATCGGATGTTCGCCTGAATCAAACCTGCGACCCAAAATGCCGTTCGAGCTCTGGTACCCTTCGAAAAGCCATTCGGGCACATCGTACAGTCCTGCCAGATCGAAACTGTAGTTCCCATTGCCGATATTGAAAACAAGCCATTTACCAAGGAAAACGCCACCTCTTCCGGAACTGCAGTTCGGCTTTTCGAGGGTACCCCGGCTTTGCTCCACCCGATGGTCCGAACCTGCGCGTGTTATTGCCTTGCCCCGAGTCAGCGTTCGTTTACATCTGATAACGCCGAACCGTCCTCGCAAATCATCGTTTTGACACATAAGTGTCTTTTAGTACTTTAGTTCTGTAGGGATTGCGGCAATCGGGATCCGCTAGTCTTATTTCTTTTTGGGAGGCGGGGGTGGGGTGTCTGTATCGAAGCGGATGGATGTCTCGGCCACATACTCCCGGCAGCCGGCAAATTCGATGACGTTCCTGCCGCGCCAGCCGTCGGTATTGACTACCAGGGTCTCAGCCGTTCGGGGAAGAAGTACGTCCGAGGAGCCGATCCGCACCTTGGCGTAGTCCACCGTGGTCGAGGTCTCCTGAAAATTCAATCCCGCGGGAATATCCACCGCATGCTCTTCGATGCGCAGCAGTTGCAGGGTCTCCGCGTCCGCCCAGAAAAATCCCTCGAGGCCGACCAGTCCGGATCCGGCGCTCGAGTTCAGTGTGTAGCCGGACTGATTCACCGGAATCACGAAATGGAATTTCAGAGCCGGACGATCCAGAACCCTGTCCTCCTCCATGCCGGTCGTCCGGCCGTTATCGTTTACAAAGAGGTTGCGCGCCACTGCCGAGAAGACTCCCGTTCCCATCACGCCGCCATACGTGAAACGCCGCAGGTCTATGTCCTGAAATCCCACCGTCCCTCCCGGGGGTGCGACCAGTTCTTGGTTCCCGACGAACGCCACCTCCAGCCGGATCGTATCCACAGGCTTGAAAACCGAGGTGTTGGGCCGCATCTGGAAGCGGTTGATGGTCTCGATGCAAGCGAAGTCCGGGAGGCGCTCAAACTCCGCCCTGGCCTGGCGTTTCACGCGGGAGAGCTGCAGCACCCATTGAGGAAGGTCCTGCCCGTAAAGCAGGCCGCCGCCCAGCAGAAGCCCGACAGTAATGGCCAGCGGCCTCACTTCTTCTTACCCGCGATCTGCCAGTCCGTGAACGGCGAGCGCACGCCCGCGATCCTCACGTTGAGGCAGTACGGCGAGCGCGACACCATCGCGCGCTCGACCGCAGGCTTCACCTGATCGAGCTGTTCGATGGTCTCGCCCTCACCGCCGAACGCTTTCATCATAAGGTCGTATCGGGCCGGCCGCAACTCGCACCCTACCGTGACGCCGCCCGGATTCGCGGCCGACTGGAGTTCGCGCTCGAGCCCCCAGCCTGCGTCGTTGCCCACGATCAGAATGATAGGCAAGCGGTGCCGTACGGCGGTATCCATCTCGGCAAGGTAAAACCCCAAAGCGCCATCCCCACTGATGGCCACCACCCGCCTCGCGGGATGCGCCAGTTGGAGCGCCAGGCTGTTCGGCAGGGCCGACCCGATGGTGCCCAAGGGCCCCAGGCGGAGCCATCCGCCGCCCTCGCGGGCCGGCAGGATGGTGCGGCCCCAATGCGTGAAATCCCCGCCGTCCCAGGAGTACAAGGCATCCGGCGGCAGAGCTTCGCGCAATTCGCGGAAGAACGCCGCGGGATGAATCCCGCCGGATTCCTGGCAGGCGAAATGCGCGAGCCGGGCCTGCCAGCTCCGGCGCAGCTCACGCACCCGCTCGAGCCACGGAAGCGGCTCCCACCGATCCGGGCCGGCCGCCTCCACCACGGCTTCCAGGACTGCGCGCGCGTCGGCGCAAATCGCCAGGTCCAGTCGGCGATTGAGGCCCAGTTCTTCTTCGTGGATATCGATCTGCACAAAGCGGGCACCGGGCGGGAACAGCCTCGGCCCGCCCATCGCCAGACGGTAGTCGATCCGCTTGCCGATCACCAGAAACAGGTCGGCTTCCCGAAAGGCATCGTGGACGGCGTAATTGAGGGCCGGGTCGGCATAGCCCATTGACAGAGGATGATCGTCGGGGACGGTTCCGCGGCCCATGGTGATGGTGTAGAGCGGAATCGATGTCAGCTCCACGAATCGCCGCAAGGCATCTTCCGCGCGCGACCACCAGACGCCACTTCCGGCAATCGCCACGGGACGCCGCGCCGCGCGCAACAGTTGAAGCAGGGGTTGCGGGGCAAGAAGCGGGGGTTGGGGATTAGGGGTCGGGGGTTGGGGATTTGGCGGCAAGGACTGGGCGGGGCCGGTGAACAGGTTTACGGGAATGGTCAGATGAACCGCGCCTTTTCGGCCGGCGTTCGCTACTGTATACGCGCGCTCCAGGTAAAACGGGATCTCCGATGCGGTGGGCGGTTCGGCCGCCCATTTCACCACCGGCCGCGCCATCGCCACCTGGTCGATATCCTGAAACGCCTGCCGGTGCGCCATGGTGCCGGGGCGGCCGCCGCTCACGGCGATCAGCGGACTCCCGGCCAGGTTCGCCGTCGCGACCCCCGTCAGCGAATTGGTGTGGCCCGGACCGCCCGTCACCAGCGAAAGGGCCGGCTTGCGATGGATCCGCGCCCAGGCGTCGGCAGCATGGGTGACGCCCGACTCATGCCGCATATCCACGACCCGGATCCCGCTGCGCGCGGCCGCCACCAGGACCTCGTTCAGATGATCGCCCACCAGCGTGAAGACCGTGTCGATCCCCAGCCGCGCGATGGTCTGCACAAACAGCTCCGCGCCATTTGGCATAGAACCGCCATGCTACTACAATCGGACGGTGAGCTCTCGTAGAATTCTGGTGACCGGCGGCGCGGGTTATATCGGTTCCCACACCGTCCGGTTGTTGCTCGAGCAGGGATACGACGTCGCGGTGGTCGATGATCTGTCCAAGGGGTTCCGCCACAATGTTCCACCAGGCCGGCTCTACCGCTTGAGCCTGCAGGAGACCAACGCGCTCGCGGAGCTGATGCGGCAGACCGCGTGCGAAGCGGTGATCCATTTTGCGGCGTTCATCAGCGTGGGAGAGTCGATGCGCGAGCCGCAGCAGTACTTCGCCAACAATGTGGGCGGATCGCTCTCGTTGCTCACCGCCATGCGGCAGACCGGAGTGAAGCACATCGTCTTCTCATCTACCGCGGCGGTGTACGGCAATCCGCACGCCGTGCCGATTCTCGAGAGCTTTCCCATCCAGCCGGTGAACCCCTACGGCGAATCGAAGGTGATGGTGGAGACCATGCTGCGGTGGTTCGACCAGATCCATCACGTGACCAGCGTCGCGTTGCGCTATTTCAATGCCGCCGGAGCCGATCCGGAAGGCCGCCTCGGAGAGGAGCACGAGCCTGAGACGCACCTGATTCCGCTGGTGCTCGACGCCGTGATCACGGGCAAGCCGGTCACGGTTTTCGGCAACGATTACGACACACCCGACGGCACCTGCGTCCGCGACTACGTTCACGTGGACGATCTGGCGCAGGCCCACATCCTCGCGGTGGAGTACCTGCTCGCGGGCGGCGCCTCGGACCGCTTCAACGTAGGCACCGGCACGGGCAAATCCGTGCTGGAACTGATCCACGCCGCCGAAGAAGTCACCGGAAAGAAGGTGCCGTACGTGTTCGGAGTGAGGCGGGACGGCGACCCGGCCAGCCTGGTCGCGGCTCCCGACAGGCTGAAGAGCAAGTTGGGCTGGAAGCCTGCGTATGCGGACCTGAAGACCATCGTGGCCCACGCCTGGAATTTCGCGCAGAAGAAAGGGCATTGAGTTCAGACGGGCCCGGGTCCGACTCGGGGACCGATTTCTACCCCCCACTATCCGAATCGTATTACACTCGGTGAAATCAGGAGACTTCCAACCTTGCCTATTCGTCGTGTACGCGTACGCTGCCTGGCTCTCGTTGGCCTGCTGGCCCTGCCCTTGCTGTCATCGG